>QWCV01000794.1_pt1 | contig 34107 bp, 34 predicted proteins | sample 1972621 | NCBI WGS metagenome assembly QWCV01 (sample SAMN09866699, study PRJNA288562) | Human gut metagenome isolate pre2_stool, whole genome shotgun sequencing... | isolation source: gut | host: Homo sapiens | place: USA: California | reverse complement strand
TTGAAGATTTTTTAGCACTATGTACTTTTTTAAAAAATTTTTCTTTTTTATGTTTAAAAGATATCTCAAAGAATTTTTCTTTAATTTATTATAATAATACATATTATCTAAAATTTCTAAAAACAAAAGAATATTCTATTGTTATAGATTATATAAAAAATTTTTTTGATGAATTTGGAGAAGATGTCTCTAATTCAACTAATATTGATGGATTTTTAAATGAATATGGAAAAGTAATTTTTCCCAAAGATGCTATTTCTAGATGTTTATATTCATTCAAAAAATAACGGAGTTTTTAAAAGCTCCGTTATTTTTAATATAAATAATTTTGTGGATTATATGCAACTCCATTTACTCTAATTTCTAAATGTAAATGTGGTCCTGTACTATTTCCTGTGTTACCAACAGCCGCAATAACATCACCTTGATTTACTTTTTGTCCAGCTGTAACATATAATTTACTACAATGTCCATAATATGTTTCAACTTCATCACTATGTGATATTACTACCATATATCCATAAGACCCCTTATAGCCTGAAAATGTTACTGTTCCCGCTGCCGCAGCCTTTATTGGGGTTCCTATAGAGGCTCCTATATCTAATCCAGTATGATTACTAACTCTTATACTGCTTTTAGCACCAAATCTAGAAGTAATGATTCCAGAAATTGGTTTTATCAAATTCAATGTTAATGGCACTTTCTGATATGAGATATTTAGTGATGTATTTACTTTTCCTGTTACCACTTTTTTAGGAGCTGGTTGTTCTATAATAACTTTTTGTTGATACAATGCCGCTACTGTTGTATCAACCTCAGCAAAATTTTTAAGTTCAGTATCATACATTTCCAATATTGATATTTGGTCAATATTATTACTTTCTTTTTCTCTTAATTTATTAACAATTTCTTCAGCTTGTGAAAATTCACTAACATATGCCTTTTCTTCTTCACCTTCGATTATTGCATAATATTTATAATATACAACTCCAGACTGTTTTATTTTTTCAAAAATCTCGTCATCATTTGTAACTATATTTCTTTTTAATAAACACATTTTATATTCTGGTAAATTATCTACTTGAACAAATGCTATATTACTATTATTTTCTTCTCCTTTTTCCATATATTTATTTATTCTTGTTTGTAATTTACTTTTATCTTTACTATAACCTACGGCTTCACCATTTATAGTTACACTATATATTGGTTTAAAAAGTAATGCAACCGCACATATGATTAAAAATATAGAGACTGCTATAAGTATTGTAAGCTTCATTGATTTTCTAGCAAATATTAATATTTTTTTAATCATTACATTCTCCCTTATACATATTTTTTTTAATTTTATAATATTTCTATATTTTTTTGCAATTTTACTTAATTAGCTTTTTTACTTTATTTTCTCTATTTTTCTCTTATTTTCTTTTTATAGCTCATAATTATTTAAAAAGACAAAAAAGAAAACAAGTATAAAATTTGCGTCTTTTATAGTTTATAATAATAACTATATTTTTATTAAACCACAAATTTTATACCTGTCCCATTTTTTAACTATCTATATATTTTTTTGATAATTATCCTTGTTGTAATTCAGTTTTTACTGTTTCAACTTCAGTTGTTGTAGCTTTTTGCGCAGGTTTATAATATCCTTTAGCATTTGCCACTTTAAATAATTCGTATTGAAAACTTTCATCACTATTTCTTATTTGTTGAAATGTTTGCCTTAATTGCATATTTTCTGATTCAGAAATTGCTGTTTGGTAAGCTGTTAAATCTGATTTTACATTACCTAAAATGTCATTAACCATTGTTTTCTCATCCATTTTTTAATCTTCCTTTCTTTTATAGAATACAACTTATTAGTTATTTAAAAAACTCATTAATTTTTGTTTCGTATTTAAAGCATCTTGTGCTGATTTTGTAAACATTTGCCTTATTTGAGCATCTTGCACCTGGCTTGAATATGTGTTTAGTTTTTGATAAGCAGTTTCATGTGCCCCAATTAAATGTCTTAAATGTTGTAATTCTACTTGTGTTAAATCTGCCATAAAAATCACCCTTTCTAACAATTTTATAATGATATTATGTACAGAATAACCTCTTTTATACAATTGAAAGATTAAATATTTTCTAAATCATTTTCTTAACCTTATCTCTATAATAATATAAAAATTCCATTGTTGTTGGTATACCTGTTTCGTAATTTACTCTAGCCGTATAATATTTTGTCAAATCTTCTATTGCTGATGTTCTCCATGCATGATAAATTGCATTTTGTATTCCATTTGTAACTGTTGTTGCGGACTTTTTATGAATTGTTGTTAAATATTTAATAACATTCAAATCACTATCTTCGTTTTGAATCAAATATAAAATTGCATCATGAATATATTTTCTTCCCTTAAGATTAGAAGTAATACCAATTAATTCTAATTCATGATTAATACAATCAGAAATCTTTTCTTCACTCTCTTTTATAATATCTTCTACTGAGCCACCTTTAGCAACTTCAACTGGAATTTGTCTTAAATTTATAAAATGGTTTAATACTAAATTACTTGGATAATTTGGATGGTCTTTATAAAGTATTAAATCAACTCCATTTCTATGTAATATTTCATAAGTTCTTTTTGAATTTACATGTGTTGTCACTATAACTATTGGCTCATATTTTAGCCTAAGCTTTTTCAAATTTGATAAGAATTCTAATGAGTCTGTGTTTCCAGTTGTACTATTGTTTAGTTCTAAATCTAATACAATTCCTTCTGGACTTTTTGTTTGTACGTATTTTAGACCAGTTATATCCGAATCTGTTACTGCAACTATTTCGATATCATTTCTACTCTTTGCGCAATCAATAAATTTATTACAATCATTAATGTCATCTTCTATGATTAAAATTTTCATGGGTTTATCATCCATATTAATCACATCCCTTTCTTATCTAATATTGACATTAATAATACCATAATTTCCTAAAAAATACTATATTTAACAACAGGAATTTTCTATACGCAATTTGCTAAAGTCATGTATTTATACATTCCTAGGAAATATTATAAGACTTCTAAATTTGCAAATTTTGCCATTAAACGTTTATGTCCAACTTTATCAAAATTTATATCAACCTTTAAGTCTTCACCTTCTGGCTCAACATAATTAATTGTACCTTCTCCAAACTTCTTATGATATACTCTTACTCCTGATTGATATGCTGAAAAATCAATATTATTATTTGATTTTTTACCAATATTATTTAAGAAACTTTCTGCAGTTCTAAATGCAAATCCTGTTATTCCGTTATTCTTTTGAACACTGGTAGCTGATGTAGCATATTGTGGTTCTACATTTTTATATGTTTTAATATTTCCATTATTTTTGCTTCCATAACTCCATGTATATCCACTGTCTCCAAATATATTTTCTTTCTTAGGCATGCTAGTAACTGCATCTTCATATCCATCAAGTAATTCTTTTGGAATTTCTTGTAAAAATCTTGATGGTGGATTATGTGTTGTAGAGCCAAAAGTTGTACGTTGCTTACTATTGGTTAAAAATAAATTTTCCTTTGCTCTTGTTACTCCTACATAACATAAACGCCTTTCTTCTTCCAATTCCTTTTGTTCCCCAATTGATTTGTAACCTGGAAATATTCCTTCTTCCATACCAACTAAAAATACAACTGGAAATTCAAGACCCTTAGCACTATGTAAAGTCATTAATGTAACAGACTCTTCTGCTTCTTCCATATTGTCCAAATCACTTGATAATGTGATTCCTTCTAAAAAGTCACTTAACCCATTATCTGCTGACTCTTCTTCAAATTCAACTGCAACATTTAAAAATTCTTCTAAGTTTGCAATTCTATTTTCAGCTTCAATTGTATTTTCATTTTCAAGTGCTCTTGTATAGCCTGTATCTTTTAATATTTTTTTAACTAATTCTGAAATAGTAAGTTCATCTTTTTTAGCAATAATTGACTCCATGCAATCTATAAATTCCCTAGAGTTTAGATATACTCTATTTAAACCATAAATTTCTGCATTTTTTATTACTTGATACATTGATATATTATTTTCTTCAGATATTTGAGCAATTTTATCTAAACTTGTTTTACCAATTCCTCTTTTAGGTTCATTAATTACCCTATTCAAACTCAAATTATCAGCAGGATTTTGTACTAATCTTAAATATGAAATAATATCTTTTATTTCTTTTCTTTCATAGAATTTTAAACCTCCAACAATTTTATATGGAATATCTTCTCTTCTTAATATTTCCTCTATAGCTCTTGACTGCGTATTCATTCTATATAATACAGCAAAATCTGAATATTTATATTTTTCTTCCCTTATTAGATGTTCTATTTGTTCAGCAATATATTTACCTTCATCATATTCATTATCAGCAGAAAATACTTTTGGTAAATTTCCCACATCATTTTCTGTCCAAAGCTTTTTATCATATTTAACTTCATTATTTTTAATAACAGCATTTGCAACTTTTAAAATATTACCAGTACATCTATAATTTTGTTCCAATTTAATTATCTTAGTGCCAGGAAAATCTTTTTCAAAATTCAAAATATTTGAAATGTCAGCACCTCTAAAGCTATATATACCCTGATCATTATCACCTACCGCTGTAATATTTCCATGTTTTGAAGCTAACATTGTTACTAATGTAAATTGAGATTTATTAGTATCCTGATACTCATCAACTAAAACATATTCAAACTTATTTGAATAATATTGCAAAACATCTGGATTTTCTATAAGAATTTTTATTGTATAATTAATAATATCATCAAAATCAATGGCATTATTTTCCTTTAATCTTTTTTGATATCTCTCATATACTTCTGCAATTTTCTCTTTTCTAAAATCTCCATGTGCCTTAACAGCATAAGTATCTGGTTCTAGCATTTCATTTTTAGCATTACTTATTTCTGACATCACAGATCTATCAGTAAATATTTTATCATCTAATTGTAAATCTTTTAATATTTGTTTAATCATAGTCTTTTGATCTGATGAATCAAAAATAATAAATGAGGAATCAAAACCAACTCTATCAATAAACTTTCTTAGAATTCGTACACATATTGAGTGAAAAGTTCCAACCCACATATCTTTAGCAGCATCACCAACCAGCAATTCAATTCTTTCTTTCATTTCTTTTGCAGCTTTATTTGTAAAAGTGATTGCCAAAATATTCCATGGCAAAATATTTTTTTCACCCATTAAATATGCAATTTTATGTGTAAGAACTTTTGTCTTTCCACTACCAGCACCAGCAATAACCAAGCATGGTCCTTCTGTATTTACAACTGCTTCATATTGTTTATCATTTAATCCTTTTAATATTTCTTCCATTATTTCCTCCTTTACCAGTAGGGACACCCATTAATGGTAAAATTTTTTACCACAGGGGACACCTTTTGATATTTTATATTATAAATTTTATTTCAAAAATCTGTTTGTATTTTACTATATATTTTCATTTTTTACAATAGAATATTTCATTTTTCTGTAAAAAATTGCATAATAATTGCTTATTTAAAGTTAATACAATAGTACTATAATAAAAAACTCCTTACCAATTGTAAAGAGTTTTTTATTTAATTTTTTATTCTTCTTCACCTTTTAATCTTTCAGCTCTGTCTGCTGCAATTAAATTATCGATCATATCATCCAAATCTCCATTTAAGAAATTTTCCATTTGGAATATGCTCATTCCAATTCTGTGATCTGTTATACGACCTTGTGGATAATTGTATGTACGTATTTTTTCACTTCTATCTCCACTACCAACTTGTGTTTTTCTTGCATTTGCAATCTCTGAATCTTGTTTTTCTTTTTCGATATTATATAATCTTGAACGAAGCATCTTCATTGCATATTCTCTATTTTGTAATTGTGATCGTTCTGTCTGACATTCTACAACTATTCCAGATGGTTCATGTATAAGTCTTACTGCTGATGATGTTTTATTAATATGTTGTCCTCCAGCACCTGAAGCTCTAAATACTTCCATTTTTATGTCTGCTGGATTAATTTCAATTTCAACATCTTCAACAACCGGTAATACCGCAACTGTTGCAGTAGATGTATGTATTCTACCACTGCTTTCTGTATCTGGAACTCTTTGAACTCTATGTACTCCACTTTCAAATTTAAGTCTACTATATGCTCCCTTTCCTGTAACCATAAATGATATTTCTTTATATCCACCAAGTTCTGTAGCATTTTCATTTAATATATCAATCTTCCAATGTTTTCTTTCTGCATACATTGTATACATTCTAAATAGTGTTCCAGCAAATAGCGCTGCCTCTTCTCCTCCTGCACCGCCACGTATTTCGCAAATGATATTTTTATCATCATTTGGATCTTTTGGGATTAATAATAATTTAAGTTCTTCTTCAATATGTGGAAGATTTTCTTTTGCCTCATAATAATCAGCTTCAGCTAATTCTTTTAGTTCTTTGTCTTCCATCATTTCTTTAGCTTCTTCCATTCTTTGTTTTTCTTTTTTATATTCTCTATATTTTTGTACTACTTCTTCTATTGAACTATGTTCTTTTATTAATTTTTGCCATTCAGTTTGGTTTGCAATTACTTCTGGGTCACTTATTAATTTTGTCAATTCTTCATATCTTGCTTCTACTGCTTCCAATTTATCAAACATAAATATTCTCCTTTTTCCTTAAATTCGTTTTATATTGTACCATATATTGCCACATTTTTCAAGTAGTATATTTATATCTCAATAAAATTATAATTAATATTTTCTTGATTTAATATATTTTTTTCTCTATCTGTACAAGTAAAAATAATTATTTGTCTATCATAAAATTCTTTTGCTAAATATAATAAAATATTTTTTAATCTTTCATTATCATAATATGCAAATGCTTCATCTAAAATAATAGGAACTTTTTCATTAGAAATTTCATCTAGCATAGCAAGTCTTAACGATAAATATAATTGATCTATTGTTCCAATGCTTAATCTTTCTGCTGGTATATAATTACCGTTTTCTAATTCAACAATTAAACCCTGTTCATCATTAAATGTAAGCTTACAATATTTCCCTTTTGTTATTGTTTCTATATTTTCTGATAATTTTCTTGTAAATACCGGACTTACACTGTTTTTCATATTTTCATATGCCCTTGCTAATAAGCTTTTTACAAGTTCAATACTTACTTTTGTTTTTTGCAAACTATTGTATTGTTCCTTTAATGAATATAACTCCTCTTCCATACTGGATAGATTTTCCAACTCAGGTTCTATATTTTCTTTTTTTAATTCTAGCCTATTAATTTCTATTTTTAAATTTGATATTTCACTTTCTAATAAATTAATTTCATTATTAATATTTTCTTTTTTTAATAAATAATTAATTTCATTTTTTTCAATATTTTTTTGATATTTATTTATCAAATTATTTTCTTCTAAATTATTTTTTAAGTTATTTTCTAATTTTATTGTATTTATTTCATTTAATAATTGTTCTATATTATTTTTATAAATATTAATTTCATTTTCTAGATTATTTTTTTCATTATTTATTTTTTCGAAATTATCTTTATTATTTTTTTCTAATATTTTTATTTTTTTATTTAATTTATTTTTAGAAAATACATAAAAAATCAAAAACATTGGTACCGTAAGAAGAAAAATATATTTAATTATTTCATTTTCTACTAATTTGGGAATAAATAAAATCCATAATATATTTATAATAATTAAAAAAATAAAAATAAAATTTAATTTTTTATTTAATTTATTTTTTTCATATTTACCATCAATATTTTTTTCGTATTTTTTTTCTTCTATTATTTTATTATTTATTTTTTCTAAATTGTTTTTTATTATATTTATTTTATTTTTATTTTCATCAACTATTTTTTCTTTTATTTTTATTTTTTCCTTTTCCAAATTATTTTTTTCATTATTTATTTTTATTTCTTTTAATAATTCATTTTTTATTTCTTTTTCTTTTAATTTATTTTTTAAATTATTTTTTTCATCTTCTATTTCATATTGAATATTTTCGTATTTTTTTAATTCATTTATTTTCTCTTCAATATCATTAATATTTTTTTGAATAATATTTATTGGCTTTTCTCTACTTCTTTCTGTTCCAATTTTGTCAAGTTGCATTTTATTAATTTTATCAACTGCTTTTTTATATGAAATTTTATCTTCTCCTGTTTCTAATAAATTTGATATTTTTTGAATTAATATATTTTGTGTGCCTCTTGCAATTTTTACTTCCTGCTGCATTGCAACAGATGTAGCTAAAAACATTTCTTCATTAATTTGTGTTTGTTCATAAAAAAATTCACTACCCCTATTTTTGTCTATATTAAATTCTTTTAAAATATCTTCTCCTTTTTCATTAAATATATTTGGATTTTTTTTATTAAATTCTCTATATATTTCATATTTACTTTTATTATCTAATTCATATGTTAATTTTCCTGAATATTCTTCTGAATCCCAGGGTTTATATTTTTCAAAATCAGAAATATCTCTTCCTTTTTTATTTTTTGATGCTCCATAAAAAATATTTAAAATAAATTTTAATACTGTAGATTTTCCACTCTCATTTTTTCCGTAAATAATATTTAAATTATTTTCTAAATTTATTTCTTTATTTTTTAATTTTCCATATGAATTTATTTTTATTTTATTTATTTTCAAATAAATCCCTCCATTATTTATTCTAATATTTCCATACCAATTTCTAATGCTTGTTCAATTATTTCATCATCATAATTTTTATTTTTTATTTCTTCTAATATTTCTTTTACAAATAATCCTCTTAATGTATTTTCTTTTGATATTTCTTCTAAATTATAATTTGGTTTTGTTTTATTTTTTATTTTTATTATTTTTTCGTCTAAATTATATTTATATAAATTATAGATATTTATTTCGAAATTTCTTTTTCCTATTAATATTATTTTATATAATTTATTTTCTTCTATTTTTATTTCATTTAATTTTTCAATTAATTCTTCTTCTGAATTTATTTCTGTACAATTTAATTCCTCTTCTACAAATTCAGTTTCATCTAATTTGATAAATTCTAATTTATTTTCTGTTTTATTTATTTCACCAATAACCATTCCATGGTCACCTATTTCATCAAAACCTAATGATATTGTTGAACCTGGATAAATAATATTTCCATATTTTTCGAAATTATTTTTATGTATATGACCTAACGCAATATAATTAAATCCTTTTTGTTTTAACATTGCCATAGACATTGGATTATATTGCATTTCTATTGATGTTGAACCATTTAAAGTTCCATGTATTATTAATATATTTATTTTTTCTGGATTTTCTATTTTTAAATTTTCTATATTTGAATTAGAACAATAAAAATCATTAAATCCAAATCCATATATATCTACATCTTTAAATTCTATTCTTTTTATTTCATTATTAAATATATATACATTTTTATTCCAATTAAATGTTGAATAATATGATTTTTTTAAAATTGGATCGTGATTTCCCGGTGAAATAAATATTTTTGTATTTTCTATTTCCTTAAATAAATTGTTTATATATTCTATTGTTGATTTTCTTATATGTTGGTGTTCATATAAATCTCCTGATATAAATAAATATTCTATTTTATTTTCTTTTATATATTCTATTACTTTTTTAAATATTTTTCTTTGCTCTATTCTTCTTTGTTCTCCTAAATTTCCCTTATCTGATAACGCTACAAATGGAGAATCAAAATGCATATCTGCTATATGTACAAATTTCATATTTTCGCCGTCTGGCTCCCTCCTTTACTCTATCTCCACATTCTATAATATTTTTTTATTTTTTTCAATAGTTTTTGCGAATATTTTTTCGGTTTTTATAATTATTTGTCAGATTCATAGCCACTAAAAATATTATATGTAGGGCTATAAATTGTAACAATCATTTCAAAAATACAAAAAAATAAACCCAAATGAAAAAACATCATTTAGGTTTATTTTTTTAATCATCCATAGGTCCAAATAATTCATCAAATTTTGCTTCTAGTTCTTTTTGTAAGTCATATGTATCTTCATCACTTTGAACGTTCAAATTTTCATCTTTACCATTATTTGTTTCTGGTTCATCTACAAAAATATCATCTATTCCTTGAATACTAGATTCTTGTTTTGTAGGCTCTTCATTTAATTTTCCAACTTTTACAGGTTCTTTTTCTTCTTTTTTAGGTTCATCATCAAATAAATCATCTAAAGATTCCACTTTAAGATTTTGAGCTTCTTTTTCAGATTTATCCTCAGTCCAAGGATTATATGGATTGAATTTTCTCCATTCTCCTCTTTGTATTTCACCAATATCATTATGGCTTATTTCTAATTTTCTCATTGTATCAGCTACATTTTTATGTTTGAAATAATAATATTTATTTGCCTTTACAGGTTTTATTCCTTTTTCAAAAATTATACATAAATCATTATCCATTCTTCTTAATTCATCAGGTGTCATCAAAGCTCTTGCCATTACTTGGTCTGAAGTACTTTGACCTGTTTTAAAATATTGTCTGTCTCTATTTATTGAAATACTATCCCTTTCAATTGTTTTTTCTCCTAATGCTTTTGAAAAATATTCCACTGTTTTATATGAGTTACTTCCTAAAAATACATGTGTATCACAGTTACCAATAATTGTTTCATATGATTTTTCATATACTGCCTCTAATTGGTCTAAATTCTGTAATATTACACTAAAAGATATTTTTCTACTTCTTGATGTTGATATTTTTTTATCAAAATCAGGTATTTTTCCTATATTAGCGAACTCATCTAATATAAAATATGTTGGTACTTTTAATGCTCCTCCATTATCGTCTGCATAATTGTATAATTGTTGTATCATCTGTGAGAAAAATATTGTTAATAAAAAATCATATGCTGTATGTGTATCAGATGAAATAACATATACAGCTGTTTTTTTATTACCAATTTCTTCAAAATTAATTGTATCTGTTGAAGTCAATTCAGCAATTTCCTTTGAATCAAATTTTCCTAATTTTGATTGTAATGTACTTAGTATTGAACTGTATGTTTTTTCAGGTGCAATCTCAATTGATTTATAATTCATTCTTGCGGGATGATCATATGGAAGCTTACTTATTAATTCTGTTAATAAATTACTTCCTCCATTGGTATTTGCTGCTCTAACTAATTCAGCACAACTAGCCAAATTCTGTTCTTCCTCTGGTCGTGTAGCCATTAAATAATATATCAATGCTTTTAATAACATTTCTGCAGAATCGTCCCAAAATGGATCTGAACCACCATCTCCTGTTTTTTGCCCTTTTACTATTGTATTCGCTATAACGTCAACATCTATTTCAGAAGATATATGCATTAACGGATTATATCCATCACTATATTGCGGTTTTACTAAATTTAGAACTTTAATTTCATATCCTTTTGATTTTAAATATCCTGCAGTTCTGTCATATAGTTCTCCTTTAGGATCTGTAAATACGTATGACCCTAGTAATTGATATGCATTTGGTATTGAATATGATGCAGATTTACCAGAACCAGAACCTCCGACTACTAATACATTAACATTTCCCCTCTTGTCAACGGGTAAATAATTGTTCTCTGCCAATATTATTCCTTTTTTATTATTTAGAACAGTATATTGCTCTCCATTTTTACTCCAATCACTTGATCCATGTTCAAAATCCGTATATTCATTTTTAGGAGCTGATCTAGCAACTCCAACTATGAAAAATATTGCAAATATTATTGAAAATAATCCTAAATTTTTCAAATAAATTAGCATTAAATTATTTGATGCTATTGTTGCTAATCCTGCAAATGGATTTTTCATTGTTTCTACAAATGATGTTATTGCTGCAACTCCATCTTGTTGCAAAGCCGTATTATATGCAACAGTGATTGGCACAATTAATACTATGGCTATAAATAACCATAGTATTCCAAATAATATAAAATATTTTTTATTTCTTCTTATTGCTCCTTCTACTTTGTAATTCATATATAAATCACCTTCTCTTTGGTTTTTATGTATTTTTAATGTGTTATATCCTCACTTTGTTTTTCTTGTTTTTTATTAGGATTTCCACCTGGATATGCTTTTACTACTATGTGGTCACATGTCTCTTCAATAATATCTTCTTTTCTAAAAAAGTCTGCTATACGTATTGAAGGTTGCTTTTTATTTTCCATAGCATCCATTTTTTCTTTTTCATTTTTTTTACCACAAGCAAAATAAGTAAATTTTAACTTATCATCTTTTCCTGCAGCACTTCCTATTTTTTTACCATTTACTGTGTTATTCACCATAGTAAATTGCCTCCTTAAATATTACCATCATCTTCTCTTACTTCAAAAGCAAAATATGATTTATATGGTTTTAATTTACATCTTCCCCTAACTTTATTTTCATTTTCATCAAAATAAAGTCTTGGTCTTAATTCTTCTGTAGTTTCAGGATCTATAACACATATATCTCTTTTCATATTTGGTGTATAGTTAAATTCTTTAAATTCCTGTTCTTCTTCTGAATATAATGTATTAAACTTAAACGGTGTTGGCGTTTTTGAAATTCTAACCTCATCATCAATTAATATTCCTGAATTAATTACAACACTTTCTTTTCCAAATGACAAGATTACTAGTTGATTTCCTTTTGGTTGTGGCTCGTCAACATAAAAAGTCCTTCTACGAGCTTCTCCTCTTATTTCTTCAGTAAAATCTAATCTTTCTACTGTATATTTTGGATAATCTTTTTGAAATTCTTTTGCTGTTTTATTTACTTGATAAATTACTGTGTTTACTCCTTTTGGATCTGTTATACTAAAATGTTTTCCTTGTAACATATCCATAATATTTTTACACCCCATTCCTATGATTTAATCCATAGCTTATCTTATGTTTACGAACTCACATTAATAATTATACTAAAATTTCTGCTACTTGTCAATACTTTTGCCAATTTTTCGGCATTTTCAAGCCTTTTTCATTTAGTATTTATGTTTTTAAACTCTTCTTGGATTAAATTTTGATATTTCTTTTAATCTTTTAAACATTTCTTTTTCTTCATTTGTTAATTTTGATGGAACAACAATTTGTATCTGTGCAATTAAATTTCCTCTTTCTCCTGTTAATGTTTTATAGCCTTTTTGAGGAATTTCTATTGTTTCTCCCGATTGTATTCCACTTGGTATATATATTGCTGTTTTGGTGTCGTCTATTGAATTTACTTTTGCCTTAGTTCCCAATGCAGCTTCCCATGGAGAAATTGGAACTACTGTATATAAATCTTTTCCGCAAAGCTTGTATTTTTTTCCATTTTCTATATTTATTTTTATATACAAATCCCCATTTTTTCCGCCATTTTTCCCTTGTTTACCTTGTCCAATTAAACGAATCTTTTCACCATCTTGTATTCCTTCTGGTACTTTAATAGTTATTATTTTAGGTTTGCCTTCTAAATCATTTAATAAAATTTTCTTATCCACCCCATAAAATCCATCTTCTATTGTTATATTTATTTCGGTTTCAACGTTTTCTCCTTTTACTGGAGGAATTTTACTTTGTGCTATTTCTTCTTTTATTTCACTATTTCCAAAAAACATTCCAAAAAATTCTCCTGCAACATCTCCTGATGACTTTTGTTTTGCTTTTCTTTGTTTATAACCTATATTATAATTCCATGTTCTGTCATATTTTCTTTTTGTTGTTGGATTTGATAATACTCTATATGCTTCATTTATGTCTTTTATTCTTTCTTCAGATAATTTATTTCCAACATTTACGTCCGGATGATATTTCTTTGCTTGTTTTCTATATGCTGTTTTTATTTGATCTATTGTTACTTTACTGTTTTCTAAATCTAATATTTTATAATAATCCTTTAACTTCATTTTTTGACATCCTCCTATAAGAAAAAGTGACCCATTTTATTTTTTCAGCCACTTTTCTTTTATTGGTATTTGCATTATATCAATTTTATGCAAAAAAATCTATAGTTTTTGGCAAATTTCAAAAAATTTCATTCCATTTGAAGCCTTTATTAAAACAACATCTCCTTTTCTTAATTTCTGACTTAAGTTTTCCACAATTTGTTCATTATTGTTCATAAAATATGTTTGTATATTGGGGCTTTTTTGTGCTTCTTCTATTATATATTTTGAATTTTCTCCAGCACATATTAATATATCTATATTATTTTTTACAACTTCCTTACCTACATTTCTGTGTAATTCTTCTGAATATTCTCCTAATTCAAACATATCGCCTAATACAGCTATTTTTCTAGTGCCCGTATGTTTTGCTAAAAATTCTAAACTTACTTTCATTGATTCATAACTTGCATTATAAGCATCATTTATAAGTATTGCTCCATTTTGTAATTTCTTTATATCCATTCTTTTTTTCGTTAATTCAAATCTTTCTATTCCATTTTTTATATTTTCATCAGATATTCCTAAAATTCTTCCAACCTCAGTTGCACATAAAGCATTATACACAAAATGTTCTCCTCCAACTGGAACATTAATTTTTAATTTATTTTTTTCTTCACTCTTATCATTTAAATTAGAAACAGCTATAAATTCACTGCTTTCTTCTTTTAAATTCATGTTTTGCGCAACAATTTCACTCTTATTTAAAATTCCAAAAGTATGTATTTCTATTTTATTCTTATTCTCTTCATACCATTTATGTAATAAATCATTATCATTATTTATAATTACTTTAGGTGTTTTCATTCCTTCTAAAATTTCTAATTTTGCTTTTAGAATATTTTCTCTTGAGCCTAAATTCCCTATATGCGATGTACCTATATTTGTAATAACAGCCAATGTTGGTTTTGCAATACTTGTTAGCAAACTTATTTCACCAAGATGATTCATTCCCATTTCAATTACCATTGCTTCGTGGTCTTTTAATTTTAGTATTGTAAATGGCAACCCTATATTGTTATTATTATTTCCTTCTGTTTTTAATGTTTTATATTTTGTACTAACAACACTAGCAATAATATCTTTTGTACTTGTCTTTCCTACACTTCCTGTTACAGCTACAACAGGAATATTGTACAAACTCCTTTTGTATCTTGCAATTTCATATAATGCCTCTAAAGTATCTTCTACTTTTATAATTGTTTTACTTGAATATTTTTCCAGTTCATCTTTTGTTATTTCTATGTCTTGAACAATTACAGCTTCTGCTCCATTGTCTAATGCTTGCTTCCAAAATTGATTTCCATCGAACTTTTCACCTTTTATTCCTATATATATATCACCTTTTTGAATTGTTCTTGTATCTTTAGAAAAGTTTTCACACTCAAACTCTTTATTTCCTGTAATTAATTTACCCTTTGTTACCTTTAATATATCACTTATTTTCATTCTATGCCTCCAAATAAATTTTTCTTATTATATTCCAATTCATTATTTTTTGCAACAACAAATGCTAATTTCTAAACTGATATTTTCAATTTAGAAATTAGCATTTGTTGTTTGTATATCTAAAAATTATGACTAACTTATTCAGTTAAAGTTCCATTAGGCGTATTTGTAACAATTAAAATATCTTCTTCTTCACCATTTTCAGCATTTATATATGCAATGAAATCCATATCCTCTATTTTGCCTTTAAACTCATAACAAAATTTCTCTGTTTTCCATTCCGTAGGAATCATAGCCAATCCTTCACTTGTAATCTGAGCTTTACTACTCAAATGTTTTCTTGCCTCATATACAGATATTTTATTTGCTGAAATTTTTCTATCATAATGACAATTCAAATATCCTGTAGTCTCTAATCCAATAATTTCTCCATTATCTAATGCAATTTTTACTTTAATCAAATCAGCATACATAATCACATCATTTTGTTTATATGCATAATTAACTGTAATAAATCCATTTTCTTTCATATAATAAGTCTCTTGCATATTATTAAAACCTTTGCTGGCTAAATATTCTTTACCTTTTTGAACAGCCTCTTGTTCACTTATTTTTTCTTCGGAAACATTTCTATTATAATTTAAAAATACAACATGTCCACCTTTTTTTGAAACTGATATTCCAATATTTTTATTTTCATTTGTAGTCATTTCAAATCTATATACTGGTATATCACCATTTTCTACATAACCATTATATTTGGTTTCCTTTATTTTATCTTTTCCTATAAACTCTTCTGCTTTATTCCTTGCAGTTTCTTCGTCAATATCATCACCTGTTAGACCTTTTTTCTCAGCACTTGTTATGTGTTCTGAAAAGGCACCATCATAAATCAATCCTGGGAATTCATGAAAATTCTCTTCAATAACATCAAAAGTACTTACTTCCGATATATCGGAGTCTTCTGTATTTTTCATTAATTTTTCCCAACTTAATGCACCATTATTTAATTCATCTGACATTTCATTTAAAGTATTTGATAAATCATTGCAATAATTATATAATTCTTTTATTTTATTTATATCTTCTTCTGTAAGTCCATTTCCTTCAATATTTTTTCTCGATAAAGCATAACTAAATTCACTTACCTGATTTAAAAATTTCTCTGTATTTTCTAGTTCCTGACTTTCAATTGGCAACATCCCTAAATAACTTAATGCCAAATTAGATTCTTTCCATACATGTGTTAACATTTCTGCACCATGTTCAGCAGATTTTGATATCATAGACTTTGCCAAATATGTTTTTACATTTTGCACATATTCTACCACCTCATAAAATGCCATATTATTATCATTCTCTTTTGTATTAGCATATGTTTTTTTCTGATTAAATAGATTATATCCAAGTATTACAGCTACAATTACAGCTATTGCCGTAGTAGCAATCCAAATTTTACTTTTTTGCATATTGACCTCCTTTTTTATTATTTTGGATTTTTTTACAAAAAATATACAATTTATTTTTACTTTATGATAAAATGAAAAAAAATACCTAAGGAGACCATCTATGAAAAAAATAATGATTTTTTATGCAGCATATGGCGGAGGTCATTTATCTGCTGCTCGTTCTATAAAAGAAAATATTGAAGCAAATTATACTGATATTGAAGTTAAACTTGTAGATTGTATGGAATATGTTAATAAAGTTATTAACAAAGTAACTACAACTGCATATTCTGAAATGGCAAAAAAAGCACCACGTACTTGGGGAAAGCTTTATTCTAAAGCCCAATATGGTCCTATTGCACAAATAAGTACAACATCAAATAAGCTTTTATCTATAAAGTTAAATAAATTATTAAAAGATTATCAACCTGATTTAATAATATCTACACATCCATTTTCGTCAACAATGTGTGCATATTTAAAGAAAACTGGAAAACTAAACGCGAAACTTGCAACTATTCTAACTGATTATGCACCACACGATCAATGGCTTGTTTTTAATAACTATGTAGATTATTATTTTGTTTCACATGAAGAAATGAAAAGGCAATTACACAGTAAAGGAATTCCAAACAATAAAATCTATGCAACAGGTATTCCACTTTCTAATAAATTTTTATTAAAATATGATAAAGCCAAAACCTTAGAAAACTTTGGTTTATCTCCTAACAAAAAAACAGTATTATTTTTTGGTGGTGGAGAATTTGGTTTAGGTAAAACACAAACCTTCAATATTTTCAAGTCTTTCGCAGAAAGCCACGAAAATATTCAAATTGTAGCAATTTCAGGTAAAAATCAAAAAATGAAAAGAAGTTTCGAAAACTTGACTGATGAATTAAATAAACATGATTCTATTAAAATTTTGGAATATACAGATAAAATACCTGAGCTTATGAGTATTTCTGACCTTGTTGTAACAAAACCTGGTGGTCTTACTACAACCGAAAGCTTAGCTTCTGGATTGCCTATTGTCGTTATTAATCCAATTCCTGGTCAAGAGGAGGAAAATGCTGCTTATTTGGAGAAAAATAAGGTTGCTATTTGGATACGCAAAAAAGATAATGTTGAAGAGATTTTGAATAATCTTTTTTCTAGCCCAGATAAAATGCAAGAAATGAAAATTCGTGCTAGACTTATTTCTAAAAAGAATTCTACAAAAGATATTTGTAAAATTTTACTTGGTTAAAAGGTTAATCCAAATAATTTAAATATACTTGTTTAGTTTTTTAGTGCATTAGGAAATAATCTAGGAATAATAGCGGTCTCAAAATAAAAAACTTATGCAAAGTTCAATTCATAAATTCGCATAAGTTTTTTATTATAATTCTCTTCTTCCTTCAAGAGCTTTTGTAAGTGTAATTTCATCAGTATATTCCAAATCTCCACCAACAGGAATACCATGTGCAATTCTTGTTGCCTTAATTCCTAAAGGTTTAATCAATTTTGATAAATACATTGCTGTAGCTTCTCCTTCAACTCTAGGATTTGTTGCCAGTATTACCTCTTTAACTTGTCCATCCATAAGACGCGCAAGTAATTCTTTAATTTTTATATCATCTGGTCCAACACCATTCATTGGAGAAATTGAACCATGTAGCACATGATAAACACCTTTAAATTCATGTGTTCTTTCCATTGCGACTATGTCCCTAACATCTTCTACAACACATATTTGACTTTGGTCTCTTTTGGGATTTGCACATATTGGACATGGATCTGTATCTGATATATTAAAACATTTACTACAATATTTTAAATTCTTTTTTGCATTTACAATTGAAGAAACAAACTCATTTGTCTCTTCTTCTGAAGCATTTAGGATATAAAAAGCTAATCTAGCAGCTGTTTTATTCCCTATGCTTGGTAGTTTCTCAAAGCTTTGTATTAATTTTTCTATTGATGGTGAATACATTGAGAGCCCCTTTCTACATTAATCCTGGTATATTATATTTTCCCATTGATGCTGCTTGTGCATCATCAACTTGTTTAAATACTTGGTTCAAACATGTTACTATTAAATCTTGTAACATTTCAACATCCTCAGGATCTACAACTTCTTTTTTTAATGACAAACTTAATATTTGTTTTTGTCCATTAACTTTTACTGTTACTGCACTTCCACCTGCAGATGCTTCAAATTCTTTTGCTGCAAGTTCTGTTTGTGATTTTTCTAAATCCTCTTGCATTTTTTTAGCTTGTTTCATTAATCCATTGATGTTCATTCCACCAAATCCTCCCATTCCTCCTGGGAATCCTCCTCTTTTTGACATTTTTATTTCCTCCTTCTTATTTTTTACATTTTATTTATAATAATTTTTACTCAATTATGTCTAATGGTATGTCAAATTTATTTGCAAAATTTGATAATTCTTGTTCTTCGCTCATTTCTTCTACGCCTTGTGGTTTTGAGTCTATATATCTTATTTGCATTTCTTTTCCACATGCAACAGAGACTTGTTTTGATATTTCCATCTTGTTTTCTGGTTTCTCTAAAACCGCTTTTCCAAAAGGTGTAATTCCTTTAGGAAATTCTATTCCCACAGTCATATCATTTACTTCAATTGCATTTGTTTCAAGTAAATTTGTATATAACATTATTTTTCCACTTTTTTTGAAATTGTTTACAATGTCTTGCCAATATTGTGCTGGCTTTTTGTTTTTTCCAATTCCAGCAATTGCATCTATATTACTATCCCTTGCCGTACTTGTTGAACTTCCACCTGTAGTATTTGTTCTTCTTACAATACTTGCCTGCACTCTTGGAGCACCTCCTCCAGACCTTAAATAATTTTCTATTTTTTCAAGTCTTGCATAGATTTCTCCATTTCCATCATTTGAATTAGTATTATTTGATGTAGAAGATATTTCTTTATCACATAATCTTATTATTCCTGCTTGGAATATTATTAATCTTTGTGTTGAACTTTTCATATCATTTTCTAATTTTGATAATTCACTTATTAGTCTTATTGCTCTTTCTTTTGAAACATTCTCTGACAATTTTTTCAAATTTTCAAAATCAGTTTCATTGTAAATAGTCAATTTCTGTCCTGTTTTTACCATTAAAATATCTTTTATATATTTTATAATTTCCCATAATAGATTATTTAAATCTTTACCTTCATCCAAAACTTTTGTGATAGCATCCATTGCTTCATCAATATTATATTCTATTATTGCCTCAGAAATGCTATGTATATAAGTTATTTTAGGAATTCCAACTAATTCTTTTATTTTATCTTCATCAATATTATTTTCGCCGTCTTGCACACATCTTTCTAAAATTGACAATGCATCTCTCATTGCTCCTTCTGATAATGAAGCAATTATGTTTAATGCTTGTTTTGTAATTTCAATATTACTTTCTTTACAAACAATTTCTAATCTTTTAATTATATCTTCGTTCGAAATTCTTTTAAAATCAAATCTTTGACATCTTGAAAGTATAGTAGCTGGCAATTTTTGTGGTTCTGTAGTTGCTAAAATAAATTTTACATGCTCAGGTGGTTCTTCAAGCGTTTTTAATAAAGCGTTGAAAGCACCTTGTGATAACATATGAACCTCATCAATTATATATACTCTGTATTTTGCTTTTGTTGGTAAAAAATTGACCTCTTCTCTTATTGAACGTATATCTTCTACACTGTTATTTGATGCAGCATCCATTTCTACAATGTCTGTTAATGATCCATTTAATGCTGATTTACAAATTTCACACTCATTGCATGGCTCTCCATCTTTCGGATTTAAGCAGTTTATTGCACGTGCTAATACTTTTGCTGATGTTGTTTTTCCTGTTCCTCTTCCACCATTAAATAAATATGCATGGCCAACTCTATTTGACATTATTTGATTTCTTAGTGTTCTTGTTATATGTTCTTGCCCTACCATTTCTTCAAATGTTTGTGGTCTGAATTTTCTATAAAGCGCTGTGTACCCCATAATCTCACATCCTTTATATGTCCCCTAAATTTTAAAAAATGGTGTGAATATCAATCTCTCTATGGAAAACAACTCCCACATAAAAGTATCTACTTATTGCTGCTTCCTTCCGGACCTGACAAGGTTCATAGGCTTTTATTGAGCTTGCTTTCCATACAGAGATCAATTCTCATACCATTATGTATTATATACTCTATTTATGAATTTTGCAAGTATTTTTATTAATTTTCTATCCTTTTAAAAATTATATTATCTAAGTCTATTTTATCTATTCCAACTGTTCCCTTTTCAATTATTTCATCTGTTGGAATATCTAAACTTATTGGTGCTTGATATTTTTTTCCACTATTTAAATTTATTATGATATCAAATGTTAAATTAGCTTGTAAGTCTTCTTGTGTAATATTTGTTAACTTTAATAATTGACTATGGTCTATTTGTTCATCATTTTCAGAAACATATTTAGAAATATTATTAATACCATATCTAAATGCTACAATTCCACCTTGATTGGATATTTTTTGTTCTTTTATATTTGATTCTAGTTCACCATTATATGTAATTTCTGTAATTTCATTTTCAGGTAAATTATTAAACATTCTTTTTTCATCAACTATCGGTTTATAAAATTTTGCATCTCCTAATTCTTTTATTCTATTTACATTTATATTTTTTATATCAACAGAATTTATTATTTCAGTTTTTCCATATAATGAATTTTTTTCTATATATATATATATGTCATTATTTTGATTAACATTAAAGTTCCACTTTTCATTTGCTCCTTCAGTTTCCATTCCTTCTACACTTTCTATTATAGAAATTTTAGTGATTTTGAATGGCATATTTGATTCACCTTCAACTTGATATCTTAATATAAACATTCCTCCAACACATAAAATTGCAATTATTATAATACTAATAATTACACTATGAAAAATTTTTTGTTTAACATTCCTATACATTTTTCCCTCCTTGAATTAATTAGGGGTATATTAAATTTATTTATTTTTTTTTATTTTTCTTAATTCTTTAAAAAATTGTGTCAAAATTTCTTGACATTCTTTTTCCATAATTCCTGTTTCTGCTTCTACTTTATGATTAAATGTATAATCATTAAATAAATTTAATACAGAGCCTACGGCTCCTGTTTTTTCGTCTTTTGCTCCAATATATACTTTTTTTATTCTTGAATTTATCATTGCCCCCGCACACATAGAGCATGGTTCTAAAGTTACATACATTTCACAATCTATTAATCTCCATGATTTTAATTTTTTGCTTGCTTTTTGTATTGCTAAAATTTCTGCATGTTTGGTTGTATCTGTTTTTGTTTCTTTTTGATTGTGTGCTCTTGCTATTATTTCTCCATCTTTTACTATTATTGCCCCTACTGGTACTTCTAATTTTTTGTATGCTTTTTCTGCTTCTTTTAGTGCTTGCTTCATATAATATTCTTTTTGTTCCATCAATACTCCTAATTATAAAATTGGTGTCCCCAGAGGGACTCGGCGAGCCGCGTCGGGAAAATAGTCTACTAGACTATTTTCTTATCCTCCTTTTCGAGTCCCATAAAAAACACATATAAAGTTGGTGTTCCCAGAGGGACTCGAACCCCCATCGGTCGCTTAGGAGGCGACTGCTCTATCCTGCTGAGCTATGAGAACAAAAAATCATATACTTATTATAATACACACTTTATAAAAAATCAATGTTTTTTGCTAATATCAATAGTAACATAAAAAACATATATTGAATCATACCAATTCAATATATGTTTTTTTATAATTTACAAATTATCTGTAGAATCATGAAAATACCAACATGCCCATGGAATATATACAATACTAAAAGATACTATATTTCCTAAATCCAAAGAAATATTTAAATCTTTTGGAACTATATATACTATAGTCATAAATAGCATTATTAACCCCATAGCCATTAAAAACTTTTTTGAAAAATTATAATACAGTTTACTCATAAAATCCTCCTAAAATCGTTATTTACAAAATTTTTCAATAAAACCATTTTTTGCATATCCTTTAGGTTCTTTATATATTTTAGGTTTGTTCTCCTCATCCCCTAAAACAATTTCTGGATATTTAGAGCATTCTTCATATAACTTTTCATATTTTTTTATTATCGGTTTTGATTTACCATCTTGTTTCATGTTTATTTCCTCCTTTAATAATTATTAGATGTTTATATGTCATATATGTCAACTCCCAAAAGGAGATTATAAAAATTTAATCGCTTAATTATAACACATTTTTGTGCATAAGTAAATAATTATATTGTGCTCTTGACATCCATGTTATAATAAATTAAATTATGTATAAGAAAGGAAATTTAATATGCAACAAATATTAAGTAAAATGAGAAAAGCAATAGAAGAATATAAAATGATAGACGAAGGTGATAAGATAGCCGTATGTTTATCAGGAGGAAAAGACTCAATCACACTTTTAAATGGACTAAAAGCATTGCAAAGATTTTATCCAAAACATTTTGATTTAATTGCAATATCAATAAATCCAGGTTTTGAATTTTTTAACACAGACCTTTTACAAAAAAATTGTGATGAAATTGGAGTTCCTTTATTTATAGAAAATAGTAATATAAAAGAAATTGTTTTTGATGTAAGAAAAGAAAAAAATCCATGTTCATTATGTGCAAATTTACGTAGAGGGATAATAAATAGTGTCGCAATACGTGAAGGATGTAACAAAATTGCACTTGGACATAATATGGATGATGTATTAGAAACATTTTTATTAAATTTATTATATACTGGAAGTATATCAACATTCGCTCCCAAAAGTTATATGGATAGAACAAAAATAACATTAATTAGACCATTAATTTTACTTAGTGAAAAAGACACAAGAAGATATGTAAAGAAAAATAATAAACAAATAATGCCTAAGGTTTGCCCTATGGATGAACATACAAAAAGAGAAGATATGAAAGACCAAATATGTCAATGGCAAAAGGAGATTCCTACTATTAAAGCAAATTTATTTGGTGCTATTTCTAGAAATTTAGATGAATGGAAAAATATATAAAATATGTAAAAAAATACACATTTCTAATTGCTTAATTGCATTTGAAAAGTGTATTTTTTTATTTTTTAATTATTCTCCGCGAACTAATTTAACCATAGCGTCTTTCAATGCTTCTAATTCTTCAGTTGCACATTTTTCACATTCACCTTTAACTCCAAAATAAAGTTTAATTTTAGGCTCCGTTCCAGATGGACGAACACAACACCATGAATTATTTTCCAATTGATAATATAATACATTTGATTTTGGTAATCCTGTTTTACCCTCTTCACCAGTAATCATATCTTTTACATAATCGTTATCAACATCTTTAAAACATAACACTTTATATTTACCAATCTGTTCTACATTTTTATTTCTCATATCAGTCATCATTTCTTTTATTTTTTCAGCACCTTCAGCACCTTCTAAAACTATTGAAACTTGGTCTTCTTTGTAATATCCATATTTTTCATAAATATTATTCATTTGATCCCATAAAGTAATTCCTTTAGATCTATAATATGCTGCAGCCTCACATAAAGACATAACAGCTGCAATTCCATCTTTATCTCTTGCATAATCTCCGATTAAGCAACCATAACTTTCTTCAAATCCAAATACATAAGTCTTATCATGATTTTCTTCAGCCTTTTTCATTACAGCTCCAATATTTTTGAAACCTGTTAAAACTTCTATACATTCCAAATTGTAATTTGCAGCAATAGCTTTTGCTAAATCTGAAGAAACAATTGTTGTTATAAACATTCCATCTTTAGGCAATATTCCTTTCTCCTTCATTTGAGAAATTCTATATTCAGCAATTAACAATGCTGACATATTTCCTGTATATGGCATATATTCACCTGTTTTTGCATCTTTTGCATAAATTCCTAATCTATCTGCATCTGGATCTGTTGCCAAAACAACATCTGCATCAACTTTTTGTGCTAATTCTAATGCTAATTTAAATGCTTTTTTATCTTCTGGATTTGGATAATCTACTGTTGGAAAATTTCCATCAGGTTTAGCTTGTTCTGGAACAACATAAACATTTTTAAAACCTAATTCATTTAATAATCTCTCCGCAATTGTATTTCCAGTTCCATGTAATGGTGTATAAACGATTTTTAAATCTTTACCTTGTTCCCTAACAATTTCAGGATTTAGTATTTTATTTTTTAATGTTTCAATATATTTATCATCCATTTCTTTGCCAATAACATTAAATAATCCTTTTTTGATAGCATCTTCTTTACTAATTGTTTTTATCTCCTTAAAATCTGTAATACTTCTTACCTTATTAATAATATCCTTATCTCTTGGCGCAACAATTTGAGAACCATCATCCCAATAAACCTTATAGCCGTTATATTTTGGAGGGTTATGGCTAGCTGTAATCATAATTCCTGCAGTTGCACCTAGTTCTCTTACAGCAAATGATAATTCAGGAACTGGTCTTAAACTCTCAAATAGATATGTCTTTATTCCATTTGCATTTAAAATCAAAGCAGTTTGTAAACTAAATTCGTCAGACATTCTTCTTGAATCATAACTTATTGCAACTCCCTTATCTTGTGTACCTTGTTCTAATATGTAATTAGCTAAACCTTGTGTAGCCTTACCAACTGTATATTTATTCATTCTGTTTGTTCCCATTCCTATAACTCCACGTAATCCAGCTGTTCCAAATTCTAATTCTTTATAGAATCTGTCTTTTATTTCTTCTCCATCATCTTTAATACTTAATAATTCTTTTTTTGTTTCTTCATCAAAACTTGGATCTTCACACCATCTTTGATATTCTTCTTTGTAATTCATATATTTCATCCTTTCCTTGAAAAATTTGCACCGGGAAATTTTGTACCGGGTACATTTTTTCCCTATAGAACAAAGCGACGTAGTCGCCCTTTGTTCTCACCCGATTTGAGTTTTCGACTATAAGGAGAAAATCTCAAAGGGGCTAGCGATTGTAGCTTTTATATAATAGGAAAGTAATACTTTCCTATTATATAAAAATAACTACTGGCAATGGTACCAGCAGTTAATATTATATACTTTATAACTGATAGAATTTTCTATATAGCTCTCTTGCAGTTTCAGGGCTATCAACTCCTGAGGCATTCTTTACAGGAGCAAACTCTTCCTCTCTTTTTACTCTTAAAATAGCCATATCATCTAATTCTCCAAACGCATCAAATAAAAACGCTTCAAATTTGTATGCATTTGGTCCATCTGGTACTATTTTATTTCCATTTTTATCTATATATGTTGCTTTCTTGAACGCAGAATGATAAGGTAATGGTTTGTTTCCCATTCTCTCTACTGCATCTATGTTAAATAAATTACATAGAATATGAGATTCACCATATATTAGCTCTCCTCTTTCATCCCTAGCTTCTGCCATCTCTTTTGGAATTTCAGTATACTCTACAACTGATGGTCTACCATTCTTTTTACAAAATACTCCAACCTTTTCTTGTGGATTTGCTTTTACTACAGACTTTCCAGCTGCTGTTACATGCTTTTGAATTGCAATCCCCATAAGTATAGGGTCTACCATTTTTACTAAACAGTTATCAACTCCACCTATAAATAGCCATTCAACACCCAATTCTCTCATTTTTTTAGTCATACCTTTTTTTACAAGAGCCTCGTATATTCCGCCATGCCCATCTGCAGCTTCTTTTATAAGACCATCTTCACCAATTAATATTTTTCCTTCAGTATCAACCATTGGTAATTCACTTTGTTTAAAGAAAAATATATTTTTATCTTTTTCATATCCAAAAAATCTATGTTTTGCAAAAAATTCAACAGTATCATCATTATTTTCTTCACTTGTCATAATAAACCATGGAATTATTACATCATATTTTTTTCCTTGCTCTTTTAAAGAATCACTTAATAATTCAAAAAGTGATTTATGCGATTCTAGTCCAATATCAAAAGTTCCTTTTGGTCCTTGATGTCCAAGTCTTGTTCCTTGTCCACCCGCCATTGTTACGGCTGCTAACTTACCAGCCCTTATTGCTTTTTCTCCTGTCTCTTGAAAACTTTTGTAATACCCATTCAATTTATCTTTATCTAAATATTCAATCGGAGCAATTTGAGAATCTTGCGTAGCAATCTCTTTTTTTGTATTATTGTATAAACTATTAATCAACTCAAAATCTGTATTTTCAATTTGCTCTAATAATTGTTTTTGTTTTATTCCATCTAATCTTTCATATTCATTTAATAAATGTTCTTGTGAATATTTTCTTAAAGTTTTTCGAATAGTGTCTAAATTTTCATCCATTGATATACTTCCTTTCTTGTTTCATATTATATTATATATACTATTTTAAAAAGTTTTTCAATACTTTATACAAAAAGTTTTTACTTATTTAAAATTTTATCACTATTCTTTATTAATCTCAAGCTTTTTGAACTATTTTATATTATTTATACCATCTGTATTTAAATTTAGCTTATATTTTTTCATTAAATCTTCTATTTTATCTTTTGTATCTTCAAAATCATAACAATCAATAATTGTTACATTATTAATATTTTTTTCTTTAATTTGCATATTTACGTTGTCTATATATTTTTTATTTCCTATTATTATAATATTTGATTTATCTTCTAAATTTTTATATTCTTTCTTATTCCACTCTAATTTTAATATTTTATCCTTATTTTCTTCATTCAAATTCATCTTTGAAACTAAAGTTTCCACAGTATCTCTCAAATCTTTTTCTGTTTTTATTATGATATTTTCATCTAATTTTTTATTTATATAAGGTAACAAAATCATCTCTAAATGAAAATCACTTACATAAAAACAGCACAATTTTTCTATTTTGTTTTCAACAAGCATTTTATTCATCCCTTTCGATTGCTTTCTGGTAAATTTTACCATTTGTTTTTTATATTGTCAAGTATTTTTCCTTTAAATGTATAATTTATTTTTTTTGGCTAATAATTATTTTAATGATATATTTTAGAAAAAATGTTTTTAGGAGGATTTATATGAAAAAAGTTTTAAATTATATTAAAAATTCCAAATTAAAAAAATTAAGTTTACTTGCTTTATTACTATTAATATATATTTTTATTTGTGCACAAAGTTATGTTTCTGCGGTTTCTACCAATTTATCTGATGCTGTATTTAGATTACATGTACTTGCAAACAGTGATTCTGAAGAAGATCAAACATTAAAACTAAAAGTACGAGATTCATTACTTAATTATATGAATAATATATGTTCAAATTGTTCTACAAAATCCGAGGCAATTTCTTTAGTACAAGAACACTCACAAGAATTCCAACGTGTAGCCGAAAATACAATATTTGAAAACGGATATGATTATCCCGTAAAAATCAACATTGGTAATTTTTATTTTCCAACAAAGGATTACGGAGATATATCTCTACCAGCAGGTTTTTATGATGCTTTAAGAGTTGAAATTGGAAAAGCTAAAGGAAAAAATTGGTGGTGTGTAATGTTTCCTTCATTATGTTTTATCGATGTATCTTCTGGAATTGTTGATGATGAAGCAAAAGTGAATTTAGAAGAAAATCTTGAGAATGAATCATACAGTCTGATTTCTGATAAAAATAATTCAGAAATCAAATTAAAATTTAAGCTAATTGAATTTTTTGCTGAAAAAGGTTTACTTACAGCTAATCGTAATATGTAATAATTTATTTCAAAACTGTTGTAATATTGTGTTTTTTATGATATATTTTTAATGAAAAAAATTTAAGGAGGAATACTTTTGGAAAAATTAGTTATCACAGGAAAAACACCTTTAAAAGGACAAGTAACAATAAGTGGTGCAAAAAATGCAGCTGTAGCAATCCTACCAGCAACACTTTTAATAGATGGAATTTGTACAATTGAAAATTTGCCAAATATAAGTGACGTAAAAAAATCATGCGAAATATTAGAAGGACTTGGGGCAAAAATAAAATGGATTACACAAAATAAAATTACAATAGACACAAGAAATATAACAAAAACAGAAGCATCTGAAGAATTAACAAGTAAATTTAGAGCTTCATATTATATCTTAGGAAGTATGCTTGGTCGCACCGGAAAAATATCAGTTGGAATGCCTGGTGGCTGCAAATTAGGTGCAAGACCTATAGACCAGCATATTAAAGGATTTGAAGCATTAGGTGCAACTGTAGAAGTTGGACAAGGAAAAATATCAGCATCTGCTCCCAAATTAGTAGGAACATCAATTTATATGGATGTAGTTTCTGTTGGTGCAACAATCAATGTAATGCTTTCTGCTGTTTTAGCTGAAGGAACTACAATTATAGATAATGCTGCTAAAGAACCTCACATTGTTGATGTTGCAAATTTTCTAAACACTATGGGTGCTGACATTCGTGGTGCTGGAACAGATGTAATCAAAATCAATGGCGTAAAAAAACTTTCTGGAAATGGTACATACTCTATAGTTCCTGATCAAATAGAAGCCGGCACCTTTATGCTTGCAGCAGTAGCATCAAAAGGAGACATCTTAATAAAAAATTGTATAACAAAACATTTAGAAGCTATTACAGCTAAAATATTAGAAATTGGTGGACATGTTGAAGATTTTGGAGATGAGATAAGAGTTTGGTGTAATGAAAGACCTTCAAAAGCAATTATTAAAACACAACCATATCCAGGATTTCCTACTGATTTACAACCTCAAATGGGTGTAGTTCTTTCTGTTGCCAATGGTACAAGCAGGATTATTGAAAACATCTGGGAATCAAGATTTCAATATACAGAAGAATTAAACAAAATGGGTGCAAATATTACTGCACAAGGAAAATCTGCATTTTTCGAAGGGGTAGAAAAATTGTCAGGTTCACCAGTATATTCATCAGATCTAAGAGCTGGGGCTGCACTAATAATTGCTGGAATAATTGCAAATGGAAAAACCGAAATATACAATTTAGAGCACATAGATAGAGGTTATGAAAACATAGAGGAAAAGTTTAGAAAACTTGGTGCTATAATAGAACGAGTTAAAGAATAACATTAGAAAGAAGAAATACACATGCTAAATTTTTGTAGTTTATATAGTGGTAGTAGTGGTAATAGTTTATTTGTTGAAACTGAGAATACTAAAATTTTAATAGATGCAGGTATGAGCTGTAAAAAAATTGAAGAAGCATTAAAATTAATTGAAGTAAATCCATCTTCAATTAATGCAATTTTAGTAACACATGAGCATTCAGATCATGTTAAAGGAATATCAACAATTTCACGAAAATTCGATATTCCTGTTTTTTCTACCAAAGAAACATTTGAAGCAATGCCTACACAAACAGAAAAAATCTCTGAAAATAATATAAATTATTTTAATCTTTCAGAAAAATTTTATATAAATGACCTAGGAATACTTCCTTTTAGTATTCCTCATGATGCTGCAAATCCTTGCGGATTTAATATTATTAAAGATAATGAACATCAAATTAGTATTGCAACAGATATTGGTCATATGACAAAATCTATTGTTAATCATTTGGAAGGTAGTGAATTTATTTTACTAGAATCTAATTATGATACAGAGGTCTTAAAATGTTGTTCATATCCATATAGACTAAAATCTCGTATAGCTGGTGAAACTGGACATTTATCTAATAATATGGCTGGAAAAACTATCTCTTATTTATTAAAAAATAGTAACTTAAATACTGCAATGCTTGGACATTTAAGTAAAGAAAGTAACTTTCCTGAACTTGCATATCAGACAGTAATTGATGAAGTGATTTCAAGTCATTCTGATAATGCTCAATTAAATCTATCAGTAGCTAATAGAGAGTGTCCTAGTAAATTAATAACTTTATAATGATTTTGTAAAAGGAATAATCTGGAACTAATTAAAGAGAAACATAGTAATTTAAAAATTATATTTAGGTTTAGGGGGCCTGAATTTAGTTTTTTATATAATTCACAATATTTCAAAAAAAGGGTTTATTTCATAATAGTTCAAATGGGGGAAAAGTAGATTATTCCCTTTACAAGATTAAAAACTTTATAATAAAAAATTTTTGAATTAATTATTGATTCAATCGATTTAACATAATCTTACAATACAATTTTCATTTTGTCAATAACCTTTCTAAAAAAACAGGAAAAATCGTTCGACTTTTTTCGACAAACAGAACAAAGCGACATAGTCGCCCTTTGTTCTTGCCCAATTTGAGTTTTCGACTGAAAAGAAAATCTATTCTAATTCTCCTTACCAATAAAAAATAGTTTTACAAATCACCAAAGAAACAATTATACCTGTCAAATCTGCAGCTAAAGCTGCAATCAAAATTCCTCTTGTATTTTTTATCTTTACAGAACTGGTATACACAGCTATTGTATATAAAGTTGTTTCAGTTGATCCCATTATAACAGAAGCTAATATACCAACAAAAGAATCTGCTCCATTGTTTTTTATTATGTCTGTTGCTACAGCCATAGAAGCACCTCCTGAAATTGGTCTTAAAAGAGCAAGTGGAACTACTTCTTTAGGAAATTTTATTAAATATAACACTGGAGAAATTAATCTAGTAATAAAATCTATAATTCCAGAGCTTCTCAACATTCCGATTGCCATAAATAAACCTATTAATGTTGGAAAAATTTTCAAGGTTATTCTTACTCCATCAATCCCACCTTTTAAGAAAATGTCAAAAACATTCTTTCTTTCATTAATCGCCTCAAAGATAATTATTAATATTATCAGTGGCATTGCAATAATTGAAATATAATTAATAAATTTCATATATCATTATTATATAATAATTTATATAATTTCTCCTTTCATTTTTTCGTACATCTAATAATAATTTTACAACAAATAATACCCACAATAGCTGCACAAATTGTGGATAACCACACTGGAAAAATTATTCGCGTTGGGTTATTTGATCCAAGAGAACTTCTAATCGAAATAACTGTAGTTGGAATAATTTGTAAAGACGCTGTATTTAAAACAATTAACATCATCATATTATCACTTAAAGTTTCTTTATCCTTATTTTCATTTTGTAATTCATTCATTGCTTTTAAGCCCAATGGAGTCGCAGCATTTCCTAACCCTAATATATTAGCAACAATATTCATTATAATATTATCATAAGATTTATTACTTAACATTATATCTGGAAATATTTTTCTTACAATTGGATTTAATGCTTTTGTTAAATAATTTAAAATATTAGTATTGGAAGCAATTTCCATTATTCCACTCCAAAGGCAAGTCATTCCTATTAAAGTCAAAGTTAAACTGACCGCACTTTCAGTTGATTCAAAAATTGATTTATTAAGACTATCTAAATTTCCAGAAAAAATTGCATAAATTATTGATATTATTATAAAAACGGGCCATAATATATTTAGCATTTCTCCTCCTTTTTATATTTATATTATAAAAATAAGTAAATTATAACAAATTATTTTACAAATATTTGAAATTTTAATTGACCATTTCCAATAATTATGCTATTATATATAGCGAATTGATAAAAAAATGTTTAAGGAGGACAAATAATGAAATCTACAGGAATTGTAAGAAAAGTTGATGAACTTGGAAGAGTTGTTATACCTATAGAAATAAGAAACAAATTTGATATTGCTGAAAAAGATCCAATAGAAATTTATGTTGACGGATCTACTATCATATTAAAAAAATATGAACCTAATTGTGTTTTTTGTGGAAATACAAAAAGTCTAATATCTTATAAAGACAAATTAGTATGCTCAAAATGTGCAGAAAAACTTTCTAATTTTGAAAACAAAGATGAAGAATAATCAAAAAAGCGCTAAATTTAATTAGTGCTTTTTCTATTTAATAAATTTCATATATATTTCATTTTTATTTACATTTCTATCTTTAGCTATTTTTTTTATTATTTCTTTTTTATCATATCCTTGTTTTTCATAATATTTATAATGCTCTTCAATGCTTAAAAAATTTAATTCATTTTCTTCATTTTTTTCTTTTTTATTTCCTTCAATTATTAATATCATTTCACCTTTTAAATTGTCAATATTATCTAATAATTCATTAATATTTTTTCTAATAAATTCTTCATGAATTTTTGTCAATTCTCTTGATAAAACTATTTTTCTATCATTTATAACGTCTTTTAAATCCTGTAATGTATTTTTCATTTTATGTGGTGCTTCATAAATTATAATAGTTTTTTCTGATTTTTTTATTTCTTCAAATTTTTCCTTTCTTAATTTTTTATTTAATGGTAAAAAACCCAAAAATAAAAATTCTGATGTATTTAATCCTGATACAATTAATGCATTTATTAGTGCACATGCACCTGGTATTGGTATAACTTCTATATTCTCTTCAATTGCCTTTTTTATAACTTCTTCACCTGGATCACATATTCCAGGTGTCCCCGCGTCAGAAACCAATGCAATATTTTCTCCATTTTTTAATTTTTCTATTAATATATTACTTTTTATATCTTCATTGTGTCTATGATAACTTATTAATGGTTTTGATATTTCAAAATGATTTAATAATTTTAATGTTTGCCTTGTATCCTCAGCAGCAATTAAATCCACTTCTTTTAAAATTCTAAGTGCTCTTAATGTTATATCTTCTAAATTTCCTATTGGTGTTGCAACTATATATAATTTTCCATTCATTTTTATTTTCCTCTCATTTTTTATTTTTATATATTTTATCACATTTCTATTATTTTTAAAATATTTTTTAATCATAAAACTTTTTTATTTAATTTTTCATATAATAGAACAAACAAGAAAATTTAGAATATATTAATGGAGTGTGATTTTATGCCTAATTTTTATAGAAATACTTATTATAATAATTATTATTCCAAAAAAAATTATCCCAATATTATTCCTCAAAATTATCGCTCATCTCAACCTAACAATACGCATCTAGCCAGTGTTCCAAAACCACCATGCCATCCTCCAAAAAAGAAAGGTCCACCCCTTAAGAAAAAATTTAATTTTAAATCATTAAAAAAAGACACATGTACATCTTTAAATGATGTTGAATGTTTTTTAAATAAATTTAGTGATTTTCTAAGATATGTAAGAATAATTAATTTATTAAAATAATATTATTAATTATTCTATTTTATTAAATAAATAATAAATAAATAATGATGGTTAGAAAAATAAAAATAAAAAAAGAAA
>QWCV01001089.1_pt1 | contig 34889 bp, 47 predicted proteins | sample 1972621 | NCBI WGS metagenome assembly QWCV01 (sample SAMN09866699, study PRJNA288562) | Human gut metagenome isolate pre2_stool, whole genome shotgun sequencing... | isolation source: gut | host: Homo sapiens | place: USA: California | reverse complement strand
TCTTCCGGAAGGGTTCTTGCCATAATCATCTGATATTTCATCTCGCAGGAGGTGAGTTTTCCGGATGCGGTGTTGCCGCAGTGGAATCCCATGAATGTATCTTTCAGTGTATAGTCGTATTTTCCTTTGATGTCTGCTTCGTACAGATCTTTTGGTACGGTGTTGTTGATGTCAAGCAGCGTTACGGCATCCTGGCTTACGACGGTTCCGATGAATTCGCTGAGTGCTCCGTAAATATCAACTTCACATGATACCGGGATGCCCTGTGCGGTCAGACGGCTATTGACGTAGCATGGCACAAAACCGAACTGTGTCTGGAATGCCGGCCAGCATTTTCCTGCGATGGTCACGTATTTTCTGTATCCTTTGTGATCCCGGATCCAGTCTTTTAATGTCAGTTCATACTGTGCAAGTCTGGTGAGGATTTCCGGTTTCTTGTTGCCTGCTCCGAGTTCTTCTTCCATTTCTTTTACAATGGCCGGAATCCGTTCGTCTCCCTCATGTTTGTTGAATGCTTCAAACAGATCCAGTTCGGAGTTTTCCTCGATCTCCACACCGAGGTTATAAAGCTGTTTGATCGGTGCGTTACATGCAAGGAAATTTAACGGGCGTGGTCCAAAGCTGATGATCTTCAGATCCTGAAGGGCAATCACAGCTCTTGCAATCGGCAGGAATTCGTGGATCATATCCGCGCAGTCCTCTGCATCGCCTACCGGGTACTCCGGAATATAGGCTTTGATATTGCGAAGTGCCAGGTTATAGCTTGCATTCAGCATTCCGCAATATGCATCTCCTCTTCCCTGGCAGAGATCGTCTCCTGTTTCCTCTGCTGCCGCCACGAACATTTTCGGTCCATCGAAATGTTTTGCAAGAAGGGTCTCGGAGATTTCCGGTCCAAAGTTTCCAAGGTATACGCAAAGCGCATTGCATCCTGCTTTTTTAATATCCTCCAGTGCCTGTACCATATGGATTTCACTTTCCACAATGCACACCGGGCATTCATAAATATCTTCCGCATCATATTTTGCCGAGTAGGCTTTTACAAGGTTTTCCCTTCTTGTCACGGAAAGGCTCTCCGGAAAGCAGTCTCTGCTCACCGCAACGATTCCTAATTTTACTTTTGGCATATTCATTTCCAGACTCATCTTTTCTTCCTCCTGAATTTCGGCTCTGTTAAAATGATTATAGCAGTTCTTTTTTGTCCTTATCCACCAATAATTTAGCTAATCCATGGCACTTTTTTGTCTTTTTCGGTATTCGCTCGGAAGAATCCCGTACTTCTTCCTGAATTCCCTTGTAAATGCTTTCTGATTCGGGAAGCCGTGATTCATGGCGATCTCCCCGATGGTGTGATCCGTGTTGGCAAGTTCCTGAAAACCGTACTCTACCCGGACATCCTGGAGGAAAGTCTTATAATTTGTCCTGGCATATTTCTGGAACATGCGGGAAAGGTAGGACGGCGAGTAGCCGAAAATCTCTGCCACCGTCTCCAGGGACAGATCTTTTGTATAATTATCCCGGATATATCCGGTAATCATGGAAAGCCGGTTCAGCTTCCGGTAATGCCGGATCTCCTCCGGAAGAATCTCCTGTTTCCGGTACTTTGTGACCAGCAGATAAATCAGCATGAAAAAATCGCTCTGCACCTTCCACTCGTATCCGGTCTCTTTTATCTGAATGTCCCGGTACATGCTCTCCATCAGCTCCATAATCTTCTGATCCTGCCTTCTCGGACTGTGTGTAAAAAGAATCATTCCATCCTGAGCATAATAATTCCGAAATACATTCATGGGAATCTGCAGAACAATCGTATGATTTGGAAGGGGTGATACAACTGAATGAATCTCATTGGAATTCAGAAGAATAAATTCTCCCGGTTTCAGCGGATACTTCTCCTCATTGATAAAAAAGGTCAGCGTCCCTTCAAACACTGCAAAAATCTCGATGGAGCGGTGCCAGTGTTTCTCCCGCACATAATGTCCGTCTTTCCCTTCAAACCGGAACAGTTTAAACGGAAAGCCTTCATTTGGAATAATCAGTTCATGCTCATATCCCATCCTGTTTCTCCTTTCTGTTTTTGTATTCTGTCAAAACTGCGAAAGTGGATTCCATGCCCGGCGCATCAAATCCACTTTCTCCGTCTCGCATTATGATTTTAAGTAAAAATCAGGAAATATCCCAGCACAACGACACCCAGAATAATCCGGTAGTATCCGAACACGGTAAAGTCGTGCTTCTTAATGTATCCCATGAGGAATTTGATCGCAAAGACTGAAACAAGGAACGATACGACACATCCTGTCAGCAGAACCGCAATCTCATGTCCCGTATAATTGAATCCGAATTTGATCAGTTTCAGTCCGCTTGCCGCTACCATGGTCGGAATCGCAAGAAAGAAGGTAAACTCCGCTGCCACCGGTCTTGCCACACCAATCAAAAGGGCTCCCACGATTGTCGCACCGGAACGTGACGTACCCGGAACCATCGCAAGTACCTGGAAGCATCCGATTCCAAATGCGGTCCAGTAGGTGAGCTCTTTCAGCTTTGTCACTCCCGGTTTCCTGTGTTCGTTCCACTTTTCAATAACGATAAAAAGTACACCGTAAATGATAAGCATCAGGGAAATCACAACATAGTTGGACAGCTTTTCATCCACAATGTCATCGATGAACAGTCCGACTGCTGACGGAATGCACGCAACCGCCACCTTCATCCAAAGCTCTATCGTGTTCCACCGCTGTTTCGGCGTCTTCCGTGATGAAAACGGATTCAGTTTGTGAAAATACAAAACAATGACTGCAATCACCGACGCAAGCTGAATCACCACTTTAAACATATTTACAAATTCATTGCTGACACTCATATGCAGAAACTCTTCTGCCAGAAGCAGATGTCCGGTACTGCTGATCGGCAGCCACTCGGTAATTCCCTGTATGATTCCAAGTATAATCGAAATAATAATGTCCAATCTCTGAACCTCCCCTACCTCAGTACAAACTTCTCTATTGCCTTTGCCACGCCGTTCTCTTCGTTGGTAAGCGTAATATAATCCGCATGCTTTTTGACTTCCTCATGGCCGTTTGCCATGGCAACGCCGAATCCCACTGTCTGAAGCATCACCAGGTCATTGAGTCCGTCCCCGCAGGCCATAATCTCATCTTTTGTAATTCCAAGAAGCTTTCCAAGCTCCAGAAGCCCGTTTCCTTTATTGACACCTGCCGCATTGACTTCGACATTATTGACCAAAGCTCCGGTAACAGCAAGATTTGTCGTCTCTTTCAGCCGTCTCATTGCCTCTTTTCTCTCATCCAGATCTGCAAACACAGCCTGGATCTTATCCATTCCAAAGGAAAACTCCTTCATCTTGTCCCTGACATTGTCCACCCGTTTTCTCGTCTTCCTGATGTACTCACGCATGCCCGGCTCGGGATAATATTTTTCCACCTGTTCAATCGCGGCACGATTCGCGTACCCGACTCCGTCATAATAGACATCTCTCAGTGTGTCGTATTCTTCAAATATGTCCAACACTCTGGATGCATCTTCGTTGGACAAAAGATGCGAAAAAAGAAGCTTCTCTCCATCTTTTCTGTCATAGATTCTGGCTCCGTTTGCAGTCAGAATATACCGCATCCCCGGAAACTCTCTCATAAACTCCGGCACTCCGGACAGTGGCCGTCCGGTTGCCACAAGGACCGTTACTCCCTGACGGATCGCCTCTTTGAGTACTTCTTCTGAATATTTCGTCACCTTTTTCTCACTGTTGAGCAGCGTACCGTCCAGATCCAGCCCGATCATCTTAATCTCTCTCATAACCTGTCAGTTCCTTTCTTTCTCTGGAATATTGATACAGCCGCTTTGTCAGCCTGTGCTCACTCTGCAACCATCCCTGCTCCCCAAACTGAATCATGGACTGCACAGTCTTTCTATCCGACTTTGGCGCAAATAAAAGCAGATCCCTGGAAGGTGCCATGATCACCACATCGTCCTGCAGCTTTTCCGTACAGACTTCCCAGACGTGACGCAGACACAGCGCACTTGCCTCGTGTACTCCGTCCGCAATCACGCCGAATCCTCCAAACAGGGTATTGGAAAAGACAAACTCCACATCCCTTGCCAGATTCTCGCAGGCAGTCCGGTAAATCTCTTCCGGTGTCATCCCTTCCGGGAGCATCGAATCTTTCAAAATTTCAAAAACCTCTTCTTCTTTCTGTATTACAAATACCGTCATCAGACCGTCCACAAAAGACAGAAGCGGGGTGTCTTCCGGCGAACAGCCCTCTTTCTCCCATCCGGCCGCATCCCCCGGGATTTCCCGCACCCATGGATAAATCCGGAGCCTGTATTCTTCAAACTCTGCTTCTTTTGTCCTGCTTCCCATTTTCGTTATCCTTTCTTCATAAATGACTCTTGGCCTACATAATTATTTATATTCTATCAAAATTTGATTAATTCCGCAATTTATAGTATACTCTATCTGTATTTAATTTTACGAAAGGATTCGGTATGATGAAAGCAAAACTTAAACCTTTACTGCGTGCATGTACTGCTTTTACCTGTGCCGCCGTTCTGATGGCTTCCCCTGTTCTTGTATATGCAGAGGATTCCGTAGCTGATCTGGAAAAGGAAACACAGGATCTCCAGTCCGAATTACAGGATTTGAATGAGCAGCTTTCTTCTATCAGCGGGGAAATCACCTCCCTTGCCGCGAAGATTGAAAGCACGAATAAAGAAGCCGAGCAGACAGAGCTTGATCTGGCTGCCGCACAGGTGAATGAAGATCTGCAGTATCAGTCGATGAAGAAACGTATTCAGTACATATATGAAAGCGGGAATGTTTCTTTTCTCGAAATTCTTCTTACTTCAGACAGCATGGGCGAATTTCTGAACCGTGTGGACTTTGTATCAAGCGTTACGGAATACGACCGTAAAATGCTCAAGCAGCTGCAGGATCTGCGTCAGGATATCGATCAAAAAGAGAAAAATCTGAAGAAACAAAAAGAAGAACTGGATGCCATGAAACAGCAGATGACATCCAAGCAGGCTGAATTGAATTCCCGGATTGAATCAACCAACGGACAGCTTACTGCTTCTTCCCAGGCACTTGCTGCTGCAAAGGCCGCTGAAGAAGCTGCAAAAAAAGCACTGGAAACGACAACAGACTCTTACAATGCAGCCGGTACGAGCGAACTCGAATCAGATACTTCTTCTGACAAAGACTCCGGCAAAAGCGAATCATCTTCTGACAATAAGCAGGAGGCATCTGCTCAGAAACCTGCGGATACCCAGAAGCCTTCCGGCGGAAATTCCTCCGGCAGCTCAAATAACAGCAGCAATAACAATAATAACAATACGTCTAATTCAGGAAATCAGAAGCCGCCGGCCGATAATTCAACTACCCAGAAGCCTTCTGCTCCTGCCGAAACAAGCGACCTCGTTCTGTTTGCGGCAATTCTGGAATGCGAGGCAGGCGGAGGCGGATACGACGGGCTTCTCGCTGTTGCTACCGTCATTATGAACCGTGTAGAGAGTCCAAGATATCCTAATACATTAAAAGGCGTCATTTACCAGAGCGGACAGTTTTCCCCAACCTGGAACGGAAGTCTCAGTAAAGTTCTGAACCGGGGACCAAGCCCCATCTGTTATCAGGTAGCAAGAGATGCCCTCAGCGGCAAACGGCTTGCATCTGTCAGCGGATGTTATCAGTTCCGCGCCGCATCTACCGGTCACAGTGGAACTGTCGTAGGAGGAAATGTATTTTTCTAATAAGTTTCTGACAACACATCCTTGCTGACCCGGCATTACGCCGGCGGATTTTTAATAATTTGCATATGAAAACGCTATGCAGATCAGGATCTCTCCCGATTTCTGCATAGCGTTTCTTTTTTTCTTTATTCCTGCACCGGACCTCCTGCCTGTTCCGGTCTGCGATTCAGTATTTCCATAAACTCATCGCCGGTGATGGTTTCGTGTTCATAGAGATATTTTGCAATATCATGAAGCTTCATGATATTCTCCTCCAGAATTCTTCTTGCTTTCTCATGCTGTGTCCGTACAAGTTCAACTACCTTTTTATCAATGTAGGATGCCGTCTCATCGGAGCAGGCAAGGGATGCGTCTCCACCCAGATACTGGTTGCTGATATGCTGAAGAGCCACCATATCAAACTCATCTGACATACCATACTGAGTAATCATTGCTCTTGCAAGCTTTGTCGCCTGTTCAATATCATTGGACGCTCCTGTGGAGCTGGAGTGGAAAATCAGCTCTTCCGCCGCACGTCCTCCTGTGAAGGTTGCGATTTTATTTTCCAGTTCCTCTTTTGACATCAGGAAATGCTCTTTCTCATCCACCTGCATCGTATATCCAAGCGCGCCGCTTGTCCTTGGAATAATCGTGATCTTCTGAACCGGCGCGGAATGGGTCTGCAACGCGGCCACCAGGGCATGTCCTACCTCGTGGTATGCCACCTGCAGCTTCTCCTTGTTGGACAGCACACGGGTCTTCTTCTCATATCCTGCGATAACTACTTCCACGCTCTCTTCCATGTCGGCCTGGGTCGCAAATTTCCTGTGCTCTCTTACCGCCTTTAAAGCAGCCTCATTGACAATATTGGCAAGCTCCGCACCGGAAGCACCTGCTGTCATCTTGGCAATCTCGTTAAAGTCCACATTATCAGCGATCTTGATCTTCTTTGCATGGACTCTCAGAATATCCGCTCTTCCCTGCATATCCGGAAGCTCAACCGGAATCCTCCGGTCAAAACGCCCCGGTCTTAACAGCGCCGGGTCCAGAGAATCCGGACGGTTCGTTGCCGCCAGAATCACAACACCTTTGGAACCGTCAAAACCATCCATCTCTGTCAGAAGCTGGTTCAGCGTCTGTTCCCGTTCGTCATTGCCGCCAATCTGTCCGTCCCTCTTTTTACCGATGGTATCGATCTCATCAATGAAGACGATACACGGCGCCTTCTCGTTCGCCTGTTTGAAGAGGTCACGCACTTTGGCAGCGCCCATTCCGACAAACATCTCTACGAACTCTGATCCTGAAATGGAGAAGAACGGAACATTTGCCTCTCCGGCTACTGCCTTGGCAAGCAGCGTCTTACCGGTACCAGGAGGGCCTACGAGAAGGGCTCCTTTCGGCATGGAAGCACCGATCTCTCTGTATCTTGCCGGATTATGAAGGAAATCAACGATCTCACATAAAAGCTCCTTGGCCTCCTCCTCACCTGCCACATCCGAAAAGTGAATTCCGGAGTCGGACTGAACATAAATCTTGGCATTGCTCTTTCCCATTCCGAACGCCATGGAATTCGGCCCGCCCATCTTGCTTGCCATTTTTTTCGAAAGCCAGTTCCCGATAAACAGAAAGATGGCAATCGGAATAACGTAGGAAAGCAGCAGGCTCATCCATACCGGCATCTGCTCTTCGATATTCTGGGAGAATTTCGCTCCCGCATCATGAAGACGCTCCACCAGTCCGGGATCATTCATCACACCGGTCTTGTAGACATGTTCCTGATTCTTGTCCGTAAAAACGATTTCTGTATCCTGAACCTCCACAAGTCCAATCTCTTTATTTTCTGTCATCGTCATAAATGTACCGTAATCGACTTCTTCTGTCCTCTGCTCCAGTATGTTCGGGAACAACAGCCCGTTCAGCAGAAGGATGACTACCGCAACCACGAGCGCATATATGATAAAAGGTTTTCTAGGTGATTTAACTTCTTTCATTGCGTATCTCCCTTCATTTTCTTGTTTTAGTATAGCATGGCGTCTGTGTAGAAACCATGGAAGAAATCTAAAGCTTTTCTAAAAAAAGTATATACTTTCTTACCACTTTATAACAACTTTTCATAGGCATAGCGCAGATCTCCGGTTACAAGCCAGATCCATCCACAGTAGGAAAAACCGTTCTTTTTCAACCAGTTCTGCATGATCCGGTTGTCCGGATGCGTATCAATCCGAATACTCCCGGCTCCATGTTCTCTGCCCAGATCCTCGGCTTTTTTCAAAAAACTGCCGGCTGTTCCGCGCCTTTTGTAATCGCTGTGTGTCGCGATTCTGTGAATGACGACATAGTCCGCATCCGGTCCCGTCAGCCATTCTCCTTTCTCTATCTTTTCATATGTACTCTCTCTTTCAGGAGAAAGCACCGCTGTACCGATCAGTCTCCCCTCTTCTTCTGCCACGTAGCTCTGTCTCTTCCGGATATCTCCCAGAAGAACTTCTTTGTTTGGATAGCCATCCTGCCACTGATTGATCCCGCTCTCTTTAAAAAGCTTCTGAGCCATCCTGATAATTTCCATGACCTGTTTCAGATCCTCCTTTTTTGTTTCTCTGATTATCATATTTCGTCCCCCTTTTATGTCTTTCCATTTTATCACGTTTTTCCTCCGGATAAAACCAGTCTTTCTAAAGGTCCCGGCCGAAATAAATACGCCGGACCCGCAAGGTCCGGCGTGTGTAAATTCATAATCATTTACTGATAATCGAAGATATCGATCCATTTCATAAGGAAATCTTGTTCCATCGTATGTTTCTTTGTAAGCTGTGCTGCCGCAACGATCGGAAGCCACTGCTGTACGTACTGTTTTGCCGTATCGCTCTTCCTGCAGAACAGATCCATGTATTTGTCAGCGAGCTTCTGATCCTTCAGTGCAAACAGAAGGTAGGTCATGGCTGCATCCGCACTTGCGTTTCCCTGTGTGGCATGAGCCCAGTCAACCACATAGAGGGATCCGTCTTCTCCTACGATCACGTTGCTTGGATTAAAATCACCATGACATACTTTGTGATGCTTTGGCATGCTGTCCAGTCTTGTCAGGAGTTCATATCTGGTCGTAGCATCCACCACATCTTTCAGACTGTTGATCTGGCGGTTCAGTTTGTCTTTGAGTTTTCCTAAAAGCGGTGCTGTCTTGCTGTGAATCTCAAGCTGAAGATCCACAAACTGCTCCATGTACTCGTCCATCTTATCCGGATTTTCCTGCATCAGCTCTTCGAGTGTCTTTCCCTCTTTATAATCAATGACAAGTGCCCATTTTCCATCAATTTCATTTACACTTTTTACCTTTGGAATATTTAACCCTGTCGCCTCGACTCTTGCCTGATTGAGCGCTTCATTAAATACATCTTCCTTTGGATGAGATGGTTCAAAAACTTTCGCGATCCCCTCGTCGCAACGGTATACTTTTTTGTATGGGCGTTCTACGATTACATTTTCCAGTTTCATAAGATTACCTCCTGTCTGTCAAAACTGATCTTCGATTTATCCTTATTATACCATAACATTCTTATATTGGTAAATTTTTTAACAAACTTTTCGTTATTTTATATATTGACTGCACATTTTATACGATTTTTTTACAAAATATGCAAGGTGCGCAATTCCTGCCACACCTTGCATATGAAGTACGAATATCATTTAGTTGCCGTAGTAGGATTTCAGGTAAAGCTCTTTGATTTCGCTCATCAGCGGGTATCTCGGGTTTGCTCCTGTACACTGGTCATTGAATGCCTGTTCTACCATTTCGTCCAGTGTAGCGAGGAAGTCTTCTTCCTTGATTCCCCATTCTTTGATCGTTTTCGGAATTCCGATTGCTTTCTTTAATTCTTCCAGTTTTTCACAGAATAATTCTACTGTCTCTGCATCATCTTTGCCGCAGATTCCTGCAAATCTTGCCGCCTCAGCATATCTTGCCTGAGCGTGCGGATACTGGTACTGTGAGAATGTTCCCATCTTAACCGGTACTTCTGCAGCATTGTAGCGGATTACGTTTGTCAGAAGCAGCGCATTTGCCACACCGTGCGGAATGTGGTGGAACGCACCAAGTTTGTGAGCCATGGAGTGGTTCAGTCCAAGGAATGCGTTGGCGAATGCCATACCTGCCATACAGGAAGCGTTTGCCATCTTCTCTCTCGCAATCGGGTCTGCTGCTCCCTTTTCGTAAGCTGCCGGAAGGTAATCAAATACTGTCTTGATTGCCTTTAATGCAAGACCGTCTGTATATTCTGTAGCCATGATGGATACATAAGCCTCGATCGCATGTGTCATAACGTCGATACCGGATGCACTTGTCAGTCCTTTCGGCTGTGTCATCATGTTGTCAACATCAACGATCGCCATGTTTGGAAGTAATTCGTAGTCAGCCAGAGGCCATTTTACACCTGTGTCAGCGTCTGTGATGATCGCGAACGGTGTCACCTCAGAACCTGTACCTGAAGAAGTCGGGATTGCTACAAAGTAAGCTTTCTCTCCCATCTTAGGGAATTTGTATACTCTCTTACGGATATCCATGAAGTCCATAGCCATGTCTTCAAAGTTTGCTTCCGGATGTTCATACATTACCCACATGATCTTTGCTGCGTCCATTGCGGATCCGCCGCCGAGTGCGATGATTGTATCCGGCTCGAATGCTCTCATCTGGTCTGTACCTTTGAGTGCGCACTGTAAAGTCGGGTCAGGTGCCACTTCGTAGAAGCATGTATGCTGAATTCCCATCTCATCGAGTTTCTCTTCGATCGGTTTTACATAACCATTTTTGTATAAGAATGTATCAGTAACGATAAATGCTTTCTTCTTGTGCATCTCTGTTCCGAGCTCGTCGAGAGCCACCGGCATACATCCTTTTTTAAAGTAAACTTTTTCAGGTGTTCTGAACCAAAGCATATTCTCTCTCCTCTCGGCAACTGTCTTAATGTTGATCAGATGTTTCACTCCTACGTTTTCGGATACGGAGTTGCCTCCCCAGGATCCACATCCAAGTGTCAGAGATGGAGCAAGTTTGAAGTTGTATAAATCACCGATACCACCCTGGGAAGAAGGTGTGTTGATCAGGATACGGCAGGTCTTCATTGCTGCAGCATGTTTAGCCATTTTTTCTTTCTCTGCTGTATTGATGTACAGGGAAGAAGTATGTCCATATCCACCGTCTGCAACAAGCTGCTCTGCCTTTGCGATAGCCTCGTCAAATGTCTTCGCTTTATACATTGCAAGTACCGGAGAAAGTTTCTCATGAGCAAATTCTTCAGAGATATCTACGGATTCTACTTCACCGATCAGGATCTTTGTATTTTCAGGAACGTCTACTCCTGCAAGTTTTGCAATTGTGTATGCGCTCTGTCCTACGATCTTCGCATTCAGGGCACCGTTGATAATGATCGTTTTTCTTACTTTTTCGATCTCATCCTTCTTTAAGAAGTAGCATCCGCGATAAGCGAATTCTTTCTTTACTTCTTCGTATACACTCTCCAGAACAGTTACGGACTGTTCAGAAGCACAGATCATACCGTTATCAAACGTTTTAGAATGAATGATGGAGTTTACAGCAAGTTTGATGTCTGCTGTCTCATCAATAATTGCCGGTGTATTTCCTGCACCTACTCCAAGTGCCGGTTTTCCGGAGGAGTATGCAGCTTTTACCATTCCAGGGCCGCCTGTAGCGAGGATAATATCAGCATCTCTCATGACTTCATTTGTCAGTTCCAGAGACGGAACATCGATCCATCCGATAATGCCTTCCGGAGCACCTGCTTTGACAGCTGCGTCAAGCACAACTTTGGCTGCCGCAATCGTACATGCTTTTGCACGTGGATGCGGGCTGATAATGATTGCATTTCTTGTCTTTAACGCAATCAGTGTCTTGAAGATTGCTGTAGATGTCGGGTTTGTCGTAGGAATAACAGCGGCAATCAGCCCGATCGGCTCTGCAATCTTTTTGATTCCGTATGCCGTGTCTTCTTCGATCACACCGCATGTCTTTGTATTTTTATATGCATTGTAAATATATTCAGCCGCATAGTGATTTTTAATAATCTTATCTTCGACAACGCCCATTCCGGTTTCTTCCACTGCCATCTTTGCCAGCGGGATACGAGCCTTGTTAGCTGCCATTGCTGCTTCAAAAAAGATCTTATCGACCTGTTCCTGTGTAAAAGTAGCAAATACCTTCTGAGCTTCTTTCATTGCTTTGATTTTTTCAATAAGAGCTTCCACATTGTCAATAATTGCTGGTGCTTCTTTTTTCTTTGTCGCCATGCTTATCTTCCTCCTAAACTCTAAAACGTTTTTATCGTTTCACTGTGCTTAGTATAGTTCATCGTTAATTATTTGTCAATTCATTTTTGATAATTTTTTAACGAAGAAAACTCTTTCTACTTTTTGCATAAACGAATGCCTGATTTTATGATTGTCTTCGTCATTTTTCCGATTACTTTATGAGCGTAAACTCATTTCTAAAACATAAAAAACGGCTTTCCACAAAAGGAAAACCGTTTATGTTCTCAATATTAAACTAACTCGATGAATACTTCCATCGCAGCGTCACCTTTACGCTGTCCAATCTTTACGATTCTTGTGTAACCACCGTTACGTCCTTCGTATTTCGGAGCGATCTCTGTGAATAATTTTTCAACAAGATCTACTTCCTTCGGAGCTTTCTTCTTTCCGTCTACAACTTCTTTAACCGGAACGAGAACTTTCAGCATCTGGCGGCGTGCATGCAGTCTGGATGGAAGATCTTTTTTGATCTTCTTCTCAACTTCATCGTAAACAGTTACTTTCTTTCCGTCTACAACTTCTTTCACGCGCTTTCCGTCAGCATCTTTACGTGCAACTTTTGCTGTTACAGTTACTTCTTCGAAGTTATCTTTTTCTTTTACAGCCATTGCAATCAGACCTTCAGCGATTTTGCGGATTTCTTTCGCTTTTGCTTCTGTTGTTCTGATTCTTCCATGATTTAAAAGAGCTGTAACCTGATTTCTTAACAGAGCCTTTCTTAAATCACTTCTTCTTCCAAGCTTTCTATACTTTGCCATTGTTCTTTTCCTCCATTATTTACATCTGATTATGCATCTTCGGGCTTACTAGTCAAATGCCCTGCCGCGCACATCGGGCTTACCGGCAGGAAATTATCTTATTCTCTATTCCTCTCCCTGGCTGAGTTCGAGGCCGAGTTCTTTCAATTTTGCTAACACTTCTTCTAAAGACTTACGTCCCAGATTACGTACTTTCATCATATCCTCAGGAGTTCTGTTTGTCAGCTCTTCTACGGTATTGATTCCAGCTCTCTTCAGGCAGTTGTAAGAACGAACAGAAAGTTCCAGCTCATCGATACTCATCTCAAGAACTTTTTCTTTCTCATCGTCTTCTTTTTCGATCATCACTTCAGCAGCCTGAGCCACTTCGGAGAGATCAATAAAGAGCTTCAGATGTTCGTTTAACACTTTTGCCGCAAGGCTGACTGCCTCATCCGGAAGCAGGGTACCGTTTGTATATACATCCAGCGTCAGCTTATCGTAGTCTGTAATCTGTCCGACACGAGTATTCTGTACAGTCAGATTTACACGCTCTACAGGAGTGTAGATAGAATCAATCGGGATCACGCCGATCGGAAGATCTTCCTTCTTGTTCTTATCCGAGCTTACATAACCTCTTCCTTTTGTGATGGTCAGCTCCATGTAAAGCTTGCTGTCTGCTCCACCGTTCAGCGTAGCAATGACAACATCCGGATTCATGATTTCAATATCAGAATCCACCTGAATATCAGCGCCTGTTACAACGCCTTCTCCTTCAAATTCGATATAAGCTGTTTTTGGTTCGTCTGTTTCTGAAGTGTTTTTAATCGCCAATGTCTTCAGATTCATGATAATCTCAGTAACGTCTTCCTTCACTCCCGGAATGGAACTGAATTCATGAAGTACACCATCGATCTTTACCTGGCTAATTGCAGCTCCAGGCAGAGAGGATAGCATAATTCTTCTCAGACTGTTTCCGAGTGTTGTTCCGTAGCCTCTTTCCAGCGGCTCCACAACAAATCTGCCGTATCTTTTATCTTCTGACATTTCTGTGATTTCGATATTCGGTTTATTAAAATCAAACACTATAAGTTCCCTCCTGCTATCAGCACGTTTTACGGGTTATTATTTAGAATATAATTCGACGATCAGCATTTCATCAACCGGTACATCGATCTCATCGCGTGTCGGAAGTTCCTTTACTGTTCCTTTTAAGCTTTCTGCATCTACATCTAACCATGCCGGTACAAGACGTCCTGCTGTTACCTCAAGGATATCTTTATATCTCTGAGAACCTTTGCATTTCTCTTTGATTTCGATTACATCGCCGGCCTTTACAAGGTAGGACGGAATGTTCACCTGCTTGCCGTTTACGAGTACGTGCTTGTGATCAACGATCTGTCTTGCTTCGCGTCTTGTTCTGGCAAATCCCATACGGAAGATGATGTTGTCAAGACGTGTTTCAAGAAGGATCATCAGGTTTGTACCTGTCATACCGTTCATCTGTTTTGCTCTCTTGTAGTAGTTACGGAACGGTTTTTCTAATACGCCGTAGATGAATTTTGCTTTCTGCTTTTCACGTAACTGAAGTGCATACTCGCTCATTTTTCTATTAGATCTTTTTAACTGTCTTTTGGACTTTTTATCAATTCCTAAATAAATCGGATCCATTCCGAGGGAACGGCATCTTTTCAGAACCGGAACTCTATTTACTGCCATGCTCTTTTCCTCCTAATTAGACTCTTCTACGTTTTGGTGGGCGGCAACCATTGTGTGGTACCGGAGTTACATCTTTGATGCTTGTTACATCAATTCCGCATGCCTGAAGCGCACGGATTGCTGCTTCTCTTCCTGAACCTGGTCCCTTTACCATAACGTCTACTGATTTCAGACCATGTACTAATGCTGCCTTAGCTGCTGTCTCAGCTGCCATCTGTGCTGCATATGGAGTAGATTTCCTTGAACCTCTAAATCCCAGACCGCCGGCACTTGCCCATGATAAAGCATTTCCCTGTGCATCTGTCAGAGTAACGATTGTGTTATTGAAAGATGACTGAATATGTGCCTGTCCATGTTCAACGTTTTTCTTGACACGTTTTTTTGTTACTTTCTTTGCAACTTTCTTTGCCATTTAAACTAACCTACTTTCTTGAATATTGTGTACTATTTCTTCTTATTTGCTACTGTTCTCTTCGGACCTTTTCTTGTTCTGGCATTTGTCTTTGTCTTCTGTCCACGAACCGGAAGTCCTTTTCTATGACGGATTCCTCTGTAGCATCCGATTTCCTGTAATCTCTTGATGTTCATAGCGATCTCTCTTCTAAGATCACCTTCAACAACCTGAGTTTCATCGATAACAGAGCTGATTCTCTTAACTTCTTCGTCTGTCAGATCTCTGCATCTTGTGTCAGGATTTACTCCTGCTTCTGTTAAGATACGGTTGGAACTTACTCTTCCGATTCCGTAGATGTAAGTCAGACCGATTTCTACACGTTTGTCTCTTGGTAAGTCAACACCTGCAATACGAGCCATACTTGTTTTCCTCCATTTTTACATGTTTTGTTTCATATTGTCTTTAACTGGGGCATACCGTATTTGACGGAATACTGATGTGCCCAGGCATATCCGGTATGTTAAATATGCCCTTTCCGGCAACCTTTGGGTTCATGACTGCCGGTATTAGAAGCAATATACAATGGCCCATCCTGCGGTGCCTTGTATATTTAAAATAGCGCTACACACCGCCTGGCGTGTCACACTATCAGCCGCCTAATTCATATTCCAAATCACTGCTTTGTCAGCCTGATTAGCCCTGACGCTGTTTGTGCTTCGGATTTTCGCAGATAATTCTGATACTGCCTTTTCTCTTGATAACTTTGCATTTTTCGCAAATCGGTTTTACTGATGATCTAACCTTCATGTCAAATCCTCCTTTCATACCTTGTAAACCTACTGTTGCTGCCGTTTATGCGGACTTCGCCCACGAACGGCATCTAATATTATAGTTTTTCTCTCTTCAAAAGTCAATACTTTTTTTATTTATCTCTCCAGATAATTCTTCCTTTAGATAAATCATACGGTGAAAGCTCCAGAGTTACTTTGTCACCCGGTAAGATTTTGATAAAATTCATACGGAGCTTTCCACTGATGTGTGCAAGCACCTGGTGTCCGTTTTCCAGTTCTACCTGGAACATTGCGTTTGGCAGTTTCTCAACAACAGTTCCTTCAATTTCGATTACGTCAGCCTTTGACATGCTGTTCCTCCTTTTTGAATCCCTTTTACATGTGTTCTTTCTGATATTTTTTTATGAATGAACGGATGGAAATATCCGTCATTTCCTTCTCTTCCAGCTTTTCTTTGATCAGCTGGACATGCATGACTTTTTTTGTTTTCGGCCTCTCCATAGTCCGGATCTTCCCGTCCGAAAGCAGAAGCATCTGATCTCTTTCTTCTATTATAATATAAAGCTTTCCTTTGTCATGCCCTGCAAGTGATCTCACAAGCATTCCCGGTTCATAACTTAACATCTAAGTCTCCTCTTTGCCCTCTTCCTCCGACAGCGTCAGAATTTTCGGTTCTCCCTCTGTAATCAGAATGGTATTTTCATAGTGTGCGGAAGGTTTCCTGTCTTTTGTCACCACAGTCCAGCCATCCCTCATCCATTTGACATCCGCTGTCCCAAGATTAATCATCGGTTCAACCGCAAGGGTCATTCCTGCCTTCAGCCTCAGTCCTCTGCGCGGCATTGCGAAGTTTGGAATCTGGGGATCTTCATGCAGCTTCGTTCCGATCCCGTGGCCGCAAAGTTCCCTGACAACTCCATACCCGAAATATCCGGCATATGTTCCGATTGCGCGGGAAATATCATATAAATGATAACCCTCTTTTGCATATTTCATACCTTCAAAGAAACTTTGCCTCGTCACTTCCACGAGTTTTCTGACTTCTTCTCCCGCATCTCCCAGTATGTGCGTCCTGGCAGCATCGGAATGATAGCCTTTGTAAATAACCCCTGCATCCAGAGAAACGATATCTCCTTCTCTTATGATTCTGTGCCGGTCCGGAATTCCATGTACGACTTCCTCATTGACAGATACACAGATCGAAGCCGGATATCCATTATAACCGAGGAAGGAGGGAGTGCATCCGTAACTTCGGATGATCTCCTCCCCCAGATGATCAATATCAGCGGTTGACATCCCCGGCCGGATTCCCTTTCCAAGCTCCCTGTGAACTTCTCCAAGAATTCTTCCGGCTTCCGTCATCAACTCTATCTCGCGGGCTGATTTGATTTTCACGGACATTTTTATTCTCCAAGAATTTTTACAATTGCTGCGAATACGTCGTCAATGTCGACTGTTCCGTCTACTTCACGCAGAATACCTGCATTGTTGTAGTAGTCAATCAGCGGCTGTGTCTGCTCATGGTATACGTTCAAGCGCTTCTGAACTGTTTCCGGTTTGTCGTCATCTCTCAAAATCAGCTCTTTACCGCAAACATCGCAGATATTCTCCTGTTTCGGCGCAGCATAGACAATATGGTATGTAGCTCCACATCCGACACACGCTCTTCTTCCGCCCATACGGTTTACAATATTCTCATCCGGAACATCTACATCAATTGCATAATCCATTTTTTCACCAAGTGCGGCAAGTGCCTTGTCAAGAGCCTCTGCCTGCGGAATTGTACGCGGAAATCCGTCGAGTACATATCCGTTTTTGCAGTCATCCTGTTTTACACGGTCAATTACAAGATCTACTGTCAGTTCGTCCGGCACAAGAAGTCCCTGATCCATGTATTCTTTTGCTTTTTTTCCAAGTTCTGTTCCCTCTTTAATATTTGCCCGGAAAATGTCTCCCGTGGAAATGTGAGGAATCTGGTATTTTGCTGCGATCTTCTTTGCCTGGGTTCCTTTACCTGCCCCCGGTGCACCTAACATAATTACTTTCATACTGCGTACCTCCATATTATCTCTTTATAGAACTTTAACTCGCGAAAAAATTTTCCGCGAGCTAAAATCATCAGGTATTTAAAAATCCTTTGTAATTACGAACAAGCATCATGGATTCGACTTTCTTGATTGTTTCCAAAACGACACCTACGATAATAATCATGGATGTTCCTCCGAAAGAAACATTTGCACCGAATACTCCGTTGAAGAAGAACGGAATAATCTGTACAATTACAAGACCGCACGCTCCGATGAAAATGATATAATTCAGGATCTTTGTCAAATATTCGACCGTCGGTTTTCCTGGTCTGATACCAAGGATAAAACCTCCGCTTTTTTTCATATTGTTTGCAATTTCCATCGGATTGAATGTAATACTCGTATAGAAATATGCAAAAAATACTGTCAGGAGGATATATACGATTAATCCCCATGAATACTGAAGATTTGATGGATCACACCAGTTGTTTGAATTCAGGCCTCTCAGTATTTCACTTCCGATACCGTCCCCGTCTCCTTTTCCAAGGAAAGAAGCGATAACAATAGGGAACTGCATCAGAGAAGATGCGAAGATAACCGGGATTACTCCTGCTGTGTTAACCTTCAGTGGAATATTGGTAGACTGCCCGCCTATTGTTTTTCTTCCGACAACCTTCTGAGAATACTGTACCGGAATCTTCCGAACCGCATCCTGCAGAATGATAACAAAAATAATCACTACAAGCAGAATCAACAGGATAATAACAGCCGCGAGAGCTGCATTAGCAAGACTTTTACCGCTCATAAACTGACTGTATAACGTCACGAAGTCCTGTGGAATTCTGGAGAGAATGTTGATCAGAAGTACGATGGAAATACCGTTTCCAACACCTTTTTCTGTAATACGTTCACCAATCCACATCAACAAAGTAGAACCGGCTGTCAGTGTCATGATGACAACAGCTGCATTCACAAAATTAAACTCTACAAGAAGACCCTGACGTCCAAATCCGATTGCCATTGCAGCAGACTCGATTAATGCGAGCGCAACTGTAAGATAACGCGTAATCGCCGTCATCTTCTTTCTTCCTTCTTCTCCTTCTTTCTGGAGCTCTTCCAACTTCGGAATCGCAATTGTAAGAAGCTGAACGATAATTGAGGAAGTGATGTACGGCGTAATGCTCAACGCAAAAACGGACATCTGGGTAAAGGAACCTCCGGTAAATGCATCAAAAAAGTTAAATGCATCTCCGGTCTGGCTCGCAAAAAAGTTCTGGATGTATGTCGGATCCACCCCCGGTGTCGGGAGTTCGGATCCGAGTCTTACAACAATCAGCATCAAAAATGTGAAGAACAGTCTCTGTCTGATCTCTTCAACCTGAAATGCCCTACGGACTGTCTGAAGCAATTAGATCACCTCTGCTTTTCCACCAAGAGCCTCAATTTTAGCTTTTGCGCCTTCGCTGAAAGCATTAGCCTGAACTGTAAGCTTTTTGGTTAACTCTCCATTTCCAAGAATCTTAACGCCGTCTTTCGGGTTCTTAATGATTCCTTTTTCGATTAAAGCTGCTACTGAAACAACTGCATCATTTTCAAATGCTTCTAATGCGCTTACATTGATACCAACGATTTCCTTTGTGTTTCTGTTTGTGAAACCTCTCTTCGGAATACGTCTGTATAATGGCATCTGTCCACCTTCAAATCCCGGTCTTGTTGCTCCGGAACGTGCTTTCTGACCTTTGTGTCCTTTTCCGGCTGTCTTACCATTTCCAGATCCGTGTCCACGGCCTCTTCTGAAATTATCGCTGTGTTTTGAACCATCAGCTGGTCTTAAATTTGATAAGTCCATTATGACACCTCCTTATCTGATATTAAGCTTCTTCTTCCACTTTTACTAAATGTCTTACCTGCTGTACCATACCTCTTGTTGCAGCATTGTCCGGAAGTACAACTGTTTTGTGCATCTTCTTTAAACCTAATGCTTCAACTGTTTTTTTATGCTTCGGAATGGCACCGATTGTTGATTTCACTAATGTGATTTTCAAATTTGCCATGTTAACCGTCCTCCTTAGCCTACGATCTCTTCAATAGATTTGCCGCGAAGTCTTGCAACGTCCTCCGGTGTCTTTACATTCTTCAGGCCGTTCAGAGTAGCGAGTACTACGTTCTGTTTGTTGTTGGAACCTAAAGATTTTGTACGGATATTCTTGATTCCTGCCATCTCGATCACGGCACGGGCCGGACCGCCGGCAATAACTCCGGTACCTTCCGGAGCGTTTTTCAGAAGTACTGTTGCGCTTCCGAATTTTCCATACATATCATGAGTGATACTTTCTTCATCATTCAGTGCAACTGTGATGATGTTTTTCATTGCGTCTTCTTTTCCTTTGCGGATTGCTTCCGGAATTTCTGCCGCTTTACCTAAACCTGCACCAACATGGCCTTTTCCATCGCCGACAACTACTAAAGCTGTGAATCTGAAGTGACGGCCACCTTTAACAACTTTGGTTACACGTTTAATTGATACTACTTTTTCATTTAACTCTAACTGACTAGCATCAATGTGATTACGTCTCATCTGTGTTTTCCTCCTCAACTTCTAGAATTCCAGTCCAGCTTCTCTAGCTGCGTCTGCTAATGCTTTGACTTTTCCCTGATATATAAAGCCGCCTCTGTCAAAGACAACTTCCTTGATTCCCTTTTCCAGAGCTTTCTTAGCAATAACCGTTCCAAGATATGCTGCTGCTTCTACATTGTTGGTTTTTTCCAGTTCTGCTTTCACGTCCTTCTGAAGAGTGGAAGCTGATACCAGAGTGTTTCCAACTGTATCATCGATGATCTGAGCATACATATGATTGTTGCTTCTGAATACAGCAAGACGTGGTCTTTCAGCTGTACCGCTGAAACGGTTGCGTAACTTTCTATGCTTGTTTAAACGAACTTCGCTTCTTGATTTTTTGCTAACCATTTTCACACTCTCCTTACTTATTTCTTACCAGTTTTACCAACTTTACGTCTGATAACTTCATCAGCATACTTGATACCTTTGCCCTTGTAAGGTTCCGGTCTTCTCTTGTCTCTGATTTCAGCTGCGTATTGGCCAACTTTTTCTTTGCTGATACCTTTAACAATGATTTTGTTCTGTCCTTCAAGTACAGTTTCAATTCCTTCCGGATCTTCCATCTCTACCGGATGAGAGTATCCAAGGCTTAATGTAAGTTTCTTTCCGGCTTTTGCCGCTCTGTAACCAACACCGTTTACTTCAAGAACTTTCTGGTATCCTTCAGTTACACCGATCACCATGTTGTTGATCAGCGTTCTTGTAAGACCATGTAAAGATTTCATTTTCTTTAAGTCGTTCGGTCTTGTAACCACGATTGTATTGTCTTCTTTTTTGATTTCCATTTCAACTGGAAGTTCTCTTACGAGAGTTCCTTTTGGACCTGTTACAGTCACTTTATTGTTCTCTGCAATTTCTACAGTTACTCCTTCCGGGATTGCAACCGGAAGTCTTCCGATACGTGACATAACGTATACCTCCTACACTTAAATTTTCGGAACGGACCTGATCCGCTCTGTTTTCAGTTTCATGGGGATCATATCCCTATATACATGCCTCGCTCCGTGCGCCTAAGCTCAAACTTCGCCTGCGGCTCGTTTTCGCTAACGCTTGGGAGCAGCCTTCACACTAACCTCGCACTGCGCTTGCGCTTGTGCTCGCCAAGTGTTCAGTGCTTACCATACGAAGCAGAGTACTTCTCCGCCAACACCGAGTTTTCTTGCTTCTTTGTCTGTTACTACACCCTGGTTTGTGGAGATGATTGCTGTTCCAAGTCCACCAAGTACTTTCGGGAGCTCTTCCTTGCCTGCGTATACACGAAGACCCGGTTTAGAGATTCTCTTTAATCCTGTAATAACTTTTTCGTTCTTATCAGCGCCGTATTTTAATGTAATTCTGATTGTTTTGAAGCTTCCTTCATCAATCAGATCATATTTTGTAATATATCCTTCGTTTACAAGGATGTCTGCGATAGCGACTTTCATTTTGGAAGCCGGTACATCTACTGTATCATGTTTTGCAGTGTTTGCGTTACGAATTCTTGTAAGCATATCTGCGATTGGATCACTCATAGTCATTTTCAATTTCCTCCTTATGGAATGGTTCATTTTGTTTCCTGACTGCGGATATCCTTTTTCAAGGAGTTCTCCGGAACATGCCGGAGAGCAGCCTTTCGCCCCGCACATCCAGGTCAGGGATGAGCGTAAAGCAGTTAACGGGCCTACCAGCTTGCTTTCTTTACTCCCGGAATTTCTCCTTTGTAAGCTAATTCACGGAAGCAGATACGGCAAATACCATATTTTCTTAAATATGCATGCGGACGGCCGCAGATTTTACAGCGATTGTATTCTCTTGTGGAGAATTTCTGTTTGCGCTGCTGTTTGATTTTCATTGCTGTCTTTGCCATGATTTTCCTCCTTTACTACTTTGCGAATGGCATGTTGAACTGTTTCAGTAATTCACGAGCTTCTTCGTCTGTCTTTGCAGTTGTTACGAAGATTACGTCCATACCGCGAACTTTGTCAACCTTATCGTATTCGATTTCCGGGAAAATCAGCTGTTCTTTGATTCCAAGGGCATAATTTCCTCTTCCGTCAAATGCGTTCGGATTTACACCTCTGAAGTCACGTACACGAGGAAGTGCAAGGTTGATCAGACGATCAACGAACTCGTACATTTTTTCACCTCTTAATGTAACTTTACATCCGATCGGCATACCCTCTCTGATTTTGAAGTTAGCCACGGACTTTTTAGCCTTTGTTGTAACTGCTTTCTGACCTGTGATTGTCTCCATGTCAGCAATAGCAGATTCCAGAAGTTTGTGGTTTTCTTTAGCTTCACCTACGCCCATGTTGATAACAACTTTGTCGAGCTTCGGTACTTCCATAATGTTTTTATATCCAAATTTCTTGATCAGAGCGTCTACGATCTCGTTCTGATACTGTTCTTTTAATCTACTCAAAGCGCTGGACCTCCTTTCTCGAATTAATCAATCACTTCGCCTGTTGATTTAGCGTAACGTACTTTCTTGTCTCCGTCCATCTTGAAACCTACTCTTGTAGCTTTTCCCTTGTGAACGTACATTACGTTAGATGCATCAATAGGTCCTTCCTGATGGATGATGCCGCCTTCCTGATTAGAAGCACTTGGTTTTGTGTGCTTTGTCAGCATGTTGACACCCTCTACCAGAACTCTTCCGTTCTTTCTGTCAACGGAAATTACTTTGCCTTCTTTGTCTTTATCTTTTCCAGCGATAACTTTAACAGTGTCGCCTTTTTTAATTTTCATAGTTGACATTCTCAGGTACCTCCTTATAATACTTCCGGAGCCAGAGATACGATCTTCATGAACTGTTTCTCACGAAGTTCTCTCGCAACTGGTCCAAAAATACGAGTTCCTCTTGGGTTCTTGTCGTCTCTGATAATAACAGCAGCATTTTCATCGAATTTGATGTAGGAACCATCTTTACGACGTGCGCCTTTTACTGTACGAACAACGACAGCCTTTACAACGTCACCTTTTTTAACAACGCCGCCTGGTGTTGCGTCTTTAACAGAAGCAACGATCACATCTCCGATATTTGCATATCTTCTTGTAGAACCGCCCATAACACGGATACAAAGTAATTCTTTAGCACCTGTGTTATCTGCTACTTTTAATCTGCTTTCTTGCTGAATCATGCAGGTAACCTCCTTATATTCTGCTCCATCGTGAAATTATTTCACTTTTTCCATTATTTCCACAAGTCTCCATCTCTTGTCCTTGGACAGCGGTCTTGTTTCCATAACTTTTACTTTATCTCCAATGTTGCATTCGTTGTTTTCGTCATGTGCTTTTAATTTGTAAGTTCTCTTCACGATTTTGTTGTAAAGCGGGTGTTTCACATGGTCTTCAACTGCAACTACGATTGTTTTGTCCATTTTGTCGCTGACAACCTTACCAACTCTTGTTTTTCTCAGGTTTCTTTCCACGTTCATTCCCTCCTTACTCAGCCTTTGCCATCTCAGTCATCACTGTCTGGATTCTGGCAATATTCTTTCTTACTTCTTTGATCCTGCTTGTATTTTCAAGCTGATTCGTTGCGTTCTGGAATCTCAGGTTGAAGAGTTCCTTTTTAGCAGCTACTAATTCTTCATTCAATTCTGAAACTGATTTTTTTCTTAAATCTTCTACAAATGCATTAATTTTCACTGTTATCACCGCCTTCTAAGTCTGCGCGAGAAACGATTTTACATTTACAAGGTAATTTGTGCATTGCAAGACGCAGCGCTTCACGTGCAACTTCTTCCGGTACTCCGGAAAGTTCGAACATAACACGTCCTGGTTTTACAACTGCTACCCAGTATTCAAGAGTACCTTTTCCGGAACCCATACGCGTTTCAGCTGGTTTCGTAGTTACAGGTTTATCTGGGAAAATCTTGATCCAGACTTTACCACCACGTTTGATATAACGAGTCATAGCAACACGGGCAGCTTCGATCTGGTTGGAACGGATCCAGCAAGGTTCCATTGCCACAAGACCATATTCACCGTTAGTAATCTTATTTCCGCGTAAAGCCTTACCTCTCATGGAGCCACGGAACTGTTTACGACGTTTTACTCTTTTTGGCATTAACATTATTTATCGCTCCCTTCCTGATTAGCCTTTGTTGGAAGAACTTCGCCTTTGTATACCCAGACTTTCACACCTACTTTTCCGTAAGTTGTGTCTGCCTCAGCGAATCCATAGTCAATGTCTGCACGAAGTGTCTGAAGCGGAATTGTTCCTTCGCTGTAGAACTCTGTACGAGCCATATCAGCTCCGCCAAGACGTCCGGAAACGGATGTTTTCACACCAAGCGCTCCTGCCTTCATTGTTCTGCTCATGCAGGACTTCATAGCACGTCTGAAAGAAATACGGTTTTCAAGCTGAAGTGCGATGTTTTCAGCAACGAGCTGAGCGTCTCTGTCCGGTTTCTTTACTTCTTTGATGTCAACGATAACTTTCTTGTCTGTCATCTTCTGAAGTTCTGCTTTCACTTTCTCGATTTCAGAACCGCCTTTACCGATTACCACACCCGGTTTTGCTGTGTAAACGATGATTTTTACACGGTCAGATGCTCTTTCGATCTCGATCTTTGCGATTCCGGCACTGTATAATTTATTCTTAAGAAATTTTCTGATTTTGTGGTCTTCAACCAGATTGTCGCCGAAGTCTTTTTCTGCATACCATCTGGAATCCCAGTCTTTGATGATACCGACTCTCAATCCGTGTGGATTAACCTTCTGTCCCATGATTGCCCTCCTTATCTTTCATCTAACACAAGTGTAATGTGGCTCATTCTCTTTTCGATTCTGTAAGCTCTACCCTGTGCTCTTGGTCTGATACGTTTCATTGTAGGTCCTTTGTTCGCATAGCATTCTGCGATGTAAAGGTTTTCTGGTGACATACCGTTATTGTTTTCAGCGTTTGCGATTGCTGATTCTAATAATTTCTTAATCAAGCTGGAAGCATATCTTGGGTTGTATGTTAAAATTCCAAGTGCTGTTGTTACATCCTTACCTCTGATGGCATCTAATACGAAGCATGCTTTCTGCACAGAGACTCTTGCGTAGGATAACTTAGCTGATGGTCTTGTGTCTTTGTTCGCATTTCTTTCTCTTTTAATCTGAGATCTATGTCCCTTAGCCATGGATGAACCCTCCTTTCGAATACACGTTTATTATCTTACTCTGGATTTCTTTTCGTCTTTTCCATGTCCTCTGTATGTTCTTGTTGCAACAAACTCTCCAAGTTTGTGTCCAACCATATCTTCTGTGATATATACCGGGACATGTTTTCTTCCGTCATGAACGGCAATTGTATGACCGATCATCATCGGGAAAATTGTAGAACGGCGGGACCATGTCTTGATAACAGACTTGTCTCCGGATTCGTTCATAGCTTCTACTTTTTTCAGTAAACTCGCATCTGCGAATGGTCCTTTTTTAAGTGAACGAGCCATTAGGTTTAACCTCCTTCAAAACTGTTTATTTGATAGCTTTTCCGTCACGTCTTCTTACGATCAGCTTATTAGACGCTTTGTTTTTCTTTCTTGTCTTAAGACCAAGTGCCGGTTTGCCCCAAGGTGTAGACGGGCCTGGACGTCCAATACCAGTCTTACCTTCACCACCACCGTGCGGATGGTCATTCGGGTTCATAACAGAACCACGAACTGTAGGTCTGATGCCCATATGGCGTTTACGTCCTGCTTTACCGATGTTGATCAGGTTGTGTTCGCCGTTTCCAACAACACCAACTGATGCACGGCATACAAGCGGTACCATTCTCATTTCGCCTGAAGGAAGACGAAGTGTAGCGTATTTTCCTTCTTTAGCCATTAACTGAGCGCTGTTACCAGCGGAACGAACGAGCTGTCCGCCTCTTCCTGGATAAAGCTCAATGTTGTGAATCTGTGTACCAACCGGGATTTCAGAGAGCGGCAGGCAGTTTCCTACTCTTACTTCCGCTTCCGGTCCATTCATAACTGTCATTCCGTCTGTCAGTCCCTGCGGTGCAAGGATGTAAGCTTTTTCGCCGTCTGCGTAGCAGATCAGAGCGATGTTGGCTGTTCTGTTCGGATCGTACTCGATACCGATTACCTTTGCCGGAATTCCATCTTTATTTCTCTTAAAATCGATAATTCTGTATTTTCTCTTAGCTCCGCCTCCGCGGTGTCTTACTGTAATTTTACCCTGAGCGTTACGACCAGCTGTTTTGCTCTTGGATGCAAGCAGAGATTTCTCTGGAGTTGTCTTTGTGATCTCAGCAAAATCAGATCCGGTCATCTGTCTTCTGGAAGGTGTATATGGGCTGTATGTTTTAATTCCCATTACTGTATCTCCTTTCGTTATCTAATTATTGGTTTCACGGATTTGCACCGTTTATTTTCTCTATATCCTAGAGTCCCTGGAAGATTTCGATCTCTGCGCTTTCTTCTGTAAGAGCTACGATCGCTTTCTTCGTCTTAGCAGTTTTTCCGTATGTCATGCCACGGCGTTTTGTCTTTCCGTCCTGGTTCATTGTATTAACACTCTTTACTTTTGTTCCAGCGAACATTTTTTCAACTGCTTCTTTGATCTGAGTCTTGTTAGCTTCCGGATGAACAAGGAATGTGTATTTCTTGTCAGCCATAAGCCCCATGCTTTTTTCTGTAATCACCGGTTTCAGGATTACGTCATAATACTGAATGTTTGCCATTATGCGTACACCTCCTCGATTGCCTCTACAGCTGCTTTTGTAGCAATCACTGTATTGTATTTCAGGATATCATACACATTGATTGTATTAGTGCGTGCAGTCTTAACATCGGCAATGTTTCTTGCAGAAAGCTCAGCCTTTGTGTTGCCGTCTTCTAATACCACTAATGCTTTGGATACGTTTAAGTTGCTTAATACATTCTGGAATTTCTTTGTTTTGATTTCATCGAAATTCATTTCATCTACTACGATGAACTTGTTCTCTTCTACTCTGGATGTCAGAGCGGATTTCAGAGCTGCTCTCTTTTCTTTCTTGTTTAATTTGAAAGAGTAGTCTCTCGGTGTCGGAGCAAATACCACTCCACCGCCTGTCCACTGCGGAGCTCTTGTTGATCCCTGTCTTGCATGACCTGTTCCTTTCTGTCTCCACGGTTTTCTTCCGCCGCCGGATACTTCAGAACGAGTCTTTGCTTTCTGTGTTCCCTGACGTTTATTTGCAAGCTGCTGTACAACTGCCATGTGCACAAGGTGTTCGTTAACTTCAACACCGAAAATAGCATCATTTAAGTCAATCGTACCAACTTCTTTACCTTCGATATTGTAAACAGCTACGTTTGCCATTACTATGTTCCTCCTTTCCTCTCAAAAACCTAAATACTCTTTACTGTTTCTTTGATTGTTACTAAAGATTTTTTAGGTCCTGGCACGGAACCTTTTACTAAGAGCAGATTGTTTTCCGCATCAACTCTTACTACTTCAAGATTCTGAATTGTGATCTTCTTGCTTCCCATGTGTCCCGGCATTTTCTTTCCTTTGAATACCTTGCTCGGATCGGAAGCCGCACCGTTGGAACCTGCGTGACGGTGGAATTTGGAACCGTGTGTCATAGGTCCTCTGTGCTGATTATGTCTCTTGATTGCACCCTGGAATCCTTTACCTTTGGAGATTGCTGTTGCATCTACCTTATCTCCTACCGCGAAGATATCAGCTTTGATTTCCTGTGCAAGTGCATATTCTTCTGCATTGTCAAATTTGAATTCTTTTACGAATCTCTTTCCGTGTCACACCATTTCTGTGGACAATTTCTTTCTTGCCGCTCTTGTCTACATTGACAATCTTTTCTTTCTTGTCAACGAATCCAACCTGAACAGCCTTGTAACCATCGTTCTCAACTGTCTTGATCTGTGTTACAACACAAGGACCAGCCTGAAGAACAGTTACCGGAGTTAATACTCCATCTTCGTTGAAGATTTGAGTCATTCCGACTTTTGTTGCTAAAATAGCTTTCTTCATTATGTTTACCTCCTGTGATTTACAGCGGAACGGACATGCATCCGTTCATCCTAAATTTTAGGAATACTGCTTTCTTATTTTTGTTTCATTTTGATATCGATGTACACACCTGCCGGCATTTCCAGTCTGGATAATGCATCAACTGTCTTCTGTGTTGGTGTGATGATATCAATCAGTCTTTTATGAGTTCTCTGCTCGAACTGCTCTCTGGAATCTTTGTATTTGTGAACAGCTCTCAGGATTGTAACTACTTCCTTCTTTGTCGGAAGCGGTACCGGTCCGCTCACCTTTGCTCCATTTTTCTTTACAGTTTCGATAATTTTCTTGGCAGATGCATCAACCAGCTGATGATCATATGCCTTCAGTGTGATTCTCATTACTTGACTTGCCATAAAAAAAGTCGCCTCCTTTTCGTACTTTCAAACTCAGTACGACAAGCGGTGACTGTACACTCTCCCGTGCGTGTCCACATCGACTCACACGTTGTTACCATGTTTCAATGGATGTTATTGATTCGTACAGTGACTTGTCGCCAGTTTCCTAACTTGACATTCGCTCCGCGGAAAAACCTGCCATTTCCAGGCAGCAACCTCACGTTTCATCGCTATCATGTCACAGCTTTTTCAGTATATATGAAACAATATAAATTTGCAAGCCCTTTTTACATTTTTTTGTATTTTTTTTGATACACGCAGCCCGGAACTGAAGCGCGTCTGTGCGACGAGCGCGCATGCGGGCGGCGGTTCGGCGCGAACAGCAACAATACTTTTTTTACTTTTTTCCGTTAAACTCTTGACAGTTTCCTTTTGTTCATGGTATAGTGATAGCGTGTTAGTACATTAAAGTACTAAACGATTACATTGTAGTGTCCCTGATATTCCCCCAAAGTATCAGCGACGTCTCCAATTCTTATATACATCCTCTATTTAAGAGATTCCCCAGTTTTGTATATGTAGAAACTACAATGTAATCAGGAAAACCTCTCAATGACATACCAAAATGAAAGGGCGGATGCGATCGCGTATCCGCCTTTTCATTTTCTTCTATATTATGCAGGTAACTCTTTCCCCGCAAACCGGGTGTACTTTTCCAACAGTTCCGCGGCCCCCATCGCTGCGATCTCCCGGAGATCATTCTCTTTCATCATCCATCTCACGAACCGGCATCCCAGATAATAGCCTACATCCGAATAGCCGCAGAAATCGCACCAGTCTCCAAAGAAATCCTGCGTACTTTCCTCCTGCTCCAGGCGTCTCCCGTATTCCTCCTTGATCATCGGCTCCTGCTCCTGACACCATGCAAGCCATCCATTCTCATCCTGATGGTAATACCTCTCATCTTTGCTTAAGATCTGCTCGCATACCATGGCAATTCCCTCCTGCCAGAGCTGGAGCATCGACTGCCTGCTCTGTGTATGCGCCGGGAACTCCAGGTTCCCGTATATCTCATGCCAGATATGTCCGATCTCATGGTACAAAAGTGCCTTCAGCTTCTCCTCGCTGTCCCAGTTCAGTTCCAGAACCTTTTCCACGCCCAGCAGAACGACCTTCTTCCCTCCAAGGAACGTCACCCATCCCGCCGCATTGCAAAGTCCCAGATATAAAACAACCGTCACTTCACATTCCTTGTCAAACAGGACCGGAAGGCGCTCCTGAAGCTCCGCCACAACACGCTCAAACCTGCTGCCAAGATTCCGGATCCGCTCTGGTTCCCCCAGTACTGTCTCAATTACCGGGAGGACATCCTTTTCAAACTCATACTTTGCCGTATCTTCTTCACAGAGTTTAGGAAGTTCCGGATGGATTGCTCCTGCATAGTCCCGCCATCTTTGCTTGTCAAAATGAGAATCCGGAAATGTAGAAAGAATCTCCGGAACAGTATTGACTGTTTTCATATGCTCCGCCTCCTGTCTTTCATCAAACAGAACGATCTGTTTCTTTTATTATAATATAGCAAACGGACAGGCGAGGGAGTGCAAGTGGTTTCCGTTTATTGCCGGTTCAATAATTCTACTGCTTTATCATACGCATCCTCTGATGATGTCTGGACATCCGGCACAAGCATGTCTTCGTTGTTGGAACTGTCGGGGCGTGTAAACTTTTTGTATGAAACCGACATAACTAAACCCGAATTTTCTAATTGAAACATCAAAATATCACCATAGGAATTCGGCTTATTAGTGCTTGGTTCTCCGACAATTTTTCCCAATTTTCCGTCTCTCACCCAAACACAAAGCATCGTTGCCGAACTAAATGTGATATGATCAGACAGGACAATCAACTGAACATCCTCATTCGCTTTAGCCATGAGTGTCGATCCCTTTGTTTCAATTATTCCGTGATCTATTGGAACTCCTCCCTGTTCTTTCGCTTCTTTGGAAAATCTGATAACACTTCCATAGTAAGGCTCCCTCATTCCCATTGCTTCCAAAATCCTTAAGCAAGCATTCGAGTCCCCTCACGGATTCCCCCGTACATCAATAATGACTTTCGTACATCCATTTTCCACTGCTTCTTCCAGTTTTACCGCAATTTCTTCCAGTTTCTGATCAACTTCACAGGTATTGAAATCTACCACAAAAATATCACCTTCAGTAAAACAATTGTTTGTCACTTCTTCGGTGGATCTACCAACTTCCATAAAGGAGTAGATCCGTTTTGTGCCATCCGAGAATTCTACCTCTACCTGATCATTCTTCGATACCGCTCCACAGAATTTTAGAATCGTGTTCACTGCAAGATATTTTTCTCTGTTCTGTTCTTCTGCTGCTGCATTCTCCGCCACGATCATTTTATCGATTTTTTCGTATATTTTCTCTACATCCACTCCTCCAACTTTTTCTACATAAAGCCCGGTCCTTTTCCCATTTTCCCACAGATATGATTTTCCGTTTTCATAAGAAGCAGGTATGTCTAATACTTTTATTCCTCCAGGATCCTGAATCCTTGTATGTGCATCGCGAAGAGAACTCATGTACTCTGCCGTTGCTCCCCAGAATTCCCAGACAGTCATACCCGACTGTGTCTGACTGATGTATGCTTTTTTCGCTTCCTTATATTCCGACTGATCTTCCTCCAATTCAAAGAACGGATGTACATCTTCCACATATTGAATCGCCTGTTTCCTGTCTTCCTCCACCTGTGTTTTAGTCAGCAGACCTCCTTCTTCCGATATTGCCGTCCCCTGCCATGCACATCCTGCAAGCACTGCCGTCATCGCAAAAGCCAGTACCGCCTCAATCCACTTCTTTTTAAATCTCCAAAATTTCATAGACAATTTCCTCCTGCCAGCACTTCCACTTAATCAACAACAAGTTCTTTCACATACCCCATTTTCTCAAACGAATTCTGATCCGTCCGGAAATATTTCCGCTCCAATGTACCGTCATTATGGCTGATTTCAACTACGTAGACCTGCTTTGCTTTCAATTTCATTGGAAATGATGCCTGATCCCACATTTCACCGCTAAGTGGAGCTTCTTTGAAATTCTGATACGCTCCTTCCAATCTCCAGCATTTCATAGAATGCCATCCCTCTTGGTCACTAAAAGCACTGTTCTCGCCGAAATAATCTGCCTTATAGTCCTTTCCATCTACTTCTATCGTTTCTGTTTTTAAAGGCTCTGTTATCCAGGCGTATTCTTCCAGACTTTCTGTATGAAGCTTGTCTCCATATTTTTCATGCAGCTGATTAGCCATACACGGAACTGTTCCTGTCATATAATCCATTGCATCGATTTCTGTATGAGCGCTTCCATAAATCCCCATGACCGGAATTTCTCCCAATGTTTCATATTCCTCAACAAAATTCTCTACCATCTTATTTTCCCGGTATGGGTCGTCCTCATAATGATCATAATAATATTTTCCCTGATCCATGTTCTCCTGAGTCTTTCGATATTCTTCCGAATCTTTTTGGCCATGTTCCTCCAGATAATTCAGGTACCATTGTCCCGTCGTCGCATACCCATGCCCAATATCTGTACCGTGTAAAATTGTTTCCGGATAGTTCGTCTTCAGTTTTTTCCAAAAATTCTGATACTCCGGAGTGCCCCCTGCCGTTCCCTGGCTATTTTGAAAAAACATGTCAAAAATGTCATCATCAGCTGATTGCATCCAGATATTCATTAATTGTGCATCAAAATACGGTAATTCAACAAACAGATCCCTCATCCCATCATCATAGTACTCTCCCCACAATTCCAGTTCTTTCTTCATGATATTTGCATTAACGTGTATTTCACCATACAGGTAGATGCCATCTGGGGTTTGCTCCTCTTGTTTTTCTTCTTCCCGCGTACTAGTATTACGCCCGCACCCGAAACACGCAGCAGCCATGACAATCACTAAAATCGCAACAAATACTCGCTTGTTCCAACCTTTTTTCTTCATTTACACTTTCCTCCCGTTCTATTGCTAAAATACCAACTGCAATTCTATTTTGAATGTTCCAGCGTAACGTTATAAAATCTCTATAAGTATTTTACCTTGCGATCTGTAGTTCGGGCATTACACACACTTCTTCTCTTTATCGCTTTATACTTTTTTGGTCTACACCTTTTATTATACTGCAATCCCTCTCTATTTCCAGAAACGAGTTCTTGCATCTTTGCAAAACATAAATTTTTCACCTGGCAACCATTTCTTGCATCGGAAACTGATACTTTCTTTCTCTTATTTACGCTCTATGCTATAATAATGAAGTCGAAAATTTTCAGGGAATAATAGAAAGGAATCTCAGATGGATCAAAAAGAAAAAAAGAAATGGATGGCATTTTTTATTATCGGAATCACTTATTCATGTATACTTTATATTTTCAACATGTATCATGTTTTATCTAAACCCGCTCCATCCTGGATCACCATGCTGTTGGATCATTGGTGGATTATTTATCTGCTCGAGTTCTTTCTCCCAGTATTTTTGATCCGCTTTTTCCTGCATGAACCATTAAACAGATATGGATTTCATTTTAGTCAGATTATTTCTCAGATACTTTTTGCTGTTTTCCTGATATTCCTTCTGATTTTTCTTGGTAATCCAAGTCGTTTCATCTCTCATCTTTTAGAAGTATGGAACATCTGCCTGATCCATATGAGATATCATTATCTACACACCTTTTTACCAGGAGCTGATTTTTTCCTGGCATTATTAGGCCAAAACATGCTTTATCATGGATTTTTGCTGACCTTTTTTCAGGATATCTTTCGCAATAAACTGGCTGGTGTTTTACTGGTCGGTCTGTTGTATGCATTATCTTCCGATATTTCTTCACTTAATCTTTTTTCATTTTGTCTCAGCTTTTTCTATGCTGTTTTATATGCTTCTATCAGAACATTTGCTCCTGGGAAATGCACGATTTTTTCACTCACGTTCGCACAATATTTATCAGAATTTTACTGGGGCATTTACTAATCATCCAATATAAGGCATTTGACACTTATTGTAATTTTCTGGAATTTATGTTAATATTATATCAGTTTCAGGCAATATTGATTTTGCTGAAAGGAGGAAGATAGTTATGCAGATCGGAAGTTACTTAAAAGAGCATCGTAAAAGCCGGCATTTCACGCAAGAGCAAGTGGCAAATGAATTGCATATCAGCCGCCAGGCCATTTCCGCCTGGGAGAATAATGCATCCTTCCCGGATCTGGAAAATCTTGTCCTCCTGAGTCAGCTTTATCAGACGAGCGTTGACAGTCTGATCGGCAATGTTACACCAGAGAATACACTCGATATACAAGAGCAAACGGCAGATCTCCAAGAAGTACTACCCTCTGCCGAGCCGGCCGTTACAGAGGCAACTTCCGGCGAAACTCTTGTTTCCAGTGCAGAAGATGCAGTAAATTCCAAATTGGAGAGCATTTTTCTCATTGTGCTCGCCATTGCCGCATTTGAGCTTCCTTTTTTGGGCGTTTTTCTTTTGATCTATGTTATTAAAACAGTAAAATCCCGCCCATACTTTAAAGGAATTGTCCTTTTCATCTGTGTGGCATGTATCATTCACGATTTGATTTATTACGCCCAGTTTTTTTCATAAAACTACTATCAAAAAAGTAAACCCGAAACTGCTCTGTCTGATCCCGTTTCGGGTTTTTCATATCCCATTCTTCTCCTCTTAAAGAACAGTAGTTATCCGCTTCTAAGATCAAGCCAAAAAGAAAAAAACACATTTGATAATAGAATTCCTCTGCTTTTCATTGAAATTCTGTCGAAATGACAGCGATTGATGTGTACCATAGACAGTAATACAGATACAACAAAACATCCGTTTCTGTCATATCTGTATCCTATAATCAGCTTTTATAATAATTTAAATAGACCGATGCATCTTACTCTTTGATTTTCTGCTCAAATTCCTCAACGGAACCGCATTCCAGAGCTATTTGGAACCATTGATCCAGCATTCCCGAATTAGTTTCCTTAGTAATTCTTTCATTGAGTGATTCCGGGACTTTTCCGTACGCCGAAAGCACCTTTAAGACAAATTCCAATTTAACTATCTAATCCTCAAAAACCATTGATTTTTCAAGGCTTCACGCCTGTTTTTCATTCAAACCTTATCTGTTTGCCCTTGTTTTTGCCCTTACG
>QWCV01000760.1_pt1 | contig 35019 bp, 34 predicted proteins | sample 1972621 | NCBI WGS metagenome assembly QWCV01 (sample SAMN09866699, study PRJNA288562) | Human gut metagenome isolate pre2_stool, whole genome shotgun sequencing... | isolation source: gut | host: Homo sapiens | place: USA: California | reverse complement strand
AGGATATTATCAAATTATTATATATATCGCTTTAAAGGACGCGATTTAAGATTAAGATAAGGAGTGATTTTATGCTAGATATAAAAAGAATTAGAAAAAATCCAGAAGAAGTATTAGAAGCTTTAAAAAAGAGACACGGAAGTTTCCCAATTGAAGAACTTCTTGAAGAAGACAAGAAGAGAAGAGAGCTTTTAACCGTTGTTGAAACAATGAAGCAAAAGCAAAATGCCATTTCAAAAGAAGTACCTAAGCTAAAGAAGGCTGGTGAAGACGTTAGCCAAATCTTTGAAGAGATGAAAGAGCTTTCAAACGAGATCAAGGAGTATGACCAAAAAGTTAAGGAAATAGATGAAAAAATATCTGAGTACTTACTAAGCATACCAAACGTTCCTAATAAAGATGTTGTCTTTGGCAAGGATGATAGTGATAACGTTGAAGTAAAGAAGTATGGCACACCAACTGAGTTTGATTTCGAGCCAAAAGCTCACTGGGACTTAGGAACAGACCTTGATATACTTGATTTTGATAGAGCTGGTAAGATAGCTGGATCAAGATTCTCTATATTTAAAGGCGACGGAGCAAGACTTGAAAGAAGCTTAATTCAATTTATGCTTGATCTTCATACGCTTGAACAAGATTATACTGAGATGAGCACTCCGTTCATGGTTAATAGAGCGTCCATGCTAGGCACAGGACAATTACCAAAGTTTGAAGATGATATGTTTTATTTACCATCAAAAGACTTTTTCTTAGTGCCAACAGCAGAAGTACCTCTAACAAATATGCTTAGAGACGAAATTGTTGATGAGAGCGAATTACCTATCAATATAACTGAGTACACACCATGCTTTAGACAAGAAGCGGGCGCAGCAGGTAGAGACAACAGAGGACTTATTCGTAACCATCAATTTGATAAAGTTGAACTTGTTAAGTTTGTTAAACCAGAAACAAGCTATGATGAATTACAAAAATTATTATCAGATGCTGAGGCAGTTCTTCAAAAGCTTGAAATACCATACAGAGTTGTTCAATTATCAACAGGCGACTTAGGTTTTTCATCAGCAATGACTTATGACATAGAAGTTTGGATGCCAAGCTATGGTAGATACGTTGAAATATCAAGCTGTTCGAACTTTGAGGACTTCCAAGCAAGAAGAGCCAACATTAGATATAGAAACGAAGAAGGCAAATTAAACTTCGTTCACACACTTAATGGTTCAGGCCTTGCAGTTGGTAGAACATTTGCAGCACTTGTAGAAAATTATCAAAATAAAGATGGCTCAATCACTATACCAAAAGCTTTACAAAAATATTTTGGCAAGGACCGCATCGTAAAAAAAGAAAAATAAATCAAAAAATTAATTTAATTAAAAAGATTAGAGCTATGCATATCAATCGATGCGCATAGCTCTTTTTATAATTATATTTTATTTTTCATTCACATAAGCCTTTACTATTTCACCTATATAAACATAGTGAAAATCACGCTCTGGGTAGTTTTTCTTAAGTATGGATTGATCGATGAAGCCTTCCTCGTGCAAAACGTCCTTATAAACTTTTCTGCATACCAAAACCATTTTAGCTTCTTTAAAATAAACGCTTTTATCGCTAAAAACAGGTGTTAGAGATGTTCTAGCAAGTTTATCTTCATTGCGGCCACTATGAGTACCAAGATATAATAAATCAGTTTTATAATAAGGATCAAAAAAACTTAGTGTGTAGTAATCATTCTTGTCAACAAATTCCCTCGTATATCTTTGCGGCCTTAAGTAAATAACTGACGTTGGCATATCGCCGTTCCAAATTGCACCCAAGTGACCCCACTGAGCAGTCATTGTGTTAAACGCCTTCTCATTGCCAGCGCTCACAAGCATCCATTCCTTGCCAATCAGCGTCATCGGATTAAAATTTAATTCTTTAATATCAATAGCTTTTAAGCTCATACCATCACCCCTTAGATAAATTATATCACAAAGACTATAAATTTATTACTTAAAATTTACCTTGCGAGTCTAGAAAAATATGTCTCTTTGTGATATAATAGTTTTTGGTGAGTATATGAATCTTTTAATAAAAATATTTTTAGTGTTTTTCAAGATAGGCCTCTTTAGCTTCGGCGGAGGCTATGCTATGATGCCACTTTTTGAAAAAGAAATCATAAATGGTCTTCACTGGATAAGCTACTCAGATTTTATAGATATAGTTGCCATCGCACAAACAACACCTGGCCCATTCGCAGTTAACTCAGCAACTTTCATCGGCAATAAATTAGCAGGTTTTTTAGGAAGTGTTGTCGCGACACTTGGAGTGACACTGCCAAGCTTTATTATAATGAGTATAATATTTTTAACAATAAATAAATTTAGAGAATCAAATGCTGTAAAAGTCTCAATCAGAGGTATAAGACCAGTTGTTTTAGCACTTGTATTAGCAGCTGTTGTAACCATTGGCAAGGGAGCGATAATTGATTACAAATCAGTAATTATAGCGATAATCGCCTTCATACTAGTTAGAGTGAAAAAACTAAACCCAATACTTATCATGGCTGTAGGTTTTGTAGCTGGCGTATTTATTTATAGGTGATGAGATGAAGATACTTAATTTATTTATAACATTTTTTAAAATAGGTGCCTTCACCTTAGGAGGCGGCTTTCCCATGCTACCAATTATCGAGCGTGAGATAGTTACTAAGAAAAAATTAATGACAGACGAAGAGTACATAGACTCGATAAGCCTTGCGCAGACAGCACCAGGACCTATCGCAGCAAACATTTCCATACTAGTTGGCTACAGAATATATGGCTTTTTAGGCGCACTCGCTGCATTTTTAGGCGCAGTTTTGCCAAGCTTTATCATAATACTAGTTATATCGCACTTTTTTATGGGCGTTCAAGATAATACTTATGTGCAAGCGGCCTTCAAAGGCGTTAGACCAGTCGTATGTGCACTAGTGTTTGCAGCACTTGTAGGCTTAGTTGAAAAAGCACATTTAAATAAATTTGAATACGCAATAAGCGCTTTAGCTTTTTTAATAGTAGTATTTTTAGATGTCAATCCCATCTTCGTAATTATTGGCGGAGTTGTGATTGCGCTTAGCAAGGATAAATTTATCAAGAATAAATAGGAGGTTATTATGGATTTATTTGAAGAATTAAAAATTGAAGTAAAAGAAAAACATCCATCTATTGTTTTTCCAGAAGGTGAAGATGAAAGAGTTTTAAAGGCTGCTTTCAGATTAAAAGAAGAAAATATCTTAGAACCAATAGTTCTAGGTAAGAGAAGTGAGGTAGAGGGGGCTGCTAAAGCTATAGGCAAAGACCTAGCTAATATCAATTTCATCGACCCAGCTGAAGCTAAGGACATTGATGAGATGGCTCAAACATTTTTTGAAAGAAGAAAGGGCAAAATCACTCTTGAAGACGCTAAAGCACTACTTCTAAAGGACGTTAACTATTTCGGAACTATCTTAGTATATATGAAAAAGGCAGATGGCCTTGTATCAGGCGCTGCACATGCAACAAGCGATACAGTTAGACCAGCACTTCAAATCATTAAGATGAAGGAAGGCTACAAAAAAACTTCAGGCGTATTCGTAATGGTTAAAGGCGCTGAAAGATACATCTTCGCTGACTGCGCTATCAACATAGCACCTGACTCAAACGATATCGCAGAAACAGCAATTCTTTCAAACATGACAGCAAAGAGCTTTGGCGTTGATCCAAAGATCGCTCTACTAAGCTTCTCAACAAAGGGCAGCGCTAAGTCAGATGAAACAGAAAAAGTTATAAATGCACTTGAAATCGTTAAAGAAAGAGATGCATCCATCGCAGTTGATGGTGAGCTTCAATTTGACGCAGCTTTTGTACCAACAGTTGCTGAAAAGAAGGCAAAAGGCTCAGCTATCGCAGGTCATGCGAATGTATTTATATTCCCATCACTAGAAGCAGGTAACATCGGATACAAAATCGCACAAAGACTTGGCGGATACGATGCTATAGGACCTATACTTCAAGGATTAAACAGCCCAGTTAACGATTTATCAAGAGGCTGTAACTCAGACGACGTTTACAAACTAGCTTTAATTACAGCAAAACAAACATTTTAATGATACTCGTAATGGCAGTCGACGCCAAATGGGCGATTGGCTACAAAGGGGACATGCTAACTAGAATACCAGAGGACCTAAAACGCTTTAAAGAGATGACCATGGGCGGAGTTTTACTCATGGGCAGAAAAACTTTTGATGCGACAGGCGCGCTTCCTGGCAGAGAAACGATTATTGTCTCGCGCTCACTCAAAGATGTGGAGGGCGCTCACATAGCGAATGACCTTGATGAGTTAAAAAAGATGATAAAAGAAAAATTTTCTGATAAGAAAATATTTTTAGTTGGCGGAGCAAGTCTCATCGATCAGCTCATAGACGAGGTGGATGAGGCAGAAATAACTTTTATTAAAAAAGATTTTGAGCCTTATGATACTGTTATGAGGAACCTCGATAAGGACGAAGCATTTGAATTAAGTGAGATTAGCGAAGAACATGATTATGATGGAATGAAGTTTGAGTATCGAAAGTATATTAGAAAGAAATAAAATTATCAATATAAACCCTCTTTACTAAAGAAGTAGAGAGGGTTTTATTTTGCATATAGATTATTTCGAAGTGTATATTATTTAAAATAATTTATTAAAATGTCACTTCTTATTTTGAATTATATAAAAAACTCTCAAGTATTACACTTAAGAGTTTTGATGGGGAATCTTAATTATCTACGATAAGTGAGATTATATATGTTCATATCTTCATCGTAAAAAAAGTCATAATAAAGTATTGGTTTAGTAGCATCGCCCAAATACTTAATTAGTATCTCGATAGCTTTGCCTTGCATACTTTTATCAGCAAAAACATCCTTTGCTTCTTTTTCTGCAATATTAATCTGAGGCTCTGAGTAATTGCTATTTAATGAATCGATATCATTAAGAATCATATCATATAGATTTTTAATGTCTTCTTCTTTTGCACCTACATTACCAAAGTATGCTTTGAATGCTTCGTAGTCTTTAGACTTGACTGTGCCAATGACCTCAAGCGATTTATTTATAAATGCCTTGTATTTTTCTTTTAGCTCATCTTGATTTTCTTCAAAGTCTGCCGTACTTAGCTGGAAACTTATAAGCTGATTAGCAATATTTCTTGCAAGATTAAAATATATCTTTTTCTTTTCGCCTTGGCATAGTGCTTGGTAGATGTAAGCCTTGCTACCATCTCCATCTTGACCTGACTCCATTGATACCTTTTCAATCTTTACAATATCGCCAGAGATTTCTAGCGGCTTTAGCGCCTCTATAATTAGATTTGGATCTTTATCTACCGCAGTTTTTGCACTGCCGGCTATGCTTGACTTTATCTTGTCAATATCCTTAGAACAAAGCAGTTTAATATTTTTTTCGATCCACTCTTTATCATTATCAGTCATTTCAACTTGCCATACAGTATCTTTGACTAGACTATCGTCATTTGCCGCATCATTTAAGCTTTCTTCAGATGTTTCTTTTTTTTCAGTACTTGAGCTAGCTTCTTTTTTATCTTCACTCGCTATCTTTGTTTCACTATTTGTTTTAGCTTTGTCGTTAGGCTTATCACTTGAGCAGGATGAACAGATAAGCAACATAATAGTTAAGCTCATACATAAAAAAATTTTTTTCATAGATTTACACCCCCTATGATTGATTCATTATACATATATATTGTAAAGAAAAATGTAAAAATATATTAATTAAGTGTAAAATTCATATATATATTTTTTATCTGCTCCTTATGGGGCAGATTTTTTATGTTTTAAGACTTATTTATGATATAATTAATAAAAAGGGGGTCATCTTATGAAAATCAATCTTATGTCTTTAGCGTTTAAGACTAAGGACCTTGAACAAAACAAAAACATTATTATAAAATCTATGCGCGAATATGCTCAAAAGGCGGATCTACTTGTCTTTGGTGAGTCTTTTTTGCATGGTTTTGAGGCTTTGTTTTGGAACTATGAAAAGGACAAGGCTATTGCCATAAATATAAATGATGATATTATTAATGAAATAAAATTTGCTGCGAAAGAAAATTCTATTGCTGTCAGTTTTGGCATGATAGAAAAAACTGATGATGCTCTTTATTCATCGCAGATCACCATAAGCAAAGCTGGTGAAGTGATAGATGTCTTTAGGCGTGTATCTGATGGCTGGAAAGAGCCAATAGCTGACGCTCACTACAAGGAGGGTGAAGGCTTTCACACTTTTGATTTTGAGGGTAAAAAGATTCTTATTGGCATCTGCGGCGATTTTTGGCACGACGAGTTTATTCAAAAGGCGGGAGCAATTGAAAAGGATTTAGTTCTTTGGCCTGTTTATACTGATTTTGAGCCGCGCGTTTGGAATGAAGAAGAAAAATTTGAGTATGCTGAGCAAGCAGCAAAATTAAAATCGCCTGTACTTTATGTAAATTCGGTTTGCTACGATTTTGATGAGCCATATATAGCAAAGGGCGGCGCATGCTATTTTGATGGTAGCAAAATCATTAAAGAAGTGCCATCGGACGCTGAAGCGGCACTTGCCGCCCAAATTAATTAAGGAGATATAATATGAGAAGAGCGGATAGAGAAGTAAGTGATATAAATGAAATACTTAGAATAATGAAGGACTGCGACGATGTAGTTCTTGCCTTTAACGATGAGATATCGCCATACATCTTAGCTGTAAACTTTGGTGTGAGTGAAAATGACGGTGAGATCACTTTATACATTCACGGTGCGATTGAAGGAAAGAAGTATGATTATCTAAAAGATGGCGCTGCTGTGAGCTTTCAAATGAGTGCGAATCACAAGCTTATTATGGACAAAGAGCGCGGCTACTGCACTATGAATTACGAATCAATTATAGGCAGGGGCGAAGTTTATGAAATTAATGATTATGACGAAAAAGAGGCGGCACTTGAAGTTTTAGTGCAAAAGTATCATATTCCGAGCGAAAAATTTATTTATGCAAGAGCTGCTATACCTAGAACGCGTGTTTTTAAAATTTGCGTGAAAGAATTAACTTGCAAGGCAAAGGCATAAAATTATGATTTATAAAGATGTACTTCTTGAGCTAAAAGAAAATTCTGATGCAAAGTACAAGGATTTTATAGCTAAGCTCGTTCCAAGTATAGATAAAGACACTATCATCGGTGTGCGCATGGGAGCTTTAAGGCGTCTTTCTAAAAAAATCAAAAAAATATCTAGTCTTGAAATTTTTAATGAAGCAAAATTTTATTATAGAGAGGAAAAACTTTTGTATGCGCTTTGCATATTTAAGATGAGTAGAAGCTTTGATGAAGCTATGGACGCGCTTGATAAGTTTCTTCTATATATCGATAATTGGGAAGTGACGGACTTAATCGCAGGTGAAATAATTATTGATGAAGCGCATCGCGAAGAGATTTTTCAAAAGGCACTAAGCTATGTGCATAGTGAAGATGAATATACAATTCGCCTTGGACTAGTCATATTAAATAAAAAATTTAATGACGATGACCATATAGAAAAAATTCTTGACTCAATAAAAATAATTAAGCTAGATACTTACTATGTAAATATGGCGGCGGCATGGCTACTTTGTGAAATTTATTTCAAAAATAAGGATAAGATAAATAAATATTTATCAAGTGAAAATATAAGTGCGGATATAAAAAAGATGACTCAGCAAAAAATTCGTGAGTCACTTAAAAAATAGCATAAAATATATAAACAAAGCCAGAGAATAAACTCTGGCTTTTAAAATTTATTTCTTAATTTGTGCGATAATCTTAACGATATCATCAAGGCTAGCGCCCTTATTGATTGTGAACTTACCTGATTTTAATTTTGTATCAAGTTTTAGCTCAACGCACTTGTTAACGAAGTCTGTTGCGCTTGATACAACGCCTTGTTGCTCAAGTATCTTACCTATCTCGCCTGGTAAAGACTTAGCAGGTATATTAACCTCAACTGATCCTGTTTGAGCTGGTTTTTCTTCTGCCTTTTCAGCAGGTTTTTCCTCAGCTGGCTTTTCTTCATTATCTTTTGCATCTCCAGCTGTTTCTACAGGAGCCTCTTCATCAGCTGGTTTTTCGTCTCCGGCTGTTTCTGCAGGAGCTTTACTATCTGCACCTTCTTTAACTTTTTCTCCGCTATCTTCGTTGCTTCCTTCGTTATCTTGGTCGCCGTCTATATTTTCAACCACTTTATTATCTTCGTTATTATTTTCAATATTTTTTGTTAGAGTAGAGTTAGCACCATTGTTAACAAACAAGATGTCAAGTCTCCAGCTGATTATGCATACAACAGCTATGATTACTATGAGCATGATTATGTAATCAATCGAGTTATACAAAAAGTCTTTAAATTTTTCCCAAAAATTCATTATTACACCTCTTATTATTAAACTTTCTTTTTTTTATACTTTGTATTATAATTATATCATATATTATAGAAAAATAAAAGGTGAAAATGATGAAAGAGATAAAAATTAATGAAAATGATAATGATCAAAGACTTGATCGCTTCTTAGTGAAATTTTTTCCAAATGCGACGAAGTCCTTCCTCATGAAAATGCTTAGAAAGAAAAATATAGTTTTAAACGGCAAAAAAGCGAGCGGTGACGAGAGAATTTTAACGGGTGACGTGATAAAAGTATTTTTCTCAGACGAAACTTTTGAAAAATTTACTGAAGCACCAAAGAAGTTTAACCCAAATATTATCGATTTGAATATAGTTTATGAGGATGAAAACATTGCCATCATCGATAAGGATGAAGGCGTCTTAAGTCACGCTACTAAGGAAGGCTTTGAGAAAAATGTTGTCGATAGCTTTATAAAGTATCTTATAGACAAGAAAGAATTCTCTCCACGTAATGAAAATACTTTTAGGCCAGCCCTTGCCAATAGACTTGATAGGAACACTAAGGGCCTTTTGATTGGCTGTAAAAATTACGAAGCGCTTAAAGAGATGACTAAGCTTATTAAAGATAGAAAGATAAATAAATATTACAAAACTATTGTCAAAGGAAAATTTGATGTTGACGAAACTTTTGAAGTGAATTACGAAAAGAACGAAAAGAAAAATATGATGAAGCTATCTGATGACGGTTCTGAGATGATAACTCATTTTAAGTCCATTTACATGAAAAATAATTTTACTGAGCTCGAGGTACTTTTATTAACGGGTAAGACTCATCAAATACGTTTTCACCTAAAAACTTTAAGGCATCCAATTGTTGGCGATAGAAAGTACGGAGATGCCGCTATTAACGCAAGACTTGCAAATATAATAAATAATCAGCTTTTATATTCATATAAAATTTCTTTTCCAGAGCTAGATGGATTTTTTAATTATTTATCAAATAAAGAATTTTATGCAAATGGCTGGGCTACTTACGATAAAGTCAAGGAGGTTTTATTCAAGTGATATCTATATGCAGAACAAAAAAAGATGCTGAAAATTTGTTTAGCGCATTAAAAATGGATATGGGTGGCAAAATATTAATTATAACAAAAAATACTGAGTACAAAGACTTTATCGTTCAAGAGGGTTTGAAAAAACTTGGAATGCTCTTAAACACAAGTGTTTTAAGCATGGATGAATTTTATTTAAGATATGCAAAGGGAAGCTATAAATTTTTATCTGATTTAAGCATGCGCCTTATAATTAAAAAAATTATTGAGATGAATAAAAGCGAGATGGAATTTTTATCTTACCCATCGTATATGGATTTAATTTTCGAAGCGATTAAGGACGCTAGCAAAAAAGATATTGATTTACTTGTGCATGGCGGCGAATACAAGAAAATTTACGAAGACTATGAGTCTTTAATCAAGGAGGGTGGCTATCTTGGCATGAACGATACTGCTGAGCTTGACCCTTTAAAGATAAAAAATGCAGACGCCATATACTTTATTGGCTTTAATGAAATAAATAAAAAGCTAAGTTATTTGATTGATATGGCGAAGAAACTTGATAAAAAAACTAAAATTTACATTGAAGAAGACTTTGCTTCAGATGATTTAATGGCTTATTTAAAAGAAAATGCTGACGAAGTCCATCTTGAAGAAGATAATATTGGCCATTTTGAAAAATTAGCAAAAAAATTATTTAATGAAGAAATTATTGATACAGATGGAATGAATTTCGTGCGTGCAGACTCAGTTGAGGCCGAGCTTGACTATGCCTTGACCGATATTAAAGAAAAAGTGTTAAAGGAAGGCTACGCTTATGGCGATGCGCTCATCTATCTTATGGATAAATCAGAAGAAATATCTCTTACTGAAATGCTTAATTCTTATGAGATACCCATAAATAAAAACAGCGTATTTAATCTTAAAGATATAGTTTGGCAAGAAAAACTTTATGCTGATATATTGGCAAATGAGTTTGAGTCAAACGGTGTAACTCTTTTAGAAATGATAAATAAATACACAGCTGATGAGATGCTTTTAGATAAATTTGAAAAAATAATTGCAGCAATTGAAGAGATTTATGGCAAGGCCATTAGCAAAGAAACTTGGATAGATTTATTAAAGATAGCTTTTAAATATGAAGTCTATAGAGAAAAAGACAGAGTGCCTTTTGGCGTATCCATATACACAGCGGATTTTGACACACTTAGACATTATAAACTAATCTACATAATCGGAGCAAATATGGATAATTTTCCAAAGAGCATGAGCGAAAACTTTTTGCTTGACAATATTTATAATGAGATTGGCTACGATAAAAGCGAGTACATGTCAAGGCTGTCGAAGAATTTGATGAAAAAACTGATTAAGGCGACTGATGAAAAGCTCACTATATCGTACTCAGCAAAGACTTTATCTGATTCGGATCAAGGCGCTTCGTCTTTATTTAATGAGTTTTATATATTTGATGAAGAGAATAAAATTAATAAATGGATTGTACTTGCTAGCCTTAATGCGATTAAAAAAAGCGCTTCGCTTGCTACAAATCCTGAGCAAAAGAAATATATAGAAGCTTACAAAGGATTAAGCAAAACTAAATATCTTGATTACGACGAGATAAATAAGCTTAGAAATGAGGGCGAAGCATCAAAATACAACGGAAAGTTTGAAAATTATTCTACCATGGCAAAGGTTGATGAATTTTTGAATAATGGTTTTAGCGTTTCTTTCTTAGGTGCTTATGACACTTGTCCGTACTCTGCTCTTTTAGGCTACATCTACGGTATAGAGCCAGCTGAGGTCGATATGAAGGCAAGAAACATTGGTACTTACATGCATAAAGTTTTAGAAATTTATTATAGTAATTTTATTGGTAAAAAAGTTATATACGATGAGGCTCTGCTTGAAAAAACTATGGAATTAATCAAAAAGACTAACGAATATGCCGATGTTTATGGTTTTGAGCTTGAAAATATCGAGACATATATAAAAGATTTTATTATTTATGATGAAGAAAGAATGAAAAAATCAAACTATGTCGTTAAAGAGCTTGAGAAAAAAATAAAAATTTATGTCGATGGCTATGAAATTAGAGGAAAGATAGATAGGGTCGACGAGGATACTTTATCTGGAAAACTTTTATTAATCGATTATAAAAAAAGCTCTAGCACAAAGACACATGATTCGCAGCTCATCTCTTATTCCTTATATTACAAGCCAAGTGGCGTAGATATAGATGCAGCCTTTATAGGTATATCCAAATTTGATGATCAAATAGAAACTATGGCGCCAATACAAGATGACGCTGAAGAAATTATTAGTGAGATAATATTAGGAGTGAAGAGCTATAATTTCCCTATAATCAAGAGCGGAAAGAAAAGTGATTGTCCTGCGTTTTGTGAGTTTAAAAATATTTGTAAGAGGGGGAGAGAGTGATGAAATTAAATGAAAAGCAAGCTTTGGCTGCTAATACCATAGATAAAAACGTTTTGCTCGATGCCTCTGCAGGTACTGGAAAAACTACTGTACTTGTCAATAGATATGTAAACATCTTAGACAAGGGGAATTTTGACGGAATAAAAAATGAGGATGTACTTTCTTCGGTAGTGGCTATAACATTTACAAAGAAGGCAAGTAACGAGCTTAAAGAAAGAATCTCAAAACTTATTTATGAAAAAGCAAAAACAGATGAAAGATTTAAAGCTTATTATAATAATATGCCTTTCGCAAGCATTTCGACCGTGCATCAATTTGCACTAAAGATGCTTAAATCACTGCCTTTGCTTGCAAAGATCGATCCGCGCGCCAAGGTAGCCGAAGAGGATGAGGCAAAATTATTACTTGATAGAGCGATAAGAGAAGCACTTGAAGAAAAAAATTATGATGATTTTTTTAAGGCGCTTGGAAAAAATTATGACGATGATTTTGTCTCTAGTCTTAATGCAATTGCAAATAAAACTATGGGCATGGATATAGCTAAATTATGCGATAACACAAAAACTTTTCTTAAAGAAATAAACAATGAAGAGAAGATAAATGAAGCCTTAAATACTATGCTCAATACAATCGATGAAGTGAAGGGCTCTTTAACACAGAGAGCTACTTTATTTAAAATGATTAATAAGCATGAAGCTGCCTTAAATAATTTAAAAAATAATGGCGTAAGTGATAGCGATATTAATTTTATAAAGATTTTTGCTTATGAAATAGGGCAAAATAAAAAATTAGAAGATGAATACGACAGCATCACAAATAGCGCAATTTATATACTCAGCGCACTTGAGATAGCTAAGCTAGACTATTATGATGAATTTTTTAATTTGCTTGAGTCTATTCACAAAAAATATAAAAGCATTAAAAAAGAAGAAGCGGTTCTTGATTTTAATGACCTAGAGATATTATTTAGAGATTTATTAAAGCAAAAAGAGCTACGCGAATTTATCAAATCAAAAATTAGCTACATCATGGTTGATGAGTTTCAAGATACATCACCTATACAAAAAGAAATTTATTATTTATTAAATGATATACTTGGCAAAAACAGGCTTTTCGTCGTTGGTGATTTTAAGCAGTCTATATACGCATTTAGAGGAGCCGACGTGAGTCTATATAACTCGGTTAGAGAAGATTTTGAGAAAGATGATAAAAATTCCACTTGTATATTGATGAACGATAATTATAGGACTGGTAAAGAAATTATTTCAAGTGTAAATAAGCTATTTAATGCTAATATGCCAGGCTATGTAGATCTTGAAGCAAAGGGAGATATTGTAAATAGCGAAGTTAAAATAATTAATTATATAAAGGACAGAGAAAGGGACGATGAAGCGCGTGCTATAGCAAATGAAATTATTGATTTACACGAGAAGGGAGAGGCTTTTAAGGATATAGTTATACTAGTTCGTAACAATAACAGCTCAGAAGCTATAGAAAAGATGCTAAAGTCTGTGAATATACCTGTTTATAACAATGCGAGCATATCGCTTAACTCAAGAGACGAGATTGAAGATATATATAATTTTATTCATTATTTAAGATATGAAGATGAACTTTCATTGATTGCGCTTTTAAGAAGCAGCGTCTACGCGCTTGATGATGACGAGATTTTCACGATTAAAGATAGAGATGAGTTTAAAAATTATAAAGAAGAACTAAATTTATATATATCGATGAAAGATGATGAAAGACTTGATGAAGTCATTAAGACTTTTATCAAAAATACTAATTACACCGAAAAAATTTTGCATAGAAATAGAGCTCCACAAGCTTATGCCAATATCCGCAGTTTTATAAATAAAATTTCTACTTATTATGACAGCGGCATTACAAATTTTGAAAATATTGCCGATGCTCTGCTTGCATCAAGAAATAGAAGTGCATCAGAGGCATCATATATCAGTGAAAATGATGATTTAGTAAGAATAATGACCATTCACAAGGCAAAGGGTCTTGAAGCAAAAGTAGTTATATGCGCAAAAACAAATTTTAGAAAGAATTTTGACAACGGTTTTGCAAAACTATCTGGAGACAAAATATTTTTAAGATTTAAAGATCTTTATGCAAATTTTAAATCTTCTCAAGAAGAAGATAATCTTCTTGATGAAGAAGAAAAGAAAAGAAATCTTTATGTTATGTTAACAAGAGCTAAAGAAAAGCTAATTATATTCAAATCTAGTGGCAGTGCTGGATTTACGCTGCTTCTTGAGGGCATGGACGGCAAAAGTGAAGACGCAAATCTTGAAGAGAGAGTGCTTGAAGCAAAAAAATTAGATATAGAAGAGTCAATGGATGATCTCATTACTAAAGAAAAGCTTCAGTGGCAAAGCTTATATGCGACGCTACCATCGAGGGCTGCCTACGCTTATGATTTTAATGCCAATAGCTTTAAGGTGTATGATGACGAGAGAGATATTTTAGAAGATGATAGCGATAGAAAGGCTCTTGGCTCTGCTGCTCACAGATTTTGTGAAGCTTATGAGGGAGAAAACTTTGATGAGATTTTAAATGAATCAGCCGAAAGCTATAAACTTAGTGAAAAAGAAAAAGAACTACTAAATAAATGCGCAAAAAATTATGAAAAGTTTTACAAAACAGTTACAAATGCAAAAACATATAAGGAATTCGAGTATTATTACATTAAAGATGATATAATATACACAGGAGTTATTGATAGATTAGATGAATACGAAGATCATGTAGAAATAATTGACTACAAGGTCACTAGCCTCGATGAAGATACTGTGAAAAATATTTACAAAACGCAGATGAAAATGTATGTTGAAGCTGTGAAAAATATTTTCAAAAAAGAAGCGAGAGCAAAAATATTTATTCTATCAAGAGATAAATTAATCGATATGGAGTAGATCATATGAGTTACAGAGTACTTTTAGTCGAAGACGAAGCGGCTATACGCAAATTTGTTAAGATAAACTTAGTTAAGGAGGGCTACATCGTTAGCGATTTTCCAAGCGCAGAAGAGGCTCTCGAAGCGTGCAAAGAGGAAAGTTTCGATATAGCGGTCCTTGATATAATGCTTGAAAAGATGGATGGAGTCACACTTCTTAAGATACTTAGAGAAGTTTATCCAAACATGGCAATAATTATGCTAACTGCAAAGAGCGAAGACATTGACAAGATAAATGCTTTTGAATCAGGCGCCGATGATTATTTGTCAAAACCATTCAACCCGAAGGAATTAATTTTAAGAATTAAATCCATCAGCAGAAGGCTCATCGCTGATAAAAAAGAAGAAAAAGAAATTGTTCTAGGCAAGTTTAGGATAGATTTGAATTTAAAAGATTTTTATCTTAATGATGAGCTTATCGAGCTAACACCAACTGAGTTTGGCATAATCAAATATTTAATCGAAAATGCTAATAAGCTTGTAAAGAGAAAAGAAATTGTCAAAACAGTTTGGGGCTATGATTATCTAATGGATACAAAACTAGTTGATGTCAATATATCAAGGCTTAGAAAAAAGATAGAGAAGGATCCATCAAATCCTGAGCATCTAAAAACTATTTGGGGAGAGGGATTTACTTTTGAATACAAAGAATAGCTTAAAGAAGAGCTTGATGCAAAATTTCATCTTGCTTGTCTTTATCTCGCTTGTGCTTATAAATATTTTCTCGTCTTACATGTTCAAGAGATTTTATTATAATCAAACTATTAAAAATGCTAAGGATACCTTGAATATGTATGTTGATTATGATAGAAAATTTTATGGTTTTACAAGCAATGATAAAATAAAGGAAGCAATTAATCAGCATCCAAATCTCTTCTATAACAATATTGATCAAAGGCTCGAAATTTTGGACACGGATGGCACAGTGCTATTTGATTCGGAAGGATATAAATACACTACGGCCCCTGAAATTGAAACGCTTATTAAGAATGGCAGCGCGACTTGGATAGGACGTGACCAGGCATCTGGAGATAGAGTTTTAACAGTTAGTACAGCTGTTAAACATAAGGATGAGCCTATATATTATTTAAGATTATTTTTTGGCTTAGGGCAAGTTGATGAGTTTACTAGTAAACTATCTATCATCATAGCGGCAATAAGCCTTTTAGTCTTGCTCGTTTGTATTTTTATTTCAAATTTTATAAGTGATTCAATTGTAAATCCAATAAAATATTTAACAAGGATAGCCATGCGCATGTCGAAGGGCAATTACAAAGAAAAATCAAAGCTTGAATTAAAAAATGAGATAGGCGCCTTATCGAACGCGATGAATACACTATCTGACGAGATAATCAAGCATGATGAGTTAAAGAATGAATTCATCGCCAATATTTCGCATGAGTTAAGAACGCCTCTTACATCGTTAACTGGCTGGGCATATACACTTAAAGATGGCGGCCTTGATCAAGAGACGACAGAGCTTGCTCATGATATATTAATTAGCGAGAGCGAAAGACTTAGCTCACTTTTAGAGGAACTTCTTGATTTTTCAAGACTTATCTCAGGAAAAATTTCTCTTAACAAAGATTATTTCGATTTAAAAATATGTGTTGAAAATATCACTAAGCAAGTATTTCCAAAGCTTGAGAAGAATAAAGAGACAATCGAGCTTAATGTTTCACCAGCTTCATATATTTATTATGGCGATGAGAACAGAATTAAGCAGGTCATGATAAATTTACTTGATAACGCTGTTAAATTTAATAAAGAGCGTGGTCTTATCACGGTTAATCTTTATCAAGATAAGGATAATTTTTTCATCGATGTTATTGACCAAGGCGTTGGTATTGATGATGATGAAATTAAATACGTTTTCGAAAAATTTTATGCGGGCAAAAAATCTAAATCACACACAGGTATTGGTCTTGCCATAGTTAAGGAGATAGTCACGCTTCACAAAGGAAGCGTCGAAATTGAGTCGAAGCCGGGCGAAGGCACTAAATTTACGGTAAGATTAGCTAGGGAGCTTAAAGATGAAAAAAATTCTTAGTTTTATCTCACTTATCATAATCATAATGACATTAGCTTCGTGCTCACCCAAAAAAAATATTTCAAATCCAGACCTATATGGCGTTTGGCAAGTAAAAGAGATAAAAGATGTTGAAGAAAAACAAAAAGAGGTCGATGCTGCACTTAGAGTTGATGACTACATCTACATAAGTGAAGATGACTACATCATAGGTAACGACGTTATAAAAGAGGCAGATGTAAAATATAGAAAAGTATCTTTAAAAGATTATCTTTTCTTTAATTATAAGATAGAGCTAAATAATATTGACGGCGCAGATGCTGATGTTTACTCGATTTATGAAAATGGCAATTTTAGATACGACCTCATCATTAACGATGGCAAAATGATGATTAAACTTGGTAAATATCTTTACACGCTAACAAAAACTGATAAAAAACTTGACGAGATGCATCTTAAGGAGCTAGTTACACTTGTTGAAAGCACTCAAGACCTTGAAGGAGAAGTCATAGATGAAAATATCGGATTTTTGATGGGCGTGAGAGAAGATAACGGTGGTACTTATAAGTACAAAACCATATACATGCAGCCATATAAGGGCGAGGCATACGAGCTTGATTATTTATTAGTGCCAAGGCGCGACGGTTTTGCAAGGATTGAAAATGTTAGCATTGACAAGGACGGCGTATATCAAGAGGACTTTTTAGTTATCAATGACCATGTTAATACTTTTAAGTCTATAATTTTATATGATGCCGAAAAAGAAAAGAAACTTGATAGACTAAGAAAAATTTTATTCGTTGGCAATGATTATTTTTCCTATGAAATAGAGTCAAAATTTAATGACAATGGCGATATAGGTGTATATTTTCTTGATAATTACAGTCAAAACAACAAAGCCTCTCTACGTGAGTTAATTGAAGAAGACGAAGCAGACAATACCAAGACCTATAGCATGGATGAGTTTAAAAATATTTTAAATGACGAAAGAAATTTAGCTGTTGAGAGAAACAACGGTTACTGGATACTTAAGAAGAGGGACTATGATATTAATCATCCTAGACTTTATAAGGATAGTTATGTTATGAAGAGGCCAAATAAAAATCTTGTGCGCTTTGATGAGCTTTATTTTAATTACGAAAGTCTTAAAGAAAAATTCCCTAAGCTTAAGGATGCCTTCAGTGCGCCTAACAAATCCATGGTCATGATATATAAGGACAAAACTTTCTCTGCCTATGAAGTTTTTAAAGATCATATATATGATGAAATCTTCTCGATAGATTTAAATTCAAATATAATTATGAATGAGTGGGCACTTGGTCAATACGGTGACATGTGGAAGGAAAAATTTATCTCGCTTGGTGCAAAAAAGATAAAATAATTAGGCTTGCAAATAGAGTCTGTATGTAGTATAATTAGTAATCATGGCGAGGGTGAAGTAATGGGTACTATAAAATCGATTTTAGAAAAAATACTTACAGAAGTAAAACCATATATGACAGAAACGTCACTTATATTTATAGTGGCACTTGTTTTTGCGGTTTTGGTTTTATTTTTGCATATAGCTTTTATGAAGTATAAATTTGTTAAATATATACCGACTATAAGCTTAATAATATTTGCCGTTTTTGTTTTATTAAAGGGCAATAAGAGAAGTATACTTCAAGCATCAATCGTTGATATGAAGCTTGCAATCATCTCATTGACGGCTGCTTTCACCTCACTTTTTGTAGCTATAGCTATGGGTTCCATGGCAAAGAGAAGAAAGTCAAGAAAGACCAGAGTAAAAAGAAGTAAAAGTGAAGAAACAGATAAAGAAACAAGTAAATAAAATATAGAAAGAGTAGATATTTAAACCATCTACTCTTTTTTTGCGTTCTCTTCTATTAATTTTAATTTTGCTTCTTTATTAAGCTTTTTTATCGCTGCCTCTCTTTGCATTGCCTCTTCCTTGGTAAAAAAGCTCTCGTAGTGAACTAGCTCAAAGGGTCCGCGTCCTCTAGTGTATTTCGCGCCTTTACCGCTTCTATGCTTTTCTATGCGCTTATAAATATTATCGGTGTAGCCAGTATAGATAGACCCGTCCTTGCACCTAAGCATGTATATATAATAAATCTTATTCATTATATATCGACTATGTCCTTTATGTCTGAGTAATCAAAGCCTCTGCTTATTAAAAAACGAATAATTTTATTTTTTCTCTTATACTCATCGGTCTCGCTCTTAGTCGCTTCAAGTTTTCTCTCGTAAGCTTCTTTAAGCGCGTCATACTGCATATCACTTGCTTCTTCTATCGCTTCATTTATTTTATCGTCATCTATCCCTCTTTGTTTTAACTCGTAGACAATTTTTCTAGCGCCTTTATTTTTTATACGAAAACTATCTTCAACAAAAAATTTTACATATAAATCATCATCAACAAGGCCCACTTCTTCAATGTAGTCACAAACTTCACTCGTTTCTTCATCAGTAAAACCCTTTCTGATTAGATAATCATAGACATCTTTCTTCGTCTTAATGTTCTTTAAATATTTAATTGCATAATTATAAGCTTTTTCGTTCATAATACACCTCTAAATTAATTCTAACAGATTAGTAAATTTTTTTCAATATCCATGGCAAAAACTCTTCATTTGTGATAAAATAAAGATGAGGTGAAAGCTGTGGACTTTTTTTCAATATTGTCAATGATATTAAAATATATTTTTATAATAATTATATATCTTTTCGTTTTTCAAATAGCTAAGATGATTTTCCAAGATATAAAGTCTACTCAAGCTTCGAAGAAGGGCGCGTACTTAATGCTTTTAAGCGATGAAGAAAAAGATAAGATATATCCAATCAGAGAGAGCTTAAGCGTTGGCCGCGATAGATATTCAGATATAAGGCTTGATTATAATTTTGTATCAAAAAATCATTTTATAATTGAAGAAGATGGCGGAGAATATTATTTAAGTGATCTTGGTAGTAAAAACGGCACTTATGTCAATGGAACTAAGATTGATGATGAGGTCATCTTAGAGGACGGAGACATAATTGAGCTTAATGACATAAAATTTGTTTTTGTAAATAGGGAGCAATAAATGAGAAAAAAAGTAAAGATATCAAGTTCCTTATTGTTGGTCTTTATGTTTGTAATACTTGAACTTAGTTTATTTTTCTTCTACAAGGACATGAAGCCAACACAAAATTTTATATATTATACAGCTGGAGTACTTGTACTTATTTATCTATTAAATATTTTACTTATAAAGATATCACCAAAGGCGGATCGATATTTAAACCTTATCGTTTCAATGTTATTTTCAATAGGAACTTTTGAGATACTAAGGCTTGATGAGACGAGTGGCTTTAGACAAATTATTTGGATAAGTATAGGCATAATTGTATTTTATCTCGCCATATTTATATTAACGGCGATGAAAAACAAATTCAATAAGATGTTTTTTATAGTATTATCACTTATATACATACTATTTATAATTACACTTGTATTAGGTAAGACAAAGTATGGAGCAAGAAACTGGATCAGGCTTGGACCAATTAGATTTCAGCCGGGCGAGTTCATCAAGATATTATATATATTCTTGCAGGCGATTTATTATAAAAATTATAAGAGATATGCATCAATTAAGTTTGGACCAGAGATATTTACTCTTATTTCATATAGCTTCATAATGTTTTTCTTCTTGCAAAAAGATCTTGGCTCAGCAGTTATCATCTACGGTATGATGATGTTTAGCGAATTTGTATTTGAGAAGAAAAAATATTTAAAGTATGTAAATTTACTTTTAGCAGTTGTGATGAGCGTCGTGAGCTATTATTTATTTAGTCACGTAAGAGTTAGGGTTTTGAGCTTTATCAATCCATGGGACTACATGGACGGTATTGGGCTACAAATAACACAGTCGCTCTTCGCCATCAGTTCAGGTGGTTTCGTCGGAACAGGAATTGGATTAGGGCTTCCAAATACAATACCAGTAGCGACAAGCGATTTTATCTTCTCAGCTATATGCGAAGAGATGGGAACACTTGTAGGCATTGCAGTTATCATGCTATTTATAATGCTAATCTCAAGAATGTTTAAAATATCACTCAAATCGAACGACACTTTTTATAAAGTTTTGAGCTTTAACTGTGCGGTATTGTTTTCAATTCAATCGCTATTAATATTAGGCGGCGTTTTAAAATTGATACCACTAACAGGCGTTACGCTTCCTTTTGTTGCCTATGGAGGAACGTCAATTTTGGCGTCATTCATAGTACTAGCCATGGTGCAGCTTTCAAGTATAGAGGGTGAAGTCGATGGATAGAACGAATAAGAGAATTATAATTTCTTTAATAATATTTTTAACGGCATTTTTTGGAATAATATTTTATTTAACATATTTCCAACTATTCATGGCTAAGGACATAAAAAATAATCCTTACAACAGAAGAAATAGGGTCGACGAAGAAAATGTAATTAGAGGAACAATTTATGATAGGAAGGGTACGATCCTTGCTGAAACAAAAGTTAAAGGCGAAGAAAAGACCAGAATATATCCATTTGGACAAAGATACTCGCATGTAATTGGTTACACTAGCAAAAAATATGGCAAGCAAGGTCTTGAAAGTACTTTCAACGATGTTTTGACGGGTACCGACAAAGACGATTATTTCAAAGACATAAGAAAGATTTTTAACGATAGAGCAGGTAAATCATTAGTTTTATCTATAGACAATGATTTAGAAGGCCTAATCGAGAAAAATTTTGCTAAAGATAAAGGCGCTGTCATAGTTATGGACAACAGGACTGGAGAGATACTTGCTATGCACTCAAACCCTGGATTTAATCCATCTACTATTGACCAAAACTGGGATGACTTTGTAAATTCAAATAACGGCGAGCTTTTAAATAGAGCGGCCCAAGGACTATATCAACCGGGCTCAACTTTTAAACTCGTGAGCGCTATGGCAATCTTAAAGTCAAAACAGGATTTAAATTATACAGATACAGGTAAAGAGTCGGTCGACTCATATATATTCAAAAATTCTGGCGGTAAAAAATATGGCAACATAGATTTAAACACAGCCATGAGCAATTCCATAAACACTTATTTTATTAATAAGATTATGAATATGGATAAAGATAAATTTTTTGATATGATCGAAGAATTTTATATAGATAAAGATTTTGATTTTGATTTAGTTTTTGCTAAATCAAAGTTCAATAGAGATGCCGGCAAGACTGAGATAGCCTCTGACGCCATTGGCCAAGGCTCAATACTTGTTAGTCCACTCAATATGCTTATGATGACGAGCGCCATAGCTAAGGAAGGCGTTATGATTAAGCCATACATTGTTAAGATGGTCAAGGACAATAAAGGCACTTTACTTGAATCGACTAAGAGTGAAATTTATAAAACTATTAGCAATAAAGAGGATGCCGATAAAGTTAAAGAGGCGATGATAGAGACAGCAAAGAGAGGCACTGCAAGCTCTTTACAAAGAAAAGGTTTTACAATTGGCGCAAAAACTGGTACAGCTGAGCTTGGAAAGGGCAAGTACAATGCATGGCTCGTAAGTTTCATTCAGTCGGATAAGCTTGATTATAGCATCTGCGTTGTGAGTGAAGACCAAAGGAAGATGGGCTATCAAATGCAAGGCATTACTAAGATGATAAATGATTATCTAATAAAAAATTACAATAAATAGAAAGGGATGTTAATATGGACGAATTAAAAACAAGAGATCAAATTGAGGAACAATTTAAGTGGGATCTTACAAAAATCTTTGAAAGTGATGAAAAATGGCTTGAAGAGTACGATAAGTTCTCTAAGGACTTTTTAAAGCTAAGTGATTATGAAGGAAAACTTGGTGAAAGCGCAAAGACTTTATTTGAATTTACTAAATTAAAATATGATCTTATTCATAGACTTGAATTAATTTATGTTTATGCAAGCTTAAAATTTTCACAAGACACTACAGATACAAAGAGCCAAGAGCTTGCTGACAAGGCACAATCAGTAGAAGTTAAGTTTTCAACAGTACTTGCTTTTGAATCACCTGAAATTTTAAAGATAGGAAGAAAGAAAATTGAAGAATTTATCTCTGAAGAAAAAGGCCTTGAAGAGTACAGAAAGACTTTTGAAGATATACTTAGATATGAAGCTCACACACTAAGTGAAAAAGAAGAGGCATTATTATCAAAAGCAGGCGATTTATATAGCGCACCAGATGATATCTACCAAATGTTCTCTTATGCTGATCTAAAATTTGATTCAGTTGCAGATAAAGATGGCAAGATGCATCCACTTAGCTCAGGTGTATTTACTAAGCTTCTTTCATCAGATGATGAAGTTTTAAGAAAAAATACATTTAACACATATTATGACAATTATGCTGATCATATCAATATGCTTGCAGCCACATTAAAAGCAGCAGTTAAGAAAAACATATTTAGAGCAGAAGTTAGAAATTTCAAGAGCGCTAGAGAAGCAGCACTTTTCTCAAACGCTGTTGATGAAAAAATTTATGACAATCTAATCGAATCAGTTCATGATAAAATTCACTATCTTCATAGATATATGAAGCTTAGAAAGAAATACATGGGACTTAAAGAAGAGCACATGTATGATATATACATGCCAATGCTTAGCAGTTTAAAATTTGAGATAGATTATCCAGAAGCAACTGAAATTATAAAAGAAGCAATTGCTCCACTTGGCAAAGAATATCAAGACATTGCTTATAAGGGATATCACTCAAGATGGGTTGACGTTTATGAAACAAAGGGCAAAAGAGGCGGAGCCTTCTCATCAGGTGTTAAGGGCACTTATCCATACATCTTATTAAATCATAATAAATCAGTTGACTCATTATTTACATGCTGCCATGAAATGGGCCACTCAATGCACTCATACTTAACAAACACAAATCAACCTATTCAATATGCTAACTATAGTATTTTCTTAGCAGAGATAGCTTCAACAATGAACGAAACACTATTAACTCATTACATGATTGACAATGCTAAGACTAAAGAAGAAAAATTATATTTCATAGATAATTATCTTGAATCATTTAGAACAACACTATATAGACAAGCGATGTTTGCTGAATTTGAAAATATAATTCACAAGTACGCTCAAGAGGGCGGCACATTAAACGCTGATTTCTTAAATAAAACTTACTATGACTTAAATAAATTTTATTATGGTGAAGATGTAGTTGTTGATGACAAAATCAAATACGAATGGGCAAGAATACCTCATTTCTACTACAATTTCTACGTGTTCCAATACTCAACAGGTATCAGCTGCGCTACAGAATTTGCTAGAAAAGTTCTTTCTAAAGAAGAAGGAGCAGTTGAAAAATATCTTGGCTTCTTATCAAAGGGATCAAGTGAGTACCCAATTGACATACTTAAAGAAGCTGGCGTAGATATGACTAAGAAGGACCCAATACTAAACAGTTTAGATACATTTAATGAATTTATGGATAAGTTTGAAGAACTTATGTAGGAGGACCTATGTTCGAACAAATTAAGGATGTATTAGTAAATTTTAAACTAAGCTACCTTGTCGACATTACAATCATTGCGCTAATAATATATCAACTATATAAGCTTGTTAAGCAAACAAGAGCCGAGCAGCTAACAAAAGGCTTCTTGGCCTTGCTTATAGTTACCAAGCTAAGCGACGTTTTTCACCTATATACACTTAGGTGGTTAATCGAAAACCTATTCAATGTAGGTCTTATCGCTTTAGTTGTTGTATTTCAGCCAGAATTGAGACGTGGTCTAGAGTATATAGGAAGGATGAAGTTTTTTTCTAAATCCATTTCCGAGTTTAAAAAAGAAAATTTTTCAAGAACAGTTAATGAGATAGTTGACGCCTGCCTATCATTATCAAGGCAAAAGATAGGCGCACTTATAGTTATCGAGAGAAAAACTGGTCTTAACGAGATAGTTGATACAGGTACTGACATAGACGGACTTGTATCAAGTGACTTACTTATCAATATATTTATACCAAACACACCTCTACATGATGGCGCAGTAGTTATTAAGAGCGATAAGATTAGAGCTGCTGCTTGTTTTTTACCATTAACAGATAATCAAAACGTTCCAAGAGAATTAGGTACAAGACATAGAGCGGCACTTGGCGTAACAGAGATGAGTGATGCGCTTGCAGTTATAGTATCAGAAGAGACAGGATCCATATCCACAGCAGAAGAAGGCGTTATTTCAAGATACTTAGACGAAAATACACTTAGAGAAAAATTATTAAGCGTTTATTTACCAGAAAGTAGCGAAGAAAAAGCATTATTTAAATGGAGGGCAAAAGATGAAGTTCAAGATGAAGAAGTTCAAGATCAAGAACAAGAATAATATCATTGCAAAAGTAGTCTCAGTCATCGTTGCCATCTTCCTTTGGTACTATGTTATGGGACTTGTCAATCCAGAAGAAACAAGGACATATAGAAATATTAACGTAGCATTTAAAAATATTGAATACCTTAATAACACTAAACTTGTTAATCTTGGACCAAATGAGGCAAAAGTTTCAGTTCAAGTAAAAGGTAAAAAGAGTGAGCTTGATAATATTAACGAAAACAATATCAAAGCAGCCATAGACTTTAGAGGCTACGATTCAGGTCAAGTTAGGATACCAGTTAAAGCTGAAATTATCGGTCAATACAATACCTTGCAAGTAACATCAGTTGGACCATCAGAGGTAATTTTTAATCTTGATAGCGTTGAATCATATAAGAAGCCTATAGAAGTAAGACAAAAAGGTGAAGTTAAAGAAAATTGCGCTTTGTCAGACATATCCATGGACGTGGAAAATGTTAAATTGACAGGACCAGAAAGCTATTTAGCAAAAGTTGATAAAGTTATAGCCGAGATTGATTTAACAAATAAGGATAAACCATTTACAATATCAAGTAAATTATATGCAGTTGATATAAAAGATAATCAAATCGATCAAGTGAGTCTATATCCACAAGTGGTTAATATCAATGCACAGATAGATAAAACAAAGTCGGTTCCTATAGAAACAGACTTTGTAAGTCATTTGCCAAGCAATTACAAGATAGTTAATATCAAAACTAATCCACAAAAGCTAGTTATCAAAGGACAAGACGATATCGATAGTGTTAATTCAATCAAGACAGAAAAGATAGAGGTAAGTGATGCAGTTGAGCCAAAAGATGGCGAATTAGTAGTTAAACCAATACTCCCACAAGGCGTTTCACTTCTTGATGATAGTGTAAAAATCACGGTGACATATGAAGTAGAAGAAGAGGCAGAAAAAGAAATTAGAGTGCCTATAGAAAATCTAGAGTTAGTCAATCTAAAAGATGATATGGAACTAAAAGATACAAATGAAAAGTTTATAACAATAAAATTAAAAGGATACAAATCCGTCTTAGACAAGATAGACGAAGAAACATTCAAGCTTAGGGCAGACGCATCAAACGTAACAATAGAGGGCAAACAACAACTTAGACTTGAGCTAGTAACAGACAAAGAGTATCTGGATTTAATTAACGACACTATTAGCCTAGACTTTGCAATGAAAAACAATTAAAAAAAATAATATGAAGAAAAACTGAGTAAGATCTTACTCAGTTTTCTTTTTATATAAGAAAAATTTATAATAAGTGAATAAAGTATAAAATTTACTAATATATATAATTTACTAATATATATAATATTGCTTGCAAATTTTTAGGGAGGTGGTATAATGGATATAATAAGAATTTATTTCGCTAAATCATTAAAAGGGAGGATCTTATGAAGTACAAGAAATTTTTTATAATCATGTTTATCTTGATACTGTGTTCATCGATATCAGCACTACTTGCGCCGATATTTATACAGCTATGGAAGGCAAATGGCACGTCACTTGATACAAAGAAGATAGTATTTATAGTCTTACTTATACTTGCATCAAAAGTGCTTACTATATTATTTACAATATTTAGAGAAAAGTTTGCAAAGGAGTATAATAAAGGCAATTTTATTTCTTACATAAAAAACATTTTCAATATGAACTACGATAGCATCATCGAAAAAGGCGCTATGAACTTACTAGAGAGGGCATCAATATCTGTTAACAGCATCTACTCTTTCATGATGAGTGGCTACATACAGATATACTCCTCGCTTTTAGTTGCCTTAGTATGCTTGATTTTGATTGCAAATGTAAATTTGTATTTAGCTTTGATAATGCTTTTAGCGCTACCTATAAACTATTTTGGATATAAATTATTAAATAAGAAGCTAAAGAAAAAGTCTGAAGAGATGCAAAAGAGCACAGGCATGGGATTTCAAGAAATACTTTCTTATGTACAAGAGGTTGACTATGTAAAGCAGCTATCTGATAGATCTGTGATATATAATAAATTAGAGCCAGCGACTGAAAAAGTTTATGGCAGCATGGCAAGGGTCAATGAGTACGCTCAGTCAATGACTGTAGTTTTAGAAGGTATTAACGAGATCATCAAAACACTTTTATTGCTAATAGTTGTTTATGATTACATGGCAAACAGCAGCAGCATTTACTCAATTATACTAGTTACACTAATATTCCCTTTATATTTTGCTAATGTATCGACAATAACTAATTCAAATATTGAAAAAAGAAATTTTGATATAGCAAAAGATTTTGAGAAAGAACTCATTTCAAATAAAGAGGCTGATGGAAAGGAATCTATTGAGGCTATAAATGATATAGAACTTGATGTCAATGGCATAAATATCAAGGACATGAAGCTTGACTTTAACGCAAAAGCAATGCTTAAGAAGGGAGACATAATTAGAATCAATGGAGCTAATGGTAGTGGCAAGAGCACTTTTGCTAAGGGTTTAGTAAAGTTTAGAGACGTTAAGATAATTAAAGTGAATGGCATAGACATTGATAAGTGTAAAAATGAAGACATAAGAGATCGTATTGAATATGTCGTACAAAACGCACCTATAGTCAACGGTTCACTAAGAAAAAATCTTCTACTTGATTTTGATGACGGAAGCCACATAGATTTAACACAAAACCAATTCATTAGATCCATACTTGAAAAGAAATCACTTGACGACGAGATACTTATTGGTGGCACAAACCTATCCGGAGGCGAGAAGCAAAAGATATCATTTGCAAGGTCTTTACTAAAAAATCCAGACGTACTCGTTTTGGATGAGATATGCTCAAACATTGACAAGGAATCGACGAAAGAGATATATGATTATCTAAACAAAACAAGAGACGAAAGGATATGCTTCATCATTAGTCACGACGACTTGACAAGTGGTCTTATTAATGTTAATATAAACGCATAGTATGACTCTAATATCATTGTCATAGTAAAATATTTTTGCAAAATCAAAAAAAGTACTTGACAAATAATCTATATGAGTATATACTATATGAGTAATGAATAATAAAACAAGAAGAAAAATGCTTTCTCACCTTATAACCGGTTGTTCATAAGGTTAATTAATTGTATTGTACGGGCATTTTTTATGCCCGTTTTTTTAATGGAGGTGTAAACAATTAAAGAGCTACTAATCAACGAAGAGATTAGAAATCCGAAGATAAGACTTATTGGTGAAGATGGAACACAATATGGTATTGTCGATAACAGCAAGGCTTTAGAGATAGCAGAAGCTGCTAAGCTTGACCTTGTAATGGTTTCTCCAAATGCTGACCCTGTTGTTTGCAAGGTCATGGACTACGGTAAGTACAGATATGAACTGCAAAAGAAGAACAAGGAAGCTAAAAAGAAGCAAAAGGTTATCAATATCAAAGAGATCAGAATGACTCCAAACATTGAAGAGCATGACCTTAATGTAAAGGTTAGAACTACACAAAAGTTTATTCAAAATGGGGACAAGGTTAAGGTGTCTGTTCGCTTTAGAGGTAGAGAGATGGGACATACTGAGCTTGGTAGAGAAGTTCTTGATCAATTTCTAGAACTATTAGGTCCTGAGGCTATGGTTGAAAAAGCACCAAAGTTAGAAGGAAGAAACATGTCTATGACTGTTATTCAAAATAATAAAAATTAGGAGGAATACAAATGGCAAAGATGAAAACACACAGAGCGTCTGCTAAGAGATTTAAAAGAACTGCTTCTGGTAAATTAAAAAGATCTAAAGCATACAAGGGTCACTTAACAGGAAAGAAATCTGCTAAGAGAGTAAGAAATTTAAGAAAAGGATCATTAGTATCAAAGGGCGATCAAAAGAGAATCGACTCTATGATATTGTAATAGGAGGATAATATGGCTAGAGTTAAAAGAGCAGTAAATGCAAAAAAGAATCATAAAAAAGTTTTAAAACAAGCTAAAGGATATTTTGGCGCAAAGAGCAAGCTATTTAGAACTGCTAACGAAGCAGTTATGAAGTCACTTAGCTACGCATACATTGGTAGAAAGAACAGAAAGAGAGACTTCAGAAAACTTTGGATAGCTAGAATTAACGCTGAATGCAGAGTAAACGATATGAGCTATAGCAAATTTATCGGTGGTTTAAAGAAATTAAATATTGACATAAACAGAAAAATGCTTTCCGAAATGGCTATTCATGATAAAGAAAGCTTTAAGAATTTAGTTGATATGGCAAAGAATGCTTAAAGTTCTCAATTTTGGGAACTTTTTCTTTTCTATATGGCAAAAATTCTTGATTTGTAGTAAAATATATTTATGGAAATAAGAAAAAAATTATTTAAAGACAAATTGAACCCGCCACAAGTTTTGGCACTGGGTTTTCTATCCTTAATACTTATAGGTAGTATACTTTTGAATTTGCCTATAGCTTCATCAAGCGGCAGCTCTATTGGCTATGTAAACAGTTTATTCACATCAGCATCAGCTGTGTGCGTAACTGGCTTAACAGTTCTTAATACTGCTAGGGACTTCACGCCTTTTGGTCAAGTCATCATCATCACTTTGATACAATTTGGTGGACTTGGTATAATGACTTTAGCTACTGTTGGCTATATCATTATGGGCAAGAAGATATCTTTCAAAGAAAGGCTTATGATTAAGGAGCAATTAAATACTGAATCAATACAAGGTATAGTTAAGCTAACCAAAAAGGTTATCGGCTACACTTTCTTTCTTGAGATGATGGGATCATTACTATTAGCCCTTCGCTTTGTTCCTATGTTTGGATTTGAAAAGGGCTTAGCCTTTAGCATATTTCATGCGATAAGTGCCTATTGTAATGCTGGCTTCGATATATTTGGCGATTCTTTAATTATATTTCAAAATGATTATTATGTTTTGCTTATACTATCGCTACTAATTATATTAGGAGGCTTAGGCTTCACTGTTTATGCGGATTTATTAGCAAAAGATAAGCTAAGAAAGTTAACGCTTCATTCGAAGGTAGTGCTTATCATGACTGGATCGCTTTTAATAATAGGTACACTTAGCTTTTTATTATTTGAAAGCTCAAATCCTGGCACTTTGGGTTCTATGAACTTTCCATCAAGACTTGCAAACTCATTTTTCCAAAGCGTTTCGCCAAGAACAGCAGGATTTTATTCTGTAGATATGTCTAAGATTAGAGAAACAACCATATTTTCAACTATAATGCTTATGTTTATAGGCGGATCACCTGGATCAACAGCAGGTGGTATTAAGACAACAACATTTGCCTGTCTACTCCTTACGACTATATCTGTAGTAAAGGGAGAGGAAGATGTTAACTGCTTAAATAGAAGGTTACCATTCGAAACGATTAAGAGAGCTGTATCAATATTTTTAATTGGCTTAGCTATAGTTTTTTCAACAGCAATCATACTAACTATTACTGATAGCTCTTTAAAGTTTATAAATCTGCTTTTTGAATCAACATCGGCCTTTGGCACAGTTGGCTTAACTACAGGCATAACTGATAAGCTTAGCACTCTTGGTAGGCTTGTAATTACTCTAACTATGTATATAGGAAGGGTTGGACCACTTACTATGGCTTATGCATTTGCTAGAAGAAATATGAAGAGAGACTTTAGAAACGCACCAGGCAACCTTATGGTTGGATAGGAGGATATATGAAATCATTTGTAATAATTGGACTTGGAAGATTTGGTATGGCACTTTCGAAAGAACTTTCAAGGATAGGCCACGAGGTCTTAGCGATAGACTATGATCCAGCTTTAGTAAGTGAAGTGGCTGACTATGTTACTCATGCTGTTGAAGCTGACGCAAAAAACGAGATGGCGCTTAAAGAGATAGGTTTATCAAATTTTGATGTTGCTATCATAAGCATAGGCTCTGACCTTGAAGCGAGCATCATCGCGACACTTACTTGCAAAGAGCTTGGCATCAAGACTATAATTGCTAAAGCTACTAGCGAGTCACATGGTAAAGTATTATCAAAGATAGGTGCAAACAAAATTATATTCCCAGAAAGAGACATGGGTACAAGGCTTGCACATAACTTGACATTCAAAAACATTATTGATTACATCGAACTTTCTAGTGAGTACTCAATCGCCGAAGTTAAGATACTTAAGTCATGGATAGGTAAGTCCCTACTTGACCTTAAGCTTAGAAATATTTATGGCGTTAACGTTATTGCTATTAAGAACGATGACAACATCGATGTGTCACCAAAACCAGATAAGGGTCTTGAACAAGGAGATGTTTTAGTTCTTCTTGGTCAAGTTGATGATATAAGTGCCTTGGAAAAGGACTCTCAAAATGAGCAGTAGTCTGATCACGTCCAAGGACAACAAAATTTATAAATTAATCAATTCCTTAAAGAAGCCCAAATATAGAAAGAAAAATTCTATGTTTATTCTTGAAGGTAAAAGATTGGTTTATGAGGCTATAGAACGCTCTGCGTCTATAGTGTACATAGTTATTAACGAAGACTTTGACGATGAATTCATATCTGATAAGTCTTATGAAATTGTTAAAATCGAGAATAATTTATTTAAAAATTTACAAGATACAGTTACATCTCAAGGTATAATCGCCGTTTGCAGAGAAAAATTAGATGAAGCTTATGATTTTGATGAAAAAACAGTTTTATACTTAGAAGATATTCAGGATCCGGGCAATTTAGGGACAATAATTAGAAGTGCGGCATCATTTGACGTGAAAACATTAATATTATCAAAAAATTCCTGCGATGTGTATAACGAAAAAGTTTTACGCGCATCCATGGGAGCCATATTTTTAGTTGATGTTCACTATGAAGATTTAAATATAATAAATACATTCAAAGAGCATGGCTACAAAGTTTACTCAACATCGCCAAGAGGCAAGGCCATAAGCTATACTGACGAAAAGGCTTTTATACTCATGGGTAATGAGGGCAATGGTTTGACAGAAGAAGCGTTTAAGATGAGCGACGAGACCATCACTATAGCTAACACTGGCAAGCTTGAATCACTTAATTTAGCTGTAGCAAGCTCAATTATCATATATGAAAGATATTTAATGCAATAGTAGCAATATGTGGTATAATATAAGTATCGGAGGAAGCATATGAAAGAAGAACTATTAAAAATTAAAGACGAAGCCAAAGCTTTGATTGAAAAAGCTGAGGATTTAAAGAGCTTAGAAGATTTAAGAGTTAAATTTTTAGGCAAGAAAGGTGATTTAACAGCCATACTTAAGATGATGGGCTCACTATCACCTGAAGAAAGACCTGTTATGGGTCAACTTGCTAACGAAGTAAGAGAGGACATTGAAGCTCTTCTAAAGAATAAATTTGACGACTTAAATGCTCTTGAAAGAGAAAAAAGATTAGATGAAGAGACTTTGGACATAAGTATTGATAAGGATTTAGTTTCACTAGGCCACGAGCATCCGCTAATCAAGGTTAAGGAAAAACTTGAAGATTTATTTATGAGGATGGGCTTTAAGGTTATAGAAGGACCTGAGATTGAAACTGTTGAAAATAACTTTGATCTACTTAACGCACCACAAGATCACCCATCAAGAGATATGTCTGATACTTTTTATATTGATAAAGAAAATTTGCTTAGAACACAAACATCGCCAGTACAAATTAGAGCGATGAAAAAGTATGGAGCACCGCTAAAGATGGTTTCTTGCGGAAGAACATTTAGGTTTGATGACGTTGATAACACTCACTCACCAATGTTTTATCAAATGGAAGGACTTGTGGTAGGCGAAAATATTTCTCTAGCGAATTTAAAATTTACTATAGATCAATTTGTTAGAGAACTTTTAGGTGAAAAGATACAAACTAGATATAGACCGCATCACTTCCCATTCACAGAGCCAAGCATGGAAGTTGACGTTACTTGTCACAAGTGTGCAGGAGAAGGCTGTGAATTTTGCGGAGGAACTGGCTGGTCCATGGAATTACTTGGCTGCGGCATGGTGCATCCAAATGTACTTAGGAACTGCGGTATAGATCCAAAGAAATACTCTGGCTTTGCCTTCGGTTTCGGCGTTGACAGAATCACTATGGTTTCGTATGGCATCAACGATATAAGATTGCTTTATGAAAACGATCAAAGATTTTTAGATGAGTTTTAGGAGGACGATATGTTATTACCAATTAGATGGCTAAAAGATTATGTAAATATTGATTGCGACAATAAAAAACTAGCTGAAGACATCACTTTGACAGGTTCTCACGTAGATGGCATCGTTGACTCATTTAAAGGCCTTGAAGGTGTTATAACTGTTAAGATTAAGCGCATAGAAAAGCATCCAGATGCTGATAAATTAAGAGTTTGCTATGTTGATGATGGCAAGAGCGAGATTGTTATAGTAACTGCTGCGCCAAATGTTAAAGAAGGCGACATAGTGCCACTAGCTACAGTTGGAGCAATAATTGCTGGCGGAAACAAGATTGAGGAGCATGACTTTAGAGGAGTAGTTTCTTATGGTATGTTCTGCTCATTAGCTGAGCTTGGCTATGATACAAATGTAATCAACAAAAAAGTAGCTGAAGGAGTTTTAATTCTTGATGAAGATACTCATATAGGCAAAGATATAAGAGAAATTCTTAATTTAGAAGAAAAAGTTTTAGATATTGAAATTACACCAAACAGACCTGACTGCTTAAGCGTTTTAGGCATGGCAAGGGAAGCGAAGGCAACATTTAATAAAGATTTGAAAGAACCTGAGTATAAAGAAGCAAAAGACTCTGATGAAATTAAAAAATATATTAAAAATATATCTATCGATACAAAAGACTGTTTAAGATATTATGCAAGGGTCGTAAAAGATGTAAAGATAGCTCTTTCTCCACTTTGGATGCAACAAAGACTTATGGAGTCGGGTGTTAGACCTATTAACAATATAGTCGACATTACAAATTATGTTATGCTTGAACTTGGCGAGCCGCTTCACGCTTTTGATGTAAATACTATTAAAACAAAAGAAATTCATATAAAAAATGCAAAAGAAGAAAAATTCACTACACTTGATGAAATCGAAAGAGATTTAAAGCCTGAAGATATCGTTATAACAGATGGAAGCGAAAATCTTGCTCTAGGCGGAATCATGGGCGGACTTGACTCATCCATTACAGACACAACTGAAACTATCATGCTTGAAGGAGCTAGCTTTAATAGATCTCAAATCAGATACACATCAAAGAGACTTGGACTTAGAACAGAAGCTTCTAATAGATTTGAAAAAGGCATTTCTCCTTTAATGTCGAAAAAGGCAGTTGATAGAGCTGCTTATCTAATTGAGCTATTAGGCGTAGGTACTGTGGTTGATGGCTACTATGATATTGTTAACTACGAAGAAAAAGACGAAGTGATTAAATCTGATCCAGCTAGAATCAATAATTTACTTGGTAGCGATTTAAGTGTTGAGACAATGCTTGATAATTTATCAAGACTTGGCATAGAAACAAAATATGAAGACGGCCTTTTAATTTCAAAGTCACCATATTACAGAACTGACCTTGCAATTGAAGAAGATATAGCTGAAGAAGTTGGCCGTATCTATGGTTTCCACAATATCGAAGCAAAACCTATCAAGTCTGAAACATCAGTTGGTATGCTTGATTACAAGAGACAAATCGATAAGCACATCAAGACATTGCTTATAGGACAAGGCATGGATGAGATACTAACTTACTCATTCATCAGTCCAAAGAATTATGATGCACTTAATTTAAAAGAAAATCATGAATTTAGA
>QWCV01000837.1_pt1 | contig 35067 bp, 32 predicted proteins | sample 1972621 | NCBI WGS metagenome assembly QWCV01 (sample SAMN09866699, study PRJNA288562) | Human gut metagenome isolate pre2_stool, whole genome shotgun sequencing... | isolation source: gut | host: Homo sapiens | place: USA: California | reverse complement strand
AATCGGCTTGTGGCCTTGATAATTCTACAAAAGTCTACGTTTCCCGATATTCGTGATTCGGCTCCAAAAGTGTGGTTTGGAAGGGCGGCATGTACTAAGCCGCACCGGCTCCCCATACCAATTCAATACGCCGCAGAAGGCAGAACTTCCCACCCGGGAGGCTCTGCCTTCTTTTTTGTTGACACCCTTTCCAAACAAGAGTACACTTAGAAAAATTGTTTTTGGGAAAGGAAACACCAATGAACACTGCCGCTTTTACCGCCTACCGCGAAAAAGTTGTGTCCAACTGTGCCCGCGTCATTGTGGGCAAGGAGGATGCTACCGAGAAAATTCTGGTCAGCTTCCTCTGCGGAGGCCATGTATTGCTGGAAGATAAGCCCGGCACCGGCAAAACCATGCTCCTGCGTGCATTTGCGCGCACGGTGGGCGGGGACTTCAAACGGGTGCAGTTCACGCCCGACCTGCTGCCCTCCGATCTGACCGGCATCAATTTCTACAACCAGAAGTCCGGTGAGTTCGAGTTCCGGCCCGGCCCGCTCTTCACCAACTTTGTGCTGGCGGACGAGATCAACCGCGCCACGCCCCGTACCCAGTCGGCCCTGCTGGAAGCCATGGAGGAAAGGCAGATTACCGTGGACGGCGTGACCAGCCGCCTGGCTGAGCCCTTTATGGTGCTGGCCACCCAGAATCCGCTGGAATCCTTTGGCACCTTCCCGTTGCCAGATGCCCAGATGGACCGCTTTTTCATGCGGCTGTCGCTGGGCTATATGACCCGGGAGCAGGAGCTGGAGGTGCTCTCCCGCCCCTCGGCCCAGACCGTGCTGAACGAGCTGCAGGCCGTCGTCACTCCCGAGGAGACCGCATATGTCCGCACGGCTTACCGGGAGGTCAAGGTCTCCGAGGAGGTCAAGCACTACCTTATGGACATCGTGGAAGCCACCCGTACACAGAGCGGCTTTGTCAGCGGCGTGTCTACCCGCGGTGCGCTGGCGCTCTATCAGGCTGCGCAGGCGTATGCCTCCTTGCAGGGCAGGGAATACGTCATCCCCGAGGACATCAAAGGGCTGGCCCCGGCGGTGCTTTCTCACCGCATTTCTCTGGGCAGCAGCATGAACGCCGAAGCCGCCGCTCTGCGGATGCGCAAGCTGTTGGCCGAGATCACTGTGCCGTTGGAGAGTGCGGAATGAGCGCCGTCATCTTCGCGCTGCTATTGGTGGCCACAGCCCTTGGGCTGGAGCGTTACAGCACAGTCCACAGCTTGGACGATGTGCAGGGGCGGCTGGAAGTGGAGGATCATCTTGTGGAAGCCGGGGAGCCCGCCGTGATCCACCTTGTTGTCCGGAACAGCGGCCCCCGTTGGAAGATGTTCCTGGCGGCAAAGCTCCATCTGAACAAGGAGTTTCTTCCCTGCACGGAGCACCACATTGCGCAGGATCAGACAGGTTGGGGCCACACGGTGCGGTTCACCACCTGGCTGCGCCCGGGGCAGGAGGCAGATTTCTCCACCGCCCTCAGGCTGGAACGCCGGGGCCGCTATGTGCTGGAACCGATGCAGGTCATCGGCGGCGACTTTCTGGGTCTTGTGGAACAGTCCCGCACCGAGCGGGGCTTCCACGAGCTCATTGTTCCACCCAGGGAGTGCGCTCTGCCGGAACTGGAAGAGATGCTGGGCGGTTTTCTGGGCGAGCTTTCGGTGAACCGCTATGTCTACGAGGATCCTATTCTCACGGCGGGTTACCGCCCCTACACCAGCGGTGACCCCATGCGCGCCATCGCCTGGAAGCAGAGCGTCCGGGGGCAGGGGCTTATGGTCAAAAAGTGGGATTACACCACTGAGCCCCGGGCAGTGGTGCTAGTCCATGCGGATACCAAGGATTACGACCACCCGGAACCGGCGGAGCTCTGCTACTCCATGGCCCGCACAGTCTGCCGGAGGCTGGAAGAAAAGGCGGTGTCCTACCGCTTTGCGGCAAACGCTGCCTTTGACCTGCTGCTCAATGCGGCTCTCTCCGGTGAGGAGTGGAGAAAGCCGCTGGAAACCCCGCAGGGCTACGGCCCCGAACACTACCGCAGGGTGTTGGAAATTTTGGGCCGCGCCACCGGGCAGACCGCCCTTTCCTGCGCGCGGTTCTGCGCCGAATACTACCACCCGCAGGAGCAGGTCGGCTGCATCGTGGTGACAACGGAGCCGGAAGAAGCTGTGCGTGCTGCCGTGCAGCCCCTGCCTGGCATTCCGCTGCTGGTGCTCACTCCGGAAATGGCCGCAGAGACGGCCCAGACAGGGGAGGCGGGCGCATGATGTTCTTACATACCCTGCGCCTGGCAGGTGATCTGAGCTTTTACTATGCCTTTGCGGGCTTTTTTGCCGCCAGCTTCGGTGGGACACCCATGCCGCTGGTGCTGGTCTGGCCTGCCCTCTGCTTTGGTCTGGCCTCCTGCTTTGAGGGCAGCCGCCCCCTCCGCACCACTCTTGCGGCCCTGAGCGCGGCGGCGCTGCTCTTCCTGCCTACAGGGGCGGACAAGCTCTGCTACTTCCCGGCGGCAGTCTACCCGGTGCTGCTGGCCTACACCGGCGATTTTGCCCTTTCGCCGGTGCGGCAGGCCGAGCGCCTGCGCTGGCTCTGCCGGGTATGGCCCTTCTTTGCAGTGGCAATGCTGCTGTGGAACGCCAACGCGGTGCTTTCGGCGGCCCTGCCCTTTGCGACGGCGGCAGCGGTGCTTCTGGTGGGGTTCAACCGCACCACCCGGCAGGACCCGGAGATCTCCACCCGGCCGGGCTATCTGCTGCTTTCCGGCGGCGTGCTGGCGGCGGTGTGCGCAGGGCCGTTCCTGCTCAGCCGCAGTGTTGTGGTTGCCGGTGCAAAGGCGGCTGCGTCTGCCGTTTACTTTGGCGGGATCGTGCCGGTGCTGCAGCTGTTTTTGAACAACATTGTGGTGCAGGGTGTGACTTGGCTGTTTCACGGCATCCTGCAGTTCATCCGCTGGCTCTTCACCCTCTTTCCGCCCAAACCGTTGGAGCGCACCGAGATCGTTTCTACCGATGAGGTCATCGCCAACGCCCAAAAAGCCGCCGAGGACGCAGAACCGCTCATCAACGGGATGTCGATGCTGACCGTGCTCGGTATCCTGCTGGCGGTCCTCTGTGCGATGCTGGCGGTGCGGCATTTCCTGCGCCAGAAGTTCCGGCACACGGACACTGCCTGCACGGACACCACTGTACGGCGTAGCACCCACAAGCGTGCCCGCCGCTGGCCCGGGCTTTTTCTCAGCCCGGTGGACAAGGTGCGGCGGGAGTATGCCATCTATCTGGACCACTGCCAGCGCCACGGCGTGACCATCCTGCGGGGCGATACCAGCCTTGACCTGACCGGCCGCGCTTTCGGTATGGACTTTGCCGCCGAGGCCGAGCTGCGCCAGATCTACCTCAAAGCCCGCTACAACGGCACCGCCACGGCCGAGGATGCCGCCCGCGCCGCTGAGCTCGTCCGAAAAATCTGCTCCTGAACGCATCAACGCCCCCTTTCCTGCCCATCCTAAGCGGGAGAGGGGGTGTTTTCATGTCCGGCAAACGGGTGCTGGCCCTGTATGGGGCCTTGCTGTTCTGCTTTGCGGCGGTGGTCTGCCGCCTGTACTGGCTCTGCTCCGACACGGACTACGGGGCCCGGGCGGCGGCGCAGAGCGTGGTCACTCTCCACCTGCCCGCCCGGCGGGGCAATTTTTATGATCACAGGGGCCAGCTCCTCACGGGGCAGACCACCCGCTGGATGGCCCTCTGCGTGCCCGGGGAGGGCAGCTATGCCCGCCTGTTCGCCTACACCGATGCCGCCGGGCAGGCGGCGCTCTACCAGAAGCGGAACGCCGCGTCCCCGTTCTTGCTGGAGGTGGACCGGGATGTTTCCGCGCTGGGCGTTTCCTGCTGGCCAGCGGCACGGCGAAGCTCTGCCGCTCCGCTGGCAGTGCAGCTGCTGGGGTATCTCGATGGCGAGGGCCATGGTGCTGCCGGTCTGGAAGCCGCCTTTGACGAACTGCTCACCGGCAGCGGGGCGGGGGATAACCTGCTCTGCACCGTCAACGCCCAGGGAAAGCTGCGGGCCGAGCCAGTCCTCACCCCCGCCGACAGCGGGGCCGTGGGGGTGCAGCTGACCCTTTCCCGGAAGATCCAGCAGACCGCCGAAGCCGTGGCCAACGAGACGATGCAGAGCGGCTGCATCCTGGTGCTGGACACCGCCAACGCCAAGGTGCGGGCCTGCGTCAGCCGCCCCGGCTATGATCCGGAAAACATTTCGGCCAGCCTGAACGCCCCGGACAGCCCCCTGCTGGAACGGGCGTTCCAGTGCTATGCCGTGGGCTCGGTGTTCAAGCCGGTGGTGGCGGCAGCGGCGCTGGAGGCAGGGGAGAGCGGCTTTGTCTACACCTGCCCCGGCTGGTGCGCGGTGGATGGCCGGATCTTCCGCTGTGCGGGCGGCATCCCCCATGGCGAGGTGGATCTGGCCGGCGCGCTGGAAAAGAGCTGCAACGGCTACTTCATCCGGCTGGGGCAGGCGCTGGGGGCTGATGCCGTCCGCGCCATGGCAGAGCAGCTGGGCTTCGGGCAGGCGATCCCGCTCACCGATGCCCTGCACACGGCGGCGGGGGTCCTGCCGGAACAGGAGGCTCTTGCGTCCAGCGGGGCCTACGCCAATTTCTGCTTTGGGCAGGGGGAGCTGCTGGCATCCCCTCTGCAGGTCGCCGCCATGATGAACACCATTGCCTGCGGGGGGATCTGCCGCACCCCGCTGCTGCTGGAGACCACTCTGGACGAGACCACCGGCACACCCCTCACGGCGCTTTCCCATGTCCGGAGCAGGCGGGTGCTTACAAAGCGCACCGCCGCCGCCCTGCAGGCCCTGTTGGCAGGTGTGGTGGCCGGGGGCACCGGCCATGAGGCCGCCCTGCCCGGCCAGACCGCGGCAGGCAAGACCGGCACGGCCCAGACCGGCCAGTTTTCCGGCGGCACAGAGCTGAAAAATTACTGGTTTGCGGGCTTTGTCCCGGCAGAGCAGCCCCGCTATACCATCGTGGTGCTGCAGGACACGCAGGCCGAGCCTGCCTTTTCCAGCGCGGCCATCTTTGCCCGGGTGGCGGCAGGGCTGGAAATTCTGGCCCCGTAGCCCACGGTTTTTCTTGCATTTCCCGGGTTTTTGTGCTATCATACACTTGTATTTGTATGCAGTCTCTATGAAACTAAAGATAAAAGGAGCGTTCCATCCATGTCTGTCATTGAAATCGTCGGCGGTGCCATCCTGCTGGTCGTCTCGGCCGTCATCATCCTCCTCACCCTGATGCAGCACACCCACGGTCAGGGTCTGGCCGGTGCCATCAACGGTGGTGTGGGCGGTGCCAACAATGCACGCCTGACCCCTGCGGATCAGATGCTGGCCAAGGTGACCCGCATTGCAGGCATCGTGTTCTTTGTGGTGGCTATCCTGGCCTGTGTGTTCGCCAGCCGTCTGGCCTGAGCACTCGTGTACAGCCCCGTGTAAGGCGGGGCTGTTTTTCTGTCTAAACCTCTCGTGGGAAAGAAGTTGTCCGGGTTCCATTGGAGAATGCCGGAAAAGTGTTAAGGAGAAAAATATGTCATTACGCGATAAAATTGAACATGCCATCCAGAACCAGCCCTGCATGGTCAAGGACCTCAAGGCAAAGTTCGGCGGCGACCGTGCCGCGGACCGCAAGGTGATGGAGGCTCTGGATGAGCTGGTGCACGATGCTGTGGTCTGCCAGAAGTCCGGCGTGTTCTTCACTGCCCGCTCCGGCCGTGCCGAAAAGGCCCTGCCCTGCAAGGTGGTCAAGCTGGGCAAGAACTTTGCCTTTGTGATGCTGGAGGATGAATCCGGCGATATCTTCATCCCGGGCCGCTTCACCCGCGGTGCCATGCCCGGCGATTCCGTTCTGGTAGAGAAGTTTGCCCACCCCCGGGTGGAGGGCAGCGATGAGGGCGAGATCCTTGCCGTGCTCGAGCAGAAGAACGACATGGTGGGCACTGTCCGCCGCATCGAGGGCCGCCTGAAGTTCGTGCCCGATGACTGCCCGGCCATCTCCATGACCATCCAGCGCGACTGCGAGGGCGGTGCGAAGGACGGCGACAAGGTGGCTGTGGAGATCCTGCAGCGCGGGACCCGGCAGGAGGATCACCGCGTGGGCGTTTCCATGCGCTTTGGCAGCTGCGAGGAGGCCAAGCGCTGCGCCAAGGCCCTGCTCTATGCCAAGGACATCCACACCCGCTTCCCCGAGAAGGTGCGGGACGAGGCCAGGAAGTTCGAGGACATGACCGTGTCTGAGGAGGACTGCAAGGGCCGCATGGATCTGCGCGCTCTGCCCATCTTCACCATCGACAGCGCCGAGACCAAGGATATCGACGATGCCGTCAGCCTGACCCGGCTCTCCGGTGGCGGCTATGAGCTGGGCGTTCATATCGCCGATGTCTCCCACTACGTCAAGCCCGGCAGTGAGCTGAACGAGGAAGCCTTCAACCGCGCCACCTCGGTCTACTATGCGGATCAGGTCGTGCCCATGCTGCCCAAGAGCCTTTCCAACGGCATCTGCTCCCTGAACGAGAAGGAGCTGCGCCTGGCGTTCTCCTGCCTGATGCGTCTGGATCAGGACGGCAATCTGACCGACTACAAGTTCGTCAAGTCCATCGTCTGCAGCCGGGTCAAGGGCGTGTATTCTGAGATCAACGCCCTGCTGGCCGGCACTGCCGATGCCGAGACCCAGGCCAAGTACGCCGAGGTGCTGGATCAGCTGCCCGCCATGAAGGAGCTGTACGCCCACCGCGCCCGCCTGCGCAAGGAGCGCGGCTGCATCGATTTCGAGAGCGGGGAAGTCAAGCTCATTCTGGATGAGAACGGCCACTGCATCGATGTGAAAAAGCGCACCTCCGGCGAGAGCGAGGCCATGATCGAGGAGTTCATGCTGCTGGCCAACCAGTGCGCCGCCCACTTTGCCCGGGTCAAGCAGATCCCCTTTGTCTACCGTGTCCACGAGGAGCCCAACGGCGAGAAGCTGGAGCGCCTGCACAGCCTGCTGCAGGCCTGCGGCATCAACGACCACTTTGCCAAGGAGGTGCCCACCCCCAAGGAGCTGAGCGCCATTCTGGAAGGCGTGCGCGGCACCCCATTTGAGCAGATCGTCAACACCGGAATGCTCCGCTGCATGTCCAAGGCCTGCTATGAGGAAAAGCCCAAGGGTCACTATGGTCTGGTGCTCAAGGACTACGCCCACTTCACCAGCCCCATCCGCCGCTACCCGGATCTGGCCATCCACCGCATGATGACCGACCTGCTCAGCGGCACCGACAAGGAGACCATGATCGTCCGCTACACCGATTTCGCGGAGAAGGCCTCCAAACAGTCCAGCGAGCGGGAAGTGCTGGCCGTTCAGATCGAGCGCAAGGCCGAGGATTACTACAAGGCCGAGTACGCCCGCCGCCATCTGGGTGAGTGCTACGAGGGCATCATCTCCGGCGTGACCCAGCGCGGCATCTTTGTGGAGCTGGAGAACGGCGTGGAGGGCTTTGTGCCCGCTTCCAGCCTGACCGCCACCGGCACCACCCTCACCGAGGGCATCCGCCTTTCTGACCCCGCCTCCGGCAAGACCTGGAGCCTGGGCGACAGCATGATGATCACCATCGTCCGCGCCGATATCAACCTTGGCAAGGTCGATTTTGAGGTAGCACCCGAAACAAAATAACGGATAAAGAAACGCAAGCGTTCACCTTCCCTGGAGGGTGAGCGCTTTTCTTGTTGGACTAAACCCCTCAGGCGCTTTGCGCCAGCTCCCCTAGTAGGGGAGCCCTTGGCATAATGGTGCAGTCTGTGCGGAAAGGGGGACTTGCAAAGCTTTATGTAATGCCAAAGGCCCCCCTATTAGCGGGGGCTGTCACCGCAGGTGACTGGGGGGTTATACACAGTTTCGCCATATTTCCGACAATGGTTGTGTTTTGTATAAATTTTATACACTGTTCAGGATTTGTTTGTTGTTCTGAAAAAACCACTGGGGTATACTAGGCACAACGAAAGGGAAGACGACACAGAACCATGAACGCGGTCTTCCCAATACGATTTACAGGAGGTTCCCAGTATGTATTATTCCAGTGGCAACTACGAAGCATTTGCACACCCCAAAAAGCCTGAGGGCGTTGACAATAAATCTGCTTACCTCATCGGCTCCGGTCTGGCGGCCCTGACTGCCGCCTGCTACCTGGTCCGTGACGGCCAGATGCAGGGCGACCACATCCATGTGTTTGAGAAGGACCCGCTGCCCGGCGGTGCCTGCGACGGCTACAAGTACGATATCGGCTATGTCATGCGCGGCGGCCGTGAGATGGACAACCATTTCGAGGTCATGTGGGATCTGCTCCGCTCCATCCCGTCTTTGGAGACCGAGGGAGCCAGCGTGCTGGACGAGTATTACTGGCTGAACAAGGAGGACCCCAACAAGTCCCTCTGCCGTGCCACCGTCAACCGCGGCCAGGATGCCCACACCGACGGCAAGTTCGCCATCTCCGATCAGGGTGCCATGGAGATCATGAAGCTCTTCTTCACCCCGGACGAGCAGCTGCAGGATAAAAAGATCACCGATATCTTTGACGATGAGGTGTTCTCCTCCAACTTCTGGATGTACTGGCGCACCATGTTCGCCTTTGAGAACTGGCACAGCGCGCTGGAAATGAAGCTCTACCTCAAGCGCTATATCCACCACATCGGCGGTCTGCCCGATTTCACCGCCCTGCGCTTTACCCGCTACAACCAGTATGAATCTATCATCCTGCCCATGGTCACCTACCTGAAGGATCACGGCGTGGACTTCCAGTACGAGACCAAGGTCACCGATGTCCAGTTCAGGATCGAGGGCGGCAAAAAGCAGGCCAGCAGCGTGACCGTGGATCACAAGGGGGAGAGCAGGACCATCGACCTCACCGAGAACGACCTGCTCTTCATCACCAACGGCGGCTGCGTGGAGAGCTGCACCATCGGCGCTCAGGACAAGGCCGCAGGCTTTGATCCCACCATCAAGCCGGGCAACGGCTGGGATCTGTGGAAGAAGATCGCTGCACAGGATCCCTCCTTCGGCCATCCCGAAAAGTTCTGCTCTCAGCCGGAGCTGTCCAACTGGGAAAGCGCCACCATCACCACCCTGGACGACAAGATCCCCCAGTATATCAAGAAGATCTGCAAGCGTGACCCCTTCAGCGGCCACACCGTCACCGGCGGCATCGTCACGGTCAAGGATTCCAGCTGGCTGCTCAGCTGGACCCTGAACCGCCAGCAGCAGTTCCGTGATCAGCCCAAGAACCAGCTCTGCGTCTGGGTCTACGGCCTGTTCAGCGACAAGCCCGGCGATTACGTCAAGAAGCCCATGCGCGACTGCACCGGCCGCGAGATCTGCATGGAGTGGCTGTATCACATCGGCGTGCCCGAGGAGGACATTGCTGAGCTGGCTGAGCACAGCGCCAACACCGTGCCTGTGATGATGCCCTATATCGATGCCTTCTTCATGCCCCGTGCCTTCGGCGACCGCCCCGACATCGTGCCCCAGGGCGCTGTCAACTTCGCCTTCCTGGGCCAGTTTGCCGAGACCGGCCGTGACACCATCTTTACCACCGAGTACTCCATGCGCACCGGTATGGAAGCGGTTTACACCCTGCTCAACATCGACCGCGGCGTGCCCGAGGTCTGGGGCAGCACCTATGATGTCCGCAGCCTGATCGATGCAACGGTCAAACTGCGTGACGGCAAGAAGATCACCGATATGGATCTGCCCTTCATCCAGCGGGTGGCCCTCAAGGAAGTGCTCAAGAAGATCGAGGGCACCGACCTTGAGAAGTTCCTCAAGGAATACCATGCCATCTGATGCTGTCTGAGAATCGTCCCCCGATCCTCTGACCCTCTTTTCTGAATGCGGCAAAGGGCTGTTGCAAGCCCTCTCCGTCATTGCTGCGCAATGCCACCTCTCCCGAGGGGAGAGGCAATTGCTCTCCCAGATTCAGCTTCTGCTGACCTTGGAGATGCGTTGGCTCCCCCTTTGGGGGAGCTGGCGAGCGGTAGCGAGACTGAGAGGGTGAGTGACAGCCCTTTGCCCTTTTTTTGCCGTTTTGAGAGAAACCGCCCAAAACTGAGCCTCTTTTGTGAAAGAACTTGACACAGAATTTACAGTTTTCTCTTGCGATAAATGGGGAACTGTGTTAAGCTGTAAATAAGAATGTGCTCACCCCGAGAGCACCCAAGATAAAAAGGAGGTCTTTCCCTGTGAAACAGTTCATTACCCGCCGCAGCTTTATCAAGGCTGCCGGTGCTGCCACGGCACTGACCGCAGTTTCTGTCGGTGCACCCGCCGCCTTTGCGGAGGAGACCAATTGCTTCTTTGGTGACAAAGCGGATGTGACCATCCTCTACACCAACGATGTCCACACCTATATCGACAACAAGTCCCCCAAGCCCACCTATGCCGCCATTGCTGCCCTGAAAAAGAGCATCGAGGACACCGGCCGGGATGTGCTGCTGGTGGATGCAGGCGACCATATCCAGGGCACCGCTTACGGTTCCATGGATGACGGCGCTACCATCATTGAGCTGATGAACGAGGCCGGTTACGATCTGGCCACCCCCGGCAACCACGAGTTCGACTACGGCATGGCCCGCGCCAAGGCTGTGCTCCAGGAAGCCGACTTCCCCTATGTCTCCTGCAACTGGGTCGATCTGCGCACTGGCTTCAACGTCCTGCCCAGCGTCAAGTTCTTCTTTGTGGGCGGCCGCAAGATCGCCTTTGTGGGCGTGACCACCCCCGAGACCTTCACCAAGTCCACCCCAGCCTACTTTATGAACGATGCACAGACCCAGTACATCTACGATATTCTGGGCGGCGAGGACGGCCAGAAGCTCTACGATGCCGTTCAGAAAGCCATCGACAAGGCTGAGTTCTGGGGCGCTGACACCATCATCGGTCTGGGCCATCTGGGCGTTGACCCTTCCTCCTCTCCCTGGACCAGTGAGGAAGTCATTGCACACACCCACGGCTTCACCGCCTTCATCGACGGCCACTCCCACACCGTGATGGCCAACAAGCAGGTCACCGATGCTTCCGGCAAGGCAGTCACCCTGACCCAGACCGGTTCTTACTTCAAGAACATCGGCAAGATGACTGTGGGCGCGGACGGCACCATCACCACTGAGCTCATCGACACCTACGAGGGTCTGGATGCTGCCGTGGCCGCCACCGCCTCCAACTGGATCAGCGCAGTGGACGATATGCTGGGCGAGGAGATCGCAGTGGGCGATACCAAATTCTACATCAACGATCCCGCCACCGGCAAGCGCCGCATCCGCTCCGGCGAGACCAACCTCGGCGACTTCGTGGCCGACGGCATCTACACCTACTTCAACGAGATCGAGGAGCTCCACTGTGATGTCGCCATTATGAACGGCGGCGGCATCCGCACCGATGTGGAGGCTGGCCCCTGGAGCTTCAAGACCTGCAAGACCGTCAGCCCCTTTGGCAACGTGGCCTGCCTGATGTCCGTGACCGGCCAGCAGATCCAGGACGCTCTGGAGTTTGGTGCCCGCTTTGCCGGTGCCGAGGGCAAGGAGAACGGCGGCTTCCTGCAGGTGGCAGGTGCCAGGTACACGATCCACCCCATGATCCCCAATACCGTTCAGACCAACGACAAGAATGTCTGGACCGGCAGCGCCACCATCCCGCGTGTCAGCAATGTGGAGATCTACGACAAGACCACCGGTACTTATCAGCCCCTTGACCCGAACGCCACCTACGCTCTGGCCGGCATGAACTACACCCTGCGCAATCTGGGCGATGGCTTTGCCATGTTCGATGGCGCGACCCTCATCAAGGACTATGTCTCTGAGGACTACCTTGTCATGTCCAGCTACGCAGCCATGTTCGGCGGCGTGGATGCCAACGGTCTGCCGCATCTGGCAAGCGCCAACAGCCCGCTGGCCGATTACCCCGGCTACCTGATCAACTACGAGGATCCGTACGGCGCAGGCCGCATCCAGATGATCTGGTAAATTAAGGATACGACCCTCTCCGTCAACGCCGCAGGCATTGACGGAGAGGGTTATTTTTAAGCAGCATTGTCAGCAGGAAACAAACCCGGTTTGTAGATCAGGATAGGGGAAAGTTGCACAAATCCGGCAGAGCATCCTTGTATACTACGCCAAAGTTTGTGACTTTTTTTATTTGTTTGCTTGCGAACGATCTGCGCTGGAAGTATAATAAACAGGCAAGTAATATATCAGCTGTGCTGTGGCAGGCACAGAAACAAAGGAGAAACATTATGCAGACACGGTATACCAGCGCCGACCAGTGGGCAGAGGCCAAGGACGGCGTGATCCCTGCACCCTACGCTCTGGAAGAGGGCGAGCAGATCATTGACCAGTATCTTGAGCCGGTCATCTTCCACAACGTCAACGGCCCCGACATCGGTGTGACCACCTGCGGCGTGATCGTCAAGGACGGCCTGTACTTTAAGGATCTGGACAACAGCGGCGAGCTGGCCCCCTACAAGGATTGGCGGCTGAGCCCTGAGCAGCGCGCTGAGGATATGGTCAAGCATCTGCGGCTGGATCAGCAGGCAGGCCTTGTGCTGAACACCCTGTTCAACAGCCCTGTGGTGCCCACCCGTGCCGAGGCCACCAACGCCGAAGGCAAGCTGGAGCTGGGCAAGATCTACAAGCACCACAACCCCGGTGAAAAGCCCATGCCCGGCCCTCTGCCCGGCATGACCGTCAGCATTGATGACAGCCACGTTCTGGAAAAGCACATTGCCGCCGGTGTTTACCGCGGTGACATGCGCTGCGAGGCCGGCATGGTGGCCCTGTACCACAACGCCGGCACCCAGATGCTGGAATACGAGGCCTGCAAGGGCGGCGTGGCCATTCCGTACTCTCTCCACACCAACCCCATCAACATCGGTTACCCGGACTCTCTGGGCATCGGCGCGGCTGTCATTGGCGACGGCAACACCGACATGGTCTATGAGATGGCCCAGACCGACCGCAAGATGATGAAGGCCGAGGGCCTGAACATCATGTACGGCCCTCAGGTCGATGTGACCTCTGACCCCCGCTGGCCCCGTACCTCCGGTACTTACGGCGAGCGTCCCGATGTCACCAGTGACATTGCCGAGGCTCTGGTCAAGGGCTATCAGGATGGCGACAATGGCCTGAACGAGGGTTCTGTTGTTCTGACCATCAAGCACTTCCCCGGCGATGCCCCCTCTGAGAATGGCTTTGAGCCCCATGTGCCCATCGGCCAGTGGCGCATCTACCGCACCCCCGGCTCTATGGAAAAGTATCATCTGCCCCCGTTCCAGCGCGCCTTTGACCACAAGGTCTCTTCCATCATGCCGGACTACTCCCGTATTGCCACCGATGGCCGTGCCGTGCCCCAGACCTACCGGGGCGAGGTGACCAGCACCGAGGAAGTGCCCAGCGCTTACAGCAAGGAGCTGATCACCGATCTGGCCCGGAACAAGATGGGCTTTGACGGCTATGTCAACTCCGACTCCGGTATTACCACCGTTCAGATCTACGGCGTGGAGAACCTCACCGAGCCTGAGCGCTACGCCAAGGCCATCTCTGCCGGTACCGATGTCATCGGCGGCAACACCGACCCCGAGAACATCGTCAAGGCTGTGGAGGACGGTCTGCTGCCCAAGGCGGATCTGGACCGCGCCAGCTACAACCGTCTGCTGAGTCTGTTCCGCACCAAGCGGGTGGATAACCCCTACCTCGACCCCGACAAGGCCGATCAGGCCCGCGTGGACAACTTCGATGGTGCCAAGAAGAAGGCCTACGAGGCCAACCAGAAGGCTGTTGTTCTGGTCAAGAACCACGAGAAGCTCCTGCCTCTGGCCAAGAGCCAGAAGGTCTGCATCGTCACCTTCAAGGGTGTGGACTCCGGCTTTGCACAGATGGCACAGGCCATGGGTGCCGGTCTGGGCAACACGGACCAGGATGCCGCTCTGCGCAAGACCCTGACGGAAGCCTTCGAGAAGAAGGGCTACACCGTGGTAGCCACCCCGGAGGAGGCCGATGTGCTCTACCTGCACGTCTGGCCCATCAGCAACGGTCTGGTGTTCAACCAGTACGCAATGCCCGTCATCGAGATGGGTGAGATCGTCACTGACGAGCGCGAGCGCAACAAGAGCCAGAAAAAGACCGGTAACAAGGTCACCGTTGTCACCCTGAAGGACGTGGAGAAGATCAAGGAACTGGCCGATGCCATCCATGCCCGCGGCGGCAAGGTGGTTGGTACCTGCGTGGTCTGCAACCCCTGGCTGCTGGACAAGCTGGAGCCCTACTGCGATGCACTGACCATCCAGTACACCGTCAGCGCCGTTGCCCTGAACAACGCCCTGAACGCTCAGGTCGATGTCATCAGCGGCGACTTTGCCCCCACCGGCAAGCTGAGCCTGACCATGGTCTCTGACCCCGCCGTCATTGCCATCACCGAGCAGGAGATCGACGGTGTGGTGCGCGAGATCTGCGCCTCTCCCAACGACGTGCCCGGCTACGATAAGGATCAGTACATCGATCCCGCCATCCTCGCCAACGTCAAGGGCGGCAGCTACGCCTACTGCGATGCCGACGGCAATTACTACCGCAGCGGCTTCGGTCTGAATTACTAATTAACGTTAACGAAAAAAGAGCGATACAGCGTTTGCTGTATCGCTCTTTTTATTTACTGCTTGTCAAATTCCGCGGCGATCTCAGTCAGCAGTCTGCGGATAGGCAGGTGCTGAGGGCAGGCCTTTTCGCACCTGCCGCACTGGATGCAGTCAGATGCCCGGCGGCCTGCGCCGGTATAGACATTATTATAGTAAAAGTCGGCGTTCCAGTCGTGATAGATCTGCTTGGTGTTCATCACGGCGAACAGGTCGGGGATGGCGATCTGCCTGGGGCAGCCGTCGGTGCAGTAGCGGCAGGCGGTGCAGGGGATCAGGTTCATGGCGCGGAAGATCCGCTGCACCTTCTTCACGGCTTCCAGCTCGGTCTCGTTCAGGGGCTGGAAGTCCTTCATGTAGCTGAGGTTATCCTTCATCTGCTCCATGCTGCTCATGCCGGAGAGCACCATCATCATGCCGGGGAAGCCCGCCGCAAAGCGGATGGCGTAGCTGGCTGGGCTGCCGCCGTGCAGCTCGTCCAGCACCTTCCGGGCCTCTTCGGGCAGGTTGACCAGGTTGCCGCCCTTCACAGGCTCCATGACCAGCACGGGCTTGCCGTGCCTGCGGCAGACCTCATAGCACTTGCGGCTCTGCACGGCGGGGTCGTCGTAGTCCACATAGTTGAACTGGATCTGCACCACCTCGATCTCCGGGTAGTCGGTCAGGATCTGCTCCAGTACCTCGGCATGATCGTGGAAGGAGATGCCCACATGCTTGATTTTGCCCTCGGCCTTCAGCGCAAAAGCGGTCTCATAGGCCCGGCATTTTTTGAAATGCTGGTAAAACGTTGCACTCTGGGCGTGCATCAGGTAGAAATCAAAATAGTCCACACCGCAGGCTTCCAGCTGGCTCTGGAAAAAGGGACGGATGTCAGCCTCAGTTTTGAAGAAAGTGCCGGTCAGCTTGTCGGTCAGGATGTAGCTGTCGCGGGGGTGGCGGCTGGTCAGGCAGGCCTTCAGCGCCGTCTCGCTCCGGCCCTGAAGGTAGCCGTGGGCCGTGTCGAAGTAGTTGAAGCCCTGCTCCAGAAAATAATCGACCATCCGGCTGGTTTCGGCCAGATCGATCTCACCATCCTTCAAGGGCAGGCGCATACAGCCAAAACCGAAGTTTTTCTTGATGTTTTCCATGTCCAATACTCCTCTCGTGTGCAAGGGCGGAGTGCACTCCATAACCCGGATACGACAAAAAAAGACATCCGGAGTGTTCGGATGTCTTTTTGGTTGGGGATGAGAGAATCGAACTCCCACAAGTAGAGTCAGAGTCTACCGCACTACCACTATGCAAATCCCCATCAGCTTGGGTCTGTCTTGCGGGGTGAGCCGCTCAACGTGTGCTATTATACGGAAAAAGCGCCGCTTTGTCAAGCACTTTTTTGAAATTTTTTGCAGAAACCGGAAAAAAGACGCACTTTCGCAGGAGTTCTTGCGGGCTGCTTGATTCCGTCATCCTTCTCGTGCTCTTTGCATATACTGGAAATCAGAAGAAGCAAAGACGCACAAAGAGGAGGAACTGCTATGACCCAGACCACGCAAAAGGAAAAGACTCTGCTTTCGCCCCGCATCCCGCGGGACACCGAACACGAGCGCTACCACCCGGAGCTGGAGGAGGAGCTGAAAGAGTGCCTGTTCTGCCTGCACCGGAACGAGATGATGTTCGACCTTGAGGTGGACACCGACCTCATCGAACAGCACATCTACGAGCGGCAGGCCCTTCTGGCCCGCTACCGGTACTTATTGGGCAAGGCCCGGGAGCTGGGGCTGCATACAATATTGGAAAAGTATCAGCCGGTGGGGTAAGGCTTCGTCTTTGTACAACCCCTCAGTCTCACTTCGTTCGACAGCTCCCCTAGTAGGGGAGCCTCTGGCGAAGAGACAAAGCTTTATGCCATGCCAAGGCCTCCCCTACTAGGGGAGGTGGCATTGCGAAGCAATGACGGAGAGGTTTAATAGCAAGGCGTTGCAGAAGATGCGACAAAAATCTTGACAGAATCCCTGAACCGTGCTATCCTATATCAAGATAACAATGCGCAGGTGGTTCTGCGTATCAACTATTTGGAGCTAGAGAGGTTTTTAATTATGGAACGTATTAAGACGATCGCTACTCGTGACCTGACCAAGAGCGTTGTGACCGGTGGCTGCGGCGAGTGCCAGACTTCCTGCCAGTCTGCCTGCAAGACTTCCTGCGGCGTGGCTAACCAGAAGTGCGAGAACAGCAACAAGTAATTTCTGCAAATCGGATGCCGCCTTTGCCGGGCGGCATTTTTTTATGTTACAATGGAATGGAGAATAAAATGGTACATCAGTATCAATTGAACGGCTATAACATCGTGCTGGATACCTGCAGCGGCTCGGTGCATGTGGTGGATGAGGTGGCGTATGATGTCATTGCCATGTACCCCGACCACACCGCCGACGAGATCGTTGCCGCCATGATGGCAAAGTACGGTGACCGTGAGGACGTGACCGAGGCCGACCTGCGCCAGTGCATTGATGACGTGGCAAGCCTGAAGGAATCCGGCAAGCTGTGGAGCCCCGATACCTATGAGAACCTCGCGTTCGATTTCAAGAACCGCAACACCGTGGTCAAGGCCCTCTGCCTGCATGTGGCCCACACCTGCAACCTGAACTGCTCCTACTGCTTCGCCTCGCAGGGCCGCTATCAGGGCGAGCGTGCCCTGATGAGCTTTGAGGTGGGCAAGCGTGCAATGGATTTCCTCATTGAGAATTCCGGCAGCCGCCGCAACCTCGAGGTGGACTTCTTCGGCGGCGAGCCTCTGATGAACTTTGATATGGTCAAGAAGCTGGTGGCCTACTGCCGTGAGCAGGAGAAGATCCACAATAAGAACTTCCGCTTCACCATGACCACCAACGGTATGCTCATTGACGACGATGTCATCGACTTCTGCAACAAGGAGTGCCACAACGTGGTCCTGAGCCTGGACGGCCGCAAGGAAGTCCACGACCGCTTCCGCAAGGACTACGCCGGCCATGGCAGCTACGATACCATCGTGCCCAAGTTCCAGGAGTTTGTGAAGAAGCGCGGTGATAAGGGCTACTACATGCGCGGCACCTTTACCCACTACAACACCGACTTCACCAACGATATCTTCCACATGGCAGATCTGGGCTTTACCGAGCTGAGCATGGAGCCCGTGGTCTGCGACCCCAGTGACCCCAGCGCTCTGACCGAGGCAGATCTGCCCATCCTGAAGGAGCAGTATGAGATCCTGGCCAAGGAGATGATCAAGCGGAACCGTGAGGGCCGCGGCTTCACCTTCTACCACTACATGATCGACCTGACCGGCGGCCCCTGCATCTACAAGCGCATTTCGGGCTGCGGCTCCGGCACCGAGTACATGGCTGTGACCCCCTGGGGCGATCTGTATCCCTGCCATCAGTTCGTGGGCGATCCCAAGTACCTGATGGGCGATATCTGGAAGGGTGTCACCAACACGGCAGTCCGGGACGAGTTCAAGCACTGCAACGCCTACGCCCGCAAGGAGTGCCAGGACTGCTGGGCAAAGCTCTACTGCTCCGGCGGCTGTGCAGCCAACTCCTATCACGCAACCGGCAGCATTACCGGCGTGTACGAGTACGGCTGTGAGCTGTTCCGCAAGCGGATGGAGTGCGCCATTATGATCCAGGTGGCACAGAATCAGGAGCTGGCTGCGCAGGGCATCGAAGTGCCCATCCAGCTGGGCTCTACCTGCAATGCCTGCGCCGACGGCGAGGCCTGCGAATAAATGACCACCCCCATCGTCGATTTTGTGCGGCAGTACGCCCAGTCCGGCACCGCCCGGCTCCACATGCCGGGGCATAAGGGGCAGAGCCTGCTGGGCTGTGAGCCGTGGGATATCACCGAGATCCGGGGGGCCGATGAGCTCTACGAGGCCGAGGGCATCATCGCGCAGAGCGAGGCAAACGCCACCCGGCTGTTCGGCACGGCCCACACCTATTACAGCACCGAGGGTTCTTCCCAGTGCATCCGGGCCATGCTCTGCCTTGCTATGCAGGGTGCGCCCCGCACTGGCAAGCGCCCGGTGCTGCTGGCGGCCCGCAATGCCCACAAAGCCCTGCTCTATGCGGCGGCTCTGCTGGACTTCGACATCTGGTGGCTCTGGCCCGCGCCGGAGGATACCGGCGCGCTGTGCAGCTGCCCGGTAACGGTGCAGGCCCTTTCCACCGCCCTTGAGGAGCTGGCAGGGCAGGGGAGAGCACCCTTTGGCGTTTACCTGACCAGCCCGGATTACCTGGGCGGGATGCAGGACATCGCGGCCCTCTCTGCCGTCTGCGATGCTCAGGGCGTGCCCCTGCTGGTGGATAACGCCCACGGGGCCTACCTGCGCTTTCTGCCCGGCGGGAGCCGCCACCCCATCGACCTGGGCGCGGCGGCCTGCTGTGACTCCGGCCACAAGACTCTGCCGGTGCTCACCGGGGGAGCCTACCTGCATCTGGGCCCCAAGGCCCCCGTGCAGGAGGAAAGCACTGTGCGCAATGCGCTGGCGCTGTTCGGCTCCACCAGCCCGTCGTATCTGATCCTGCAGTCTCTCGATGCCTGCAACCGGCTGCTTTCCGCCGATTACCCGGCACGCCTGCAGGAGTGCTGTGACCGGCTGGCCGCTCTGCGTGTCCGCCTGAACGCGCTGGCTGCCGCACAGGGCACGGCCCTGCCGCTGGCACTGGACGGTCCCGCCCGGGAACCCATGAAGCTGACGCTGGACGCAGCGGCGCTGGGCCTGACCGGGCAGGCACTGGCCGACCATCTGCGGCAAAACGGAATGGAGTGCGAATATGCCGACCCCCGCTACCTTGTGCTGATGTTCACCCCGGAGAACCCGGTAGAGGACATTGCCCGGCTGGAGGCGGCTCTGGCAGAACTCTGTGCACGGGGCATCCCCCCGGCAGAACCCCCTGCCGAGCACCGGGAAGCATTCTGTGCGCTGGCCCGGCAGGCAGAGCCCCGCCTGACCGTGCGGCAGGCCGTGTTTGCCCCGCAGGAGATCATCCCGGCAGGGTCTGCGCTGGGCAGGGTCTGCGCTCTGCCCACCGTTTCCTGCCCGCCCGCCATCCCCATTGTCGTCAGCGGCGAGGTGATCGGCCCGGCGGCGCTGGAGCTTTTCGCAGCCTACGGCGTGGAGACGGTCTCGGTGGTGAAACCGGAAAAATTTTGAAAAAATCAGGGCGGATCTGCAAGATTCTGCGGTTCTGAAACGTATTAAAGATAGAACAGAGAACATAACCCCTATTCTATGCGGTAATCTGAGGTGTTCCAATGAAAATTCTTCTTGCATCAGATACATGGTCCCCAATGGTCAACGGTGTGGTGCGCTCGGTGGAGTTGCTGTACCACCAGCTGCTGGCACTGGGCAATGACGTGCGGGTGGTGACCCTTGCCCAGAATGGCCATTCCCATGAGGAAAACGGCATCCTGTATGTGGGCAGCATCAGCGCGGAGCGGGTCTACCCGGGCGTGCGGATCAGTGCGGCGGGCGCTCTGCCCATCTCCCACTGGCTGGACGAGCTGGAAGCCTGGGGCCCGGAGGTCATCCATACGCAAAGCGAGTTTTCTACCTTTATGCTGGCACAGCGGGTGGCCCGCCGGTGCCACTGCCCGGTGGTACATACCTACCATACTGTCTACGAGGATTATACCCAGTACCTTTTCTTCAGTGAGCGTCTGGGCCGGATGACCGCCGAAAAGGCCACCCGCATCCTCTCGGGCTATTGCTCCCTCATGCTGGCCCCCACCGAAAAGGTGCGCGCCATGCTCAACCGCTACGGGGTCAGCTGCCCGGTGGTCACAGTGCCCACCGGCATCGACCTGACCGCCTTTGGCCCGGCGCAGGACAACGGCGAGGAAAAGGCCCGGATGCGGGCAGAGCTGGGCATCCCGGAAGGGGATACCGTCCTGCTCTCGCTGGGCCGTCTGGCTGCCGAGAAGAACCACGCCCAGCTGGTGCGTCTGCTGGCCGCGCAGCCGGAGGAGAACCGCCCGTGGCTGGTGTTCGTGGGCGACGGCCCCGCCCGGCCTGACCTGGAAGCACTGACAAAGGAGCTGAAGCTGACCGACCGTGTCCGCTTTGTGGGCATGGTCAAGCCCGATGAGGTGCCCCGGTGGTACCGCGTGGGCGATATCTTCGTCAGCGCCTCCCAGAGCGAGACCCAGGGCCTGACCTACTTCGAGGGCATGGCCTGCGGTCTGCCGGTGCTCTGCCGTGCGGACCCCTGCCTGGATGGCGTTGTGGAAAACGGCTTCAACGGCTGGCAGTGGAAGGACGAAGCCGAGTTTGCATCGGCACTGAACACCATCATCTCGGACCCCACCCTGCGCGGGCAGCTGCACCAGAACGCTCTGGCCACCGCCGCCCGCTACTCGGCAGAGCATTTCGCCCAGCAGGTGCTGGATGCTTACCAGCAGGCCATTGCGCTGAAGCAGTACGAGTCTGAACACAAAAGCATCCTCAGCTGGGTGTGATCCCAATCCCCAAAGAATCCAGAAAAAGCAGCAGCGCCCTGTCTCCCGCAATGGGAAACAGGGCGCTGCTTTTTCGCATCCGTTATTCGATGCCGGTCACCTTGTAATCCTGATCCTCAACAGCCTTCTTCAGGTCTGCGTCGGAAACTTCGGCGTTCAGGGTGACGATGGCGGTACCGGCCTCGTGGCTGACCACGGCCTCGTCCACGGCGGGCAGGGCTTCCAGCGCCTTTTTCACGCGGGCCTCGCAGTGGCCGCACATCATACCTTCAACATGCAGGGTCTTTTTCATGGCATTGTCCTCCTTGACAACGGGAACCGAAACGGGTTCGGCAGTATTTTCAGCCGCTGCAGGCTGCACGGGGGCAGCGGGCAGGGCGGCAGACTTGGGTTTGCGGTCGTGTTTGGTGCTGTGCAGGTCGAACAGGTTCAGCCGCAGGGCATTGCTCACGACACAGAAGCTGGAAAGACTCATGGCCGCAGCCCCGAACATGGGGTTCAGGGTCAGGCCGAAGGGGATGAACACACCGGCAGCCAGCGGGATGCCGATGATGTTGTAGATGAATGCCCAGAACAGGTTTTCGTGGATGTTGCGCAGGGTGGCGCGGCTCAGCCGGATGGCGGCGGGCACATCGGAGAGCCGGGAGTTCATCAGGACCACATCGGCCGCGTCAATGGCAACATCGGTACCGGCACCGATGGCGATGCCGGTGTCCGCGCGGGTCAGAGCGGGAGCATCGTTGATGCCGTCGCCCACCATGGCCACCTTGCCGCTCTCCTGCAGCCTGCGGATCACGGCCTCCTTGCCGTCGGGCAGAACGCCTGCAATGACCTCGTCCACGCCCGCCTGTCGGCCAATGGCATCGGCGGTGCGCTGGTTGTCGCCGGTCAGCATGACCACCCGGATGCCCATGTTCTGCAGCTCCCGGATGGCACGAGGGCTGTCCTCCTTGAGGGTGTCCGCCACAGCGATCACGCCCATCAGGCGGCCTGCACCGCCAAAGAAGAGGGGCGTTTTGCCCTCAGCGGCCAGCCGGGCGGCTTCGGCCTGGAGTTCGGCGGGTACGGATGCCTTGGCGGCGATGAACTCCGCATTGCCGCCGTAGATCTCCATGCCGTCCAGCCGTGCGGAAAGGCCATTGCCGGGCAGGGCGGCAAAATCGGTCACATCGGGGCAGGCGATGGTCTCAGTCTCGGCATAGGCCAGCACCGCCTTGGCCAGCGGGTGCTCACTCTTCTGCTCCAGCGAGGCCGCCAGCGTCAGCAGCTCGCTCTCGGAAACGCCCTCCGCAGGCAGGATGTCAGTGACCCGGGGCTCGCCGCTGGTGATGGTGCCGGTCTTGTCCAGCGCCACGATCTGGGTGCGGCCTGCGGCTTCCAGCGAGGCGGCGGTCTTGAACAGGATGCCGTTCCTGGCCCCCAGACCGTTGCCCACCATGATGGCCACAGGCGTTGCCAGACCCAGCGCGCAGGGGCAGCTGATGACCAGCACCGAGATGCCCCGGGCCAGCGCATAGCCGAATTCCCGGCCCAGCAGCAGCCAGACAAGGGTGGTCAGCACCGAAATGGAGATGACTGCAGGCACAAAGAAGCCGGAAACGGTATCGGCGATCTTGGCAATGGGGGCCTTGGTGGCGGCGGCATCACTGACCATTCGGATGATCTGGGCCAGCGTGGTATCCTCGCCCACACGGGTGGCTTCGCACTTCAGGAAACCGGACTGGTTGGTGGTGGCGGCGCTGACCTTGTCTCCCGCAGCCTTGTCCACCGGGATGCTCTCGCCGGTCAGGGCGCTCTCGTTCACGGCGCTGGAACCTTCCAGCACAAGGCCATCCACCGGGATGTTCTCACCGGGGCGCACCACAAAGAGGTCGCCCTTTTTCACCTGTGCAATGGGCACGGTCACTTCGGCCCCCTCCCGCAGCAGGGTGGCGGTCTGGGGGGCCAGCTTCATCAGGCTCTTGAGCGCGTCGGTGGTCTTGCCCTTGGAGCGGGCCTCCAGCATCTTGCCCACGGTGATCAGGGTCAGGATCATGGCGGCAGATTCAAAGTAGAGCTCCATCATGTAGTGCATGACGAGCGCGTCGTTGCCGTCTACCTGAGCGCGGGTCATGGCGAACAGGGCGTAGGTGCTCCAGAGAAAGCTGGCCGAGGAACCCAGCGCCACCAGTGTATCCATGTTGGGGGCACGGTGGAGCAGGCCCTTGAAGCCGCTGATGAAGAACTTCTGGTTGATGACCATTACGATGCCCGCCAGCAGCAGCTGGACCAGACCCATGGCAACGTGGTTGCCGTCGAACCAGTGGGGGAGCGGCCAGCCCCACATCATGTGGCCCATCGAGAAATACATCAGCACCGCCAGAAAGACCAGTGATGCGATGAGCCGCTTCCTCAGCCTGGGTGTTTCGTGGTCAGCCAGTGCATCCAGCTCGGCACTGGGGGTCTCGGCGGCAGCAGCCTTGGGGCTTGCGCCGTAGCCCGCCTCCTGCACTGCCTTGACGATGGCTGATGCGCTGGCGGTGCCCTCCACTCCCATGGAGTTGGTCAGCAGGCTCACCGAGCAGCTGGTCACGCCGGGCACAGCTTTTACGGCCTTTTCCACCCGGGCAGAGCAGGCCGCGCAGCTCATGCCCGTAACAGTATACTGTTCCATTGTTTCCCTCCGATAAAAAACGCTGCGTGAATGGGATCAAACGAGCTTGTTCAGGATCCACAAAAACTCCTGCAGCTTCTCCTCACCGCCGTTTTTCAGGTCCTCAGCCACGCAAGTGCTCAGGTGCTGGTCGATCAGCTCCCGGGTAAAGCCGTTCAGGGCACTTCTGGCGGCAGCGGCCTGCACCAGAATATCCGTGCAGTACACGTCCTTTTCCACCATGCTCCGGATGCCCCGGATCTGGCCCTCGATGCGGTTCAGCCGGGTGATGAGGTGCTTGTACTCCTCCTCGGTGCGCTGCTTGTGGCGGCAGCCGCAGCCGATGCTTCCCTCAGCCGGGGCACAGCAGGGCTCTTCTGCCGGGGTGGGGGAGCAGTGGGGGCAGCTTCCCTCCGGGATCTTGTTCATATCGCTCATGTCTATTCTCCTTTCGTTACCCCTTGGGGGTATCGTGCTCCATAGCTGCATTATAGCACGGCGGTCCTGTTTCTGCAAGTAGGGCTGGGGGGTATTATTGTGAATTTTTTATGAACACGGAAGACGAAACAAAAGGCTCTGCGCCCCAAACGGGGAACAGAGCCTTTGAAGCATCCAAAACGATTAGTAGGCGAATCTGCGCATAAAGGCAAGGTCGCTTGCGGCGCGGGCGGGCACAGCTTCCTCCCGCAGCACGGGCAGGGAAGCCTGCGGCATCTGCCGCAGCATCTCAAAGCCGCCGGCGTAGTCCACGCAGGAATCCTCCAGACTGGTGGAATAGAGCGTTCCATCTGGCTGGAAGTTCTGGCCCTTGAAGTGGACCGCTGTGATCTTGTCGCCGTACCAGCTGCCCACCTTATCCCAGATGCGGCGCTGTGCATCCACAGACGCGGCCTCCGGGCCCACATAGTTGGCAAAATCGCAGATGACGCGCAGGTTGAGGCTTGCCATAGTGTCCAGCACCATCCGCACTGCCTCGGGGGTGTTCATGGCGTGGTAGTAGACGCACTCCACGGCAAAGAGCACTCCCTGCTCCTCGCAGGCGGGCAGGATCTCGCCCAGACTGCGCAGGAGCGCTTCCTGCGCCTCCTTCCGGGTCACACCGGGCTGCTTGGCCATGTTGGTGGTCTCGCTGCCCATGCAGCCTGCACCCAGCGCCCTGGCAACAGGGATCTGGCTCAGTACCTTTGCCACCTCGGTACGGCGCTTGTCCTCGTCGGCATAGCTCAGCTCCACATAGGTGCCGTCCACAGCGATGCCCACGCCGGACGCTGCCGCAGCTGCTCTTGCACGCTCCACCAGCGCAGGAGTCACATCGGCATAGCTCTTTACGCCTTCCACCGCCTTGGTAAAGGCCAGCTGGGTGCAGGCAAAGCCTGCCTGCCCGATGGAGGAAAAGAGGGTCTCGGGGTCATGGCGGCCAAAATCGTGGCCGCGTGCACCAAGAATGAATTCAGGCATCCTGCACCTCCATCAGCCGAACACACGGGCGGCAAAGAGATTCAGCTCCTTGCCCCACCAGTACCAGTCGTGGGAGACATCGCTGCCCCACACTTCCAGATGCACGGGCAGGCCGCAGTCGGTCAGTGCATCGGCCATGGCCTGGGTGTCCACCAGCGCGTCGCCCTCGTAGCTGCCCTGACCGGCACAGAGGAGAAGGGTATTCTCCTCTGCCTTTGCCAGCAGCTTCTTGTCCACAAGGCCGTCCTCTGCCAGATAGGCCAGGGGAGCATTGCGCAGGACCAGGTCATCTGCTGCATTGCCCAGGAAACGGCTCACATCGTACAGGCCGGAAAGGCCGATGGCACCCGCGAACACCTCGGGGCGGCGCAGGCGGCAGTTCACTGCCTGATACGCGCCGGTGTCCACGCCCACCGCCCAGAGCAGGGTGTCCTTTTTGGCACCGTTCAGGGTCAGGATGCGGGGAGCCAGCTCGCTTGTCAGGTAATTGAAATACTTTTCCTGTATCTCGGCCCGGCGGCGGGGAGCCGTGTCCCCGGCCAGCAGGCTCTCGGCATCGATGCTGTCGGCGCAGAACAGCTGCACCTTGCCTTCATTCAGCAGCGGGGCAATGGCATCGGGCATCCCGTTGTTTTCCCAGTCGTAAAAGCGGCCGCCCCGCGCGGGCAGAGCCAGCACCGGCGTACCGGCATGGCCGTAGACCTTGAACTCCATGTCGCGGCCCAGCATCCGGCTCCATTCCTTATAATACGTCCCTTGGATCATGGCAGCATCCTCCTGTTGTCACACAAATTGATTGCGCTGGGGGTCATAGGCGTACCCCACAGCGGAAAGCCTGGCACACAGCGCGGCCTTGTCCTCATCCAGATCCTCGCACAGCGCGTCCAGAGTGGGGTAGAAGTCCCGCAGCTTCAGGTTGATCATGCTCAGCAGCATGATCGGGTCATTTGGCAGAGCCATCGTCGATCCCTCCAGAAGATAACAAAAAAGCCGGCCACTCGACAAAGTGACCGGCAGATGCAGCTACTTAGACAGCGCGGGTAACCTTGCCAGCGCGCAGGCAGCGAGAGCATGCGTAGATATACTTGGGAGAGCCTTCCACGACCGCCTTGACACGACGGACATTCGGCTTCCAGGTACGGTTGGAACGGCGATGAGAGTGGGAAACCTTGATACCAAAGGTAACACCCTTGCCGCAGCATTCACACTTAGCCATGGTACTTGCACCTCCTACAGTGAAGTATGGAATTCAAAATAATCAGCTTGACTATTTTACCAGAGATGCGGAGAAAAAGCAAGAGCAAATTTGATTTTTCCGCAACTTTTTTCTTGCAGGGTCAAACCCTTGCCCCAAAAGCGAAAAAATAGTACAATAGGATAAAATCCAACTGAGGGAGAAACGAATGACCGCACAAGGAATGTATTATCTCATCCGGGCACTGGTGACCCTGATCGCCATCCCGTTCCATGAGGCGGGCCACGCGCTGGCCGCCTGGCTGCTGGGCGACCCCACCGCAAAGCGGGAGGGCCGCATCAGCCTGAACCCGTTCCGCCACTTTGACCTCGTGGGCACCCTCTGCATGATCTTTGCCGGGGTGGGCTGGGCAAAGCCTGTTTCCACCGACCCCCGCAATTTCAAAAACCCCAAGTGGGGCATGGCCCTCACCGCGCTGGCAGGCCCGGCGGCCAACCTGCTGCTGGCCTACCTCGGCATGGTGGCGTGGAAGATCCTGTATTATTGGGCCCCCACCACCATGATCACGATTTTCGCAGCCCGCTTCCTCCAATACTTAGTGATGATGGATGTGGGCCTTGCGGTGTTCAACCTCATTCCCATCCCGCCGCTGGACGGCAGCCGCATCCTGCTGGTGGTGCTGCCCCAGCGCATCTACTTTCAGATCATGCGGTACGAGCGCGTCATCTTCGTCATCCTGCTGGCGGCTGTCTGGGCCGGTGTGCTGGATGGCGTGCTGGGCACCTTCAATGATGCGGTCTGGGAACTGCTGGATCTCGGCACCGGCTACATCGACCAGATCGCCTATTCTGCGTATTATGCAACCATCGGGACGGTGATCTGAGTGGCAGAAGAACTGACCTTCCGTCTGGAGGATTTTGAGGGCCCGCTGGAGCTGCTGCTCACGCTGGTGCAGAAGCACAAGATGGACCTGCACAACATCCCCATTCTGGAGCTTATCGACCAGTACACCCGCGCGGTGGAATCGGCCGAGAGCACCGACCCTGAAATTTCCAGCGCCTTTATCGAGATGGCCGCCCACCTGGTGGAGATGAAGAGCTATCTGCTGCTGCCCCGCAGTGAAGAGGGCGAGCGGATGAAGCAGGAGCTCACCGGCCAGCTCATTGAATATGACCAGTGCCGCCGGATGGCCGCCCGTCTGCGGGAGCGGGGAGAGGAATATACCGTGTTCGTGCGCACCCCGGCCCGGCTGGAATGGGACAACACCTATGATCTCTTCCATGCGCCGCAGATGCTGGCAGACTGCTGGCAGGCCCTGATGGGGCGCACCACCGTCCGCAAAATGCCCACCCAGCAGCAGTTCGAGCCGCTGGTGTCGGCCCCGCAGGTCTCGGTGAGCAGCCGGGTGGTCTACATCCTGCGCCAGCTCATTGCAGGCGGTGCAAAAAAGATGGACCAGCTGTTTTCCCGCCGCCAGACCCGGGGGGCCAACGTGGCCACCTTTCTGGCGCTGCTGGAGCTGGTGCGCGGCGGCCGTGTGACGCTTGGCCCGGAGGGCGAACTGAAGATGCGCCGGGGCCGCATTGACCGCACAAAGGAGGAGCAATGAATCAGAAACAAATTCGTGCCGCAGTGGAAGCAATGCTCTTTGCCTACGCGGAGCCCATCGGGGCCGACAAGCTGGCCCAGGCGCTGCAGCTGCCCACCGCCAGCGTGGAATCTGCGCTGGAAGCGCTGCACGAGCGCTGCCAGAAAGAGGACAGCGGCCTGTGCCTGCTCCACCTGAATACCCATTGGCAGCTGGCCACCAAAACGGAATTTGCGGAGTGCGTCCGCCGTGTGCTGGATACCCGCCGCTCCATCCCGCTGGGCCCGGCGGCCATGGAGACCCTGACCGTCATCGCCTACAACCAGCCTGTCTCCCGCGCCTTCATCGAGCAGGTGCGCGGCGTGGATTCCTCCTCCAGCGTGTCGGGCCTGCTGGAAAAGGGGCTCATTGAAGAAGCGGGCCGTCTCGACCTGCCCGGCAGGCCGGTGGCCTTCCGCACCACGGACGTGTTCCTGCGGTGCTTTGGCCTGTCCAGTCTGGAAGATCTGCCCCCGGTGCGGGGCACGGAAAGTGAGGCGGTCCAATGAGCGTCCTGTGGAGTGTTCTCGCTGTCATCGGTACGGTGCTGCTGTTCCTCTTAAAAGGAGTGGGCATCCTGCTGCTGGTGGTGCTGGTGTTGGGTCTGCTGCTCATGTTCTGCCCCTTCTGCGCCGATGTGCAGTGGGCGGAGGGCATCTTTCAGGTAAAGGCCGGTGCACTGGGCATCACCTTCCCGGTGTTCCGGTATCCTGCGCCGGAAAAGCCGGAGAAAAAGAAAAAAGAAAAAAAGAAGAAAGCGTCCGGCGGGCAGAAGCCCAAAAAGGAAGCCCCGCCCCGCCAGAAGGCGAAGCTGACCCTGCAGATCGTCTGCACCATCTTAAAAGGGGCGGGAAAGCTCACCCGGGCCATCATCGGCTCCCTGCGCTTCACCCGGATCGACGTTGTCCTCGGTGTCCGGGGCGAAGACCCTGCCGAGGCTGCCCGCAGCTATGGCAGGCTGAACGCCTGGCTCTACCCGACGCTGGGTTTCCTGGACCGGTTCCTCTATCTGGACTTTGATCAGCTCCGGCTCCTGCCGGATTTCGGCAGCGCCGAGCCCACCGTAAAGGATCACGTCTCCTTCCGGGTCACGGCCCGGGCCTACGCCATCGTTTTCACGCTTCTGCGCGTTCTGTACGCGTTCTGGCGCGAAAAGGTACTGGACGTTTTTATCTAGCTCGGGTATAATATTTTTGTATGGTGCGTCCGCGTCCCGGCCCGTACAGGGCAGGAAAGTGGTTCCGTGGGAGCGGCGTTCCGCTCCCTGATATAGAAGTAAGGAGGCCGAATTTATGGCTGAGCATCCCATTCAAAACCTGATGAACGTTACAATGGACAAGATCCATCAGATGGTGGATTCCAACACCATCGTCGGCAAGCCCATCACCACCGATGACGGCACCACCATCCTGCCGGTGTCCAAGGTGAGCTTCGGCTTTGCCTCTGCCGGCACCGATTTCGACGGCAAGAACGCCGCCAACAAGGATCTGTTCGGCGGCGGCTCCGGCGCGGGTGTCAACATCCAGCCCGTGGCATTCCTGGTGGTCAAGGATGGCTGTGTTCGCACCATCCAGCTCTCTGACGGCAACAACACTGTGGACCGCGCCCTGACCATGATCCCTGAACTGGTGGAAAAGGTCAGCGCACTCATTAAAAAGGACGAGCCTGCTGCGCCCAAAAGCGGGCAGTAACACATCGCCGTAACTGCAAGCTTCCAACTTGCAGTTTTTTCAGCGCATGCTCCGGCGTGCGCTTTTGAGCGCCGGGAGGCGCACAAGGAGTTTTATTATGGCAGAAGAACGTATTCAGAAGATCATGGCCGAGCAGGGCCTGTGCTCCCGCCGCGCGGCCGAGCAGATCATTGCCGAGGGCCGTGTCAAGGTCAACGGCCACCCCGTCAAGGTGGGCGACAAGATGGACCCCAACCGGGATGTGCTGCATGTGGATGACGAGCGCATCTACATCCAGAAGAACCAGCAGCTCTACTATCTGGCCCTGTACAAGCCCCGCGGCTATGTGACCACCGCCAGCGATGAGCTGGGCCGCAAGACCGTTATGGAGCTGGTCAGTGATATCCCCGCCCGCCTGTACCCGGTGGGCCGCCTGGACAAGGACAGCGAGGGCCTGCTGCTGATGACCAACGACGGTGCCTTTGCGCAGGCTGTCACCCATCCGTCGGGCGGCATCTCCAAGCTGTACCGCGTCACCGTGCAGCCCCGGGCCGATGAGAGCCAGATCCTGAAGATGAGCTCCGGCGTTGTGCTGGACGATGGCACCAAGACCATGCCCTGCGCCATCAACGTCGTCACCGACGAGCCCGGCCGCACCGTGATGGAGATGACCCTGAAAGAGGGCAAGAACCGCGAGATCCGCCGCATGTGCGAGGCCGTTGGTCTGGAGGTCGTCCGCCTGAAGCGCAACGCCGAGGGCGTGGTCAAGCTGGGAATGCTCAAGCCCGGCACCTACCGTGAACTGACCAAGGCAGAGGTCAACGGTCTGCGTGCCGCCGCCGCCAAGGGCCGCGCCCAGACCCGCAGCGCATCGCTGCAGTCCAAGGCTACCGCCCGCCGCCCCAAGGGCCCTGTGGGCAGCGGCAATGCCCCCGCAAAACGGAGAAAGTGATCGGCTTTTCAGCTTTCACGGCGCAAAAACCGTCTGATCCTGGAAAAGATTGTGAAATTTTTCCGCAAAATGGGCCTTTCAGCCCTTGTGAACGCTCTCAAAATAAGGTATAATGATACTAATTTTGAAAGCTCAAAATAAAAAGCTCAAAATAGAAAAGCAGGAGGTCTTACCATGGCTTCAAAGAGTAACAAAGGAGAAATCCTCGCCAAGTTTTTCGATGACGGGGAGTATACCGCACTGTTTGCGGACGGCGCAGTGAGTGCTGCCTGCGGCTATGCGGCTGGTCAGCAGGCTTATGCTGTTTACCAGAACGGCGAGGCTGTCTCTGTCAAGGACGTTGAAAAGAACATCAAGGTTCTGGAGATGGCTGCTCAGACCGGCTGCCCGGTGGTCACGTTCTACAACTCTGTCGGCGCTAAGCTGGCTGAGGGTCTGGACGTTCTGACCGCCAGCGCCAAGCTGAACGCCACCATCGCCAAGGTTTCCGGTGTCATCCCCCAGATCGCAGTCGTCACCGGCGTGTGCGGCGGCACCAGCGCACTGAGCGCTGCCAATGCTGACGTGTGCGTCATGGCTGAGGATGCAGAGCTGTTCTTCACCGCTCCGTTCACCTCCGCCGCCAAGGGCGACAAGGTCCCCGGCGCAGGCACTGCCGAGGCTGCTGCCAAGGCTGGTGTGGCTGCCATCGTGGCTGCCAACGCTGAGGAAGCTGCCGAGAAGGCTGCCCACATCGTGGGTCTGCTGCCCGCCAACAACCTGACCGGCCCCGCCATCTTCGAGTTCGAGCAGCCCACCAGCGTTCTGAGCGCCGGTGCTGCCCCCGAGAAGGCTGCCGCTGCCCTGATCGACAAGGACAGCGCTGTGGAGCTGTACGCAGGCTTCGGCAAGCACGTCTACACCGCATTCGCAACCATCGGCGGCAACGCTGTGGGTATTGTGGCCACCGGCGAGACCCTGTGCCACAACTGCGTGGCCAAGGCTTCCCGCTTTGTCCGCCTGTGCGATGCTTTCAGCGTGCCCGTGCTGACCATCGTCAACACCAACGGCTTTGCACCCAGCGCCACCGATGACATCGCAGGCGGCATCCGTGAGGCTGCCCGTCTGGCTGCTACCTATGCCGATGCTACCACCGCCAAGGTGGCTCTGCTGTCCGGCAAGGCTGTGGGCCCTGTCTACACCGCTCTGGCCAACGCTGACCTGAAGATCGCCGTCAACGGCTGCACCGTCAGCGCTCTGGAGCCCAACGCTGCCGTCTCCGTCCTGTACAAGGCCGAGATCGACGCTTCCGACAACATCATTGCCGCCACCAACGCCAAGGCTGCCCAGTACACCGCTGAGGTGTGCAGCGCTGCCAACGCCGTTGCCGCCGGTGCCGCCGATATGACCTGCGACGCTGCCAACGCCCGTGCAAGCGTGGTTGCCGCCTTTGAGCTGCTGAGCACCAAGCGTGCCGCCCGCCTGCCCAAGAAGCACGGCAACATGGCTCTGTAAGCGGTTCCGGAACGTAAACCGTACATCGAATCCATACATTGATTTTGTTCAGGAGGATCCTTCCATGAAGTACTACAATATTACCGTCAATGGCGTTGCTTACAGCGTTTCCGTTGAGGAGACCGCCGCAGGCGCTGCTCCCGTTGCAGCTCCCGCTGCTCCCGCCGCACCCAAGGCTCCGGCTGCTCCTGCTGCCGCTCCCAAGGCTGCTGCTCCCGCCGGTGCTGCCGGTGCCGTTACCGTCAAGGCTCCCATGCCCGGCAACATCCTGGATGTCAAGGTCGCAGCCGGTGCTTCCGTCAAGGCCGGTGACGTGCTGGTCATCCTCGAGGCCATGAAGATGGAGAACGAGATCGTTGCTCCTCAGGATGGCACTGTGGCCTCCGTCAACGTCAACAAGGGCGACACCGTCAACTCCGGTGACGTTCTGGTTTCCATGAACTGAGAACTGAGGAAGAGGTGACAACCATGGCCAAAAAGCCGATCAAGATTACGGAAGTCGTCCTGCGTGATGCTCACCAGTCTCTGCTGGCCACCCGTATGACGATGGATGAGATGCGTCCCATCCTGCCCGAAATGGATAAGATCCATGGACAAGATCCCTTACTTCTCTGTGGAGTGCTGGGGCGGCGCTACGTTCGATAGCTGCATCCGTTTCCTGGATGAGGACCCCTGGGAGCGTCTGCGCGTCCTGCGCAAGGAGCTGCCCCACCAGAAGCTGCAGATGCTGTTCCGCGGCCAGAACATGCTGGGCTACCGCCCCTATGCAGATGACGCCGTCGAGTACTTCGTCCAGAAGTCCGTTGCCAACGGCATCGATGTCATCCGTATTTTCGACGCGCTGAACGATCCCCGCAACCTGCAGACTGCCATCAAGGCAGCCAACAAGGAAGGCGCTCATGTTCAGGGCTGCATCAGCTACACCCTGAGCCCCGTGCACAACAACGAGTATTATGTCAAGTACGCCAAGACCCTCCAGGACATGGGTGCAAACTCCATCTGCGTCAAGGATATGGCGGGTCTGCTGACTCCCTATACCTGCTATGACCTGATCTCTGAGCTCAAGAAAGAGCTGAACATCCCTGTGGACATCCACAGCCACTACACCGCAGGCCTGGCTTCCATGTCCCTGCTCAAGGGCATTGAGGCGGGTGCTGACATCGTCGATACCGCGATGAGCCCCCTGAGCGGCGGTACCAGCCACATGGCTACCGAGAGCCTGGTCGCCGCCCTGCAGGGCACGGATTACGACACCGGCCTCGACCTCAAGCAGCTGAATATTGTCCGCGCGTACTTTGCAAAGCTGCGCGAGAAGTACATCGCCAACGGCCAGATCAGCCCCAAGTCTCTGGGCGTGGATGCAAACACCCTGCTGTATCAGGTGCCGGGCGGCATGTTCTCCAACATGCTCAAGCAGTTGAAAGATGCTGGCAAGGAAGACAAGCTGGATGATGTGCTGGCTGAGATTCCCCGCGTGCGTGAGGATGCCGGTTATCCTCCGCTGGTCACCCCCACCAGCCAGATCGTTGGCACGCAGGCTGTCTTCAACGTTATCCTGGGCGAGCGCTACAAGATGGTCACCAAGGAGTTCAAGGGCCTGGTCCATGGCGATTACGGCAAGACTCCCGCTCCCATCAAGCCCGAGTTCACCAAGAAGATCCTGGGTGACGAGCAGCCCATCACCTGCCGCTTTGCAGATACCCTTGCTCCTGAGATGGACAAGCTGAAGGCGGAAGCTGCCAAGTGGGCTACTCAGGAAGAGGACGTGCTGACCTACGCAATGTTCCCGCAGGTCGCACCCAAGTTCTTCGAGAAGCGCAACGCAAAGCTGCAGGGCGTCGATGCCGACCACGCGGATTTTGCAAACAAGTCTCACCCTGTCTAAATCATAATACCAGAAAGGGCAGCTGCACCATTTGATGCAGCTGCCCCTTTTTGTTTTTATTCTTTACGTTTCAGAAGTTCTCAATTGTTCTTGCCGTTCTCGGCTTTCATGGCGTTGTAGCCGATCAGCACGGTCCAGACGTAAGCGCAGGTCTTGGGGATCATCAGCATACCGATCAGGGGGTTGACATCTGCCCACAGCACCACCGGGATATAGAAGCCGAAGCTCAGCACGATGGTCAGCCACATCCAGCGGAAAGCCTGATCCCTGTGTTCCTTGGCACTGTGGTAGAACAGCACGATGATCAGCAGGCCCAGCAGTGCAAAGGGGATGTTGCGCAGGATGCCCCAGGTCAGCGGGGTGTGGTTGGTCAGCCACTGGTTCTGCGGCATCATGCACAGCACGATGCGCACGGCAGAAAGAGCGTACACGGCAATGGTCAGGTCTTTCTGGCCCTTGATCTGGTAGCGCTTGCGCCAGACGTAGTACAGCAGCACATAGAACACGGTCATGGTCACAGAGGTGATCCACTTGCCCAGACCCAGAGGCACAGCGTAGTTCTCCAGGCCGGTGGTGCACAGTGCCAGCGCACGGGGCACCAGATGGAAAGAATCGCCTGCGCCCAGCACCACGGCCATCAGGCCGAACAGGCGAAACTGGGGGTTGTTCTTGCTGCCGCGGATCATGCGGATGCCCACGGTCAGCACGGTGACCAGATAGAAGATGTCGAATACGGTCTCAATGATTGCTCTCATAAAAATATTGCTCCTTTTGTGAACGATGTTCACTTTTGGCCGTAAAAAACTCCCACAAGACGGTGGGATGTTTTTTACACTTCATAAATGGTCCTGCGGATGATCTCCAGTACCGCTGTGGGGTCAAAATCCTGCTGCACCACGGCAGAAAGCATGAGGGAGAACAGGATGCCCGCAAATTTCTGGCGGCTGAACTCCTC
>QWCV01000754.1_pt1 | contig 35089 bp, 30 predicted proteins | sample 1972621 | NCBI WGS metagenome assembly QWCV01 (sample SAMN09866699, study PRJNA288562) | Human gut metagenome isolate pre2_stool, whole genome shotgun sequencing... | isolation source: gut | host: Homo sapiens | place: USA: California | reverse complement strand
GTGGGCGTCATGTGGCTTTTGCGCCGCTTTGGCAAGCCCACGCCGTTCATTTTATCGGCCAGCGGCGCGCTGGCGCACAATGCCGGGCAGCTTGCGGTGTTTGCCGCGCTGTGGGGCACGCGCGGCGCGCGCGCCCTGGTGTGGTATGCGCCGGTGCTGGCCGTAAGCGGGCTGGTGATGGGCGCGCTGACGGCCCTGGCGCTGCGCGCGCTGGTGCCCGCCATGAAAAAGGCAGGTTTTTCCGATATTATCAATAATTTTTATCAATAAGTACTTGACATTGTTTAGCGGCAGTGCTATGATAAGGGTGCCGAAAGGCCAAAGGAATGTGAACTGAATGGATACGGAGGGAAAGACCATTATGAAAAAATTTGTTTGCACCGTTTGTGGTTATGTACACGAGGGCGATGCCGCCCCTGAATTTTGCCCGGTTTGCAAGGCGCCCGCTTCCAAATTTGTGGAGCAGAAGGGCGAGATGACCTGGGCTGCCGAGCACGTGGTGGGCGTTGCCCAGGGCGTGGACCCGGAGATTATTGAAGGCCTGCGCATGAACTTCAACGGCGAGTGCAGCGAAGTGGGCATGTACCTTGCCATGGCCCGTGTGGCGCACCGCGAGGGCTACCCCGAAATTGGCCTGTACTGGGAGAAGGCCGCCTATGAAGAGGCCGAGCACGCCGCCAAGTTTGCCGAGCTGCTGGGCGAAGTGCTGACAGATTCCACCAAGAAGAACCTGGAGATGCGTGTGGAGGCCGAGAACGGCGCCACCGCCGGCAAGTTCGAGCTGGCCAAGAAGGCCAAAGAGCTGGGCCTGGACGCCATCCACGACACCGTGCACGAGATGGCGCGCGACGAAGCCCGTCACGGCCGTGCGTTTGCCGGCCTGCTGGCCCGCTATTTCGGCAAATAAGCCAAAAGCGCAAAACAGAATTTCCCTGTTCGTACATAGCGGCGGCAGGGCCCTGCGGGGGCCCTGCCGCTTTTCTGCGCCGGCGGGCTGGCCCTGCCGGCGTAACCCGCGCGCGGGGCTTTTTGCCCGTGCGGCTTTTCAAAGCGGCCGCCGTGTGCTAAAATGCTGGCAGGCGGCCCGGCCGCCGCAGCAAGGCAAGGAGATGCTTGGCTTTGGATGACACATTGTATGAAAAGGCAGTGGCGCTGCGCCATGCGCTGCACGCCGCGCCCGAGCTTTCGGGCCGCGAGGCGGGCACAAAGCGCATGCTGCAGCAGTTTTTGCAGGCGAACACGCCGCTTTCCATCACAGACTGCGGGGCATGGTTCTACGCGGTGTACCACTGCGGCCGCCCCGGCGCGCGGCGCATCGCCTTTCGGGCGGATATAGACGCGCTGCCCATTCAAGAGAAAAACAGCCTGCCCTATGCCTCGCGCTGCCCGGGCGTGGCGCACAAGTGCGGGCACGACGGCCATGCGGCTGCCCTGGCTGCCCTGGCCTGCCGCGTGTGCGCCGAGGGCGCGCCATGCGACATTTACTTTATTTTTCAGCACGCGGAAGAGACGGGCGAAGGCGGCGCTGTGTGCGCCGCCCTGCTGGAGCAGGCGGATATAGAAGAGGTGTACGCCTTCCACAACATGCCGGGGCTTGCCCAGGGCACGGTGTTTTTGCGCGAGGGCACCATGCACTGCGCCTCCACCGGCATGACGCTGCACTTCACGGGCGCGCCCACGCACGCCAGCACGCCCGAGCTGGGCCGCAACCCCGCCGCCGCCATCAGCGAGCTGGTGTGCGCCCTGCCGGGCTTTACACAGCCGGCCCGGCACAGGGGCATGGTGCTGGCCACGGTTGTTCAAATTGACGTGGGCGCGCGGGCCTTCGGGGTGTCGGCCAGCGAGGGCAGGCTGCTGCTCACCATCCGCGCCCAGCTGCAAAGCGAGCTGGACACCCTGCGCGGCGCCGTGGCCGAGCTGGCGGCGCGCCTGGCAAAGCGCGACGGCCTGGCACTGGAGGTGTCGTACTGCGAGGCGTTCCCCGAAACGGCCAACGCGCCCGGCCCTGTGCGGCGCGTGTTCGAGGCGTGCCGCGCCGCAGGCGTGCCCGCACAGACGCTGCAGGCACCCATGCGCTGCTCGGAAGATTTTGGCTGGTACCTGCAAAAGCGGCCCGGCGCCATTTTCTATGTGGGCGATGGCGAGGCGCATGCGCCCCTGCACGACGCCATGTTCGATTTCCCGGACGAAGCCCTGCGCACGGCGGCCGATGTGTTCTTTGCCATTGCGCAAAGCTTCGGGGCCTGATGGCCTATTCGAACAGCTCGCGCTTTACCTGGCGGCCCGTGCGCGCAAACACCGCAAGCTGGTTCTGCGCGTTCACGGTGGCCAGAAACACGTCTTCCAGCCGGCCGGCATTCTGGGCGGCCAGCGCGCGCCGCAGCCATACCTCGTCGTTGCCGGTGGCCCTCAGGTTGCCGGCCAGTACGCGGCCGTCCATCACCACGCACACGCACGGCTTTTCCGGCTGCACGGCAAGGCCAAGGTCCTGCGGGGTGACGGGGCGCCGTTCGCTCAATGGCAGAAAGCTCACCTGGCCGTTTGTTTCCAGCACGGCGCTCTCCAGCTGGGTCAGGTCGAAATAGCCCGCCGCACGGCACTGGGTAAGAAATTCGTTGATGTCCATGCGCGCGGCGGCAAGGTTCTGCTCATACAGCTTGCCGTGCTCGAACAGCACGGTGGGCCTGCCGTTGAAAAAGCGGCGCAGCGCCATGGATTTGCACGTGCCCCAGGCAATGGCCACTGCGGCCAGGCCGTACACGGCCATGGCGGTGAGGGGCAGCCAGAAATCCTGCTCCAGGCTGGTGGCAAATTCGGCTGCAATCGAGCCAATGGTGATGCCGTTCACATAGTCGAACATGCTCATCTGGCTCATCTGGCGGTTGCCGATGAGCCTGGTGATGCAGAACATGGCCGCAAGCGAGCCGATGCTGGTGAAAATAATTTTGACGATGTCCATATGCGGTGCATCCTTTCGAGGTTTGTGCGGCGCGCGCTGCGGCCGCCTGTCTCGGTTTAGTATTTCAGGCGCGGGGCGGGTTATCCGCGCCGCGGGGAAAACGGAGGAATCATGGAACACGTTTTTATCGTGAACCCGGTGGCGGGCAAGGCGGATGCCCGCAATTTTTTGCTGCCGGAACTGGAACGGGCAAAGCAGGCCCTTGGCGCTGAGGCGACGGTGGAGTGCACCACCCGCCCGGGCGAGGCAAGGGACATTGCCCGCCGCTGGGCCCAAACGGGGGCGCCCGTGCGCCTGTATGCCTGCGGCGGCGACGGCACGCTGAACGAGGTGTTTGCAGGCGCGCTGGGCTTTGTCAACGCACAGGTGGCCAGCGTGCCCTGCGGCTCTGGCAACGATTTTATCCGCACGTTCGGCAAAAGCGCCCAGTTTTTGGACATTGCCGCCCAAATGACGGGGCGCGCCGTGCCCGTTGACCTCATTGAGGCCAACGGCGGCGTGTGCGCGGCCATCTGCTCGGTGGGGGTGGATTCCGAGGTGGCCTACGGCATCCCGAAATTCCGCCGCCTGCCGTTTTGCGGCGGCTCTATGGCCTACCAGCTTTCCATTGCGCTGCGCGTGCTGCGCCCGCTGGCCAAGCACCTGCGCGTTACGGTGGACGGCAGGACGTTTGAGGGCGATTACGTCATTGCCACCGTGTGCAACGGCAAAAGCTACGGCGGCGGCTACTTCGCCGCGCCCGAGGCCAGCGTCACCGACGGCCTGCTGGACGTGGTGCTGGTGAAAAAGCTCTCGCGCCTGCGGCTTGCCAAAGTGCTGGGGGTTTATCAGCGCGGCGGGCATTTGCACGGCGGCCAGGTGCGGGAAGACCTGCGCGACATCATGCAGTTTTTCCGCGCGCGCGAGGTGTCCATCTGCCCGCCCGGGGGCATGCGCCCCATTGTGAACATCGACGGCGAATGCGCGCCCGCAGGCGGCCTGCAGGCCAGAGTGCTGCCGCTTGCGGGCAGCTTTGTGCTGCCCGCGCCGCTGGCGCCCGGCGGCACAGAGGGCTGAAACCGCCGCGCGCACCGTTGTTTTTTGCGCCAAAACGGCCTGCCGGGCTTTGCCCCGGCAGGCCATTTTTCATATTCACAAAAATTTTTTATTTTTCCCTCTTGATTTTTCTGTAAAATGGGGTACAATATGTTTAGCACTCGAAAGAGCGGAGTGCTAAAACTTCGCTTTTTCAAATAACTATCATTTTGGGAGGAACGCGCAATGAGTATCAAACCTCTTGCAGACAGAGTTGTCATCAAAAACGCAGAGCCTGAGGAGAAGACCAAAAGCGGTATCATCCTCACCGGCACAGCAAAAGAGAAGCCCCAGGTTTGCGAAGTGGTGGCCGTTGGCCCCGGCGGCCTTGTGGACGGCAAGGAAGTGAAGATGACGGTGAAGGTGGGCGACAAGGTGCTCATCGCCAAATACGCCGGCACAGAAGTGAAGGTGGACGGCGAAGAGTGCGTCATCGTGCGCCAGTCCGACATTCTGGCCGTGGTGGAATAACGCGCCCGGCCCCCAGCAGAACACAAACCCATTTTTCAGATTTTTAACATCACAAAGGAGTTGTTTGCACTATGGCAAAACAGTTACTGACGGGCGAAGAGGCCCGCAAGGCCCTGAAAACGGGCATTGACCAGCTGGCCGACACCGTAAAGATTACCCTTGGCCCCAAGGGCCGCAACGTGGTGCTGGCCAAGAAGTTTGGCTCGCCCGTCATCACCAATGACGGCGTCACCATCGCCAAGGAAATTGAGCTGAAAGACGCGTTCGAGAACATGGGCGCCCAGCTGGTGCGCGAAGTGGCCACCAAGACGAACGATGCCGCGGGCGACGGCACCACCACCGCCACAGTGCTGGCGCAGGCGCTTGTTACCGAGGGCATGAAGAACGTGGCCGCGGGCGCCAACCCCATGGACGTGAAGCGCGGCATGCAGAAGGCTGTGAAGGCCGCTGTGGGCGCGTTCACCGCCAACAGCAAAAAGGTGTCCGGCTCTGCCGACATCGCCCGTGTGGCCACGGTGTCTGCCGGCGACGAGACGGTGGGCACGCTGATTGCCGAGGCCATGGAAAAAGTGGGCGCGGACGGCGTCATCACCATTGAAGAGAGCAAGACGGCCGAGACGTATTCCGAAGTGGTGGAAGGCATGCAGTTCGACCGCGGCTATATCACGCCGTACATGGTGACGGACACCGAGCGCATGGAGGCCGTGCTGGACGACGCCTATCTGCTCATCACCGATAAGAAGATCAGCGTCATCGCCGACATCCTGCCCCTGCTGGAGCAGATTGTGCAAAGCGGCAAAAAGCTGGTTATCATTGCGGAAGACGTGGAGGGCGAGGCCCTGTCCACCCTCATTGTGAACCGCCTGCGCGGCACGTTCACCGTGGTGGCGGTGAAGGCCCCCGGCTTTGGCGACCGCCGCAAAGAGATGCTGCAGGACATTGCCACGCTGACGGGCGGCACCGTTGTGTCCAGCGAGCTGGGCTATGAGCTGAAGGACGCCAGCATGGAAATGCTGGGCCGTGCGCGCCAGGTGAAGGTGACGAAGGAAGACACCACCATTGTGGACGGCATGGGCGACAAGAAGGCCATTGCCGACCGTGTGGCCCAAATTAAGGCCCAGCTGGAAGTGACCACCAGCGACTTTGACAAAGAGAAGCTGCAGGAGCGCCTGGCCAAGCTGGCCGGCGGCGTGGCTGTCATCAAAGTGGGCGCTGCCACCGAAGTGGAAATGAAAGAGAAGAAGCTGCGCATTGAAGACGCGCTGAACGCCACAAAGGCCGCTGTGGAAGAGGGCATTGTGGCCGGCGGCGGCACGGCGCCCATCAACGCCATTCCCGCTGTGGAAAAGACCATTGGCGAGCTGGAAGGCGACCAGCGCACCGGTGCGTGCATTGTGCGCAAGGCGCTGGAATCTCCGCTGCGCCAGATTGCGGCCAACGCAGGCCTCGAGGGCAGCGTCATCATCGACAAGATCCTCGCTTCCGGCAAGGTGAACTACGGCTTTGACGCCCAGAAGGAAGAGTATGTGGATATGATCGCCGCCGGCATTGTAGACCCGACGAAGGTCACCCGCTCTGCGCTGGAGAACGCCGCGTCCGTGGCCTCTATGGTGCTCACCACCGAGAGCCTTGTGGCCGACGAGCCCGAAGAGCCCGCGCCCGCTGCGCCCGGCGCGGCAGGCGGAATGGGCGGCATGTACTGAGCAACACAAAAAAAGCCTGTAAATAGGCCATTTTTCAGGGTTGGATAGTCTAACTTACGCCACACTTACGCCAATCTTACGCCAAAGAGAAGCGCCGAATAGGTAAATCAAAAGGCCGCTATTCACATTTGTGAGTAGCGGTCTTTGTTGTTAAAAAGCACACTGGGTATCTTTCCAGTGTGCTTTTTTCAACGAGAGGAAAGGAGAACCTTATGAAAAGCGGAGTTTTAGTTTATGATCGCGAGAATGAGCGCATGGATATTCGCTTCGGATTGGAGAACTATTATGGGGGCCTGCACTGCGGCACGACTTTCGACGTTCTGATTGGTCGCCGGTGGATACCCACCCGAATTGAACTGGGGAGAGCCTGGTATCTGGTCGGCATAAAAACAAGTAACCTGGAGGGGTTAAGAGTCCGCATCTAAACACACCGTTCCAAAGATCATCACACCAAACCTGCAATCAGGAGGAACCATGACATGAAGTGCCTGCTCAAATATCGTTGGGTCAAGCTTCCCAGAGCCCAACTCCCCCAGGGCAAGGGCGTATTGGGTTATTGGAGCAGGCTCGCGGCTCGGGCAGCATTCAGAAAAGGCACGGCATGTTATTGTGGCTATCACAATGAAGTTGTGCCTGGTATGTGGTCTGGCGGAATCGTCGGCCTAAAAAGCATCCTCGGAGTTCGCCGACGTGCTCAAGCGCTTCAGATTATGGATCAACTACAATCGCTCGGTTATATAAAGTATAGCCTGGATCAGAAGACCAAACGATTGGATTACCAGATCTGCGACTGGATCATCAGCTGCTCCGGCCAGGGATGCTCAGCCGGAACAGTATATGCCACAGATGGGTATGGTTTCCTCTGCCTCCCGCGCAATATCACACAGAGGCTTGTCAAGCATAACTACAAATTTGAAGAAGCAGACGCATTGCTGGATCTATGGTGCCACACAACATGGCAGGATTCACGCAATGCGTTTTCTTTTTTAGCGCCGGCAGTTCAGTTTGGTGAATACGGAGCAGTTCTGACACTTGAATACCTCGGTCAACGCTGGGGCTGGGAACGGACTAAGGTCTGGAGGTTTTTCAGAAAACATGAGGGTGCCTTTCCTCTTTACCGTCTCCCCGGCGCCTTTGGGTGCCTGGTATTCAATTCCCTGTATCCGACCGAACCCTATTCTGAATTGCCGAAACAGGCCGATGTTGAACGCATTTTGACCAAAATACGCATTATGGGGCAGAATACGCACATTTCTGGCACAGACCATGCCCGTCTTTGCAAGATGGTTTTGTGGTATAGCAGACAACTAAGCGGTGAACCGAGCTGCGTCCCAGCACAGGATGAAATTGCTCGCGTTGCAGTTTCGCACTCTATTAAATACGCGTATTTTTCTCTGTGTTGGAATTGCAAGAATTGTATGTTTGACTGCAGTGAGTGTGAAGTTTTATCGAAAGCACCTGAATCGTTTTTCAACGATCGACAAGATAAGGAGGATTATCATGGCCAAACAACCGATTGCCGAAAAGGCATTATACGAACAAGAAGAACAGCAGATACAAGAAAAGTCCGATGCTTTCATCCGGATTTTGACACAGCGAGGAATTCTGGGAAACGATCAGATCAAGGACGAACGGATTCGACAAGCCCAGCAGGAAAAGCAGCGCCGTATGTATCACAACACAAGGCTGCTCCTGGAACAATACCGGAATATCGCATGGGCGCTGGAATGTTTCCCCGATACGATTGCTGCGGAACTGGATCACCCGCTGGGGGATCTGGACTCTCTGCTCGGCAAGATGGATCTGGAAATGGGTCTTGGGAACCGCAAACTGGAGAGTCGTCTGGAAAGCGTAAAAAAGTCCCGTTTGTTGCTGGATCGGGTCAACGAGGCTCTGACTGTTCTGAAACGAAAGCCTGACAATGGCCCCAAAATGTATGAACTCATCTACCAAACCTACCTGGCCCCCGAAAAACTGAGCCATGCTGACCTGCTGTACCGGCTTGACATCTCCTCACGTCACTATTACCGGCTTCGTCAGCAGGCCATCACCATTCTGTCAATTCGTTTGTGGTCCGCTCCTTCCAACGAGGTTGATTCCTGGCTTGAAATTCTCACATTGCTTGAAAGCCTTTGATGAAAATGTGATGGCAAAGAAAAAGGCACAAAATTGGCAAGGTGGGTGCCGATGACATGTAAAAGCGAAAAAGGTATACTGATACTGTCCCAAAGTAGGACAAAACGAAAACGCCGCTTTTGAAGCACAAAGCTTTGGAAGCGGCATTTTTTATCGAAAAACAGGAGGACAAATCAATGCAAAAACTCTATTCACTGTGCAAAAAGCGCTTGCAGCCGCTTTTTTGCGCCACTGCTGGCATCCTCTACATGACGATGCTTACCGCACAGCCGGTATTCGCGGAAGATGTTGCGACCGGTGGTGAGAATATCTGGAGCCGCTTCTCCACGATCATGCAAGATGTCTATGGCGAGCTGGTAGCCATCAGCACAATCGTAGCCGTTACAGTGGCATCTATCGCACTGATTATCCGTATGGTTTCGCGGAATCAGCGGGCTGTTGACGAAGCCACGGGTTGGCTCAAGCGCATTGTTATCACCTGGATCGTACTGAACTCGCTGGGCTTCATCGTTGCTTACCTGCAGCCGCTGATCTCTGGCGGCCAGTATATGCCCTGACGGAGAGCCATGGAAGAGAAAGCAAGGAGTGAACCAGCATGTTAGACTGGATTTTTGAAGGGATCATCACCTGGATCTCCAGCATTGCCTCTTCGCTGATGGACGCTGTATCTGGGCTGTTCCTGAACGCTTTAGGTGCCGATATGACCGTTATGGAGGAATACTTCCCCTTCATCACGGTGGCATACACGGTCATGCAGTATATGGCGTGGGCGATTCTTTTTCTGATTACAGTCTGGCAGCTGTTTCGGACGTTTGGAGGCCCCATCACCGAGGCGGAACACCCGCTGCATCTCATCGCACGCAGCTCTATTTTTGCCTTGCTTATCGGGTATGCAAGACCGATATTTATGGTGGCATTGGACATTGCGCGCGCTCCATATACAGCGCTCTTGGATCTCAGCATGACCAGCGAGGATTTTACTTTTGCGGGCCTTGAGGAGACGCTCAGCAATGGTTTGCTGACAATCGCATCGACAGTAACCGTTATTGCTCCAATTCTGCTGCTGATTCTGCTTATTTCGATTGGCTGGAACTATTTCAAACTGCTACTTGAAACCGTAGAACGGTATATCGTGGTCGGTGTGCTTTGCTACACCAGCCCTCTCGCCTTCGCCATGGGTGGCTCCAAAGAAACCAACCAGGTATTCAAGAGCTGGTGCCGTATGGTCGGCTCGCAGCTCCTGTTACTTGTCATGAATGTATGGTTTCTGCGAGCCTTCAGCTCGTCTGTGGGCCAGTATATTGGAAACGGCGGTGCGGTTTCGACCGGACATGGTTCGATTTTTCTCTGGTTCTTCTGCGCATTAGCGTTTTTGAAGACGGCGCAAAGATTTGACAGCTACTTGGCCTCCATTGGCCTGAACGTAGCACAGACCGGTTCCAGCATGGGCATGGAAATGCTGATGGCCGCCCGGGTGCTTACCGGATTCGCCGGTAGCGCCAGCAGCGCAGGCAGTGTTTTCCGGAATACCTCTGCAGCCGGAACGGCTACAGCTACCGGTTTTGCAGCTGGGTTCGCTAACCGTTTCAAGCCGAACAGCTATGTGCGCGATGCGGTAGTGGAAGGCGGCAGTCGAATGGGGTTGGGCGGCAGTGTTGGCTTTGTCGGACGCGCATTTGGCGGTATTGCTGCGCGCAACGGCGCCACCTTGACCGGCGATTCCATCTCCTCTGTAGCTACACGCCCTGACAGTGTGTCGGGCAGCATTGGCGGCGATATTGCGAACCGCAGTCTCGGTAACTATATGCCGCAGTTGGGACGGCATACTCTGAGCAACACGCAGATCACCGGCGGCCATATCAGCACGACGGCAACCGATGCTGCCGGTAAAACCAGCAATGTTGAACTGTTCAACGCTGCACAATTTGAGGCCCCGACGGCGCCTCACTCGCTGGTCAATGCCGCAGACGGAAGCTCGTGGTATCAGGTCGCAACCGGTGAAGGAAAAGGTGCCTTCTATGACGCACCCAACTTCACAGGAAGTGCTTCGGAAGCTGCCCGGGTGGCAGAAACATTCCCTGGCGCTGCCGAGGGGACGATGTTGCGCACGGTTGGAGAAGGTGTGCTTGAGGCAACCACGGATAACGGAAGTTCGCTCTGGTACAACAGTGCGTTCTTTGCCGAGCCAGATGCTCCACACAGCGTCATGCAGTCGGACAATGGCGTGGAATGGTATGCTATGCAGCCTAAAGCAGATGCGCCTCGATTTGAACAGGGTGATGCAGCAATCGCGTATAATCAGGCTGAATTCCGGCAGTTCATGCCTGGCTTTGAGGAGCAGATTGTTGCGGTTGATTCCAGACATCGTGATGACGGGCATTTCGAAGTTCGTCACGAAGATGGTTCCGGTACAGCATTCTATGATACCGCACAATTTGATACGCCCAGGGGCGACTACCAGGTCTATGAGGACGCTCATGGGAAGCAGTGGATTGCAATTCACGGAGACGCGGCGGTGGAACGCCGTCCTGTTTACGAGAACGGTCAGGCCGTTTATGATGGCGAAAACGTCAAAACGGTCTCGGTGGAAACCGTCCGTTACAAGAACACTCCCAGTCGCTTCAAAGAACCTGAGCGGCGCGAAAGCTATGATTTCCAGCCACCACGCCGGAAACGATAAATATATTCAAGGTGGGCCATCGGTGACATTCCGTTGGCCCGTCTTGTTTTTCAGGAGGATAACAGATGGCAGAACCGGAAAAACAGCAATTCGGAGACGGCAGAGACAACTATGCCGGTGCTGCCCGTCAATTAAGCGATGCTCTCCAGCAAGCTGGGCAAACCGGAACCCGACAAGCTGTGTCAAACGGAGCAGCCGCCCTGGTACAATCCGGCATCAAGAGCGGGAAAGCTGTATCAGAGATTGCAGCCGGAACCGCAGCGGGTGGCCCGTGGGGGGCAATCCTTTCAGCAGCGTGGTCGTTACGGCACACCCTGTTTAAGATACTCGCATGTCTTTGTGTGCTTCTTCTCATATTTGTAATTCTGATCGTATCCATTCCCTCAGTCGTGCTCAACGGCGTATTTGGCCTGAACGGGTCGATTGTTGACATGGACAACCCCATGTCTATGATGCAGTCGTATGAAGAAATGTCCGCTGAAGTTTCCGCAGCCGTAGACCGGGGATACCAGGTAGCGCTCGAACGCGTGGATCAACTTATCCAGGACGGTGGATATGACTATGAATTATCCATAGAGTCATTGATCGACGAAGCGAAAAGTGCCTCCGGTTTCAATGCCGCGTATGTATTGGCTGCGTATTCCGCATCCATGCTGCAGCAAGGCACAAGCGCGGATGATATGACTGCGAAACTTGACGCTGTGGCAGAGCAAATGTTCCCCATTTCCAGCGAAGAGAAAGAGAAGGAACGGGTCATTCCCCTGACCTACACCACATACCGGGAAGTTACCGTTACTGTGGTATATGGTCAAACCTTTATCGGTATCGTGAATGGCCAGATGCAATTCCGATATGATGTAGCCGTCAGAGGGGGATACTATGAACCCGACGGAAGCGTCACAACCTTGGAGCCTGTAACCACCACTGCATACCGTGCCGAAGATGTCACGGTTCCCGTTTACACCGATGGACGTATCTCCGGCACGACCAGCGCCACATACTATGTGCCGGATGGGACAGAAACTCTCACCCCCAGCACAGAAACGGTTGTGTATCTGGAATGCACCATCCATCCGTTTGATCAGGATGTCGTTCTGGATGCGTTTGGAATCGATCCTGACGCGCCGTATGACAACTTTGGAATCACCTATGGTGAAGCTATCAGTAATATGGCGACAGCCTTACAGAAGACGCTGTACGGTGCCCAGGGCGGCAGTCAGGGCGGAGAATCGGTTCCGCTCACAGATGAAGAGCTCATCGCATTTGTCGAGCGGCAGAACTGCAATGAAACGCGCAAGCACATTCTGTCAACAGCACTGTCGCTCGTTGGCAAGGTCCCATATTTCTGGGGCGGAAAATCCGATGCCGGGTGGAACGATGAATGGAACACCCCCAAAGTGGTCACGGCTACCGGCTCCAGCGCAACCGGCACGATCCTTCCTTACGGCCTGGATTGCAGCGGGTACACGGACTGGGTGTTCAAAACGGCAATGGGCGTAAGCATCAAAGCTGGAAGCTGGAACCAATGGGATAACAGCTATGCCATCACGGAGGCGGAACTGCTTCCGGGCGATCTTGGATTTATGGCTGTGCCCGGCACTGTACCCGTCAACCATGTTTTGATATACGCAGGCGAGAATGAGGATGGTGCGCACATGTGGGTTCATTGCACAAGTGGTTCAGGTGTTGTCCTCAACTCCCCGGACTATGTGTCGTATTATCGCCGTCCCATCAACGTCGATTATGATGCGCCAGTTTTATCCGGGACCGGGCTCCAGACGACGGAGCCATCACAGAACAGTGAATGAGCCAGGAGTTCAGACAATGGAAGAAAAAGAATACAGCAATATCTATGCGATCCCCGCAAACTACACCGATTCCGGCAAGCTGCTGGGAGGAATGGTGGAGACCCGATGCGCAGTGGAAGCAATCTTTTTAGTGGGGCTGGTTGGGTATCCGGAGCTGTTTTGGATACCCATGCCCACCACGATCCGCATCGTTTGCATGACGGTGACCCTGCTGCCGCTTGGAGTAGTCGCCCTCATGGGAGCTGATGGAGGCTCTCTCTTACAGTATCTCTGGAATATCGTCTGTTTTTTCACGCATCGCCGTAAGCTTCATTGCAGGAGGGTTGGTTACCAATATGCGCAGCAAACAGGAAAAAAACGCAAAAAAGCCAAGGGCAAAAAAGCAAAAGCTTGATTTTGTCCAGGACTATCTCGGAATCCGGGATCTGAGGAATGGCATCCTTGAAATGTCCGATGGCCGTTACATCAAGATCCTGGAGATCGAGCCCATCAATTTCACACTGAGGTCCGATGAGGAACAGTACAACATTATTTCCAGTTTTGCGAGCTGGCTGAAAATCTCCCCTATGCGCCTGCAATTCAAGTCCATAACGCGAAAGGCTGATTCTGACAAACACATTGCAATGGTACAAGCAGAATTGGCACAGGAGGACAACGCACAGTGCCGCGCGCTCGGTGAAGAATACATCAAACTGATCCGTGACGTTGGGAGCCGAGAGGCTCTTACGAGGCGGTTCTTCCTCGTCTTTGAGTACGAGGCTGTTGGCCGCCACGAAAGCAACGATTATGCCAAAATCTATGCTGCACTTCAGACCGTAGAGCACAATGCCCGGGCATATTTCCTTCAATGTGGAAACAGCATCGTGCAACCAAAAGATCCGGATGAAGCCACCGCAGAGATTTTGTACATGTTTTATAACCGGCATTCCTGCGTAAATGAACCTTTTTCGTCACGGGTCAACCGCGTCGTGGTTGATACCATGGCTGCAGAGAATAAGATCATCGGTATTGACCCGATTCCGAGCATCCCTATCGCGCATTTTTTGGCTCCCCGTGGCATCGACCTTACCCACCACAACTACATCATCATGGACGGGCGATACTATACGATCCTCTATATCAGAGGCAACGGATACCCCAGCAAGGTACGGGCCGGATGGATGTCTGCGCTGATCAACGCAGGCGAAGGAATCGACATTGACATCCATCTGCGGCGCGAAAACCGCAGCAAAGCCATCGACAAGGTTGCGCAAAGAATCCGGTGGAACCGAACAAAAATCAAAGGAATGCAGGACACCAGCACCGACTACGAGGAGCTGGCCAATTCCATCCAGGCAGGCTACTACATCAAAAACGGTATTGCCAATGACAACGAAGATTTGTTCTACATGAGCACCTTCATTTCCGTGTCAGCAAAGACCTACGAGGAGCTATTGTGGCGCAAGCAGCAAATGACCGACCTGCTCAAATCCATGGACATGTTCATCAGCGAGTGCAATTTCCAGCAGGAAGCTGCGCTGCAGTCAATCATGCCGTTTTTAAAGATTGCCCCCAAACTGGAGAAAAAGGCACAGCGGAACGTGCTGACCAGCGGCGCCGCTTCCAGCTATATCTTTACGAGTTACGAGATGTCCGACGATACCGGAGTGCTTCTTGGGGTCAACCGGCATAATAATTCCCTGTGCATTGTGGACTTGTTCAACACCAAAATGCACAAAAATGCCAATCTGAACTTGTTGGGAACCTCGGGCGCCGGTAAGACCTTCACCATGCAGCTGTTGGCACTGCGGATGCGAATGCGCGGAATCCAGTGCTATATCATTGCTCCGATTAAAGGCCACGAATTCCGGCGTGCCTGCAACAAGATCGGTGGTGAATTTATCCGCATAGCACCGGGATCACCCCATTGTATCAATATCATGGAGATCCGTCATACGATTTCCCCTGAGATGGAGCTCATTGATGAAATTGACTATTCGGAAATGGATTCTCTTCTTGCCCGTAAAATCCAGCAGCTGATGATCTTCTTTGGCCTTCTGATTCCTGACATCACCAATGAGGAAGAGCAGATGCTGGATGAGGCTTTGATCAAAACCTACGCTGGCTTTGGAATCACCCATGATAACCAGTCGGTATATGAAGATCTGTCGGCAACTCCGCCCAAGATGAAGAAAATGCCGATTCTGGGCGATCTCCACAAACACCTGCAGGAAAACCCCATGACACAAAGACTGGCGGCCATCATCAGCCGGTTTGTGACCGGGTCGGCCCAGAGCTTCAACCGCCCCACCAATGTGGACTTGAGCAACAAGTATATTGTTCTGGACCTGAGTGAACTGAAGGGAAAGTTGCTTCCTGTGGGCATGTTCATTGCTCTGGACTATGTGTGGGATGAAATCAAATCTGACCGTACCAAACGGAAGGCCATCTTTATCGACGAGATCTGGCAGCTCATCGGTGCCGGGTCCAACCGTATGGCCGCCGAGTTCTGTCTGGAAATTTTTAAGGTCATCCGTGGATTTGGCGGCGCTGCAATTTCTGCAACACAAGACCTATCGGACTTCTTTGGTCTCGATGACGGACGGTATGGCAGAGCCATTATCAACAACTCGAAAAACAAGATTATCCTGAACCTCGAACCCGATGAGGCTGAGCATGTCCGGGAAACGCTCAAGCTTACCCGCACAGAAGTGCGCGCCATTACCCAGTTTGAACGGGGTGAGGCTCTGATCAGCTCCAACAATAATAAGGTCCCGGTGGTGATCAAGGCATCCAAAATAGAGAAAGAAATGATCACCACTGACCGTGCCGAACTGGAGACCCTTCTCCACGAACGGCAGCAGAATCAAACGCATACAGAATGAAATACGCATTTGAAATGAAAATGCGTACAGCAAGGAGGTGAAATTATGTTGCTGGAAGATGAGCAGCATGTGATCAAATGGCTGTCCCAATACGGAGCCCTGCCCAAAACGCAGATCCTGCAGATGCTCTATAATAAGCCGCGCAGCACAGCAGAGAAAATCATCCGCAATCTCAAACGGAACATGCAGATCACCGATGTTGGCGGCGGCTATTATCTTGGCCTGGACGGATTATGCAAGCCCGATCAGCGAATGATCCTGGCCGTTTGGGTACTGCTGAAATTCATCAATGTCGTCGATCCCATGGCGCACTATCCTGCGACTTACCCGGCGCAACTCTTCTTTCTGAAAGAGAACACCGGCTATGAAATTGTGGTTTTGTACGAAGGTGAACAGCACTTGAGTAAATTGCTGCATCCGCAGGACGAAGATACCAAGTACATTTTTGTATTACCCAACATACAGATGGCGTCGCAGCTGGTACTACCTGCGGCGCCTTGTTTGTTTGCGACGGTTGAGTTCAACGGGGAGGAAATCCCCGAGGTATTGTTTTACCGAGGAGGTGATGAGGAATGGACGACATCAGTTCGTTTGCCAGAACGCTGACAAAACTGGAGCGGCTTATGGCCAAGCTCGATATGGCCGTGAGCAATACCCGCTGTATGTTCGGTGTTAAAAACATGGAATTGACCTACGATGTATCGCTGCGAGTAGCGGAACTGATGGAAAAAGCCGTGCTGGTTGCCAGAGCACTACCGGCTTATACCGGTGCGCCTGACACAGCCATGATGGTTGCCAGGCAGACCGCTTCCGTAGTTCCTGTCGAAATCGGCTTCACAGATGAGGGGTGGTTCTCACTGCGGATGCCCATGCTGCTTCCGAAAAAAGAACATGGATCAGCCGACTATATTCGTTCTATCCTGTTCCCTGAAATGCAGCGGTTTTTCCACAACCAAGCCCCATGCCGGTTCAAAGATTGTGTGCTGATCTATCGGCACGTCTACTCACGGGATAGGCCGGAGCGCCAACGCAGGGATCACGATAATATCGAGATCAATATGGTTTCGGACATTGTAGCTCTTTATACCATGCTGGATGACGCACCCTCACGATGCCGCCATTACTACTGCAGCGCCGAATCGGACAGCGAAAGAACAGAAGTTTATGTTGTCCCTTCCGAGGAGTTCATCCAATGGTACAGCCAAGAAAAAGACTTTCCTGCAAACGGCCCAGCCTTGTCCGAATTTGCCCCGAAACATTCCCAAAAAGATATGTAAAAACTCCTCTTTTCCGCCGCTTCAAAATGACATAGCTGCAGTTGGCAGAAAAAGCACGGTGGAATCCACTTTTTGGGGGCATCGACTATGCAGCAATCCGACAAAGAGAGCAGTCCTCTTGTCGGTAAGATCCAATCATTCTGAGGTGTATCACAATGCTTACCTTGCGCCCCGGCAGTCTGGCATACCGGCTCATTTCCATGCTGTCCGTGACGGGTGAATACCCCATTCACTCTCTTCATTTGTTGGGCAACCCTCGTGTAATGCGAGATCTTGTCCGTCGTATGAGCGAACCGCAGCTGGTACGTTTGCCTGGCGCTGATTCGGTACAGACGAAACTGGTCCAAATCAGTGGCAAAGGAGCCGCTAAGTCGGTTCGGTTGTACAGAGGTGCTCTTCCCATTTTGGAATGGATGCACCCGGATGCATTTGACTACTATATGGCCTCGTTCTGGAGCCATCGCTTTCCCGGAGATGCTGCGCATAGGGACCGGAATCATCGTGTGGCTGAGGCGACCGCATTGTGCGCACAATCGGAAATCGAAATCGTGCCTTATCTTCTCCCTGCTTTGCAGATGGCATCCATCCAGCATACCGTATCGGAGCGGCCAAGCCTGTACCTTGCAAGAGATCTGAAGAAGATCAACGCATCGGAACAGAACAAGACCATGTTCACCCGAACCGTGGGCGCGCTGTTTTACCCCGGTGGATGCTATGCGATTTATAACACGCGAAGCTCTATCATGAAATGGAGCGGCATGGGCGAATTCAAGTCCCGTCTGAGTCTCCAGGAAATAGCCCGGTTGAATGCCGGCATTGAGATAGTCGATTCTGCGGTTTTGATGGGTGAGTCTGAGATGACGGCCATGGATACCCTGCTGGAATCCGAACGCACCCATCGCCCTGAGTTCCGGTTTGACTCCATTTATCAGCATGTACATTTCGTGCCACTGAACGAGTTTGGGGCAAGCCTGTTGCGGTTGCTTACCATCCAAAACTGGAACAACCGCCTGATGGACCTGCTCTTTGATGCAGATGTTCGTTCGTATGGCCGGGGCACTTTGGAGTATGACGCTTACATTGACGGCAAATATGTATTGTCCCACTTGGATGGCGATCTTGCGAGACTGATCCGCTTCCGCGAAGCCATCAGAATCCAGAACGGAGTTTTTGAGGTGCTGTGTTTTCCAGAACAGATGCAACTGCTCCGGGAATATCTTCCGCCGGAGGTGACCTTAAAGGTTATATCGCTGAATGCAGTTTTGGATCAGTTTCACAGAGAGGAGGGATGCCCGTGAATGAAACGCTCAAACGGATCGTGATCAGTTTGACCGTATTGCTTGCGCTATTCATGCTGCTCTATATCAGCGGCTTGCTCGGCCAGACGCTCAACAACTACGAAGAATGGCAATCAAATGGTGGTATGAGCGGACAGACTGTTATGCGGCCTGTTGATTGGTCGGTGGGGCCATGCATAAAAAACACCTTCAGCATCGGAGGGCTCAAAAGCCTGGGGCTTATCCTACTTGCCGGTGGCGGGCTCACTGCTTACATAAAGCTGCATGACCGCTTCGGAGGGAAAACGAATGACCCCAGAGGTTTTTCGGTAAGCAAACAAGGAACGTATGGCACAGCATCCTGGATGAGCGATAAGGAAATGCGGCAGGTCCTTGAGGCCAAGCCCATCCCGCAGGCCGAGGGTATTATCCTGGGCGAAAAAGATGGCAAGGCTATTTGTTTGCCTGTCGATACACGCCTCAATCGTCACATTACCATCTGTGGCTCGTCAGGAACGATGAAATCCCGAGCCGTGATTCGTCCGGCGCTGTTTAACATCATCCGGCGCGGCGAATCCACGATTATCACAGATCCAAAAGGGGAGATGTACGGAGATCTTGCCGCGCTGTTTCAACAGAACGGATATGAGGTGCGGGTTTTCAATCTGGTCAACCCGCAGCACGGGGATTCATGGAATTGCATGTCCGACTTGAATGGCGATACTCTTCTTGCTCAGGTCCTGACCAATGTAATCATTGGAAATACCAGCGAAGGCAAAGGGGACCACTTCTGGGATAACGGTGAGGGCAATCTGCTCAGGGCTCTCATCCTCTATGTGGATCAGGACCGAACCAGAAGCCCGGACCAGAAAAACCTGGCCGCTGTGTATCAGCTGCTCACCCAAAATAACGAGCGACAGTTGACCGCCATGTTCGAGAAACTGCCAATTGACCATCCAGCCAGGGCACCATTCAATCTGTTTTCCCAGGCAAGTGACACGGTTCGTTCAGGCATTATTCTCGGCCTCGGCACGCGGCTACAGGTTCTCCAGAACGAAGCCGTGCGCCGGATCATCAGCCAAAACGACATAGATCTCACGGCGCCCGGGAAACGGAAATGCGCATACTTTGTGATCCTCAGTGACCAGGATGCCACGATGGCCTTTCTGTCATCGCTGTTCTTCTCGTTCCTGTTCATCAAACTGGTTCGCTATGCGGACAGTACTCCCCAGATGCGCTGCGCCGTCCCTGTCAATCTGGTTTTCGACGAGTTCAACAACGTCGGGAAACTCGGCGGCGCCGCTGACGGCTCGGACTTCGCAAGAACCCTTTCAGTGATCCGAAGTCGTGCAATCTATGTCATGCTTGCTATCCAAAGCCTTGGCCAACTTCAGAATCGATACCCAAACAATCTCTGGGCTGAGATCCTGGGTAATACTGATGTGCAGCTGATGCTCGGCTGTACCGATGACATCAGCGCCGATTATTTTTCTGCGCGCAGCGGCGACATGAGTATCCAAATCAATACCACGATGACGGTTCGGCAAACCCTCGCCGTTGCGCAGATGATTCCGCAATACCGGCACACGGAAGGTCAAGGCAAACGGCGTTTGCTCACACCTGACGAGGTCCTTCGGCTACCGAACGAAGAACTCCTGGTAATCATTCGTGGCCACAATGTTTTGAAGCTGAACAAGCTGGATTACACCAGGCTCCCCATGGCAGCTCAGATTGAGAAACGCAGTATTCTGGATTATACTCCTCAACCCTCTATAACCCGCACGATACCGGAACCCGTCCCAGAACCGAAACCGGAACGGAAAAAGATGCGACCGAGTCTGTACAGCTCAGCATCACCGCCGGAAGATTTTTAATGATAACGGAGGCAACAAATGAATGATGAAATGAATGTTCTGACTGAGGCGATTCCCCAGACTGAAATGGAATCGACAGAAATTTTGGATCAGGTGTCTGAAGGCGAAGCGCAAACCGCCTTCTCCCAGACTGATTCTGAAATGGAGTCTACGGAGGCTTTGACATCAGAAGACGACGCCGAAGGGGCTAATGAAGTGCCCATCCTCCAGACTGACTCTGAAAGCGCAAGCATCCCGGCTGAAGAGGCGCCGAAGGCACGATCCCGTCGCTCCCGCAAAAGTCAGTCTGAGGAAAGAGCGTCTGGCGGTGAAACTGAAAAGCCCGCCGCAACTCGGCGCCGCCGCGCCAAAGCAAAACCCACCGCCGTTTCCATTGATGGCCAGCTCAGCGTAGAGACCGAAGCCGATAAAGCCCGGGATGCTCTGCTGGACCTGGTCGAGTCCATGAAAACAAAACGCATCCTGACCGGTACCATTCAGGGTGTGGAGCGGCCCACGGATAATCCCACACGGTCCCTTGCAGTCCTGTACCACGGTGATTTCAAAATTATGATTCCGGCAGAAGAGGCTGTGGAAATCCCTGAAGATCTGCGCGGGAGGTCCAAAGAAGAAGTGCTGCACTATACTCTGACCAAGCGGCTTGGTGCGGAAGTGGACTACATTGTCAAAGGGATTGACGGCGAAGCCGGTATTGCAGTGGCCAGTCGTCTGGAAGCTATGGCAGCCCGCCGCCGTTCCTATTATTTCGGTACGGACCGAGATGGGAACAATTTGCTGTATGAGGGCGTATGCGCGGAAGCCCGTGTTGTGTCAGTGATCAGAGCCGGTATCTTTGTGGATCTGTTCGGGCTTGAAACCTACATCCCGCTGAGGGAACTGAGCTACCAGCGCATGCTGGATGCCAGTGCCGTGTACCAGCCCGGGCAGCGCATTTTGGTCAAGATTCTCAGGATCGATCGCAGTGATCGTGAACATATTCGTGTCGCCGCCTCAATCAAGCAGGCCGGTGAAAACCCGTATGAAAAGGCGTTGCGCCGATACTCGGTAGGTAACCGGTATGTGGGAACCGTGAGTATGGTGGACACCACAGGGGTTTTTGTGGCTTTGGATGGCGGCATCGATTGTCTGTGCAGTTACCCGAAACGAGGCCGTCCTCCCAGAGGCGCCCGGGTGACGATTCGTATCCTGGGAATCAACCATGAGACCAACCGCATTTGGGGAGCCATCACTCATGTGGCTACTCCGCGGTGAAAGGGGGGATAATTGATAATTATGAACTATTTCATGAGCAAAGAAGAACAACAGCGCCGCAAAGAACTGGCGGAACATGCGCGTGTCATGCTTACACAGGTGCTCCCGGTCGAGGATCAGGATGAAACTTCTCTGACGGCGCCCTACCAGGGCTACTACATGCAGGTGTCTATTTCTCCGCTGCATCCGCTGCTGGTGATCAGTCTGGCTAAGGCCATCAATCACCCGGGTAGCGCCAAGAAACAGCGGCTTGTCAACCGATTGAACTTGACCAGTGTGCTTGGCAGCCATGCGATCAATCAGGATGTGGGGTGCTATTCTTACCGCAGCACGCATTGGCTGGACACTGAATTGGATGAAAATCGGTTTCAGGAAATCCTGGATCGGTGCTTCGAGGAGGCTGACAGAGGCTATGATAAGCTGAAATCCGGCTGAGCCGTTGTAAATGCTGTGCCATATCCGTGTAATAAGGAAAAAGCACAAGGAGGATGTGACATGAAAATACAACTGATCGCGGTAATTCTGTCAGCTCTGATTTTGACAGGTTGCAGCAATGCCTCACCTGCAGCGGAATCTTCGGGAAGTTCATCTTGCGAAAGCAGCGTAAGTGTTTCGGAGGCAACCCCTGCACCATCTCCGGACAAACTGGAATCCGCTGCCACGAGTGCACCTGAGCCGAGCGCAGCTCCTGAGCCGAGCGCAACTCCTAATCCGATTCCGAGTTCTGCACCTTCCAGTTCTGTACAGCCGGTTGAGGAAGCCTCTCCAGCCCCGGAGTCAACGGTGCAAGCCGACAAGACGACCGCACCAAGCGAGACTGTTGCCACTGGTGCAATCCCGTTCAGTGTTGCTGAGGGGACGGACAAATGGTGGTACATCGACAGCACTGACAGCGCATACTGGGCAGTGCAGGACGGTATCAACGCAATTCGCGCATCGGTCGGGCTTGGCGCTTTGGAGATGGACGACAGTCTGAGTACTACGGCCAGCTCGCGGTGTGAGAGTTTTGTCGCCGGTGGTCCCTTTGACCATTCCGGTATGGTAACAGCCAGTGAGATCTGTGCTCGTGGTCCGATCGGGTCCGCCGCCGCTGTCTGTGAAGCCTGGAAGAACAGTCCGGACCATTATGCGAACATTGTCAGTGACCAGTTCACAAAAATGGGCGTTGGCTGTTGGTTCTGCTCGACCGACCAGGGGCAATATACCTACTGGGTTGTCACCTTTGAATAACCGAATCAATCATCTTTGGGCGTCTGCTTTATGGCAGGCGCCTGTTTTTATGGAGGAAATTATGAAGAAATACAAGTTTAGGCACCGTTTTACGGCCTTGCTCCTTGCCTTTCTTATGTGTATGTCGCTGATGCCGGCGACTGTGCTCGCTGAAGAGATCCCTGCTTCGAGCGAGGTCGGTTCTGTGTCTGAGTCGGCAAGCGAGCCGCAGCCGGACTCCAGTTCTGTACCGGAATCGGAAGTCGCATCCGAAGCGAGTTCTGCAGCAACTTCCGAGAGTGCCAGTACCAGCACAGAGGAGCCTGCTCCGGATTCCCCGACCCTGAGTGAACAGGCACAGGCTTTTATCGCCGCTGTAGATGCGCTCGATCGTGAGAGCATTCTCTCGGCAATCAACAGCTGGGCGCTGGCAAGCCAAGCCTGGCAGGCAGATAAAGAAAATCCTGATCTGATCGCCGCTCTGGACGAAGCTACGGTGTTGTCAGATGAAGCTTCCGCTCCGGTAACTGCTGCGGAAGATCTGTACCTGTCCCTTACGGATGAGGAAAAGGCAAACGAGGCCGTAGCGGCTGCGTATTCCGCACTTGCTGCATTGGTTGTAACCATGCAGGCGACCATCGAGAATCCCTCTGTTCCGAGCGAAGGCGGTGACGATGCCGGATCTCCTCCCGATCTGGAAGAGATCCACCAGATGTTGTATGGGGATCTTCCTGATGCACCCACAGGTAGCTATATGGGCAGCTATGGTCTTCCCGTTGCTACCGGTGACACCAAAATCGGTATCAGCTACTGGAACGATGATCAGTCGAACGCCATTGGCTACATGGATCCCGAGGCGCTGAATTCGGATGGGCTGTCCATCACAGTACCCCGTCAGGCCGGCGAGTCCTTTGCCATTGTGCCCATCTTTGTGCAGGTTGAATATCCCGCCAACAACAGCACCTCGCAGATCATCCTGCCTGAAGATGTGGTCCTGCTGGACTATTCCGGCAATCCGGCAGATGAGCAGACCACTGCTGCCATTCTGAACAGCAGTTATGTAGAATCTTCTGCAGCCACGACCGGCATCTATGTGCAGGCAGACAACGATTTTGCCGTAACATTCCGCTACAACGCTCCGGATGGTTCCAGTCTGGAAAAGACCTTGAATGTCCATCTGGAAGGTGAAACGGAGACACAGCCGACGAAGGCCAATGGAATCAGCACTTACGAAGCACGCCCCGAGCCGGATGTAAAGACTGGTAAAATCACGAGTGTGCAAAAAGTAAATGGTTCATGGCTGATTTGGTTTAACGGGCAGGAAGCATACTGCTGCACCCATGGTGCGAAGGGCAGTCCTAACGGATGTCCTACCTACAATTATTCGCACACTTCCATCGTAACGGCGGCCCAGTACACGCCCGGCGATCATTTTAGCAACCAAGTAAATATTTGGGGTGGTTTGGGGCAGCTGTCTCTCGGTCTGATGAGTGCCGATGCTGCTATGGATTCCGTCTATGATGAGGTACAGCGTTGGATTATTTCCAACTATCCTGACAGCGTTCCGGCTCAGAGTTATATCCGTTCCCTCGAGCAGATGAGCAACGGTGTATCCACTTATGTGGCGGAAAGTGACTATTATACCTACATCTACCAACCCCCTATTTCCGGCTGGCAGACTGTTGCACTGATCGGACCTCCCACTGGCAGCATTGATCCGGACGTTCCGCCCGCAGGTGCCGAGTATTACGCCAGTTGGTCGGCTTCGCCCCAGACTGCCAGCGGCAGTTTTGATGCGAACTACACAGTCAACGTAGACAAGCAGCAACTTGAAACCGCCGAAAAAGTAGACGGTGCCACCATTGAGATTGAACCCTTGGAAAAGGGTGGTACGATTGACGGTGGCAATTGGAGCATCACTCCGGCGGATAAACAGACCGTGACCACCAGTGGCCACACTATGGATGACGCTTACCAGGATAACGGAGGCGACGCCAGCGCCAGCTGGAGCCTGCACTACAGTGTGACCAAGACCTCCACCAGCAGCCGTAGTGGGAGCGAGGGTCCGTATTCCAGCCAGGCTGAGGCAGACGCAGCAGCGGCCAGTGCCAAGGCCAGCGCAGAGTCTGAGTTGCGCGCCGAAGCCCAAGGCATGGTAGACCGAGCCATTGCTGCGGCCAAAAGCGAGCTGGCCAGCATTGATTTCCGTTTCGATGAGACGGTCGTCCCGGTAGGATTTGAGTTCTACGATGGTGAACATGGAAGCAAGCAGACCATCTCGGTCCCCATGGACAGTTCGGATGAATACCTCATGCGAAACGATGAATGGTCGTTGCAGGTCAATATCCGGAAAACGGACAGCGAAACCGGCGAAACGATCACTTCTGATGCGGAGTATGCGGTCTTCGAATGGGATGTTGTTTCTCAGATGTATATCCCGTTCCACGCTGAAAAGCCGTGCGAAGCAACAGCACCCACCTATAACGGATACCATGTGGTCCGCAACGAGGATGGAACTTATTCCGTCGCCAACAGTACCGATTATGGCACCGAGTTCGATACCTCCCGGACCATGTACTACACCCAGCGCAACCAGGGCCGTTTTATCATCGTCGAGACCAAAGCGCCGGACGGCTACTTCGGCGATTGGACAGACATTGAACATCCTGGTGAGCCCGGCACTCCGTTTGGTAAGCGTGCTTACTATATTGAGATTACCAAGGACAATGACGGCAGCGTGATCTGGCTGGATAACGCCGACTACAATGCTGACATTTCCACCAGCTATACCGGCGGCACAAAGCTGACCTTCGATGGACGAGAAGCAACCGTAACCATTTATGGTCAGCCGCAGGATGCCGGTCGAACTTATGTGACCGACAGCACCGGCCTCGCAAACAACGAGGATAGCTATACCATGATTCCCCAGGACAATGTGTTCCAAAATGATCGAGTTCTGGGCGAGATCATCCTGGCAAAATCCGATTTGGATCAGCTGCGCCCCACACCGATGTCCGAAAATGGTGAGGACTGGGAAGTGCCCGGAACTGCGTCTCATGGCGAAGCAAGCATTGAAGGGGCCGTGTACGACCTTTATGCCGCTGAGGATATTCTCCATCCCGATGGTGTGAGTGGTGTGGTTGACTACAGCAAGATCACCGATCAGGATGGCAATCCCATCTGGCATACCACAGTGCGCACCAACAGCGGCTGGGATGATTCCTACCTGCCCATCCTTTCCAAAGATCATCTGGTGGCGAGCGCCGAGATCAAGGATGGGGTGTTGGTGTTCGGAAATCTGTACCTGGGCAAATACTATTTGGTAGAGCGGGCTACCGGCCTTGTGCTGCCCGTGGATACCAACAGCAAGTTCTACGTCACCGGTCAGTATCCTGAATTGAACCGCAAACTGGAGCCTACTGGTGAGTACTCTCCGCTGGAGGAGTATTATGGCGAATACACCGACTACGTTTATAAAAACCAGTACTCCGCCGTTGCTGAAGGACGTTCTCCGGAAGGCTTTAAGACCTACGACGGCTACTATCTGAGCTACGCCGAAGGTTACCTCTGCGATGAGATCAACCACTATGAAACCCTGTCCTATGGCGACGAATCCGGCTATGTAGTCCGGGAAGGCGAACAAAGCCTGGATGCAGTCCTGAAGGGCGGTTTTGAACTCCGTAAACTGGTAAGTACCACTGGCCCGGGCAGCCCCGCTCCCAAGCTGGAAGGCGCTGGTTTTACCGTCTACCGCATCCCCGATCTGAGCAAGGCGGACCAGTTCACCCGCAACCCGGACGGCAGCTACAATGTCCAAAGTGTGCTGGATGCCTACCGCAAGGACAACTACGACCCCGACACTCTGAAATATGATTTCACTGGCGAAGCCCAGGCGATCGCCCGGATGTTCGAGAGCGACGCCGATCTGGTGTACGCTTATAACGCGACTCTGACCGATGCAGGCGATTTCGCCAACGGCAGCGGTCTCGGCTGGGTACCTACTGGCACGACCAACGAATATCGTCTGAGCAAAATTTACACGAATGAGGAAGGCATCATTCGTGTGACCGGTCTGCCCTATGGCCAGTATCTCGTCGTTGAGACCACCATCCCGAAAGATGTGTTCCAGGCCGATCCCTTTGGCTTTAAGGTGGACAGCGACACGCCCCAGAGTATCTTCTGTCAGCCTAATGGTAGTGTAACAGAGCCCAGCAACAGCTATGTGACCTACAACATCTTGGATGAGGAGATGGAAGGCTACTTGAAGCTGGTCAAGGTGGACGCCGAGACTGGCAAGGCTGTCAAGCTGGCCAATACTGCATTTGCCATCTATAAGCTTAATGATGATGGAAGCAGGGAACGCCTGTCCATGATCGACCCCGACAGCGGTGATCCCACTGTCAAAACCGATGTGTTCTATACCGATGAGAATGGTATGATGAAGACGCCCGAAAAACTGCCTTTGGGGCGTTATCTCATTGAAGAGCTGGAAGGCCCGAACGGATTCTTCAACGATGAGCAGTATACTGTAGAGTTCGAGATTTCGTCCGACTCCGCCTGGGAAGTGATTGGCAATGCTGTCAACGGCATGGATGAGTATATTCTCACCCAGGAGTACATCAACCACGAGTCCCTCGGCAAACTCACCATTCGAAAAATCGGTGAAGTCCTGATGGGCTGGCAGGAAGATGAGGGTGACATCCTTGATCCCGAATACTCCGGCATGGCGCGTCCTGGACATTTTGTTTATGAAGATCGTCCAATTCCTGGTGCGCAGTATACCATTACTGCCAATGAAGATATCTATACCCAGGATCGGCAGACTGATGCCGAAGGCAACCGTACCCTGTGGTATGCCAAGGGTGACGTTGTGGCCGTAGTCACCACCGGCAACGGCACCAGCGATATCAACGTGTTCCGCCCTGGCCGCACTCAGGCCACCTACGATTTCCTCAGTGTGATCCACGACGGTACGATCGGAGAAGTCACCGTGACTCTGCCGCTTGGAAGCTACCACATTGAGGAGACCAACCCGCCCTATGGTTATACCGGCACTGCTCAGAGCTACGATGTTGTCTTCACTTGGGACAACCAGACCAACAGCGTGGTTATGGCACAGAGCATCACCAGCACGGATGCGGACGGCAATGCCACCACGACCGAGTTTGAGGTCATCAATGCAGAGGATGCCACTGCAGAGTTCGCTGAACAGCAGACTCTGAAATTCCACAACGACCGCGTGAAACCTGAGATTGATATCTACAAGAAGGATATCAAAACTGGTGAACTGGTCGCAGGTGCGGTCTACAACCTGATTTCCACCGATAATATCTACAATGCAGATGGCAAACTGCTCTTCCACGCCGGGGATCTGATTGCTACCTCTGCGCCGACGGATGAAAACGGTCACACCACCTTCATTTGCGATCTGCCGATGCGCGGCCAGTACTATGGTGTCGATGGCGTCTATATCCCTGAAAACATCTACGGCACTGACGCTGATCACACCAAGAACAGCGGCAACTATATCATTCGCGAGATTAAGGCGCCGGACGGCTATTATCTGGACGCTCCGGATGCAGAGATTACCTTCACCTATGCAGGCGCAGAATCCGCTACTGTCACCATTGAATCGACTTTCCAGAATGATGCTACGTCCTTCCACGTTTCCAAGCGCGAGCTGACTGGGGATGAGGAACTTCCCGGAGCAAAACTCACGATCAAAGATACGGACGGCAATGTGGTCCGGGAATGGATCAGTGGTGAAGAACCTGTGGAGATCCGCGGTCTGCTCTTCGACAAGGTATATACCCTGACCGAGACAAACCCGGCACCTAGTTATGCGCTTGCAGAAGACATCCGGTTCAAACTGGTTCAGAGTAAGAATGAGGACGGCGATCTCATCAATGCTGCAGATGTTTATGTCTGCACCGGTAAGGACTGGTTGATCTTTGACCACTGGGAGAAGATGGAAGACGGCATGGTGGTTATGCGTGATGATATCATCCGTGTTGAGATTTCCAAGCAGGACATCACCACCAAGCAGGAATTGCCTGGTGCCCACCTGGTCATCAAAGACGAGAACGGCAATGTGGTTGCCAGCTGGGTCTCCTCGGATAAGCCCTACTACATCGAAAAACTCCCCGCCGGCAAGTATGTGCTGATCGAGGAGAGCGCACCTGATGGGTATCTGGTCGCAGAGAAGATTGAGTTTGAGGTCAAACCCACTGGCGAGATCCAGACTGTCATCATGTATGACAGCCGCGTTCCCACTCCTGAGCAGCCTACTCCGGAACCCCCGACTCCGACCCCACCGACACTGCCTCAGACCGGTGACCTGCCCTGGCTGCCGGTTGCGCTCGGCGTTGTAGCCGCTGGAGCCGCTGTCGGTATTCTGGTTATGAGTCGCAAACGCGACCTTGCCCTGCGCGACGATGATTCGAAGCAGGAGCAGCAGGATCACGAGCAATGAGGTACTTTCTAAAAGGATTTCTCTATGGAATACTGGGGATTTCTTTGATTGGCCTGATCTGGCTTATGATTGTCCGACCGCAGCTGACCGCCCGGGATGCTGCGGAACTAAAAGATGAGTATTCTGAAACTGTCTCCGGGGCCACAAGCCCCGGAGATTCTGTTGGAGAGGAGTCTTCCGTAGATATCCGCGCTATGCAGCGACAGTACCCGGATATCAAAGCTTGGCTCACTGTACCGGGGACAGTAATCGATTATCCTGTTATGCAGAGCAGTGCGGATGATCCGGAGCACTATCTCCGACGCAATTACGATGATACTTGGCGTATGGCAGGCAGCCTGTTTTTTCAATACGACTGTACACTTGATTCACGCAATTTGGTGATTTTTGGTCACAACATGTCGGATGGATCGATGTTTGCGTGCCTTCGCAATATGTTTGATGCAGAATTCCGCGAAGAGCATTCACAGATTATACTGCATACGGCAGATAGCACACGCTATTTCCGCGTTGTGTCCGCGATGAAAACGGACTTAACACAGCTTCCGTTTAACCAAACCATGTTCCAAAGTGATAATGACTTCCTTACATTTGCAGAGCAAATGCTGCAGGATACCGATGCCATGCCCAATAGCAACCTCACACTACTTACACTCATCACTTGTGCATATGACTGGGACGGAGCCAGAACAGTAGTTGTGGCGGTTGAAACGAATGAGGAGTGATTATTTGTAGAACTGTATTGGCGTTCACGAAGGGGATGAGACAGACGGAGCATCTGTTGGATAGACTGGCGCGGGAGCAGGATACCGTGGTATCAAATCTGCGCCTTGTGATGTATTACCGTCACAATACAATACTCAAGCTGATCTGCATGCCGAATAAAGAAAGTGTTTCTCTTCCGGAATGGTCGAGAACATTATCTTACTTGGCTGAAACAAACCTTTCTATCAATTCCTACGATGAAGTTGACATGGTTTTGAATGAACTTTTCAAATCATCGTGACCTTAATATCCAGAGGAGGCAGAATGAAAGCGAGAACAACCATATTGCTGGTGCTCCTTTGTTTATGCATCTTTATGGGCCAAACAGCTTATGCGGATACCGACGGTACCGAATTGCAAATACTGGAACCGTCGTACCTTGAAATTCAATTGGGCATAGACTGGGCCGGCACCGAGTTTCAGCTCCGTACAGATATGGGGCTCTATCCAGACACCATCCAAGTTGATGAAAATGGAATACTCCATTTGGAGATAGGCGGAAGCAAAAATTATCTTCTCTCAAATCTGTCGGATGATACGCTGACGGTTACGCTCCCGGAGGAAACAGGTGTGTCCTCCGCACTGGCCCAGGAGGAGCAACGTGACACGAACGCAGACAAGGAAACATGGCCGATATTTGTGATGGTCGGAGTGTTGGTTTTTGCCATAGGCGTTTGTGTCGGAATAGGAGGTGGTATTGCTTACTGCAATATTGGGAAGCGATGAAAACGCTCCCAGACTGATTTTAAAACGCAACATACAAAACGATTGGTAATAATCGCATTGTTATAATTTAATTTATAACAAATAGGCTTGACATTCGCCGTTTGGTATGCTATTCTGAAGATGTGGCAGGGGCTTGCGCTCAGGCATACAGTCTCTTCGGAAGAGCTCCCGGAGTCAGACCCTCCCTGCAGGCGGGGAACTGTATCGGATTTCGCGCAATGAGCGATCCACACGGCGCAAGTCACATCTGATCATTTTAGAGCCGGAAGGCTGCTGGGATCAGCAAGATGCTGGAGATGAATATGAAATCTCCTTTGCCATCTTGTTTCCCATGCAGTTTTCCGGCTCTTTTTCTATTTTTAGCTGAAGAGAGGAACCTCATAATGAGAAAAAACAAAAAGAAAGGGAATAATCCTAGTAAAATGCGCTGCCCTTATTGTGGGGCACCTATGATTTTGCGGAGCGCCGATGGGATTTATAAAGACAATTCACAGAACGCAAAACTTTATGTTTGCAGAAATTACCCAAACTGCGACACCTATGTGAGAACTAAGCAGGGGAGTGCATTCCCTTTAGGAACCCCAGCAAATCGTGAACTGAGAGCGTTGCGTATCCAGGCACATCGTTGTTTTGATGCGATTCATGAGAACGGATACATGGTGAAACGAGATGCCTATATTTGGCTTGCTAATCTTCTTCAGGTACCGCAGTCACAGGCTCATATAGGATATTTGGGTGAATATTCATGCCGGAAAGTGATTGAGGAAAGTATGCTGATGCTGAAAAGGTATCAGCAGGGGAGAAGTGACTGTGACCAGGGGGTGAACTCATGAAGCTTAATGATCAGCAACGTGAACTAGTCAGTAACAATATTAAACTGATTCACAAGGTCATCCATGACAAGGTGCATAATCCGCACCAGGCCGGAATTTTCAGTTATGACGATCTATTTCAAATCGGTTGTATAGGACTTTGCAAGGCAGCTGCTACAGACAAGGGTGGTGTTTTTTCCACCTATGCTTATCGTCTGATCTGGAATGAAATCTGCTCGGCTTTGGAATATGCCTCTGTGCGGTCCACAAGAGAGTCATTGATGGACCCGGGAACAATGGTGCAGCCCGTAGCTGTTGCCGCTGATCCCGATATAAGTCATTTGGACCTTGAGGCCGTACTTGATCAAGCTGAGCAACAAGCTACAGGGATAACGGCCAAGGGAATCCATGTACTCAGGTTGAAAGCCAAAGGGTATACTTGCCGTGAGATCGGCGAAATGATGGGAGTCCCTGCAAACTACGTGACCGCCTGGATGGCTAAAGCACGTGCTTATCTCAAGGCAGAACCAAGGTTTGTTGAACTGTACAAAGCGGTATAAATGAATAACCGGCATTTTCTGAATGGAAAATGCCGGCCTTTTTTTGTTTGTTATCATATGCCGTGATCAAGCCGTGATCAAGTACGAGGAGAAAACCAGCTATGTTGTAATAATGTGATGCGTTCGCATAAATTTTCTCGCTATTCACAGAGAAATATGCTATAATGAAGCTGTAGTATTGCAACCATGTAGTATTGAAGAAGAGGTGCTAGACATGGCAGTATCCTATAAAAAACTATTTAAGATTCTCATTGATCGCGATATGAAGAAAAAAGAGTTCCGTGATTTTGTCGGCATTAGCTACTCAACCATGAGCAAGCTGGAAAAAGGTGAGAACACAACTGTCGAAGTGCTGGAGAAAATATGCCTCAAACTCGGATGCGGGATTGATGATATTATGGAAATTCTACCGGACAGTCCTGATAATGGGACAGGTCAAGGTGTAGAGTAATATTGGGGAGGAACAATCAGCAGGATGGAAAGAAAAGAATATAGCGCGGGCGCAGTGAAGATGTCCTTCTGGTTTATCGAGTTCCGCAAGGTTGTCCAGCTTCTTCACGACGGAAAAAGCATGGATGAGATAAAAGCACTCGCACAGAGCGAAAATATCTTTGCGGCACCAACCGCGCTGCGCTCCAATCAGATTTATAGTACAGTGGCCGGGAGAATAAGATCGCTGGATCAGAGTTTCATCCCCTTCTTCCTGTCCGGCGACCTTGCGACACAGAAACTCTATGCGTTGATTGCAGCAATGGCGTATGACACACTCTTCTTTGATTTTGTCTATGAGGTCATCCGGGAGAAGATGATCGTCGGCAGCAACGAGCTGACAGACAGTGATGTGCGCGTCTTTTTCAAAGACAAGCAGCAGCAAAACAAAAAAGTGGCCGGATGGACGGACGCAACCTTGGTTCGCTTGGGTCGTTGTTATAAAACAATGCTCTACGAAGCCGGGATCATTGATAAATCGAAAACGGTCAGAACTATATTGAAACCAATCTTCGACCCGGAGCTATCCCGTTGGTTGGAGCAAAATGACATGGCAATCTACGAGAAGGCATTGACGGGGGTGAAGTAATGGATTTAACAGCACGGCTGGACGCGATGGAGGCGGCAATCAAGAAGCCTTCCTTTCGGCAGAGCAGTGGAAAAGCTAATGAGGTCAACTACTGGATTTTTGATTATCCGCCAGAGAAGGAACTGGAAGTCCGTGAGCGGATCGAATATATGAAGAACAAAAATCTGAAAGGCACCGACGAATATCAACTGGTTGTTTTCGACCTCTACGACATTATCATTGACTTTTTGGAGCGCAAGAATTTTGTAGAGAAATGCTGTGACTTCGAGAAGAAGCGGGGCTTCGGGCGAATCGTAAAGGCAGTCAGTAACTCCATGAAGGTTAGCGAAAACGACAGTCTGATCGTCCAGTATATTCAGGAGAACACACCGGAAAATGCCATCGTCTTCCTGACAGGAGTGGGCAAAAGTTATCCTCTCCTGCGCTCCCACAATGTGCTGAATAATCTTCATCAGTCCTACCTCCGCGCTCCGGTGGTTATGTTTTTCCCCGGCACATACAACGAGCAAGAATTGATTCTCTTCAACGAGATTAAGGACGATAACTATTATAGGGCCTTCCGGCTTGTGAAGTGATGGAGGTAGTGCAATGCAGATTAAAGAAATGTTTGCCAAGAAGATCGACAGAGAGATTCAAGGCGTTATCATCGTTGGACAGGGCGAGGACTCCAATGTTTCGCAGGAGCTTGAAGAATATGTTGTGACCCGAGAACTGCAAAAGCATTTTGCCGACTTCTATGCTTCCTATAAGAAGGGCATTGTGGGGACTACTCCGAAGATGGGCGTCTGGATTTCCGGATTCTTTGGAAGCGGTAAATCTCACTTTCTGAAAATCCTCTCTTATCTTCTGGAGAACCGTCAGGTGAGCGGCAAAAAGGCGCTGGACTACTTCATCGACGATAAAAAGATTATCGACCCGATAGTGCTTGCCGACATGAAGCTGGCTGCCGAGACCCCTACCGATGTCATTCTGTTCAACATTGATTCCAAGAGCGAGTCTACGGGGAAGCAGAATAAGGATGCCATCGTCAATGTATTCCTAAAGGTCTTCAACCAGATGCAGGGTTTCTGCGGCTCTATCCCTCATGTTGCTGATCTGGAGCGCCACCTTTCTGAGGAAGGCTGCTATGACGAGTTCAAATCCGCATTTGAAGAAGAATATGGTGAGCCTTGGGAATCATCTCGGCAGGACTTTGACTTCATTCAGGACAGTGTTGTAGACGCACTGGTCTCGATGAATTTCATGAGCGAGGCCGCTGCGCGGAACTGGTGCGAAAAGGCCGTGGAGCCGTATACAATCAGCATTGAGGACTTTGCAAGGCGCGTCAAATCCTACATTGACCGCAAAGGAAACAACCACCATGTTGTTTTTCTCGTAGATGAGATTGGCCAGTACATCGGAGACGATTCCAAGCTCATGCTCAACCTCCAGACCGTAACCGAGGAACTGGGCAAGGAATGTATGGGCAAGGCATGGGTCATTGTGACCAGCCAGCAGGACATTGACTCTATCACCAAGGTTAAGGGCAACGACTTCTCCAAAATTCAGGGACGCTTTGACACCCGTCTTTCCCTCTCTTCTGCAAATGTGGATGCCGTTATCAAGAAGAGAATCCTTGAAAAGACGGAACCGGCTGCGCAGGCGCTCCGACTGCTTTATGAGCAGAAGGCAACGATTATCAAGAACCTGATTGTATTCAATGACACGGCAGAAAAGAAGCTGTATGCGAGCGCCGAAGACTTTGCCGAGGTCTACCCCTTTGTACCGTATCAGTTCAATCTGTTGTCCAGCGTACTGACTTCCATTCGTACCCACGGAGCTTCCGGCAAGCACCTTTCCGGTGGCGAGCGGTCCATGTTGGCGCTCTTCAAGGAGTCCGCTGTCAACGTCATGAATGAAGAGGCAGGGGTCATTGTACCCTTCCATCGCTTTTATGACGCACTGGAAAACTTTCTGGATCACAGCCATAGCGGGGTGATCATCCGGGCTTATGACAACAGCTACATCAACCCGGAGAAGAAGGACAAGGATGTCTTCGCTATCAATGTCCTCAAGACCCTCTTCATGGTCAAGTATGTGCTGGAAATTGAGGC
>QWCV01003571.1_pt1 | contig 35217 bp, 36 predicted proteins | sample 1972621 | NCBI WGS metagenome assembly QWCV01 (sample SAMN09866699, study PRJNA288562) | Human gut metagenome isolate pre2_stool, whole genome shotgun sequencing... | isolation source: gut | host: Homo sapiens | place: USA: California | reverse complement strand
GCGATGACAGAGTGGGACGAGGAGGTCATCCACCAGCTGCTGGAGAAGGTGACGGTGCTCTCCCGGGAGAAGATCCGGGTGACCTTCCGGGATGGCCGGGAGATCGAGCAGTATGTGGCACAGCCAAAAAGGAGGAAGCTTGCATGAAGATCTTCGCTATAGGTGATACCCTCTGGAATTTTGAGCGGTTTCGCCCGGAATACTTCCCGGAGGGCCAAGAGCTCACCAAGGAGGATGTGGTGCTCCAGCTGGGAGACTTCGGCGGCGTGTGGTTCGGAGATGAACGGGATGACGAGGCGCTGGACTGGCTGAAAGGGCTGCCCTTCACGGTGGCCTTCGTCTCGGGAAACCATGAAAACTACGATGCCCTTGTGAAATACCCGATAGAGAACTGGCACGGCGGCAGGGTGCAGCCCATCCGGCCCCACGTGCTCCACCTGATGCGGGGGCAGGTATTTGAGCTGGCCGGCCGCACCTTCTTCACCATGGGCGGGGCGGCCTCCCACGACATTGAGGACGGCATCCTCAGCCTGGAAGATCCCAACTTTGAGCGAAAATACCTGACATTGAAGCGGAAAGAGCACGCCCGATTCCGCATCGATCACCTGGCCTAGTGGAGGGAGGAGTTACCCTCGGAGGAGGAATATGCAGAGGCCAGACGAAACCTGGACGCCCACGGCTGGGCGGTGGACTACATCCTCACTCACTGCGCCCCCACCAGCATTGCTCTCCAGTTCTCCCGGCACAATGTGGCGGACCACCTGACGGACTTCCTCCAGGAGGTCAAAGACCGGGTGCAATACCACTACTGGCTGTTCGGGCACTACCACGGAAACAAAGCCATTGATACCAAGCACATCCTCTTGTGGGAGCAAATCGTGCAGATTTTATAGAGAAGGCCGTAAGGGAAAGGGCGGCGTTTTGATCCGCCGCCTTTTCCTTTGCGGCCTTCTGTCCAAGAAAATATCTCACCACTATGGAGTAGATAGAACGAATGTGCTATAATTGGCTTGAAAAACTCCGGGGAGGCGGTACGATGGCGATCGAGGACGGCGCGTGGATCATGCGGGGGCTGGACTGGGATGACCCCAGCCGCACCCAGAGCTGGGAGGAGCTCATCGGCTTGATTGACGAGGTGGGCTTCCTGCCCCTGTTCAAAAACGAGGTAGACAGCTTCTCCGCGGAGGAGAACACCTCCGACCTCTATTGGTGGACGGGGGACGAGGAACAGGATTCCTGGGAGTGGCGGCGGCTGATCGCCCGCAGCGGCAGGGTGGCCTACGGCAAGTTCTTCGGCGGCAAGGCGGGCTTCATCTCCAGAGCATGGTTTCCCCACTTCGCCAACTGGCGGAGGGACGGCTACGACTTCGACAGCCGCTGGGACGAGGAGCTGGCCACCATGCGGCAGAAGCGGATCATGGACCAGTTCCTGACCAAAGACGAGTGGTTCTCCTTTGAACTCAAGCGGCAGGCCGGATTCGGCAAGGGCGGGGAGAAGAACTTCGAGGGCACGGTGACTGACCTGCAGATGGGCGGCTATCTGCTCATCCGGGATTTCCGCCGGCGGGTCAACAAGAAGGGCTTCCCCTACAGCTGGCACATCTCCGTCTACTCCACCCCGGAGACCCTGTGGGGCTATGACCACGTCTCATCCGCCTACTCTGTAGCTCCGGCGGAGTCCAAGGCCCTGATTGATGAACAGATCTGGAGGAATTTCCCCGAGGCCACACAGGAAGAATTGGACGCCGTGCTGGGTTGAACCCGATAATTGGACAGCGCCCGTGATATACTAAGATGGAAAGGAGATGACCGGGGCGTGAAGGAAAAGTGCTACCTTTGCTGCGATTTGAAGAGCTTTTACGCCTCGGTGGAGTGTGTGGAGCGGGGGCTGGATCCCATGACCACCAACCTGGTAGTGGCGGACAAGCGGCGGACGGACAAGACCATCTGTCTGGCCGTAACCCCTTCCCTGAAGGCCTACGGCATTTCAGGCCGGGCCAGGCTCTTCGAGGTGGTGCAGAAGGTCAAAGAGGTCAACCTCCGGCGGCAGCGGCAGGCCCCGGGCCGGCGGTTCACCGGCGCCTCTTGGCACGACCGGTCGGTGCAGGAGAACCCGTCTCTGGCTCTGGACTACCTGGTGGCCCCGCCCAGAATGGCCCACTATATCGACTGGAGCACAAAGATTTACAGGGTCTACCTGAAATACATTGCGCCGGAGGACATCTTCCCCTACAGCATCGACGAGGTGTTCATGGACGTGACCAACTACCTGGATACCTACAAGATGACGGCCCGGGAGCTGACCCAGACCATTCTACTGGATATTCTGAACACCACCGGCATTACCGCTGCGGCGGGAATGGGGAGCAACCTGTATCTGGCCAAGATTGCCATGGATATCGTGTCCAAGCATATCCGGGCCGACCGGCACGGCGTCCGCATCGCCAAGCTCACGGAGGAGAGCTACCGCCGCCTGCTCTGGGCGCACCGGCCTCTGACGGACTTCTGGCGGGTGGGCAAGGGCTACGCGGGCAGGCTGGAGGCCAACGGCCTGTACACCATGGGGGACATCGCCCGGTGCTCCATTGGCAAGCCTACAGATTACCACAATGAGGAGCTGCTCTACAAGCTGTTCGGGGTCAACGCGGAGATTTTGATCGACCACGCCTGGGGCTGGGAGCCCTGCACCATCGCGGACGTGAAGGCGTACAAGCCGGAGAACAAGAGCATCGTCTCCGGCCAGGTGCTCCAGTACCCCTATGACTTTGACAAGGCCCGTCTGGTGGTGCGGGAGATGGCGGACGCCCTGGCCTTGGAGCTGGTGGACAAGGGCCTGGTGACCAACCAGCTTGTGCTCACCGTGGGCTATGACCGGGAGAACCTGGACGACCCGGGCCGCCGTCAGAACTACCACGGCCCGGTAGCCACTGACCGCTACGGGCGGAGCATCCCCAAGCACGCCGTGGGTACGGAGAATTTCCCATACACCTCGTCCGCCAATGACTTGCAGAAAGCGGCGGCGGCCCTCTACGATCGGATTGCGGACAAAAACCTGCTGATCCGCCGCTTAAGCATCAGCGCCAACAAGCTGCTGGATGAGGCGGAGGCCCCCAATGGGCACGAGGCGGAGCAGATGGATCTGTTCACCGACTACTCCGCCAGGGAACAACAGGAACAGGCGGACGAGGCTGCCCATGCCCGGGAGCGGAAGCTCCAGGAGGCCATGCTGGGCATCAAGAAGCGGTACGGCAAGAACGCCATCCTCAAGGGGATGAACCTGGAGGATGGCGCCACGGCCAAAGAGCGCAACCAAACGATCGGAGGGCATCAGGCATGAGTGGGCCATACGACGACATCATAAACCTCCCGCATCCCACCTCCAAGCGGCACCCCCGGATGCCCATCCGTGACCGGGCCGCGATTTTCAGCCCCTTCGCCGCCCTGAGCGGCCACGGGGCCGCCATTGCCGAGACCGCCCGGCTGACGGAGCAGAAGATAGAGTTGGATGAGGACACCAAGGCAGAGTTGGACCGGAGGCAGGCCGTGCTGCTGGAGTACATGGACGAACGGCCGGAGCTCACCGTCACCTGGTTCCAGCGGGACGAAAAGAAGGACGGCGGGGCTTACCTGACCACCACCGGCCGACTGAAAAAGCTCAGAGAACTGGAGCGGAGCCTGGTTTTGACAGACGGGACAGAGATTCCACTGGAAGATGTGGTGACTCTGGAGAGCGACATCTTCCAAACACTTATGTAGTTGACCACAAAAGGGAGCACGGTGCATCAGACGCCGTGCTCCCTTTTGCGATCAAAGCAGGCGCGGGGCGCCAGAAAGGAGAGCTCAATGAACGTCAGAAAGCCAACCGATTACAGCGCCATGTATGGGATGCTGGATCAGCTCATGGGGGCGGAGTTCCCGCAGATGGAGCTGTACTTTGAGATCGGCAAGATCGTCTGTGCCCACCCGGAGAAGGGCACGGCGGTCATGGCCGCCGAGTATCTCCAGGCAAACTACCCTGGGGATAGAGGATTCTCCCCGCGAAACCTGCGGCGGATGCGGGAATTTTACCGCGCCTATGCCGACAATTCAGAGCTGAGGGCGCTGGCCCTGAAGCTGGGCTGGACACAAAATATGGCCATCCTAGAAGGCTGTGAGAGCTTTGACGAGCGCACCTGGTATCTCCGGGCCGCTCTGGGGCACCACTGGACAAAGGTGGAGCTGCTGGAACAGATCCAAGCCGGAGCATGGCTGCGGGAAGAACTCGACGAACCGGACAATACCTGTTATACTGAGAGCAACATAGTATCAGTGGGGTGTCTGGAGCATGAAGAAGATCCTTTTTGTGTGTCATGGCAATATTTGTCGGAGCCCGATGGCCGAGTATGTGATGAAGAACTTGGTGAAAAAGGCGGGACTGGAGGACCGGTTCCAGATCGCCTCGGAGGCCACCAGCCGGGAGGAGATCGGCAACCCGGTCTACCCGCCTGCCCGGCGGAAGCTGGCGGAACACGGTATCTCCTGCAGCGGCCATGCCGCCCGGCAGCTCCGCAACAGCGACTACGAGGAATACGACCTGCTCATTGGGATGGACAGGGCAAACCTCCGCAGCATGTACCGCATCTGCGGCGGCGACTTCAACGACAAGATGCACCTGCTGATGGAATACGCCGGCCGCCTGGAGCAGGAGGTAGCGGACCCCTGGTACACCGAGGATTTCGATGCCACCTGGCGGGATGTGCTGGCGGGCTGCCAAGGGCTGCTGGATCAGATCATTGCACAAGGAGTGTGAGCGCATGGCGTCAAAGAAGCCTATGAAAGATCATATTCATGCCAAAGGGACAGATATTGCCGTCGTTTCCAGCGGCGATGAGAACGACTACATCTCCCTGACAGATATTGCACGCTATAAGAGCGACGCCCCGGATGATGTGATCAAGAATTGGATGCGGAACCGGGACACAATTGAATTTCTGGGGTTATGGGAGCAGCTCAACAATCCGGAATTTAAACCCGTCGAATTCGACGGGTTTAGGATCCAGGCTGGGTCTAACACGTTTACCATGTCTCCGAAAAAGTGGGTTGACGCGACCAGCGCAATCGGGATCTTTTCTAAAGCTGGGAGATATGGCGGTACATTTGCGCACAGGGATATTGCTTTCGAGTTTGCCTCCTGGATTTCTGCTGAGTTCAAGCTATACATCATCAAGGACTACCAGCGGCTAAAGGCGGATGAAAACAGCCGGCTTGCCCTTGGCTGGAATCTCAACCGGACACTGGCCAAAATCAATTATCGGATCCATACCGATGCGATCAAGGATATGCTGATCCCTCCGGACATCACCCCACAACGTCAGAGCTTTACTTATGCCAGCGAGGCTGATGTCCTGAATGTAGCCCTGTTCGGCATCACCGCAAAAGAATGGAGGCAGGCACACCCTGACAGCCCAGGCAACATCCGCGATGAGGCAAGCCTTCACCAGTTGATTGTTCTGGCAAACCTGGAGAGCATTAATGCAGAGCTGATCCGGCAGGGCGTTCCCCAAAGTGAGCGCTTGCTGCGGCTCAACGCCAGTGCAATACAAATGATGAAATCCCTGGTGGGAGACCACAGGATTGAAATGCTGGAGGGTCAGCCAGATGCAGGATATGGACAAGATCATTGACGAGCTGACTTTAATGCTTTTGTATCTGACTTCTTGGCAGGAATGCCCTACCGAAGAGATTCGGCATAAACCGATCCGAACGGCCGAGAAGCTCCGCCTGACCTGGAAGGGCCACGACCGCAGCGCGCTGAGCCGGTTGGATGCGGCGGGGCTGGTACTTAATGACTGTGGAAAAGCTCCTATACGAATTAGCCAAGACGGGGAGGCGCGTGCGCGAGATTTGCTCCGGCAGTATGGCATTTCCTGTGCGGACGCTTCCACCACCCAGATGGAGGAACACTGATGAGCAGTAAACGGGTCTGCCCCAATTGTGGCCGGAAGATGAAGCAACAGTTTATCGGTCTGTTCCACTGCAAATGCGGACTCAGTTGGAAAAGAGATATCGGCTTTTTTGAACGGACTCCAAATATGGTGTTTGCATTGGAAAGCACAAAAACCGCTCTTTTCGCTTGAAAAGGGCGGCTTTATTTTTGGGGGAGAAAGAACCACCAGCTATACTGGTGGGCTTCCCCCATATGCTTTAGCAAAAAGCAGTGATAGTGACAAGAAAGTTTCAAATAGAAGATAATATGCCCGTTTACGGGCGGCCGAGCGCAAGATGCAGGCTAAAGATAGCGGTATGGGCCACTTCACCCTGTTTTTACCGCGTGGTATAGGTGCGGGTGCGCAGGGTAAACCCGGCGTCGTAGTGTCCCAGAATGGAAAAACCTTTTTGACATCCACGTCATTTTGCAGGGCTGTTGTAGCAAAGGTGGGCCTGAGGTCGTGGAACATGAGGTGCTCTAGGCCCGTATTTTTAAAATTTACTTATAGAGGTTTACCATTCTGTCCGGGTGCTTTTCGTGCTCCTGGATGAGCAGTTCCACGGCAGCCTGTGGGATGGACACCTGCCCGACGGAGTTCTCCGTTTTGGAGCGGGTCAGCTCCAGGGAGCAGTCAGGGTTACGGACGTATTGCCTGCGCACCGGAATTGTCCGGCCTTGGATGTCCACATGTCCAACCGCAGGGCCGCCAGTTCACCTTTTCGCAGAGCGTCGTCCAAATCCAAATAGAACATGTGCAGGAGTACCCACACCCTAGCAGCCTCCAAGTCGTCCCGGATGTGCTCCAGAGGCAGGATTTTCATGTGCAGTTTTCGGGCATTAGGGACGATGCAGGCACTAACAATAAGCTCGTAATAGTTTGAAATAGCGTAGCAAACGTTAGGCTAGGCGCAAAGCTTGTACCACGTTCACAGTCCAGTGGCCGGCTCTCCCGATGTCCCTGATAATGACAGCCATCCGCCGGCAGAGGTATTTTCTTGCAATTCTAAGTTTGGAGTGGTAAACTGGGCATGCACGCAACACAGATTGGAAGGAGGATGGAGCATGAATCCCGAGAGCGACTTCCGGATTGAGAGCACGTATGACAGGCAGGCGTATCAGGCCATGGCAAAGGCCACCTGGAAGCTGTTCCAGAAGCACAGGATGGAGGTGATGGCCTATCCCGCCCTGATCAGCGTGGCTTTGGTGATCGCCGTTCTGCTGGTATTTAACTGGAATCATACGGTCCTGCCCATACGCATTTTGGGTATTGCGTTTATTGTTCTGCAGTTCGCGGTGATCCCCCTGGGCGCGCGGCGCGCTCAAGCCAAGACGTGCCGGAAAGCGATCCGTGATGCGGAAAAACGGGGCGAATATCCCGCCCGTGTGGAGTTTTTGTTCCAGGACGACCATATCCGTACCACAGTGGGGAAGGAAGCCACGTCGGTTCGCTACCGGGAGGTCAGCCATTTGGCCGCTCTGAAGGACTGGCGGTTCCTCTATTTCGGGCAGGGGGCGTATATCATCCCCGTCTCGGCGTTTCGGGATGCGGCGGAGCTGGACCGCTTCGATACGTTTATTACCGGGAAGTGCGGCATGCCCATTGTAATACTGGAGGGGGAAGTACCCAAGAGCTGACGGAACGCAAGAAGGGGAGGAGACGGATGCAGGAGTCCGAGCGTATTTTCATTGCTGAAAACGCCACGCTGCTGCGGGGAAGCGAGCGGGAGCTCAACCGGCAGCTCTTTACGATCCTGAACAGCATCTATGACGGACTTTACATTACGGACGGACAGGCCAACACGATCCTGATCAACCGCGCCTATGAGGAGGTCTCCGGCCTGCGGCGGGAGGACGTGCTGGGCAAAAGCATGCAGGAGATTGTCGCTACCGGCATGATTGACCGCTCCGGCTCCCTGGGGGTGCTCAAGACTCGAAAGCCGGTGACGCTGGAGCAGACCTTCCGCACCGGCAAACAGGCGCTCATCACCAGCACACCCCACTTTGACAGCAGCGGGGAGATCACCATGATCATCACGGTGGTCCGGGATATGACGGAGATCTACGGCCTGCAGCGGAAGTATCAGGAGAGCGAGGAGCGCCGCCGCTCCGAAATGGAGTTCTTGCAGCGCAACCAGAGGTTTGTCTCCCGCATGGTGGCGGCCGATCCCCGCACGCTGGAGGTGCTGGCCCGGGCCCAGAAGGTGGCCGCCCTGGACACGACGATCCTGCTGCTGGGGGAGACCGGCGTGGGCAAGGAGCAGTTCGCGCGGTACATCTACGAAAACTCCGCCCGCGCCCGGCAGAGTTTCATCGGCATCAACTGCGGCGCCATCCCGGCCAGCCTGATCGAGAGCGAGTTGTTCGGCTATGAGAAGGGGGCCTTCACCGGGGCCAGCAAAGAGGGAAAGATGGGTGTGTTTGAGAGCGCCGACAAGGGCACCGTCTTTCTGGACGAGGTGGGCGACCTGCCCCTTGAGATGCAGGTACATCTCCTCCGCGTCCTGCAGGAGATGCAGGTGAGAAGAGTTGGAGGCGTACGCTCCATCTCGGTGGACGTGCGCATCATCGCCGCCACCAACCGGAACCTGCTGGACATGGTGCATGAAAAGACCTTCCGGGAGGATCTGTACTACCGGCTCAATGTGGTGCCCATCGAGATCCCGCCCCTGCGGGAGCGCAAGCGGGACATTCGCCCGCTGGTGGAGAGCTTTCTCAAGGACATGAACAAGAAGTACCGCTATCAGAAGCGGTTTGCCGACGCAGCCATGGAGATTCTATACAGCTACGTCTGGCCCGGCAACGTGCGGGAGCTGAAAAACGTAGTGGAGCAGGCGGTGATCCTCAGCGCCGGGGACGAGATCCAGCCCTCCGAGCTGCCCATTGCCTGCCGATTTGAGGGGGAGAGCCACGGCGGGGACGAGACTGGCCGTGTGAACCTGAAGCTGGAGGTGGCGCGGTTCGAGTACGAGTACATCTGCCGCGCCTATGAGAAGTACGGGACGGTGCGGGCCGCGGCGGCCAGCCTGGGGATGGACAGCGCCACCTTTGTTCGTAAACGCCGCAAGTTTGAAGAGTTGCTGCAAAAATGAAACGGGCGCTGTAAAAATGCACCAGCCTACAGAATTGCGGCAGGTCAATTGGTTTCAGTTAGATAAGTTTAAATTAACCGATGATCTCTTGATGCAGAAATGCAGCAAACAGGGAGAGGGATTTCTCGGGGGAAAAGCCCAATCAACTGCGCGGCAGTTGATTGGGCCTTTTTTTTGAAGTTGGCATGTGAAATGCATAAGAGAAGGAGTGTCACGAACAGTTGGCCAACTGTCGCAGCGAGACTGACAAAACTCCATCCGCCTCCCCTTTGTCCACTACAAATGGTCGGTTCCCGAGATGGTGCAGGCCGTGTTCATGTGTGCGACCTGCCTGGGCGCTATCCCCGTGCTGCAAGAGGTCCTGGGCGTTTCGTACGGTGTAGCCCTGTCCATGGTCATCATTAACGGCTTCTTCTACAACCTGCATGTGTTGCTGGGCGACCCCGTGGTGCCCGGGTGGATCACCCCTGCCATTCCCATCATTACCGCCTTCCTGACCGACGGATATGAGATGGGCCCTGAGCGTACCCAGGCGCTGATTGCTATGCAGTTGATTCTGGGCCTTATCTTCCTGGTGTTCGGCATCACCGGCATCGGCGGCAAGATGGTACACTTGGTGCCAAACTCCGTAAAGGCCGGCGTACTGATGGGCGGCGGCTTAGCGGCCATCATCGGCGAGATGGGAGAAACCGGTCGTTTCTGGACGTATCCCATCTCTATTACCGTGGGTGTGCTGGTGGCCTACTTCTGCCTGTTCAGTCCCATATGGGCCAACCTGCGCCGGAAATACAAGGCCATTGATTTAATCGGCAAGTTCGGTATGCTGCCGGCTATCATCATCGGTGTCGTTCTGGGCCCCATTGTGAAGGAGATCGCGGTGCCTGCTGTTCAGTTGTGGCCCCTCATCAAGATTGTCTCCCTTTGCCATCGGCTGGCCCAGCGCGGCGACCTGGATTGCCGCCATCCCCACCGCTATCGTGGTGTATATCATTGCCTTTGGCGACTTCGTCACCTCGGAGGAGCTGCTCCGCTCCGCCGATGAGGTCCGCCAGGATGAGAAGATTGACTTCAACGCCAACCGCTCCAACGTCATCAGCGGTATCCGGAACGTGGCCATGGCGCTGTGCTGCCCCTACACCCAGACCTGCGGTCCCCTGTGGGCGGCCGTTACTGCCGCTGTGTCCCAGCGGTACAAGGAGGGCCCCAAGGCCATGGAGTCCATCTACTCCGGTGCCGGTACCTTCCGCTGGTGTACCTTTATTTGCGTGGCCCTGATCCCCATCTCCTCCCTGCTACAGCCCGTGCTGCCTGTAGCCCTGTCCCTGACCCTGATCGTGCAGGGCTTCATCTGCACCCAGCTGGCCATGAACATGTGCCGCACCGACATCGAGCGGGGTATCTGCGGCGTCATGGGCGCGGTGCTGGCCATCCAGGGTGCCGCCTGGGGACTCGCAGTGGGTCTGATTCTGTTCTTTATGCTTTTTGAGGGCAAAAAGAAGGCCTCCGAGCAGGTGGCCGTCGGTGCCGCCGACGACAAGGCGAACCAGTAGTTCCATTGAGTTCTGAGTATTCAAAAACATAGATTGATTGAATCTGATTGAGAAAGGAAGTCCTCTATTATGGCACTCATGACCGGCGAACAGTACATCGAAAGCATCCGTAAGATCCCCATGGAAATCTACATGTTCGGCAAGAAGGTGGAGAATCCGGTCGACAATCCGATCCTGCGGCCCTCCCTGAACAGCGTGCGTATGACCTATGACCTGGCCCAGATGCCCGAGTATCAGGAGCTGATGACCGCCATCTCCCCCGAGACCGGCGAGCGCATCAACCGCTTCACCCATATCCACCGCTCCACCGAAGATCTGCGCAACAAGGTGAAGATGCAGCGCCTGCTGGGCCAGAAGACCGCCGCCTGCTTCCAGCGCTGCGTGGGCATGGACGCCTTCAACGCCGAGTACTCCACCACCTATGAGATCGACAAGAAGTACGGCACCAGCTATCATGAGAACTTCAAGAAGTTCATGCTCTACTGCCAGGAGAACGACCTGACCGTGGACGGCGCCATGACCGACGTCAAGGGCGACCGCTCCAAGGCCCCCCACGCCCAGGACGACCCCGACATGTTCCTGCATGTGGTGGAGCGCCGGCCCGACGGCGTGGTGGTCTGCGGCGCCAAGGCCCACCAGACCGGCATCATCAACAGCCACGAGGTCATCGTGATGCCCACCCAGTCCATGGGCCCCGACGACAAGGACTACGCCATCTCCTTCGCCGTTCCCCTGGACACCAAGGGCCTGTTCATGATCATCGGTCGCCAGAGCTGCGACACCCGCAAGCTGGAGGGCAGCGAGATGGACGTGGGCAACAGCGAGTTCGGCGGCGTGGAGGCCCTGACCGTGTTCGACCACGTGTTCGTGCCCAACGACCGCATCTTCATGAACGGCGAGACGGAGTACGCCGGCATGCTGGTGGAGCGGTTCGCCGGCTATCACCGCCAGAGCTACGGCGGCTGTAAGGTGGGCGTGGGCGACGTGCTCATCGGCGCCGCCGCCGTGGCCGCCGACTACAACGGCGCCAACAAGGCCAGCCACATCAAGGATAAGCTCATCGAGATGACCCACCTAAACGAGACCCTGTACTGCTGCGGCATCGCCTGCTCCGCCGAGGGCGCCCCCACCGAGAGCGGCAACTACATGATCGACCTGCTGCTGGCCAACGTCTGCAAGCAGAACGTGACCCGCTTCCCCTATGAGATCGTCCGTCTGGCCGAGGACATCGCCGGCGGCCTGATGGTCACCGCCCCTGGCGAGGCCGACTTCCGCGACGAGAAGCTGGGGCCCGTCATCGACAAGTACCTCAAGGGCGTGTCCACCGTCTCCACCGAGAACCGCCTGCGCATTCTGCGCCTCATTGAGAACCTGTCCCTGGGCACCGCCGCCGTCGGCTACCGCACCGAGTCCATGCACGGTGCCGGCTCTCCCCAGGCCCAGCGCATCATGATCTCCCGTCAGGGCAACCTGGCCCACAAGAAAGAGCTGGCCAAGGCCATCGCCCACATCAAGGAGTAATCTCCCCAGGGGCCAGCTCTTTCCCCGGCAAAGCCGTCCAAGTATTTTGGCAAAGCCAAAATCTTGCCGCAGGCGGGATTCACTCCCGCCGAGGATAAAAGAAACCGGGTTCCCGGCCGCCGTGTGGGGCGGCCGGGCGCTGGCCAAGGCCATCGCCCACATCAAGGAGTAAGCAAAAACCACATTCCAATCGCATCTGTATTCGACCGGAGGGCGGCGGCAATCCGCCGCCCTCCGGCTTTGCAAAAGGAGGCATCCGCCATGTATGAGGACATCGAGGCCGTGCTGGACGAGCACGTGCGCCCGCTCCTGCGCACCCACGGCGGTGAGATGGAGATTATTGAGGTGGAGGACGGCGTCGTCCGCTTCAAGCTCAAGGGCAAGTGCGCCGGCTGTCCGGCGGCCGACCTGACCACCGAGGAGCTGATCCAGACCGCGCTGACCGAGCACCTCCCGCACATCAAGCGGGCGGTGCTGGTGCAGGATATCAGCCCGGAGCTGCTGGACGAGGCCCGCTCCATCCTGAAGATGCGCCATGGCGGATAAACGGCAGATCGGCGTCCGCTACTGCGGCGGCTGTAATCCCCGGTATGACCGGGTGGCCCTGGTCAAGCGCATCGGCGGCTTTTTCCCGGAGGCGGAGTTCGTCACCGCCCAGGCTGGGGTGAAGTACCCGGCGGTACTGGTGGTGTGCGGCTGCCCCTCCCGCTGTGCCAACGTCAGCGATCTGGCAGTGCCCGCCGGGCGGCTGATCTACCTCAGCGGCTGGGAGGAGCTGCTGCCGGTGAAGGAGAAGCTGGCCGAGGCCCTGAAGGGGCAGCAGGCGCGGAGCCTGACCCACGAGGAGGTGCTGGATATCCTGCCCCACCGGGAGCCCATGCTGTTCATCGACACGGTGAGCCGCCTGGTGCCCGGGGAGGAGGCGGTGGCCTCCTTCCGCGCCCGGCCGGAGCTGCCCTGCTTCGCGGGCCACTTCCCCGGCACGCCGGTGCTCCCCGGCGTCTACACCATCGAGGCCGCCGCCCAGGCGGCGGACATCCTGATGATGACCACGGAGCGCTACGCCGGGAAGCTCCCCCTGTTCATGGGGGTGCGGGAGGCCACCTTCCGGCGGAAGATTCTGCCGGGGGATACGCTGGAAATCCACGTGTCCCTCCTGGAGGAGAAGGCGGAGCGGGCCATCGCCGCCTGCCGGGGGCAGGTGTTTGTGGAGGGCGTGCTGGCGGCGGATCTGGAGCTGCGGCTGGCCTTCCGGTAGCCCAATAAAAAGGAGACAATGCAATGACATATGCAATCAAGGCCCCGGCCCGCTATGCGCAGGGCGCGGGAGAGCTGGCCAATCTGGGCCGCAGCGCCAAAAAGCTGGGGGATAAGTTCCTTGTGATCTGCTCCGACAACAGCCGCGGGCGCTTCGGCGCCCAGGTGGAGGCCAGCCTGGCCGAGCAGGAGAAGGAGGTGGTGTTCACCACCTTCCACGGCGAGGCCACCAAGGACGAGGTCTTTGCCAAGATGGACGAGTGCAGAGCCCAGGGCTGCGATGTGGTGGTGGGCATGGGCGGCGGCAAGGCCCTGGACACCGCCAAGGCCGTGGCGGAAAATCTGGGCCTGCCCTGCGTCATCATCCCCACCGTGGCCTCCAACGACGCGCCCTGCTCCGGCGTGGCCGTGCTCTACAACGATGCCGGGGTGGTTATCAAGGCCGTGCTCATGCGCCGCAACCCGGATCTGGTTCTGGTCGATACCGGCATCATCGCCAACGCCCCCAGGCGGCTCTTTGCCGCCGGCCTGGGCGACGCGCTGTCCACCTGGTTTGAGGCCCGGGCCTGCAAGAACAGCGGCGCCCGCACCATGGCCCGGGGCAACGTGTCCAACACCGGGCTGATGATGGCCCGCCTCTGCTACGACCTGCTGATGGAGAAGGGGCGGGACGCCCTGGCCGCGGTGGAGCGGCACGAGGTCACCCCCGCGCTGGAGGACGTGGTGGAGGCCACAATCTACCTCAGCGGCCTAGGCTTTGAGAACGGCGGACTGGCCGCCGCCCACGCCGTCAACGACGGCTTTGCCCAGGAGCCCCAGGCCCACGGCATGTACCACGGCGAGAAGGTGGCCTTCGGCACCCTGGTTCAGCTGGTACTGGAGAAGGCCCCCCAGGAGGAGCTGGAGCAGGTGCTCGCGTTCCTGCGGGACACCGGCCTGCCCCTGACCCTGGCCCAGCTCGGGGTGAAGGAGATCGTGCCCGAGACCCTGAAAAAGGTGGCGGAGGCCGCCGTGGTGCCCACCCAGTCCACCAAGAACCTGCGCGCCGATATCACCGCCCAGGAGGTCTACGACGCCATCCTGGAGGCCGACCGCATCGGCCGGGACTATCTGGCCCGCTGAGCCCAGTCTTAAAATCCAAAGAATAGAGGGTGTGTATCGTATGAATTGGAAGGAATATTACAAGCAGCACCTGATGAGCGCGGAGGACGCGGTCAACCACATCCAGTCGGGCAACCGGGTGGTGGTGGCCCACGCCTGCGGCGAGCCGTCCTATCTGCTGGACGTGATGGTGGCCAACGCCAAGGCCTACAAGGATGTGGAGATCGTCCACATGGTGGCCATGGGCAAAGCCGAGTACTGCAAGCCCGAGTACGCCGAGAACTTCCGCCACAACGCCTTCTTTGTGGGCGGAACCAGCCGGGACGCCATCGCCGAGGGCCGGGGCGACTTCACCCCCAGCTTCTTCTTTGAGGTGCCCCGCCAGTTCAGCTCCACTATGCCGGTGGACGTGGCCATGGTCATGGTGACGCCTCCCGATGAGAACGGCATGTGCTCCCTGGGCGTGTCGGTGGACTACACCCTGGAGGCCGTCAAGCAGGCCAAGCTGGTCATCGCCCAGGTGAACCCCCAGATGCCCTGGACCGGCCCCTACAGCCTGGTGTCCGTCAAGGATCTGGACTGCATCGTGGAGCATGAGGCCCCCATCATTGAGCTCAAGCCCCCCAAGATCGGCGACATTGAGAAGGCCATCGGAGAGCACTGCGCCTCCCTGGTGCCCGACGGGGCCACCCTCCAGTTGGGCATCGGCGCCATCCCCGACGCCGTGCTCCTCTTCCTCAAGCACAAGAAGGACCTGGGCATCCACTCCGAGATGTTCTCCGACGGCGTGGTGGAGCTGGCCGAGGCCGGCGTCATCACCAACGCCAAAAAGACCCTCCACCCCGGCAAGTTTGAGGTGGCGTTCCTCATGGGCACCCGCCGCCTTTACGACTTCGTGGATCACAACCCCGACGTGGAGCTGCGCCCTGTGGACTATGTTAACAACCCCTTTGTCATTGCCCAGAACGAGAACATGGTGTCCATCAACTCCTGCGTACAGGTGGATCTGATGGGCCAGGTGGCCTCCGAGAGCATCGGCCCCAAGCAGATCTCCGGCGTGGGCGGCCAGGTGGACTTCGTCCGCGGCGCTTCCGCCAGCAAGGGCGGCGTGTCCATCATGGCCATGCCCTCCACCGTCAAGGGCAAAATCTCCAAGATCGTGCCGCTGCTGGATGAGGGCGCCGCCGTCACCACCAGCCGCAACGACGTGGACTACATCGTCACCGAGTACGGCGTGGCCGCGCTGAAGGGCCAGACTCTCCGCCAGCGCGCCCGCAACCTCATCGAAATTGCCCACCCCGACTTCCGCGACGAGCTCAAGGCGGAGTACGAGAAGCGCTTCCACTGCAAGTATTAAGCGGCATGGGGCGGGCCGGAGGCCCGCCCCATTTGGTACTTACGCCGCGGGATAGAAAGGAAACGAGCTATGACAAATCTGGAGAAGTATGACCGCCTGTTCCTCACCGCCTTCCGGGTCAAGCCGGAGGAGCTGCCCGGCCTCAAGTACCGGGGCATCCCCCTGTGGGACTCCCTGGGCCACATGGATCTGATGGGGGACATGGAGGAGACCTTCAAAATCAGCATCGGCACCGCCGACGTGCTGGATTTCTCCTCCTATGAGAAGGGCAAGGAGATTCTGGCCAAGTACGGCGTGGAGCTCTGAGCCGTGCTGCGTCTGGAGCGGTGGACGGAGCCGCTGGCGGAGAGCAACTGCTATCTGCTGGGGGAGGCGGGGCGCGCGGTGGTCATCGACCCCAACGACCCCAGGGGGCCGCTGGAGCGGCTGGAGGCGCTGGGGTGGACGCCGGAGCGGATCCTCCTGACCCACGAGCACTGCGACCACATGGCCGGGCTGGAGGCGCTGCGAAACCGCTGGCCCGGGGTGCGGGTGGCGGCCACCGCCGCGTGCAGCGCCGGCCTGGGGGACACCCGGCTCAACATGACCCGGAGGATGGAGGTCTATCTCGCCTTCCGGGGCAAGCCGGGGGTGTCCTATCCGCCCTTCGTCTGCCGGCCGGCGGATGAGACCTATGAGCACGCCTGGGAGTACGTATGGCGGGGACACCGGCTCCGCGCCGTGGCCCTGCCCGGACACACGCCGGGGAGCGCGGGAATTTTCCTGGACGGGGACACCTTTTTCTCCGGGGACTACCTGATTCCGGGGGAGGAGGTCATCCTCCGCCTGCCCGGCGGGAGCGAGACGGACTACCGCGCCGTCACGGAGCCCGTTCTCCGGGGGCTGCCCCCCGGCCTGCACATCTGCCCCGGCCACGGGGAGCCCTATATTCTCAAAGGAAAGGAGTGAAGCCGGTGTGGAGCTGAACACGCTGCTGCAATACAAGCCCTATTCCACGGCCCGGCCGGAGAAGCGGGCGCTTTACGCCGGACTGCTCACCGAGCTGACCCAGTTTCACCGGGAGCGTTGCCCGGAGTACGGCCGCCTGCTGGACGCCCTGGGCTGCCCCGCCCACATGGACTGTACGGTGGAGAACACCCCCATGCTGCCGGTGTCCCTGTTCAAGGAACTGGAGCTGCGGAGCATCCCGGAGGGAGAGGTATTCAAGACCATTACCTCCTCCGGCACCACCGGGCAGCGGGTGTCCAGGATTTTCCTGGACGGGGCCACCTCCGCCTGTCAGCAGCAGGCCCTCTGCCAGATCATGTCCGACTTCCTGGGGGAGCGGCGGCTGCCCTTCCTGGTGCTGGACAGCAGGCAGGTTCTGCGCAACCGCGCCATGTTCTCCGCCCGGGGGGCGGGCATTCTGGGCTTTTCCATCTTCGGCACCAGGCCCTGCTATGCCCTGGACGAGCACATGGAGCTGGATCTGGACGGGGTGCGGGCCTTCCTGGAGGAGCACCAGGGGGAGACCATCTTCCTCTTCGGCTTCACCTTCATGATCTGGAAGCACGTCGTCCGCGCCCTGGAGGAGCGGGGGGAGAGGCTGGACATCCCCAACGGCATCCTGGTTCACGGCGGCGGGTGGAAGAAGCTGGCCGGCGAGGCGGTGTCCCCCGGGGAGTTCAAGGCCCGGGTGGCGGCGGCCACCGGCGTGGAGCGGGTGAGCAACTACTACGGCATGGCCGAGCAGACCGGCTGCATTTACATGGAGTGCCCTCAGGGCCACCTCCACGCCAGCCTGTGGTCGGATATCGTGGTGCGGCGGGGGCGGGACTACCGCCCCTGTGAGCCTGGGGAGGAGGGCGTGCTCCAGGTGCTCTCCCCGCTGCCCCGCTCCTATCCCGGCCACTCTCTGCTGACCGAGGATCTGGGCGTGCTGCTGGGGGAGGACGACTGCCCCTGCGGGCGCAAGGGCAAATATTTCAAGGTGACGGGGCGGGTGCCCCGGGCCGAGGTGAGGGGGTGCAGCGATACCTATGAGGGATAACGTCACGCTTCTGGCCGGGGCGGAGCAGGTGGACGCCGCCCCCTGGCTCCCCTTTGACCCCAGGGCGGTGGACTTCCTGGCGGAGCTGTCCGCCGAGGTGCTCCGCGGCCCGGACACCCGGCGGCAGGAGGCCTCCGCCGCCTTCGGCTTCTGGTGCCGCCGGGCCCGCCTGGAGGCCCTGGCCGCGCGCCACGCCTCCCCGCTGCCCCGGCTGGGCCGGGGGCTGGCCTTCCATCTGGCCCCCGCCAATGTGCCCGCCCTGTTTGCCTACACCCTGGCCATCGGCCTGCTGGCGGGGAACGCCAACGTGGTGCGCCTGTCCAGCCGGCGGGTGGAGGGGGAGGCCCCCCTGCTGGCGGCCCTCCGCCGGGTGCTGGAGCGGCCGGAGCACGCCGCCGTGCGGGCCCGCACCAGCCTGATCACCTACGGGCGGGACGATGCCGTCACGGCGGACTACTGCGCCCGCTGCGACGCCCGGATCGTGTGGGGCGGCGACGCCACGGTGGCGGCGGTGCGGGCCATGCCCATGCCCCCCCACGCCGTGGAGCTGTGCTTCCCCGACCGCTGGTCGCTGGCGGTGTTCAGCCAGCGGGCCTTCTCCGCCCTCACGCCGGAGGAGCGGGGGGCGCTGGCCCACCGGTTTTATAATGACACCTACCAGATGGATCAGAACGCCTGCTCCAGCCCCCAGCTGGTGCTGTGGCTGGAGGACGGGGGAGACCCCGCCTGCCGCGGCCGGTGGTGGGAGGCGGTGGCCGCCGAGGCGGCGGAGCGCTACCCCTTCGGCCCCTTCCAGGCGGCCCGCAAGCTGGAGCGGCTGTGCCTCTGCGCCATGACCATGGAGGAGCCCGCCGTCGCTGCCGTGGAGCGCTATCAGGGCAACCTGCTCTATGTGGCCCGGCTGGCGGGGCTGTCCGGAAGCCTGCCCTCCCTGGCCGGGGGCTTCGGGCTGTTCTTTGAGGCGGCCCTGCCCAGCCTGGAGGCGCTGCCCCCCCTGCTCCCGCCCAAGGCGCAGACCCTGGTGTGCGGCGGGCTGGAGCCGTCGGAGACGGCCGCCCTGCTGGCCCGGGCGGGGGCGCGGGGCGTGGATCGGGTGGTGCCGCTGGGGCAGGCCCTGGAGATGGATACGGTCTGGGACGGGAGGGATCTGATCGCCGCCCTGTCCCGCATCATTGGATAGGAGGAGCACATGGAACTGTTTGCGCGCTGCGACCGGGAGACGGAGCGGCTGCTGGCCGTCACCGAGGAGGGGAAACGGTACACCCTGGGGGATTTGAACGCCGCCGCGGAGCGGATTGCCGGGGCCGTGGGGGAGCACCGGCTGGTCTTTGTGCTGTGTGAGAACACCCCCGGAACCCTGCTGGGCTACCTGGGGTGCCTGAAAGCGGGAGAAGTGCCCCTGCTGCTGGACGCCCACATTGCGCCGGAGCTGCTGCGCGGCCTGCTGGAGACCTACCGCCCCGCCTTCGTCCATGTGCCCGGCGACCTCCCGGCGGAGACGGGGCGGGTGCTGGAGGGCTTTGTCCCGGCGCTGGAGGTGGAGGACAGCGTTCTGCTCCGCCGCCCCGGCGGGCAGGGGCCGGAGCTCCACCCGGAGCTGGCCCTCCTGCTCACCACCTCGGGCAGCACCGGCAGCCCCAAGCTGGTGCGCCTCAGCGGCCGGAACCTGGATGCCAACACCCGCTCCATCGTGGAGTACCTGGAGCTGGACGAGGGCCAGCGGCCCGTCACCAACCTGGCCATGAGCTACTCCTACGGCATGTCCATCGTCAACACCCACCTGCTGGCGGGGGCGGCACTGGTGCTCACCCGGCGCAGCGTGCTGGAGCGGCCCTTCTGGGAGCTGGTGGAGCGGGAGCGGGTCACCTCCCTGGCCGGGGTGCCCTACACCTACCGCATGTACCGGCGGGCGGGCCTGCTGGAGATGGAGCTGCCTGCGCTGAACACCCTGACCCAGGCGGGCGGCAAGCTGCCGGAGGCCCTTCACCTGGAGTTTGCCGACTGGGCGGCGCGGACGGGACGGCGCTTTTTTGTCATGTACGGCCAGACCGAGGCGGCCCCCCGTATGGGCTACCTGCCCGCCGAGCGGGCGGTGGAGAAGTGCGGCAGCATGGGGGTGCCGGTGCCCGGCGGCCAGTTCCGCCTGCTGGGGGAGGACGGCGCGCCCATTGACGCGCCGGACACCGTGGGCGAGCTGGTCTACCGCGGGCCAAACGTGGCCATGGGCTACGCCCGGCGGGCGGAGGAGCTGGCCCTGGGGGACGAGTGGCACGGGGAGCTCCACACCGGCGATATGGCCCGGCGGGACGGGGACGGCTTCTACTACATCGTGGGCCGCAAGAAGCGGTTTATCAAGCTCTACGGCAACCGGGTGGGCCTGGACGAGGTGGAGCGGCTGCTTGCCGCCCGCTTCCCGGACACGGGCTTTGCCTGCGTGGGGCGGGACGACCTCCTCCGGGTCTTTCACGACAGCCCCGATCCCGCCGTGACCGGGGCGGCGGCGGAGTATCTCAGCGAACAGATGCACTTCCCGGAGCGGGTCTTTCAGATCCGGGCCTTGGAGGCCATTCCCAAAAATGAGGCGGGCAAGACCCAGTACAGGGCGCTGGAGGAGATGCGGTAACACCGGCCGAAGTATGCTGTATATGAGTCGGGCCGCCGGGAATTCCCGGCGGCCCGGCTTGTATTTTTCAGGGAGCTGTGCTATGCTGGGACCACGGAACAAAAGAGAAGCCCGGCTCAGACGCCGGAGCCGGCCGCGAATCGCGGCCGGTCCCGCAGACTCACGCGTATTCGCTTCGCTCCGCCGAAGCGCCGCAGCGGTATTTCAGCACACCTGCGGTGTGCTGGGGGATACCGCCGCGCCGTTCGCCATACAGCAGGTTTTGTTCCGAACCGGGAAGGGAGGGGCGGCCATGGGAATCGTCTATCAAGAGGGCCCCTCCCTGGCCCGGGACCTGGGGCTTCCCCTCCGCACCCTGTATGCCGTCAGCAACCGGATTCCAGCCCACTACCACCGGGCGGAGGTTCCCAAGCGGGACGGCGGAGTGCGGGTGCTCCGGGTGCCGGACCCTGTGCTCAAGGACATCCAGCGGCGCATCGCCCGGGTGCTGCCCGAGCTGCTGAAGCTGGACATTTTGCACTTTTTCGACAGTATCCGCTATATCCAGGTGAAGGAGGCGGCCTTCCCGGCGGAGATCTACGCCGAGCCGCAGGAGCAGTGCCTGCGGCGCTTGCTGGGGCAGGTGGACTTTTGGCTCCAGGCCCAGCCGGACAGCCAGGAGGCGGCGGAGTACCGCCGTTGGCTGCTGGACGAGATGCGGGATGGGCGTTAAGCGGGGAGGGCATATGGGAAACGGGGTGCTCCTGAATGCGGCGATGTGATGGCTTCCTACTGCTTGTGATATTTCTATAAAATATACATTTTTCTTGTGGCGAAGACGGAAGTATATTATAATAAACATATATCTTTTCTATGATAAAAAGACCTACCCATATCAATTGAATGGAGGAAAACCTATGTACCAGGTCTCCAATTTTACCGAGAATGATGACGTAAAAGTGCTCTCTGAGTTGGGTGCCTTTCAGATCATTGAATACCAGCGGGATTTGAGCGTTTCGCCGTCCTCTGCAGTAACGGCCTACTTCAGCGCACAGATGAACGTCAAAAAGCGCCAACTGGTATGCCATCTGCACAAGTCCCATGTGACCATTCAGGCGGGTGCCATGCAGTGGATGCTGGGCAACGTGAACGCCACCACCGGCATTAAGGGCGTGGGGGACTTCCTGGGGAAGGCGGTGCGCGGCAAGGCCAGTGGTGAGTCTGCAATTAAGCCGGAGTACACCGGCGACGGACTGCTGGTGCTGGAGCCAACCTATAAGCACCTTATTTTGATGGACGCTGCCGACTGGGGTGGGAGCGTCGTGCTGGACGACGGCCTGTTTCTGGCCTGTGAGTCCAGCCTGCAGCACAAGGCGGTCATGCGCTCCAACCTTTCCTCCGCGGTGGCTGGCGGCGAGGGGCTGTTTAACCTGAGCCTCAACGGCAGCGGCATATTCTGTATCGAGTCCGACTGTCCCAAGGGGGAATTGATCGAGATCACCCTCCAGAACGATGTACTGAAGGTGGACGGCAACTATGCAATTGCCTGGAGTAAGAGCCTGGACTTCACCGTGGAGCGCTCCGGTAAGAGCCTAATCGGCTCGGCCGCCTCTGGTGAGGGCCTTGTGAACGTATACCGTGGTACCGGAAAGGTGCTGATGATGCCCACTGCAAAGATGCCCAATATCTGAGCGGATGCCAGGCCTTGGGCCCCAGGGATTAACAAAGGTTTGGGCCGCCCCTTGTATATAGGGTGCGGCTATCCACTGGGTGACTAAGTAAGTACTGCGCCGCCCGTCTGTGTCGTTCCGGGGGCTGACTGAGGCGGACGGCCCGGAGGGGGAGAGGCCCCTGCCCGCCCCGGCGGAGGAGCCGGAGGGCGTCACCGTCACCGACACCTCCGGATACTACCGCATGACCTTCTGCCCTGGGAATCTGGTCTACTACTACATGGATGACTATTGGAATTTCTGGTTCCAGGGGACGGGAGAGGCGGAGCTCTACCCGCTCCTGCTGGAGCAGACGGCATAGACGTAAAAGCGCCGGGCGGCCTTGGCCGCCCGGCGTTTTATCTATTTTGTCCTATTTGTCCGCCATGCGCTTCACCGCCCGGACGGTGAGGGTGTCCCCGTCCACGGTGAAGCGGATGTTGACCCCGGCGAAGTCCAGCCCGTATACCCGCTCCGGATCGTGCTGGTAGGGGGGGCGGGGGTCGCGGGAGAGCACGCCGGTGAGGGCGGCCCGCTTGTCCGCGGGCACCCGCTCCAGCAGGGCGGCGGGAAAGTCCACCGCCAGGGTGGCCCCGCCGCCGCTGCCGGTAAAGCCGCCGCTGGCCTCCGGGCGGCAGTCGGCATAGGGGATGTAGGGCTTGATGTCCAGAATGGGGGTGCCGTCCATCAGATCGGCCCCGGAGACCTCCAGCACATGGCCCAGCTCCGGCTCTCTCCGGATGCCCTCCAGCCGCACGCAGGACAGGCCGATGGGGTTGGGCCGGAAGGGCGAGCGGGTGGCGAACACCCCCATGCGGGTGTTGCCCCCCAGCCGGGGGGGCCGCACCGTGGGAGACCACTTGTCCCGCACGGCCTCGGAGAACTGCCAGATGAGCCAGAGGTGGGAGAAGTCCTCCAGCCCCCGCAGCGCGTCGGGGCTGCGGTATTCCGGCTCGAAGACCACGGTGGCCCGCAGCTCCTCCACCAGGCCGCTCTGGCGGGGTATGCCGAACTTGGTGGGAAAGTCGCTGCGGATGGTGGCGATGATTTCCATGGGGATCATGGCTTGTCCTCCTGTCTGCGCCGGGCCCTCTCCAGGGCGGCGGCCACCGGCTGGGAGGGGGCGGAACGGTTGTTGGCCGCCAGAATGGCGGAGATCTGGCCGGCGGCCTGCTCCACCTCGGCCTTGAAGGCGGAGGCCGACAGCCGCAGGGCGCCGTGGCCCAGGATGATGAGCTGCTCGGCCCCGTCGGAGGTGGCCACCCGCACCCGGTGGTGCCTCCCGATCTCGTAGGTGGCCCGCTCAATGTAGGTGTCCGCCGTCTCGGCCTCCTTGGTGTAGACCACGTAGATGTTGTGGTACTTCGTCACGTCCTGGACGCTGCGGGGCACCCTGTAGGCGTCGAACACCAGAATGACGATATTCTGCTTGAAGCCCTGGTAGTTGCTGAGCACCTCCATGAGCATCTGCCGGGCGGCGTCCAGGTTGTCCCGGGCCACCGCCTTCAGCTCCTCCCAGGCGAAGATGAGGTTGTAGCCGTCCGCCAGCAGGTATTCCGGCCCCTGCTTCTGGGCCTGGATGGAGTACTTCCGGTCGTCCAGGCTGGTGCGGGCGGGCTTGGGCTGGGGGCGGAAGGCGCCCCGCTCTACCTTGCCGTAGGTGCGCTCGAAGATGGCCTGGAGCTCCTTGTCCTGCTCCAGGGAGGCGGCGTAGGACACGCTGCGGGGCCGGACGGGGGCGGCCTCCTCCGGCGGGGGCGGCTCCGCCCCCAGGCGCAGGCCGCTGCCCACGTGGGCGTGGGCCTTGACCTCGCTCCACTTCACGTTGTAGCCCGCCCCGTGGGCGCAGAACACCGAGTCCGCCGGGTTGTCCACGTCCCGCTCCGGGTCGTAGCCCAGAGCGGCGATCACCTCATCGGCGTTGTGGCAGGGGGCGTAGCCGCCGGCGGTGCAGCTCAGCCGTCCCCGGCCACGGGTGTAGGCGGCCACCTCCCGGCCATAGTCCCGCAGGCCCGCCACCGGGGCGGAGCCGGTGAGCACGCTCAGCGCCCCGGCAGTCTCCGGCGTGCCGGCCTGCCCGCCCATGCGCTGGAGGTCGGACAGGGCCCGGCCCACCTGCTCCGGGGGCAGCTCCAGCCGGAAGTCGTACCACGGCTCCAGCAGGATGCTCTCCGCCTCCATGAGGCCCTGGCGCACCGCCCGGTAGGTGGCCTGCCGGAAGTCGCCCCCCTCGGTGTGCTTAAGGTGGGCCCGCCCCGCCACCAGGGTGATGCGCACATCGGTGATGGGGGAGCCGGTGAGCACCCCCAGGTGGGGCTTCTCCGCCAGATGGGTGAGCACCAGCCGCTGCCAGTTCCCGTCCAGCATGTCCTGGGGGCAGGCGGCGGCCAGCTCCAGGCCGCTCCCCCGGGGGAGCGGCTCCAGCAGCAGGTGAACCTCGGCATAGTGGCGCAGGGGCTCGTAGTGGCCCACGCCCTCCACCGGGGCGGCGATGGTCTCCCGGTAGACGATGCCGCCGGGGCCGAAGGTGATCGCCAGGCCGAAGCGCTGGGCCGCCAGCGCCTGGAGAATCTCCAGCTGAACCTCCCCCATGAGCTGGATGTGGATCTCCCGCAGCCGCTCGTTCCACACGAGGTGGAGCTGGGGATCCTCCTCCTCCAGCAGGCGGAGCTTGCCCAGGGCGGCGTGGGGATCCTGCCCCTCGGGGAGGAGCACCTGGTAGGTGAGCACCGGCTCCAGGGCGGGGGGCAGGGCCTCCGCCTCTGCCCCAAGGCCCTCCCCGGCGGCGGTGCGGCTCAGGCCGGTGACGGCCACCACGCTTCCCGCTTGGGCCTCGTCCACGGTCTGGAACCTGGACCCCGAGTAGACGCGCAGCTGATCCGCCTTCTCCGTCCAGCCGGGGCCGGAGAGGGCCTCCTTCACCCGCAGGGCGCCGCCGGTGAGCTTCATCCACGTCAGGCGGTTCCCCTGGTTGTCCCGGGAAATCTTGAACACCCGGGCGGCAAAATCGGGGCCATACCGGGGCCGGGGGGCGTACGCCACCAGCCCCTGGAGGAATTCGGCCACCCCCTCCAGCTTCAGGGCGGAGCCGAACCAGCAGGGGAAGAGCCTCCGCCGGGCGATAAGGGCGGTGAGGGTATCGCCGTCCAGCGCCCCGTCCTCCAGATAGCGCTCCAGCGCGTCCTCGCCGCAGAGGGCGGCCGCCTCGTCCCGCTCCGCCGCCGGGGCGGTGAAGTCCACGCACCCCTCGTCCAGCCCGGCTTTCAGCCCCGCCAGCAGGGCGGCCTTGTCCGCCCCCGCCAGATCCATCTTGTTGACAAACAGGAAGGTGGGCACGCCGTAGCGCTCCAGCAGCCGCCAGAGGGTGTGGGTGTGGCCCTGCACGCCGTCGGTGCCGCTGATGACCAGGATGGCGCAGTCCAGCACCTGGAGGGTGCGCTCCATCTCGCTGGAAAAGTCCGCGTGACCCGGCGTGTCCAGCAGGGTGAGCTCCGCCCCGTCCACAGGGAGCACCGCTTGCTTGGAAAAGATAGTAATGCCCCGGGCGCGCTCCATGGGGGCGGTGTCCAGAAAGGCGTCCTGGTGATCCACCCGCCCCAGCTTTTTCAGGCGCCCGCAGGTGTAGAGCAGCCCCTCGCTGAGGGTGGTTTTCCCCGCGTCCACATGGGCCAGAATGCCTACAACCAGTTTGTCCATAGCTGCCGTCCTTTACGGTGTGATACTATAGTATAGCACGTCCGGGGCGGACGGGGCAACAAACTTCATGGGCTTAAAGCGCACCACGGGCCCAGGCAAACGCCGGTGCGCAGGAAGCTTTTGCGCATGTGGGCCGTCCTGGCCCACGGGCTGTTGCGTTCATGGCCGCGCCACCGAAAGCGGCACACGGCCCTTTTTGCTATACCTTTGCATAGTAAAAAGGGCCCCGAAGGGCCCTCTGGAGGGGAAATCAGCCCTTGGCCCCCGCGCTCATATAGGAGCCGTACAGCGGGGTGGGCAGGCCGAAGCCGCCGGCCACGGGCAGAATCTCGCCGGTGATGAAGGCGGCCCGGTCGCTGGCCAGGAAGGCGACGGCATCAGCGATGTCCTCCGGGCGGCCGGGGCGGTTGAGGGGGACGTTTTTCAGGAAAAGATCCAGGAAGGCCTGGGACATGTTGTTCAGAGCGGCGTCGGTGGCGGTGAAGCCGGGGAGCACCGCGTTGCACCGCACCCCCTGCCGGGCATACTGCACGGCGATGTCCTTGGTGAGGAAGTGGATGGCCGCCTTGCTGACGCCATAGGCCGTGCGGCTCAGATCGGGGTAGAGGCCGCCCACGGAGCCGATGTTGATGATGGAGCCGCCGCCGTTTTTGGCCATGAGGGGCACCGCCGCCTTGCTGGGCAGATACACGCTCTTGAGGTTGGTGTTGACGATGCGGAAGAAGTCCTCTGAGGGGCCGTTCACCACGTCCAGGTCGGTCTTGACGTCGGTGGAGCCGAAGTTGTTCACCCGGCCCGCCCGCCGGCGGCAATCAGCTCGTCGGCGATCTGCTGTCCGGCCTCCAGGCGGCGGACCCCGAGATAGACCGCGGCCCCCTGGGCGGCCAGCGTCTTGGCGCAGGCCAGGCCGATGCCGCGGGTGGAGGAGGAGACCAGAGCGACCTTGTTTTCGAGTTCTTTCATGCTTATTCTCCTTTTCAAACCGATTAGTATAGATATGATACTGTGATGATAGCACTTAAGAACCCAAATGACAAGCGTTAATTTTTTGACGTATGCAGCAAGAAAGGAGGCCCTGGGAACCGGAAGGTTCCCAGGGCCTCCTGCTGTACTGCCGTTACAGGCACTCGAAGATACCTGCCGCGCCCATGCCGCCGCCGATGCACATGGTGACCATGCCGTAACGGCCGCCGGTGCGCTCCAGATAGCTTAAGGCCTTACAGGTGAGCATGGCGCCGGTGGCGCCCAGGGGGTGGCCCAGGGCCATGGCGCCGCCCCAGGGGTTGACCCTGGCCGGGTCCATGCCCAGGGTGCGGATGACCGCCAGGGCCTGGGAGGCAAAGGCCTCGTTGAGCTCAATGGTGTCCATCTGCTCCAGGGTAAGGCCGGCCTTTCTGAGCGCCTTGGGCACCGCCTCGATGGGGCCGACGCCCATGACCTCCGCAGGCACGCCGCCGGTGGCAAAGGAGACAAAGCGGGCCAGGGGCTTCACGCCCAGCTCTGCGGCTTTTTCCTCCGACATGAGCACCACGAAGCCGGCACCGTCGGTCATCTGGGAGGAGGTGGCTGCGGTGACGGAGCCGTTTTCCAGGAAGCAGGGCTTCAGCCCGGCCAGCGTCTCCGCAGTGGTGCCGGGGCGGATGCCCTCGTCCCGGCAGACCACCACCTCGCCGCCGTCGGGGCCGGGGACGGTGATGGGGATGATCTGTCCGTCAAAGCAGCCGCCGGCCTGGGCCTGGGCGGCCCGGCGGTGGCTCTCAACGGCCATGGCGTCCATATCGGCCCGGCTGATGCCCCACTGGCGGGCCACATTTTCCGCCGTGATGCCCATGGTGGTGTATACCTCGGGGCGGTGCTCCGCCAGCCAGGGGTCGGCATCCTCCGCGCCCACCAGCATGGGAACCAGAGACATGGACTCCACGCCGCCGGCGATGACCACGTCCTCCTCCCCGCAGCGGATGGCGTTGGCGGCGGTGGCGATGGTCTGCAGGCCGGAGGAGCAGTAGCGGTTGACGGTCTGGGCGGTGACGCAGTCGGGCAGCCCGGCCCGCTGGACAATCAGCCGGGCCATATTGCCGCCCTGGACACCGAAGGGCATGGCACAGCCCATGATCACGTCGCCGATGTCCTCCGGCCGGAGCTGGGGTACTCTGGCCAGCACACCCAGAAGGGTCTGGGCGCCATACTCCACGGGGTGGAGCTGGGCAAAGGAGCCCTTGCGGGCCTTGCAGTAGGGGGTGCGGCCGAAGGCGACAACCACGGCCTGTCTCAGTTGTGTCTGCATGGTAATGTTCCTCTCCTCAGTCTGTCTATTTTAATTGGTATTGTTCCATTTTTTCGTAGAGCACTGTGCGGGAGATGTCCAGAAGCGCGGCGGCCTTGACCCGGTTTCCTCCGGCGGCGGCCAGGGCGTCCCGAATAAGCTCCCGCTCAAAGGCCTGGCGGGCGGGGCGCAGCTTGAAGTCCCCCGGCCCGGTGAGCTGGCGCCGCCGCCGGGCCTGCATCCGCTGCTCCAGTTGGCGGAAGTCCCGCCGCCGCAGGATGGGGGAGTCAGCCGCGTTCATGGCGCTCTCCACCGCGTTCTGCAGCTCGCGGACGTTGCCCGGCCAGTCGTAATCCATCAGCAGGTCCATGGCGCCGGGGGCCACCCCCTCGATGACCATGCCGAGCTGGTAGTTGAGCCGGTGGATAAAGTTGTCCACAAGCAGGGGCAGATCCTCCTTCCGCTCCCGCAGGGTGGGGGCCTGGATGCGGATGACGTTGAGGCGGTAATAGAGGTCGCTGCGGAATTGTCCCGCCTCCACCAGCGTCTCCAGCGGGATATTGGAGGCGGCGATCACCCGCACGTCGATGGGAATGCTCTTCTCCCCGCCCACCGGGTCGATCTCCATCTCCTGAAGTACCCGGAGAAACTTGGGCTGCATGGTGGCGGTGAGCAGGTTGACCTCGTCGAGAAAAATGGAGCCGCCGCTGGCGAGCTGAAAGCGGCCGATGCGGCCCTTCCGGGCCGCGCCGGTGAAGGCGCCGGCGGCGTAGCCGAAGAACTCGGACTCCATCAGCTCGGCCGGAATCGCGGAGCAGTTGACCCGCACAAAGTTGGCCGCCTTGCGGACGCTCATGGCGTGGATAGAGTGGGCGATGAGCTCCTTGCCGCTGCCCGTCTCCCCCTCGATGAGCACCGTGGAGGTGGAGCGGGCGGCCTGGACGATCTGTTCCTTCAGGCGGAGGACCGAGGCGCTTTCGCCGATGATGTTGTCCAGCCCGTAGCGTGCGCCCCGCTCCCGGGATAGCTCCTGCTGGTAGAACTCCACCTTGCTGGACAGCTCGCCGATGCGCCGGGTCAGGTTCTGAGCGTCCTCCATACCCTGGACGATGACATAGAGAAACAGCCCGCACAGCTTCCCATCCCGGTCAAAGCGGGGAAAATAGGAGGTAAAGGCGGGGCCGTTGGCGTTGACGGCCTTGGCAAAGACCGGCTTGCCCGTGTGGAAGACCTCGGTGGCGTGGGTGTCGGGCACCATTTCCCAAACCTTCCGGCCGATGGCCTCCTGTGCGGTGTGGCCGGTGTAGCGCTCCCAGCCCGGGCTGACATAGGTGTAGACGCCGTCCTGGTCCAGAACCGCCATGGCGGCCAGACCCTCGATAAATTCCAGCATGGTGCTTGGATCAATGTGGTTTTCCAATGCGGCTTCCTCCACTCATACACGGTACGGAATGTATTAACGATAGCAAGCTGCGCGCCGTTTTACAATGGTTAATTTCACCGAAAATGAATCTTTTTGTTTAGTTGATGCGGAGAAAATGGGTTTTTGCAAAAAATTGAGTCACAAAAAACGCCAGAAAACGTCCGAAATTGTTTGCAAAATGTACGGAAAACAAAACATGTAAGGAAATCAATACATGAGGCTTAAAACATAAGAACAGAGGGGGATTGCCAAAAGACAGCTCAAAATAAAATATTCAAATGTACGGATTACCGAACAGTGTTTGGGCGCCTGGATGTCAATGAAAATAACCGCTTTTTCTTACAGTTGCAACGGCTTGCAGAGTGTTAGACAGACTTGGCACAGAAATTGCTATCTTATGAGACGCAAGCAACGGCCACCGGCCGAATCAAAAGGAGTGTAACCACTATGAAAATCATTGACCTGTCTATTCCCATTGAAGACGGACTGCCCAGTGATCCCCCGATCCAGATTCCCAAGATTCAGTATTGCAACCACAAGGACACCGCGGAGCAGATGGCTGGCTTCTTTAAGGGCTGCACCGTTGAGGATCTGCCGGAGGGCAACGGCTGGGGAATCGAGTTCCTGCAGGTGTGCACCCATTCCGGAACCCATGTGGATGCCCCCTACCACTATTACCCCACCATGAACGGCGGTGAGCGGGCCTGGACCATTGACGAGGTGCCTCTGGACTGGTTTGTGGGCGACGGCGTGGTGATGGATTTCCACGACAAGCCCGATGGATACAAGATCACCGCCAAGGATGTGGAGGAGTACTTCCAGAAGATCAACTACACCCTCAAGCCCGGCGATATTGTCTTCCTGCGCACCGATGCCGATGACCGCTGGGGCAAGCCTGAGTACCTGGTTGCGGGCGCGGGCATGAGCTATGAGGCCACCATGTGGCTGCTGGAGCGCGGCGTGCGTGTGGTGGGCACCGACGGCTGGAGCTGGGATGTGCCCCTGCCCTTCGAGGGGGAGGAATTTGAAAAGAACCACGATGCCTCCATTATCTGGGAGGCCCACCGGGTGGGCCGCGACAAGGCCTACTGCCACATTGAAAAGCTGACCAACCTGGATCAGCTCCCTGTCACCGGCTTCAAGGTAAGCTGCTTCCCGGTAAGCATCAAGGCCGCCTCTGCCGGCTGGGCCCGTGTGGTGGCCTTCGTGGAGTAACCCTTTTGTTGTGTCAGTGTAAACAACCATACATATGAAAGAGAGGGACAAACGTGGGTAACGTCATATTTGTCGTCATATTTGTCATTTTCTGCGCGTTTCTATTGGGCGCAGGCCTGATCAGCAAGCGGTGGGTCAAGGAGTCCTCCGACTTCGTGCTGGCCGGCCGTGAGATTTCCACCCCCATCAACGTGGTGGGCGTCATTGCCATCGGCTTTGCCGGCACCACAGTCACACTGGCCCCCGGCTTCACGATTCAGTACGGCCTGCTGGGCGGCCTGGGTTGGGGTGTCATCTACTCGGTGTGCGGCCTGCTGATCTTCGGCCTGCTGTACTCCAACTTTGTCCGCCGCAGCGGCGCCCAGACCCTGCCCGAGTTTCTGGAGATGCGCTACGACGGGCACACCCGTTCCGTAGTGGCCATCACCTCTGTTATCGGCATGTGCGGCATTATGGCCAATAACGTGGTGTCCAGTGTGGACAACATTGCGGCCTTCACCGGCTGGAACCGCCTGGCCATTACCGCCATTATCTTCGCTGTCATCATCGTGTTTACCTTTGTCTCCGGCCTGTGGGCCACCACCATCACCGACCTGTTCCAGGTGCTCATCGGCGTGATTGTGGTGCCCGCCACCTTCTTCATCCTGGCCGGACGCTTCGGCTGGCTGGACGCCATCAGCGCCAACTGGGGTGCCGGCGACTTCATGAGCCAGGGCTTTGTGGGGGCGCTGCCCGGCATGAAGCTGACTTACCCCTCGGTGTTTAACTTCATTATCTGCTTCGCCGTAGCCCTGGTTTGGGGAAACAACTACTACTGGATGAAGGTCGCCAACTGCCGCAGTGAGAAGGTGGCCCGCCGCTCCTTCGTGGCCGCTGCCATCATCCTGATTGTGGTGTTCATGGTGCCCCTGTGCTTCATCGGCGGCTACATGGGCGCGTTCTATCCCGAGCAGCTCACCCTCAACGGCGGTACCGTGGCTCCTACCGGCACCTACGGCTATGTGGCCAAGACCTTCGTGTCTCTGTTTGGCTCCCTGGTGGTTATCAGCGCCGTGGCGGCATCCATCTCTACCGCCTCCACCTCCGCCCTGGGCGCCTCCGCTGTGGCCAACCGTGATATCTACCAGCGCCTGATCAACCCCAAGGCTGACGCAAAGAAGAGCCTGAAGATGTCCAAGATCATCATGCTGCTCATCGGCGTGGTCACCTTCGTGCTCTGCCAGTTCCCCGGCGGCCCCACCTACCTGTTCGCCTTTGCCAACTGCTGGCTGGTGCCCCCCGCCATTTTGCTGGGCCTGGGCGCCATCTGGCCCCGCTTTAACGGCCGCGGCGCCCTGTGGGGCGCGGTGTGCGGCATGGCCACCATGGCTGTGTTCACCCTGCTGGACCTGACCAAGGTGTTCTCCATCAACAGCTATGTGTATCTGGCCACCCTGGGCCTGGTGGTCACCCTGGTGGTGGCGGTGATCGCCTCCCTGTTCGGCCAGCCCAAGTATTACGGCCGCCCCGGCTGGGAGCGGGTGCCCACCGCCTCCAACCGTAAGGAGGTCAAGCTGGGCGAGTTGGAAAAGCAGATTCTGGAGATGCTGCGCATCGGCCACTGCTACATGTCCGACCTGACCGACGCCCTGGGGGTGGACTCCAAGACCTCCGGCGCCGCCGTGGAGAACCTGGATCAGGGCGGCTACCTGGTCCGTGCCGGCATGAGCGGCTCCAAGTTCTACACCTTTACCATCACCGAGAAGGGGCTGGCGGCCCTGCCCGCCCTCAGCGGGAAGGAGGCCGAGATGGCAGAGGAGTTCCTGAACCCCCTGTATGTCCAGCTCCTGAAGGTGGTCAAGGAGAACCCCGAGCAGCAGGCGGAGTTTGTGCAGAGAAACGGCATTAAGTCCATGCGCATGTCCGCAATCTGCTCCCACCTGACCCGCCGCGGCTACGTGGTGGAGGGCGGCCTGTTCAAGCGCAAGCTGCGCATCACCGAGAAGGGCGCCGCTGCGCTTCAGAAGTACGCGTAATTCTCCTGTCTGAATCAATCTTCAGAGGGCGGGGCAGCCTGGCTGCCCCGCCCTCTGTGCAAGAAAAGGAGTGCTTTCCCATGTTTGAGGCGGAATATGCCCGCCGGCGCACCACCGCGGAGGCGGAGGCAGGCCGCATCTGCTCCGGGGACACCGTCTATCTGGCGGGCGGCCCGCTGCTCCCAGTGGACTTTGCCGCCGCCCTCCACCGGCGGGCGGCGGAGCTCCACGGGGTACGGGTGCTCAACTACCTGCCCCTGGAGTCCCTGGCTCTGCTTACCGACCCCGCCTGCGGGGACGCCTTTCAAATAGAGTCGATTTTTTACAACACCTACCAGCAGGAGGCCCAGCGCCTGGGCCGCTGCGCCTTTCTGCCCAACCACCTGCGCAATGCGGCCAGGGACTGGACCCACGGGGCGCCGGAGTACGACTGCCTGGTACTCACGGTCTCCCCTATGGACAAGCATGGCTGCTTTTCCCTGGCGGGCTCGGCCTGCATTGAGCTGGAGGTGCTCCCCCGCGCCCGGCGGGTGGTGGTGGAGGTGGCCTCCTGTGCTCCCCGGATCTTCGGGGACGTGACCCTCCATGTCTCCCAGGTGGACGCCATTGTGGAGTCCGACCGCTACCCCGCCGCCCTTTCACCCCAGCCCCCCGATGAGGTGGACCGCCAGCTTGGCCGGGTGGTGGCGGAGCTGGTGGAGGACGGGGCCACCATCCAGCTCGGCTTTGGGGGTACCATCAACGCCTTGGCCGCCGAGCTCAAGGACAAGCGGGGCCTGGGTATTCACACCGAGGCCATGTCCGACGCGGCCATGGAGCTGCTCCGGTGCGGCGCGGCGGACAACAGCCGCAAGAGCCTCCACCGGGGCAAGACGGTGACGTGCTTTACCATGGGCAGCCATGCCCTCTATGATTTCGTGGATGACAACCCCACCATCCTCCACAAGGCCCTGAGCTACACCAACGATCTGTCTGTTTTGGCGGCCAACCGGGGCATGACCTCCATCAATGCTGCGCTCCAGGTGGATCTCACCGGCCAGTGCGCCTCGGAGAGTGTGGGGCCCCGGCAGATCTCGGGCAGCGGCGGACAGGTGGACACCGCCGTAGGCGCACAGATGGCGCCGGGGGGCAAGTCGGTTATTACCCTGCGCTCCACCTACTCTGCAAAGGACCCGGACACGGGGGAGCGGCGTCTCCAGTCCCGTATACTGCCGGTACTGCCGGAGGGGGCCGTGGTGACCCTTACCCGGAGCAATACCCACTTTGTGGCCACCGAGTATGGCGCGGTCTGTTTGCGGGGGCTGACGGTTCCGCAGCGGGCCAAGGCCCTTATCTCCATCGCCCACCCGGACTTTCGGGATTGGCTGGAGGAGGAGTTTCACCGCATCTACCGCCTGTGACGGCCCGTCCGTATGTGGAAACAGAGAGTGGCCCCGGAACCGACGGGTTCCGGGGCCGCTGAGGCTATCGGTAAACCTTCCGGGTGAAGGTTTCGGAGGGAAAGATAGTGTGAAAGAAAACCGTCAGGGTTGTCTTTTGCGTTTGGTCAACCGACTTTTTGAAACTTCAAAAGGTTTCAAAAAGTCCCTCAGCCTGTCGAAAAGACTTTTTCGACAGGCTGAGCGGCCCCGGAACCGACGGGTTCCGGGGCCGTTCTTTTTGTGAAGGTTATTGGTACTGAGCCCAGTTTCCCGCAGGCTGGAGGCCGGTCCAGGTTTCGTGGACAGTGTCGGCCTTGCGCTCGTAGTCGTGGCTGTTGGTGGCCTCCTGGACCGCCAGATAGTACCAGGCATCCGGCGGGTTGTCGGGCCAGGCGATCATGTCGTCCAGCAGATCATCCGCGGTCTCGGGGAGGCGGCCCAGGACGCGGTTGATGGTGGTCATGGCCTCGGCGCGGGTGATGCTGCGGTCGGGGGCGAAGGAACCGTCAGGCTGGCCCTCCACCCAGCCCTTCACCGCGGCCTGGTTGATGTACCCGGCGGCCCAGTGGCCGGAGATGTCGGAGAAGCGGTCGTCGCCGTGGTAGGGATCGCTGTCAAAGCGGGCGGCGATGGCAGCGAACTCGCCCCGGGTGATGGGCGCCTCGGGATCGAAGGCGGAGGGGCTGCGGCCCTCCACGATGCCCATGGCCTGCATGGTGGCCACGGCGGTGGCGTACCACGCGTCGGAGGCCACGTCGGCAAAGGGACTGGTCTCGGTCAGGTACTCGTCCCGGGCCTCGTCGGTGAGCAGACGGAAGAAGATGATGGCCACCTCGGCGCGGGTAATGGGGGCCTCAGGGTGAACCAAGCCGTCGTCCCGGCCGATGATGTAGGCGAAATGGTCGTCTCCATTGAGCCGGTCGGGCACGCCGGTCCTTTCCCAGCCGGCGTACACGGTCTTGTTGGAGGTCATGCGGATGTCGTCGATGGGCTCGGTCAGG
>QWCV01000743.1_pt1 | contig 35374 bp, 33 predicted proteins | sample 1972621 | NCBI WGS metagenome assembly QWCV01 (sample SAMN09866699, study PRJNA288562) | Human gut metagenome isolate pre2_stool, whole genome shotgun sequencing... | isolation source: gut | host: Homo sapiens | place: USA: California | reverse complement strand
TTTTTATTATATCATGAAAGGAGTTTTAACTTGAAGCTAAAGCTACTGATTCCCCCAGCATAGCTGGGGGTTTTATTGTGGTCAACCCACAATAAAAAACTCTTGAGCCACTACCCAAGAGTTTTTTCATATAATTAAATCTATTATCTTCTTCCAAAAAACATATTAACTATCCAAATCAGTACAACTGCGCCAACAACGCCAACGATTACATCATTAACGAAGCCTCCTTTTGCTTCAAAGCGTGCGATTTTGGCAATCCATCTGCCAATGCCGCCGCCTATGATTCCAGCTAATATATTTTTGATCCAGCCCATTTGTTTATCAACCTTCATTATTAATGAAGCAATCCATCCTGATAAAGCTCCTACTATAATTGAATACATAATATCTCCCCCTTTTTATACTATTACCCAAAAATACAAAATTATTTACAAAACGCTATATTTATGATAATATTTTCTTGAGGTGATTAAATGATTGACATAAGTAGAGCAAATAATTTAAGTAAAGAGGATAAATACAAGCTTGCCATCGAGATGATTAGGCGTCAATTTCAAGAGGAAACTAATTTAATAGCCAATCTTGCGAATACGGCTGCCATCATATATCACTTGATTGATGGCGTGTCATGGTCAGGATTTTATTTATACGACGGAACTAATCTTGTGCTTGGTCCCTTCCAAGGCAAACCTGCTTGTAACAGGATAATGCTTGGCAAGGGTGTTTGCGGCACTGCTTACTCAAATAAAAGAACCATCGTTGTCGATGATGTTAATAGCTTTGCTGGTCACATCGCTTGTGATGCTATGAGCAAAAGTGAAATTGTCGTTCCCATATATAATATGACTCGCGGCGTTGGTGTTTTGGACATCGACTCGTATGAATATAGTAATTTTGATACTATTGACAAAGAGTATTTAGAAAAAATTGTTGACTATATTGTAAAGCATAGTGACACGTCACTTAGATAAAATTAATATTGAATTATCTTATTGGTATAGGCAATTTTATTATAATATTTTATATGTATTGATAAATTATTAGCTTTTTGTTACAATTGCTTTAGAAAGCTTAAATATGAAATGGAGGACATAGATGAGAGTACTACACGTCTTGACACAGCTTCCTGCTAAAACTGGTAGTGGTGTTTACTTTGCAAATTTAATATCTGCTTTTAAGGCGGCTGGCACTCAAAACGCTGCCATATACGGCGCTGAAGAAAAGCACAGAGACTTAATCGATGTAGATGCGGATGTGATAGAAGAAGTTTTATATGACACAGATGAAGTGCCTTTCCACATCTGCGGTATGAGCGACATCATGCCATATAAGTCGACTGTATACAGCGAAATGAGTGAAGATGAGATAGATACTATGCTAGAAGCCTTTCGCAAGAGACTTGTTAAAGTGAAAAATGAATTCAAGCCAGACTTAGTTATCTCTCACCACCTAATGTTTTTGACAGACCTAGTTCGTGAAATTTTTGATGATGTAAAAGTCGTTGGCATCAGTCATGGAACTGACATGAGACAAATTATGCAGCACGAAAGATTTTTAAAGAGGCTTACTCATCTTAAGGACCTTGATCAAGTTTTGACCGTAACACCAGCTGAGCACGAGCAAATTGAGGAAATACTTGGCATAGCTAAAGAAAAAATTCACTTAGTTGGCGGCGCTTATAACGACAAAGTCTTCTACCCTAATAAAAATCATAAAAATGATGGCAAGATAAGACTCATGTTCGCTGGCAAAATCGTTGAATCAAAAGGCATTTTTGCCCTAGCAGCGACACTTCCATATTTAGAAAAAAATCATGACAATGTTGAGATGCACATCATAGGAAACGCATCAGATGAAGATAAAGAAAAGATGATGATGGAGGCAAATTACTCCAAAAATTTATATATAAGAGACGCTGAAAATCAATTGCTTATGGCAAAAGATTTAAGACGCTCAGATATATTCATCTTGCCGTCATACTTTGAAGCCCTTGGTTTAGTTGCGATAGAGGCACTTGCCTGCCACAAATTAGTAGTCGCTTCAGAGATAGACGGACTAAGACAATTGCTTGGTGAAAAACTTGCGCATAGCGGAATAATCGAATTTACAAAGCTTCCTCGTATACGTGACGTCGATAAACCATATACAGAGGACATTCACGCCTATGTCGAGAGACTTGCCGCAAATATAGAAAAGCAAATATTTAGACTAGATGATAATTTATTTACAGAAGAAATATCAAAAGATTTGCATGAATATTCATGGGCAAATTTAGGAAAAAGAATTCTTGGGATAATTAAATAATAATTAAATAGTTACTCACAGATAAAAACGCCTCATTATCGAGGCGTTAATTTTTTCTTATTTCAAAAAAACGCTAGTTTCTGAAATAAGAATCATATTTTTCACTTCTTATTTCAAAAAGTCAATAGTTTCTGAAATAAGAAATATATTTTCCATTCCTTATTTCAAATAATCAACATTTTCTGAAATAAGAATCCATTTTTTGTTTTCTTATTTCAAATCAAAACAAAAAAACAGAGTACGAAAATCATACTCTGCTATGTGTTTTAATAAAATTTCTTTATAAACTTTTTATATAAATATTTTTCTTTTATATTTCTTTGAAAAATTATTCTTCTAGTGCTTTTACTATGCCATCTAATTCATTCTCGATAAGTATATCTGCTTGACCAAGGTCTATGTACCTTGTGTTTTCTGGTTTCAAAGCAAGTGCCGCATAATCTTTCACGCCAAATTTCTCAGCTAGTGCCGCTGCCTTTGGCGCGCCGAAGATGTAGTGCTTCTTTTGGCACTCATCGCAGATGAAGTAAGCCATGTTCTCAACTAAGCCATATACCTTGATGTGCATTAATCCAGCCATCTTAAAGGCTTTTTGAACTATCATATCAACAAGCTCTTGGCTAGATGTAACTATAACTAGTCCGTTTAATGGATACAATTGATATATACTTAGCTGTATATCTGATGTTCCTGGTGGCATATCAACTAATAGATAATCAAGTTCGCCCCAGTTAACGTTTTGGTAGAATTGTCTTAGAACGCCCATCAGCATAGGTCCTCTCCAAACGAGTGGATCTGTTTCGTGCTCCATAAGTAAGTTCATTGACACGACTTTTACGCCATTAGCCGCTTCAGCCGGCTCGATGTTCACGCCGTCTTCAGAATAAATCATGCCATGAAGACCGTAAGATGCTGGTATCGACGGTCCTGTAAGATCCGCGTCAAGTATACCAACCTTGTAGCCTTTTTTTGCTAAAGCGTTCGCAAGTAGCGTTGTTACATAGCTTTTGCCAACTCCGCCCTTTGCGCTCACGACACCTATTACCTTATTTATCTTTGATTTATCATTCGCTTGTAATTTTTCAAACGCGCATTTATCTTTGCATGCCTTGCAATCACTATCACAGCTCATCTAATCCCTCCTAAAGTCTATATGCTATAGATAAAAACGCTTTTACGCCGTTCTCTATAGCCTCGTCATTAAATTCATACGCCTCGTCGTGAATGTCTTTATGATCCTCGCCCACACCAAGTAGGAAAAATAATTCTTTCGCCTTGCGCCTATAGTAGCCGAAGTCCTCACTGCTTCTGATTATCTCTTTTCTCTCTTCAAATGGAAGTCCATCCATTGCTATAGCTTTTGTAAAAGAATCATAAAGCTCTTCGTCGTTCACGACCGATAGAAACTCATCCGTACTATTTAATTCTACCACAAAACCCTTCTCTTCTAAAGTGTTTTTATATTTATTTTCAAAAATATTTTTAAGTTTTGCTAGGTCATCGTCGTTATATGCTCTCAAGGTTAAATCTAGCTCCAAATTTGCTGGCGACACGCCAAAATTTTCTCCGCCAAGCTTTACACCAACAACGGTTATGAAAATGTTATCAGAAAATTTTTCGCCTTGAAGATTAAAATCTTTGTAAGCGTCTTTTTTAATAAATGGCTCTATATCTTTAATAATTTCGCTGCAAGCGTATATAGGATTTAGCGAATTTTCTGGTATGGACGCATGCGACTGCCTTCCCAGTATATTTAATTTTAAGCCGAAGGACGATAAAAACAAGAGTCCATTCTTTGTAGATATAGTTCCTGTCCTGATTCCAGCGTAATTATGAAGACCGTAAGCCTCAGTAATTTTGTATTTATCAAAAATCTCGAGAGCATCAAGCGCTCCATAACCAGTCTCTTCAGCCGCTTGAAATAAAAAATATACGTTCTTATCAAGCTTAGATGCATCCATTGAAAGTATAGTGCCAAACATTATCGCCATGTGCCCATCGTGACCACAGCCGTGAAAGCGTGTCTTTTTGCTATTTACAATGCTATCCATATCACAGCGCAAAACTATTGACTTTTTATCCTCGCCCTTAAAGTATCTATATAGTAAATAAGATTTGTCATCCACAAGCTCAAGACCATTAACATCTTTTAAAGCATTTTTAATAAAAGCTCTAGTCTTATCCTCTTTAAAAGCCTCCTCGGGCATCTTGTGAAGCTCTTTTCTAAAACGAATAAACTTTTCTATATCCATTATCTATTTATAGACGCAGCCATAAGCTTAAATGTGTGTCTATCTCCTCTTAAGGTTCTTGAAAGTTCAAAAATATTCTCGCAAATGGCAAGGCCACCGTAACCAGAGTCGCCTATATGCTGAATGTCAGCGCCTAAAATTTTATTTCTAAGTGCAATATCCCTAATGACTTCCTTTGGTGAACTTTCTTGCGAAGTGCCAATGGTAGTCATCACAAGAGCGCCGTTTTTGTGAGCAAGCTCTACGATAGCTCTTACGTCTTCATCGAAAACGCCTGGACATGTGCCAACAGCTGGTACAGAAAGTACATCAGCGCCAGCAATTAAAAAGCCTTCATAAACATCATGGTCAGCAATCTTTTCATCAACGCCCGATGAATGCATCTTGCCAGCAAAGATAAGTCCGTGGAAATATTTTTTCGCAAGTTTTATCGCCTCGTTAATGCCTTCGTTGTCAACGCCAGTACCAGGGTTTCCAGTAAACATAACGAAATCGAAGCCCATCTCATCAAGCTTTTTAATATTTTCTTCGCTTGCCTTTCTTCCTTCACTAATTATTTTCTTTTCGCTAAACATATTCTTGTCTTGAACTGGTTCTAGATTTAAACCGATAGGTCTCTTAACAAGATTTTTTAGCTTTTTAATGATGTCGTCACCACTATAATCAAAGCCCTTGATTTTCTTTTCATTTACATCAAAGAAATTTAATAAAATTAGGTCAGCGCCAAAAGCCTTAGCAAGCTCAGACGATGTCACGCCATAAGTCGCAGGCTCTTGAACCACAACATTTTCAGACAAAACAATCCTCGCTTCACAAGACTTAATCGCTTGTTTCAATTCATCTTTATTTAAATTAATGATCTCGTCACCACTAAGATCAAAAAATCTCTTTAGCATATAATCACCTCTTATATATATGTACCCATTATGATAAAAAAATAGGTGAAGATTTATCTCCACCTACAGTAATATTATCTATATTGCAACTTTTCTTTCTAAATATATAGTCTCTACATTATTTAATTTATTCATAATGTCTTTATCATGTGTAATCATTATAATTATCTTGCCATTATCGTATAAATCAGATATAAGCCTTGCAATTGCTTCTTTATTTTCAAGGTCTAAGAAGTTTGTTGGCTCATCTATTATATACACACTCTTGTCTGTTAATAGTGATAGATCAAATTGCGCCTTCTTTCTTTGTCCTGATGACATCTTAGATTTGTCCTCAAGCACGCCAAACTTTGATATCAAGTAATCTGCAGGTATATAAACTATGTCTGAGTATGAAAGGTCTTTTAATTCTTCATCATTAATATATATCTTACCCTTATATCTCTTGTTATAATTAAGTATTGCCTCGACTATAGTTGTCTTGCCAGTACCATTGTCCCCGCAGATAATATTGATATGTGACGCATCAAAGCAAGCGTTGACTTTTTCGTTCAAAATAGTATTATCTTTACTTAAACACTCAAAATCTTTTAGTTCAATAGTTTTTATCTTATCATCTTTATACTTAGCAGCTTCTATCTCTAAAAATTCAGCAAAGTTATTGATGGCTGGTTTATCGCTTAAGTACTCATTTCTTATATCAAATAGCTCTTGCACTGGTCCCCAAAACTGTGAAACGTAGAGCTGTGAAGCAAAGAATGCACCTATACTTATACTGCCGTTGAAAACAAAGTAGCCTGATAGTATAGTCATCATAAGTATAACGCCATTTAAAATAAAATATATCATCCAATTTTCAACTAAGGATTGTAATTTAAATTTTTTAAACAAAGTGTTCTTATACTTTTCTAAATAATCTTTAATATTAAATAGCTGCTTCTTATCTAAAAGTCTCTCTGACTTGTTTATCTCGTACTTGTCCAAGATGTAGCCATTGATATTTTGTGTGTTTTGAATATTTTCTTCAGAATAATCAGAGATTTTATCGCCTAGCTTATATGAAACGTAAGCACCTACCGGCACACTTATAAGCATGACAAAGGCAAGTGGCACCGATATAGTAAGCATAATCACAAAGATGAAGACCATCGTGATGAATTGAAAGACTACATTGACTGGCGTCTTGAATATGTATTTACTAACAGCATCAAGATTATGTGTGATCTCTTGATTTATCTTGTCACGGCTAATATTATTAGTTTTGAGATTGTATCTTAAAAGATTGTCATCAAGCTTTTCATATATGTTGATAGTCGAGCGAGTACTTGCCTCTCCTTCAATGATATCAAAAAAATACATAACTCCCTGTCCTGCCACAAACAAAATTATATTGTATATAGCATATAAAATCATTTTGTCAAAGTCTTTCGCAACTGATGCATCTATAAATATACCAGATAGATATGGACTTAAAAGAAAAGTTATTTTATATAGTATATATATGATGATGTAGCTAAATAAATCTTTATTCGAAATATATTTTCTTAATTTCCACATAGTTTATCACCTACAATATTATATATATGATATCATGAGCTTAAATAAAGTGCAATACCTTTATTATTCAATAAAATAGGTGAAGATTTCTCTCCACCTATAATCAATTTATTTTTTATAATACAAAGATGACTGCATCTCATAAAGTTCTCTGTAGTATGCGTCACTCTTCATTAGTGATTCATGATCATCAAAGGCTTCAACTCGCCCATCTTTTAAGACAAGTATTTTATCTGCTTGTCTCACACTTGCTAGTCTATGTGTAATAAAAAATACAGTTTTCCCTTCTGTTAGTTCTAAAAACTTTTGAAATATTTCATATTCAATCCTTGCATCTAGTGCAGATGTCGGCTCATCTAAGATAAGTATGGGCGCCCCTGAATAAAAAGCTCTTGCCAAAGCAAGTCTTTGCCACTGTCCACCAGATATGTCTGTGCTATCCTCAAACCTTTGTCCAAGCACCTTATCTAAATTAGCTGTAAAATCTTTATCAAATCCACTTTTCTTAAGAGCAAGCTCTATCTCATCAATATTTTCTTTTTTATTTAAGTCAGATATCACAATATTTTCTCTTATACTTAAATCAAATTTCGCAAAATCTTGAAATATAGCTGCAATCTTTTCTCTATATGCTTCATAGCTATAATTACTTATAGGCACACCGTTAATTAAGATATCGCCATCGTTAATCTTGTAAAATCTTGATAATAATTTTACTAAGGTAGTTTTACCAGCACCGTTCTCACCAACTATGGCAATTTTTTCACCTTTATTTACACTAAAGCTAATGTTATTAAGTGCTTTTTTATCTCCATTAGGATAAGTAAAGCTAATATTTTTAAACTCAATACTGTCTATATTTTCTGGCATTTCAAGATTGCCACACTCAAAATCAGTTTTTATTTCATTAAACTTAAAAAACTTTTCCATGTAAAGCAAAGTATCGTAAAGCAATGAAGAATCTTCAATAAGCCTTGACATACTGTTCATCGCATAAACAACGCTTGATGCAAACAGCATTATAGCTCCAAGCCCAAGGCTACCTTTTCTAATCGAGTAAATTATATAGATAAATGTTCCAACACTAATTAAAGCTGTTACTATCAAAAAGAAAAGAGAATTTCTAAATTTTTTCTTTCTTTCCTTGTGTACACCCTTTTTAATCTTATTAAAAGAAGCTGTATATTTATCTATAAAAAATTTATATAAATTATAAAGTCTAACCTCTTTTATAGATTTTGAAGATAGCAATGTTTGGCTATAATACTCTAGCTTTCTTGACTCTTCACTGTTAGAAACGAGCGTTTCAAAGGCTTGCGCTTGTAATGAATATGCTATGATGGCTTGTGGCACTAAAACAAATAGCATAGCCAAAGCTATAAGCGCGTGAAAGCTCGCGAATATAAATAACATTGATACAAAGAGTATTGCACTTGAAATGATACTCGTTCCAAAAACCAATAAATTTACAGGCCTCCAACTCGATTCAGAGCTTAGAATTTCAATGTCATTATAAAAATTATGATCTTCATAATAATCAATGGTCTCTATCTCTTCTGACTTTTTCATTATGTCATAGTTAAGTTTGAATGTTAAATCATCTGTTAGCTTGCCTTGTACCAATGTTACTAGTGGAGCAAAAACGTTGTTCAAAAGAAAACTAAGCCCCCACAAAGCAAGAACGATGTATAAAATTTTGTTGCTTAAACTGTAAACATTGTCAATCAAATAATTTGCGATATACAAAGTTATCGATGGCAGCAAAGCTTGTAAAGGAATCACTAAAAGCAGCACGAAGACATTGCTTTTAGACGCACGCCAAAGATACTTGAAGCTTTTAAAGTATAAACTCAAGTAATTTTTCACATTATATTTTTTCAATTGTTTCACCTCATGATATAATTATATTATTTTCTTACATCATGTAAAATTACCCTCATCGTAATACCTCCTGTGAAATTTGTAAAATTATATTTACATCTTAATTATACTACGTAATAATATTTTATTCAATAAAATAGGTGAAGATTTCTCTCCACCTATAATCAATTTATTTACTTTTTCTATAAATTTTTATCCATTTGGAAAGTTAATTTTGAAGTGAACAAAGCTCTTGTTGCGTAATCTTGTAATTGTTTCTTTGTTTCTTCGATGAAGTAAGTGGCTGTCTTTTGGTTTTCTTCTGTCAAATATTTCATAAGTTTTTTGTCGTCTAAGCCCTTTGCTCCTTTTTGAATTTCCATAACTCTTTGTCTGCCATAGACTGCCATACGTTGTAAGAACTCATGTGTGTCTCTATTGAATAGCTTGTAGTGTTCTTCTGCATAGTATGCGAAGACTTTTGCTAGCCAGTAAGCGTTATCGATATCCATCTTTTCAGGAACTGTTCTGTATTCTTTTGGTGTGTCTTCAACGTAGTTAAAGAATGGTACGTATGGGTTGAATGCTGTTGTTCCGAATGATAACCAAGTTACTCCTCTAAGTTTTTCATCTAGGTCTGGATATACTTGTAAGATGTGTGAGTGAGCTGTTCTTGAAAGTGAGATGCATCTGAATCTCTTCTTTTCTTGCTCTGTTCCTTGCCAGCCTATTGGGTCAAATTCTGTTTCGTTATAGTGTGAACCTAAAACTTTAGCGCAGTCTTCAACTGAAATCTTTCTTGTAGCTTTCTTTATAAATGGTATGTCGCCGCAAGTTGGGCCCAAGTCGCATGAGGATAATAATTTATGTGCGTACCAAGCTCTAGGTGTATTATAAACTCTGTCTAGCTCTCTATATGTGCCAAAAACTTTTCTAAAGTTAAATCCTTCGAAGTCTGGATTTAAGTTATTTTCTTTAACAAATTCTTCCATACCTTCTGACCACATATAATTTTCTTTGTCATTAAAGTCTATTTGTTCGATGCATACGTGGTTTGGAGCAACAGCGTAGCAATCATCAGGTATTCTAACTGCTACCCAGTGATGTCCTGTAGGTATCTCCATATACCAAGCTTCGTCTTTGTCAGCAAATAAGATACCATTGCCTTCAGCTGAACCATATTTCTTGATAAGTTCACCTAAGAATTTAATTCCGTCACGAGCTGATTTTGCATATGGTGTAACTAAATCGTTTATAGCGTCTTCTGCGATACCATCAAGTACTAGTGGGTCAAGAGCCAAAACTCTTTCGTTACCATATAAGCTTTCAGTCGAGCTAACTGCAACGCCTAGTTCGTTAAAACCTGCTTCAGCATATTGGCCTGGTTCGTTCTTATCATCTGATGGGATAGCTGTATATCTCATTGCGCCCTTTGGCAATTTAACTTTAACCTTTGTGTTATCTGATTCATAAGTGCTTCCATTTGGTTTATCTTCATGAACCACAAATTTCTTTAAGTTAATGGCGTCATGATAATCTTCATTTCTCGCGATGATGATAGTTCCATCTATAGACGCTTTTTTACCAACTAATATAGTTGTACACTCTGTTTTTCTCATTAAATAACCTCCTTTATTTACACACATAGTTTTGCCTATATATTTATTATACAACCAAATATATTAATACGTCAAGCGAAATATCCCTTTATCTTGATAATTTTTTAAAATGGCCTAAACGTAAAAAGAGTAGGCATAGATGCGCCTACTCTTGTAAATATCTTATATTGTACCTACTAGATCCATGCCTGGTGTAAGTGTGTCTTCGCCTGGCATCCAGTTTGCTGGACAAACTTTGTCTCCGTGTTCGTTAACGAATTTTGAAGCTTCTACCTTTCTTAGTAATTCCTTAGGGCTTCTGCCTATACCCATGTCATGGATTTCATAAGCAGTGATAACACCGTCTGGATTGATTACGAAAGATCCTCTGTATGCTTGACCTTCTTCTTCGTTTAAAACTCCAAGCATTCTAGAAAGTTCAAATGCTCTGTCAGCAAGCATAACGTATTTAGCTTTTGAAACTGCTGGAGATGTTTTTTGCCATTCCATGTGAACAAATTCAGAGTCAGTTGAAACTGAATATACTTCGCAGCCAGCTTTCTTAAAGTTTTCATATTCTTCAGCAAGTGCTTCTAGTTCTGTTGGGCATACAAATGTAAAGTCTCCTGGGTAGAAGAAAAGTACGCTCCAGTGACCCTTTAAGTCTTCATTTGTTACTTGAAAGAAGTCCTTACCAGCTTGAAATGCATTTACCTTAAATTCGTCTAATTTTTTACCTATTAAATTTGTCATTTTTACCTCCTTATTATAAGCTTTTTTCGCTCAGTTCATATATACCCAAAAGATATAAATAAATAACAAAAATATTATATCAACTTTATCCATTTTATGGTAAAATATATATAAGATAAGGAGGCGCATACAATGATTAAGCTGAGTGATTACAAATATAAGTACTTAATTTTATATATATACGCCATATTTTTATTTATAACAGGCTTTGCCTATAATACACCCGATGAAATTTATGCCGGTTTAAAACTAATATCCGTCTCATCCGCATCGCTTGTGACAGACTATATGAAGCTTGCAAACATCGGCGCCGCCCTTGTTAATAGCTCCATCGTAACACTATTTTCAATCATGATGATGAATATTAGAAAGATAGATTTAAAAGGTATACATATAGCAGCAGTCTTCGTTGTATCAGGCTTCTCTTTGTTCGGTAAAAACTTATTCAACTCGCTGCCGCTTATGTTTGGAGTCATGACATTTACAAGGCTATATAAGATAAAGGTCGAGGACAATATCGCAAATGCTCTATTCGTTACATCACTTGCCCCTATGGTGACAAACGTCTACCTCTTAGTCGGCGGAGTCTTTGGCGTTGTCTGCGCATTTTTCGCATGTTTTTTAGTTGGCTTTATATTTACGCCGCTTTTAAAACCATTCAAAGAGTTTCATAAAGGCTTTAACCTTTACAATGGCGGCTTCACAGCGGGTATCATCGCTATGTTTTACTCAGGATTTTTAAAAACCATAAATATAAATCTCCCACAAAAAAGTATAATCTTAAGCGGCTACAACGATAAATTCATGCCACTAATCATGCTAACATCAATACTTTTCATAGCCTTGGGACTTTGTGAACAAGATGCACTAATAAATTATTTTAAACTGCTTAAAAGAACTGGACCCATGCTTCAAAATTACGAGGCAGAATTTGGTAGCGGTGCTTGCCTAATAAACGCAGGTACCCTAGGTATAGTCTCAACACTTTATGTTCTACTTGTCGGCGGCGAGCTAAACGGGCCAATCATCGGAGGTATACTGACAATCATGGGCTTTGCCTTCATCGGTAAAGACATAAGAAATGCTCTACCAATATTTTTAGGCATATACGTCGCGAGCCTGATCAACGTCTACAACCCGCATGATACAGCACTTTTACTTGCAAGCCTCTTCGGCACAACACTTTGCCCGATCTCAAACTACTACGGTAGCTTCGCAGGCTTCTTGGCAGGCTTCTTGCACATGGCGCTTATAAACAACGTTGGCGGCCTTCACTCAGGACTGAACCTTTATAACAATGGCTTCTCAGGCGGCTTTATCGCAGCTTTTATGGTGCCACTGCTAGATACATTCTATAAAAGACCAAAGTATTTGCAAGTAAAAAATAAAAAATAAATGAGAAGCATTAACTTGAATTAAATATAAATATGAAATATAATATTGTTAAGATAAATTTATTATGGAGGTGATTTTATGATTGAACTAGCAGCCAAGAATTATAATATAGAAGAAAATTTAGAGGATACTAAACCATTTTTAAAATGGGCTGGAGGAAAAAACCAATTATTAAAAAGTTTTAATTTATATTATCCAAAGTTTGATTTAAAATTAAAAAAATATGTTGAACCATTTGTAGGTGCTGGTGCCGTTTTATTCGATCTTCTTAATAAATTTTCCTTTGAGGAAGTATATATTAATGATATGAATAAAGAGTTAATAAATACATACATTAACATACGTGATAATCCTAATCAGTTAATAGTCATTTTAAGCAACCTTGAAAATGAGTACAAAAAACTAAATAATGAACACAGAAAAATATATTACCTGAATAAACGAGATGATTATAATAAATTAATTATTAACACAAATAAAAGTACAAATATAAAAAAGGCAGCCTTAATGATATTTCTAAATAAAACTTGCTTTAATGGTCTCTATAGAGTTAATAAGAAAGGCATGTTTAATGTGCCTATAGGTTCTTATAAAAATCCAAAAATCTGTGATATTAAAAATATATTAGCCGTATCTAATAAATTAAAAAATGTAAAAATCCATTGTGATGACTACAAAAATTCATATGACTTTATAGATGAAACTACATTTGTTTATTTAGATCCGCCTTATAGACCACTTAATAAAACATCAAGTTTCACTTCATATACTGAAAATGATTTTGACGATAAAAAACAAATTGAACTTGCTGATTTTGTAAGTAAAATAAATGAAAAGGGTTGTAAATTTATGCTAAGTAATTCAGACCCGAAAAATATTGATCCCGAAGATAACTTTTTCGATGACTTATATAAAGACTATGATATTATTAGAATTGATGCAAGTAGAATGATTAATAGCAAAGCAAGCAATAGAGGAAGTATAAAAGAACTTTTAATAAAAAATTACTAAAGAGGTGTGTTATGGAAAAAAGAGATTTCAATAATTGGTTAAAAACTTTTAAAAAAAGCATATCAGACTATTCTTATTATATTGACTTTGAAAAAATATATAATAATGTTGAAAATATAAAAATACAACTTAATATATTAAATTCATTAATTGGTTCTAAAGATATAGAAAATGATTTTGAAAATTTAATTAAAATGTATCCAGAAGTTTTAAAATGTATCCCCATACTACTAGCAGTAAGAAGTCATGAGATATATGCGATAGATAAAGATGGAGAATATGTTTATAATTTTAATAAAGCCAATCTTTCAGTTGAGCAATATAAAATATTTATGAGAAAAACAGGATTATTTAAACTTATTAGTAAGCATTTGGTAAACAATCTATTAGATTATGTTACAGGCGTTGAAACAGGATTAGATTCTAACTCGCGAAAAAATAGAGGTGGACATCTCATGGAAAATCTTGTTGAATCATATATAAATAAATCAGGATTTATTAAAGGTGAAAATTATTTCAAAGAAATGTATATTAGTGATATTTCAAAAAAATATAATCTTGACCTTTCCAATATATCTAATAATGGAAAAAGTGAAAAGCGTTTTGACTTTGTTGTTAAAACAGAATCCATGTTATACGCTATAGAAACTAATTTTTATGCATCTAATGGCTCAAAATTAAATGAAACAGCAAGAAGCTACAAAACATTAGCCTTAGAGTCAGCCCCAATAAACGGATTCTCTTTTGTATGGTTTACCGATGGTTTCGGCTGGAACAGTGCTAAAAATAATTTGGAAGAAACATTCGATGTAATGGATCATATATATAATATTAAAGATCTAGAAAGCGATATAATAAAAAAGGTATTTATATAGTTATGAAAAATAATATTTTTAAATATGATGTAAACTTAGTACCACTAACAATTGAAAATAAAGAGCAAGATATTTTCAGAGATGAGCTCAATAACATACCATATCTATTATATAAAGTTGAAGATTTGTCAAATGGAAGCGTAATTGCAATAAATAAACCAGGCGGGAAAAAAAATTATAGAAGGTTTTCGCAAAATGACTTGATGGTTTTTATATTTAATAAAGAAGAAAAAACCTTATGGTTAATTAGTCATGACGAAATTAGTGATGATATCCAAGAAAAATTTGAGTATAACGAAAAACAAGCAAAGTTACTCTTAGAAGCTCTTTATAATGTTTGCTGTGGTAATGAACCAGATAGAATTATTAAAAAATTAAAATTATATGATACCGTCGGACTGCCTGTAGAAACTTTATTAAAGGCGTATAAATGGATATGGGGCCAAGAAGATTGCAATTATCCAAAAGGAAAAGGAAGATGGCTTTCAATGGATGGTTTAATGAAAAAATTTAATTTGAGTTATGAGGATTTTAAATAATGACAAACACAAAGATTAAACAGTGGGAACCCGAAAATTTCGAACTACAAATGACAACACATTGGTCATTTCCGCAAAGAGGGAACTGGGCGACACACGATGCAAAATGGAGAGGCAATTGGTCGCCATATATACCAAGAAATATAATATTAAGGTACTCTAAGGAAGGCGACTTAATACTTGACCAGTTTGCTGGTGGTGGTACAACTCTTGTGGAAGCAAAACTTTTAAATCGCGATATAATAGGAGTCGATATAAATGAGCTTTCTATTGAAAGGTGTAAAGATAAAATTAACTTTGATTATGAAAAAGCTAAAGGAAGAGTGAGAATCGAAAAGGGTGATGCTAGAAACCTTAAATTTATTAATAATGAAAGCATAGACTTAATATGTACACATCCGCCATATGCTGATATAATTAAATATAGTGAAAATATAAATGGAGATTTATCATTATTAAAAACAAAAGATTTTTTAATAGAAATGGAAAAAGTAGCCGCTGAAAGTTATAGAGTGCTTAAGAAAAATAAATTTTGCGCCATACTTATGGGTGATACAAGAAAACAAGGAAATATGGTTCCTATGTCATTTGAAGTAATGAAGATTTTTCAAAATTGCGGATTCACTTTAAAAGAAATTGTTATTAAAGAGCAACATAACTGTAGAGCAACAGGCTTTTGGAAAACAAATAGTATAAAATACAATTTCTTGCTAATAGCTCATGAATATTTGTTTATATTCAAAAAATAAAATTTACATGAAAAACAAAAATAAGCAGGTGTACTAAAATGTGCATCTGCTTTTGTATTAAATCAAATCTATTTAATTCTTATCAATTTTTTATTCTTTATCTCATATACTTTATCAGCAATTTTTTCTATGCTCTCATTATGTGAAACTAAAATTACTGTTTTATCTTTAGTAAAATCTTTTATGCAATCTATGACTAGTTCTGAATTGTTTTTATCTATATAATTAAGCGGCTCATCAAAGATAAATACTTCTCCTGTGCTTTGAAAAGCTCTTTCAAGCTCTATAAGCTTCTTCTCTCCACCAGATAGATTGTTCATGCTTGAAGTAAGAACTGTATCTAAACTAAGATTGTTTTTCTCTAAGGCTCTAATTATCTTAGTATCTTTATTTACACTTTTATTTGAAAACATATTGATGTTTTCTTCTATATTTCCATAGAATATATCTGCCTTGTCTGGCACTAGCCTTATAATTTTATTTAATATGTTTGATTCTTTATCCACTTCACAGCCATTTAAAAATATTTCTCCACTATAATCAGTCTCAAGGCCTGATATAGCTCTAAGTAGGCTTGTCTTGCCTGAACCATTGCTTCCCTTTATCAGTATCTTCTCGCCTTTTTTTATTTCTAAATTAATTTTATCTAAAATAAGTTCATTGTATTCTATGGATAAATCTCTAAGCTCTAAACTTTCAAAATCTTTTGCTTCTTCGTCTATGAATTTGCCTTCAAAATTAATTACACTAGCCAATCTTTCTTTGTGCATTTCATACAAAGACCTCTCTCTTGGATATGACATGTAAAACTCTATTGGGTTCCAAAGCTTTGAGACATATTGACTGAATAAAATCAAGGTACCTATGCTGACTGAGCCTTTAAAAACTAAAAAGCCACCGAAGATGTATATGATTAGGTCGAGCACATTTAAAAGTCCGTTCGACATAAAATAATCATAAACTATATCAATCTTGAGTCTTTCAAAAACTTTTTCGAGATACTTATCCAAACCCGCTTCATTTTTTATAATTGTATCTTCACTTGAATTAAATGCTTTTATCGTGTAATTATAATTATAAAATTCTTCGATATTACCATTAAGCTTTTCATTTGCTTCTTCTATATCCTTGTTAACTACAGCTTCTTTCTCGCTCATCTTGTTTTGAATGAAATAAAATATTGGTAGTATTATGAGTATAGATGCGCTCAGATAAATATTTTCTCTAAGCATAAGTATTATAATTAAAACCAAGTAAATCGCTTTAACTACTCTCTTGTACGGTATTTCTATTATGAAGCTTCTGATGCCTTCAAGATCTGAATTGAAAAGCTGAATTATGGATCCTAAAGATTTGCTCTTTAAATTGTTTAAGCTTTCAAAACCAAGATAATTGTAAAATTTGCTCCTAAGCCTTCTTAGTTCTTTTTCTTCATAATAAATCATGAAGTAATGCGAAAAAGCTAATGTGCTTATGAAGGCTAATATCAAAACACAAAATATTATAGCGTTAAACTTGAATAAAGCATAATTTTTATCGCTGACTGCATCGACTATCTTTTTAATAAAGATAGGTACTGCAAGTGATATGAGCATATTTATGCTTTGAAATATGTAATATAAATACTTAATAAGTTTATTATTTTTCTTCATATAAATCACCTCTTAATGTGAATTAATTTAATTATATACCTTAGATGTAATTTTATCAAGATTTGCACAAAAAAAGATAAGCTCTATTGAACTTATCTTATAATTTATCTTCCGCCATAGAATTTCATCTTTATTAATCTAGCTAGGCTTGTTGGAACGACTTTTTCGTCTGTGCCAAGTATCATGGTAAGTGCGTGCTGATTAGCTATGCCATTTTTTGTAAACTGTATCGAGCAGCTTGCGCAATATGTTGTGACCATGCTGTCATAATTTTTTAGTCTAGATAAAAATGCTTTTGCTATCTCGGGTTCGTCACGGCTAGCAAGTCCGCCTAGACCGCAGCAAAGAACGTCTTTGTAATCGCTCTTGGCGTTTGGCATGAAATATTTTAAATCTTTAAACATCTCTTTATGAACTTTGTCTGGGCATGGGTGGTAGATGTGAAACTCATCTTCCAAAACCTTGCCTACGCCTAGCTCGTGAAGCTTTTCATATATTGTTATAACGTTTATGTCTGTGTAATCTTTAAAGAAGTGGTAGCAGTTTGGGCAGCATGTAACGACTCTCTTTACTTTTTTCTTAAGTAGAAGCATTTTGATGTGATCAATGTTTTTTTGCGCTCTATCTTTATCACCGCTCTCAAAAACTGGCTTACCGCAGCAGTCGATTGAGTAGTCGCATCCATCTTCTCTAAATATCTCTATCATCTTTTTAGTAGTTTCTGGGAAAGCTCTTGGAAAAGCGCAGCCAAGCCATAATAAATCCTTAGTCTCTTTATTTGAGTTATTTCTGAACTTATATAGGGACTTCTCAAACTTCATCATGCCGAAGCCCTCATTTTTCCTATGTATTAGTGAGATCTCTCTGCCGTCTAAATCAACGGGACAGACCTCGTAGCAGCGGCCGCATAAAAAGCATGAGTAGGCTAAGTCGTCTCTATCTGCAAAATCTGCTAGATCAAGGCCATATTTCGTTAAAAAATCGCAGTTTTGCGTGCATAGTGAGCAGTCGAGGCAGGTCTCTTTAACGTATTCTAAATATTTTTTCTTATCATCTTTCATCTCTGTATCTCCTTGTGATCTCTTCAATCGGGTAGCCGAGCAAAAACATAATTTTTAATTTTTTCATTAGTATTATGGTCTTAAGTATACCCGTCTGTTCAAAGCGTCTTGCGTCTGTCGTAACGTATGAGTCTATAGCCTTTATCTTTGTTCCTTCTTTTTTGAGTCTCCTAGACATTTCGTAGTCTTCCATAAGTGGCAGCTCTTTAAACATGCCCATGTCTATGAATTTTTCGCGCCTAAAGGACATAACTTGGTCACCGTAAGCAATATTATATAATTTTAATCTTAGATTTGATCTAAAGGCAACGACTTTCATTAAAAATCTTTTGCTAGTAAATTTTATCTTTATGGCTGCGGCGCTGTATTTATCAAGTGCCTTGTCCATCTTGACTATGGCGTCCTTATCTAAATATGAATCTGCGTGCAAAAACATTATTTTTTCTTCGGTAGTTTCTTTAAAGCCTGTATTCATCTGAATTGAGCGTGATTTTTCGCTCATAACTACCTTAAATGGAAATTCCTTGTTTAGTTTATGAAGCACATCAAGCGTAGCGTCTCCACCATCGGCATAAGCTATATAGACCTTAAACTCGCCATCTAAGCTATACAAATGCCTAATGAAGCGCTCTATGCTTTTTTCTTCCTTATATACTGGAACTACTATTGCTATCATTTTTCTTATTAACGTACTTTGTTAGTAAAATGGAAATAATTACAAGAGCAAGCATTATTAAAACTGCAATCAAAAACTCTTTTGATTTGTAATCTTTAATCTTGTCGCCTAGGTTTAAGTAAACAAGCGTTCCTGGCGCAATGCCTACGAATGAAACTATCAAATATTTCCAAAATCCTATATCTGTTAATGGATAGGCATAATTAAGTATATTGTATGGAATTATTGGTGTAAGTCTCACTAAGAATAGTCCTGATGCGATGTTCGCGTCTTTTGAAAAATATCTATCGTAAGTTTTTTTGCTCACATGTTTATGCACTAAGGCGCTAACAAAGTCTCTGCCAATGTATCTTGCGATGACAAACATAATTGACATATTTAAAATCGCTCCGACCATGGTCAAAAGGCTTCCCTTCACAAAGCCAAATAGAGCCGCAGCTATAAGTGCAAGGACTGGCACTGGGAAGAAAAATACTGGAAGTATCGCAAAAGCTGCCACGTATAAAACTTCTGAAAGCTCTCTTCGCTCTTCGATGAAGGCTTTGAGCTTCTCCATCGGCACGTACTTTATAACTAGAACGGAGCCTATTATTATAATTAATAGGCTCAGTATCTTAATTGGATTTATTTGCTTTTTTCTTGTCATTATAAATTTTACCTATCATGTAAACTAAAGCACTTAGAGCAACTACACACACTATAGAAATAAATATAGTTTTTGTAGATCCAGCTAAATTACCTAGGTATGAGTAAACGATAGTTGCTGGTAATTGTCCAAGACCTGTTGCGATGAAAAAGTCCCAGAACTTTATAGGTGTTAGGCCTGCTGCATAACTAACTATGTCAAAGGAAACGAATGGTAGTAGTCTACAGATAAGTATTGAGTTTTTGCCGTATCTTTCGAAAAATTCGTCAACTTTAGCAAGTCCTGTCTTAGTCGTAATCTTTTCAACAACATCTCTACCAAGTGTTCTAGCGATGTAGAAGCATAGTGCTGCCCCTACCATTGATGACCAGAATGATAGAAGTGCGCCCTTCCACCAGCCAAATACTGCTGCATTTGAAAGTGTAATTAATAAAGCTGGTATTGGTGACAAGATTGATTGAAGTATCATTAAAAAGAACGAAACGACTGCTGCATAAGCACCGTAACCCCTGATTAACTCTATAACCGATTCAAGGTTCAAGCTGCCTAATTTTGAAACGAAATTGTTCATAGTCGCGTTAAAGCTTGGTATTGCAAAGTATAGTACTACTGTTAAAACAATGATTGCAATAAGCACTATCTTAGATATTGTTTTTTTCTTCATTATTATTCCTCCAATTACTAATATTTATTAAGTCATAAAATATTTTCTCATCTAGCTTTATTTTTTTGCCATCAAGCAAAATCTCATCTTTACTTAAAAAATCTACATTTTTGCCAAAGTAATTATATAATAGATCCTCTTTAGTGTCAATATCATCGATGATTCTAAGGCACTTTATACGTGAACTATTAGAATTTTTTATAGTTTCATCAAGTATCATTGATTTATTTTTAAAATCAATATTGAGTTTGCCGTCAATATTTATCTTGGATGCGACTAGCGAATAGCCTCCATCTGATGATGGATTAAAAACTATATCGTTATCATCAAGGGCAGCAAAAGCATTTTTTATATCTTTTGCGCTGATGTCATATATGTCTGAACCGATGATAGCGACCTTATTATAAGTCTTAAGAACCGTGTCAATCGCAATCTCCATCTTTTCAAATAGATTCACATCAGCTTGAGCCTTGTATCTTTCATTTGGCAAAAATTCTTTAAGTATATTAACTTTTTCAAAAGGCGTCACATGCACTTCTAAGTCCCACTCTTGTGATTTAACATCACTTATTAATCTTTTAATAAGATTCTTGTGAAATAAAACTATATCTTTCTTAGATAAAAAATCTTCAAGACGCGTCTTAGTATGCCCTTCAATAGGCACTCTTGTAAATATAATAAGTAAGTTTTTCATATATATCTCCTTAAATGCAAAAAATGTGTAAAGCAATTTTCACTTTACACATTTTTTATACCCAATGCAATATTTTTTACTTCATCTTATCTAGTAAATCTTTCCATACAATCATATTATGGTTTATTTTATTTCTGTTGAAAAATATAGGATTACTATGTCCATACAGCTGCCCATTTTCATCGCGCACATCAACTCTTATCCAGTGATAATTACAATCTATATATGACTCAAATAAAGAGTGTTTACACTGATCTACCTTTTTCACTTCTCCATCTAGCACCCAATGGATATTTAACTTAGAACCATGAAAACACTCTTGCACTATATATGCCACAAGTTTTATATTTCCATTAAAACCATCATTTTCTCTATCTAATCCAGTATAGATTAGTTTTAATTCATCTCGTCTTGTTACAGATACATCTGCTTTAATCATTGCTTCTTTGATATATGCTGCTGAATTGCTGCGAGTGTAAATAAAATTTTTAGGATCTCCTAAAAGACATGGGTACTCCGAACCATAAAATTTGTCTCCAGCTTTTAAGTGCGAGTCGCTACCTCCAATTGCGGCCACTTTGTATCCATCATTTAGCAAGTAATTCCACGCCTTTAGTGCCTTTTCTATAGCTTCATTTGCGGATGGAAGCGTTGGCGAATTTATAATTTCCATAAATTTTACTCTATTTAATGGAAAATCTTTCAACTTAAAGTCCCAAGGCTCCATGAACGGATGATTTATAGAAACTAATGAATAATTACTTGCCTCTATAATTATTTGGCTTAAAGCATCTTCATCCTCAATTTCATTTGCATGGTGTTCTTCAAATGGAGTTTTTTCTGCAAATAATAGATTGATATGTCCTAAACTAGAAGTTATCTCTATGCCAGGATAAGTTTTTACATGACTATTCTTTGGCCATGTGTAATGAAAAATATTATGATCTGTAGGCACAAAAAAATCTAAACCTTGCTTTTTAGCAACCTCATTATTTTCCTCTCTTGTCATAAGTCCATCAGAAAATATCGTGTGCGTATGAAAATCACAAGTGTAGTACTCTTTACTCTCTTCCAAATTATCACTATATAAATTCTCTAATAAATTATACTCATCATCATAAAATATATCAGAACTTTTTTCTTCTTTTATTTCGATTATAGTACTACATGCATTAGAGTTAGTAATGACACTGTAGTCTACTCTCCACGTACCCTTTGTTATTTTTATTTTGTCTAAGCTTAAGAAACAAGGAGATGTCTTTGTAGCTTCCTTAGATAATATTCTAGTGCCTTTCTCACTTATACCAATTATCTGAGCACAAAGTTTATTATCTGGTGAGTATAGATAAAGACTAAAAAACTCTTTATTATTATGCCAATTAATCGATATAAAATCAACATCTTTATTAACTTCAAACTCAATAGATGCATATGACTTATCTAAATTAAATTTTAAAAAACTTTCTCTCATAATATATCTTAAAATTTATATATACAAAAAAGAGCGATCTCTCGCTCTTCTTCATTAATAGATTAAATACTATTCAGTTACTAAATCGTATTCATAGTTTTTAACGCCATCAGCGTTAACAACGTCTGTGTAACCAGCTGCTAATAGAGCGTCTTGAGCTTCTCCAGATTTTTTACCAGAGTTGCAATATAAAACGATCTTTTTGTCTTTGTCAGCGTCTAGAACTGATGCATCGTTTTTGATGTCATCTAAAGGAATGTTCTTTGCGTCTTTGATGTGACCTGCAGCGTATTCTTCAGCGCTTCTTACGTCAACGATAACGTATTTGCCTTCTTGTTCAGCATCTGCTTGTAGTGCTACTACTTCATCACCTGTCATAGTTGCTTTTTCTCCTGTTTGAACGCTATCAGCTTGGTCTGCTGGAACGCTTTCAGTTGCATCAGCATTTTCTGCTGGTTTGTCTTCTGCTTTCTTACAAGCTACTAGTGAAAATGCTAGTACAAGTACTAAAGCTAATGATAATAATTTTTTCATGTGTATTACCCCCTTAAATTTTTACCATAGATATTATACCACTTTTAAGTATAATTGTAAAATTATTTAACATTATCTTGATTTTTTATCAATAAATACTACTTTAGTAGTATGGTGCTCGCCATACAGCTAACACCCTCTTCTCTTCCTTCGAAGCCAAGTTTTTCTGTAGTTGTGGCTTTTACGCTCACTCTGTCAATGCTTAATTCAAGGTCTTTTGCAATATTCGCTCTCATTTCATCAATGTGTGGTCTTAATTTTGGCCTTTGCATCATTATAGTCGCGTCTATATTTGAAATAGTGTATCCTTCTTTCTTGACCATGGCATAAACCCTTCTAAGTAGTACTCTTGAATCAATATCAAGGTACTCATCGCTTGTGTCTGGAAAGTGGTAGCCTATATCTTCTTTAGCCATAGCTCCTAAGATGGCGTCCATAATCGCGTGTATAAGCACATCTGCGTCGCTGTGACCAAGTAAGCCCTTTTCGTGCTCTATCTTTACGCCGCCAAGTATTAAATCTCTGCCTTCGACAAGCTTATGAACGTCAAAGCCATTACCAATTCTTATATCCATTAGAACGCTCCTGTGCTCTTCAGCTTTTTCTTCCAATTAGTATTGAAGATCTCGGCTATAACCAAATCTTCTGGCGTAGTTATCTTGATGTTGTCGTAGTGACCTTCAAGCATCTTTACCTCAACCCCAGCAAATTCAACGAGTGCTGAGTCATCTGTAGCTAAGATATTTTCTTTTATCGCATGCTCATAGCCTCTAAGCAAAATGTCTTTTTTAAAGCATTGCGGGCTTTGCGCTTGCCACAAAAGTGATCTCTTTGGCGTATGATGAACTGTATCGTCTTCGTTAACTGATTTTATCGTGTCCTTAACTCTAACTCCAACAACACAGGCATCGCAATTTAGAACGGTTTCAACAGCTTTGTTGATTGTCTCAGTCCTTATGAATGGTCTTGCGCCATCGTGTGTCAAAACTATATCCGCATTAACGCTAATGGCTTTGATGCCGTTATAAACTGAGTCCTGTCTTTCCTTACCGCCTTTAACAATGTTAACGACTTTAGTAAATTTATATCTATTAACAATTTCTTTTCTTGTGTAATCTATCTCGTCTTTTTTACAGACAATAATTATCTCGTCGATGTACTTTGATCTTTCAAACTTTTCTATGGTATGAGCAAGTATTGGCTTGTCATTTATGAACAGAAAAGCCTTGTTAATCTTAGAGCCCATCCTGTTACTCATGCCAGCAGCGGCAATTATAACCGAGACGAACTTATTCTCTATCATGAAATTTCCTCCAACTATTCTTTAATTTTCGCAAACATCATCTTACCAGCAGCTGTTTGAAGCACTGTTGTTATCTCAACTTTAAGCTTTTCGCCTATCCTCTTCTTAGCTTCTTCAACAACTATCATGGTTCCATCAGATAGATAAGCAAGGCCTTGGTTCTTTTCCTTACCTGCTCTAACTATCTCAACTTCAAGCTCTTCGCTTGGAAGTATCACTGGTTTAACTGCATTAGCAAGCTCGTTGATATTAAGCACCTCTATGCCTCTTACTTGAGCTACTTTATTTAAATTGTAGTCATTAGTAAGTACTTTTGCGTTCATCATAGATGCTAGTTCAAGTATCTTGTCATCAATCTCTTCTACATTATCTATCTTTTCACTAGAAACTTCTATATCAACTTTTGCTTCATTTTGCATTTGCTTAAGTATATCTAGGCCACGTCTACCTCTTTTTCTTCTTTGATCGTCCGCCGAATCAGCTATGTGCTGAAGCTCTTGCAAGACAAACTTTGGTATAACTAGTGTACCCTCGATGAAACCTGAGCTAGCGATGTCTTTAATCCTACCATCTATTATAACAGATGTATCAAGAATTTTATATAGTTCTGTGTCTTTTTTCTTTGATTTTTTTACAGTACTCTTTTGAGTAAATTTCTCACCAATATTTGAGATGTCCTTTCTTCTAGTTGTAACTATAATCCCTATATATGGGAAAAGTATATAGAATATAACGGATAAAACCGGTCCAAGTACTGGTATGCCTATGTTCATAGCGAGCTGCGATAGCAAAAATGCTATAACAAGTCCAACTAATAAACCTACTAAACCTAAGATAAGGTCCAAGCTGGTGAACCTTCTTAGTTCAATCTCAACCCTGTCACCAACATTTATAATTTTGTCGAATACAGTATCTGACAATAAATAAAAAATAATTGCAAATAAAACAGATAAAAATACCGATACATAGATACTGTAATCATGAAATGCTGGGACAAGGCTTGTGGCTAATAAACTTACGCCATAACCTGCTGCTGCTCCTATGAGGAACATGACAGCTTTCATAATTTTTTTAAACATTTTTCCTCCTACTCTACTGCCTCGTAGATAATTTTGTCAATTTCTTCGTATGATTTGCCGGAAGAGAGTATCATTTCACTAATCAAAATGTTTTTTGTGTCATGAAGTATCTTTTTTTCTCCGGTGGAAAGATTCCTCTTATCATCTAAACTTTTTAAGTTACGGTAAACTTTAGCGACTTCGAAGATATCTCCGCCCTTCAAAATCTCAGTATTATCCCTAACTCTCTTGTTCCAGTTAGTGCTCATCTTTGTCGGTTCTTCTTTTAATACTTCAATGACATCTTTTAACTTATCTTTATCAATGATTGATCTTATCCCTCTTTTTTCCGCATTTTTTACAGGTATCATAACCTTCATAGCGCCAATAGGTAATTTCACAACAAAATAATCTTCTTTTTTGCCTAAGATTTCCTTTTTTTCTATGTCTACTATGATGCCTGCTCCATGCATTGGATAACAAACCATATCTCCTACTTCATACATACTTTTCGCCTCCCCTTCCTTTAGATGATAATTTCATACCTATAGTATATTATATCACAAGAAAGGCAAAAAGTAAAGTTTTATAATATCATATTATATAATCTTTGTCAAGCCTTTTATTGATTTTTTTTAAATATTTCTTACATCGCCGAAGGCGATGGCAAGGTTGCTAAGTCCGTGCACCAAGAGAACGAGTGAAACGAAGTTCGATTGGCAATGCATGCCTTATGCCAGAGATCACAAAGGTATCAAGCGAAGCGAAGATAGCTTTGATTGATCTTACGGCTGGGGTACCCATCCAACACGAAGTGTTGAGATAGGGTCGGGTTCTTATAATTTTAGTGCATCTATTAGCGAAGAGCACTTAATTAGCTCTAATTTTGTAAATTTTGTCGATAATTTTGCTTCGCTGCTAATCACTGCCCTTTTATAGCCCATACGTTCAGCTTCTTTGAGTCTTCTTTCGAGCTGAGGCACTTTTTTTAATTCGCCCGTTAATGATATATCAGCTATATACACAGTGTCCGAGCTTAATACCTTATTTACTAGCTGTGAATAAATTGCCGCGATTAACGCAAGATTCGATGCGTCTTCTTTAAGCTTAAGTCCACCCATTGACTTGATTACAACATTTTTATCAAACATATCAACATTTAATCTCTTCTCCATGATTGAAAGAAGTGTATTTAGTTTTTCTCTAGACATATTCTCGCTTATACGCGATGGATATGGTGTATATGACTTAGTTACAAGTGCTTCTACCTCAAGTATGACTGGTCTAGTGCCTTCCATATTTACGGTGATGGCGCTGCCAGGGAAATTATTTTCTTTTCTCGCAGAAACAAAATACTCGCTTGGATTATCAATAGATACAAGGCCTTTTTCTTGCATATTCATAAAACCCATCTCGCCTGTGGCTCCATAACGGTTTTTGCTCGCAACAATGGTCCTTAGTGAATCATTTTGATAAGTATCCATAATTAAAACGGTATCTACAAGGTGTTCTAGGGTTCTCACGCCTCTTAGCTCATCATCTTTTGTCATTTGACCAACAATAAATACTATACGTGGCCTTTGTATATTTTTTGCAAGATTAACTAATTCATATGCGCACTCAACTGTTTGCGTTGGTGAAGCTGGTCTAGATGGCTTGTACTCATCAAGCTCGACAGTTTGTATCGAGTCAACAACTACCATGTCAGCGTCAACTCTAAGGACTTCTTCCTTAATATTGTCAAGGCTCATATCACTAATTATATATAAGTCATCCTCGATAGTATCAAGTATCCTGTCTGCCCTTTGCTTTATTTGGCTCTCAGACTCTTCGCCTGATGCGTATAAAACTTTAAGACCTTTTTTACAAGCATCGTTCGCTATTTGCAAAAGAAGTGTACTTTTACCGGCGCCCGGTTTTGCTGTAAGTATGGTAACTGAGTCTTTAACTATGCCTTCGCCCATAACTCTATTGAACTCTTCGAAACTTGTCTTGAGCCTATCTGAGTTTGACGAAGTTACAGTTTTTAGCTGCATTGCCTTGCTTTTTATGCTTTTTTCTTTTTTTACCGCTTTTTTCGTATCCTCCATGACTTCTTTTAGGCTGCCCCAAGAACCACACTCAGGACATTTACCTAAGTAGCCGCTAGATTCGTAGCCGCACTCGCTACACTTGTACAAGCTCTTCTTCTTTGCCATTTTTAAATTCCAATTCCTTGCCATTGTAGTAAATAGTGATGCTCTTGTCCTTAGAAACATTATTTTTCAAAATTTCTTCAGACAATCTATCCTCTATCATCTTCTTAAATGTTCTCTCTAAAGGTCTTGCTCCATATTCAAGGTCAAAGCCCTTCTTAGCGATCTCGTCTTCAACAGACTTGTCAATCTCGATAACTATGCCCATCTCCTTAAGCTTTGCTTTAAAGTCTTCCGCCATCAAATGAACAATTTTTTCTATATCATTTTCTTTTAATTGATTAAATACAACGATGTCGTCAACCCTATTTAAAAATTCTGGTCTAAATGTCTTTTTAAGCTCTTCGTTTGCAATTTCAGAAATTTTCTTCTTTTCGCTTTTTTCTTCACTAGATGCATCGCCAAAACCATAAGTATTTTGCTTTTTGAATCTATTTGCACCAACATTACTTGTCATGATTATGACTGCGTTTTTAAAATCTACAGTTCTTCCCTTTGAGTCAGTTAATCTACCATCGTCAAGTAATTGTAATAGAGCGTTAAAAACATCTGGATGTGCTTTTTCAATCTCATCAAATAATACTACTGAGAATGGTTTTTTTCTAATCGCTTCAGTTAGCTGTCCGCCTTCATCGTAGCCAACGTATCCTGGTGGCGAACCTATAAGCTTAGATACGCTGTACTTTTCCATGTACTCACTCATGTCTATACGTATCATGGCGTTTTCATCGTTAAATAAGCTCTCTGCAAGTGCTTTTGCAAGATAAGTTTTGCCTACACCGGTTGGTCCAACAAAGATAAAGCTGCCTATAGGCTTGTTTTTATCCTTAAGCCCAACTCTCGCTCTCTTAATCGAGTGACTAAGTACATCTATCGCCTCATCTTGACCAATTACTTTTGCTTTTAAATTCTTATCAAGATTTAAAAGTTTTTCTTTTTCTTCTTCACTAAGTTTTTCAACAGGAATGCCAGTCCATTTCGAGACAACTCTTGCTATATCGTCAAAACCTATCTTCATGCTGTTTAGCTCTGATTTTTGCTTCCACTCAGTTCTGTCTAGGTCCATCTTGTCCTTAAGTTCGCGCTCCTTGTCCCTCAATTGAGCTGCTCTCTCGAAGTCTTGGGCTTGTATCGCTTGAATTTTTTCGGATGAAATTTCTTTAAGCTCGTCCTCTATCTCCTTAAGTGATAGTGGTCTTACATAATTTTTCATTCTAACAAGTGATTGAGCCTCGTCGATTAGGTCTATGGCCTTGTCTGGCAAATATCTATCTGAAATATATCTCTTTGATAATGTCACAGCCGCTTCGATGGCTTCGTTTGAAATTAAAACTCTGTGATGCGCTTCGTACTTATCTTTAAGACCTTCTATGATCTTTATCGCGTCTTCTTCACTTGGCTCTTCAACTAAGATAGTTTGTAGTCTTCTTTCAAGTGCCGCATCTTTTTCGACATATTTTCTGTACTCATCAACAGTAGTTGCGCCGATTATTTGTATCTCGCCTCTTGTAAGATATGGTTTTAGTATGTTTGACGCGTCAAGCGAGCCTTCAGACGAGCCTGCTCCAACTATAGTATGAATTTCGTCAATAAATAAAATTACATCGTTTCTTTGTCTAAGCTCTTCAAGTAAATTCTTGATTCTGCTCTCAAACTCGCCCCTGTACTTAGATCCAGCGATTAAGCTGGTTAAGTCAAGGGAGAATATCTTTTTATCTCTAATAATTTCAGGAACATTTCCCGAAACAATTCTTTGCGCAAGACCTTCAGCGATGGCTGTCTTGCCGACACCGGGCTCACCGATTAGAACTGGATTGTTCTTTGTCCTTCTCATAAGTATTTGAATAAGTCTTTCAATCTCAGATGCTCTGCCGATTACAGGATCTATCTTATCCTTAATCGCAAGCTCATTTAAGTCCAATGTATACTTTTGAAGTGCCTCGCCATCACCCTCTGTCTCTTCATCAAAGCCATCATCTTCTTGATAACCGCCTTGATTAAAGCTTCTAAGGCTATTTAGATAACTTGATAATGATGATAAAACCTTATCTTTATCTACACCAAATCTATCTAGTATGATAGATACAGGCGCTTCGTTCATTTTTACAATTGAATATAAAATGTGCTCAGTCGTTACAATAGGCGCACCTGATTGATTTGCCATCTTGATGGACTCTTCTATCACATATTTTAAACTTGCTGAATAATATATGTCCTCTTGCTTTTTCACGTCAAGCACTGATAATTTTTCAACCATTTCTTTAAGAGCTTCCATTTCAAGACCATTTTGTCTTAAAATTTCGGATGCCTTAGTTGTGTTTGCGCTTAAAATGCCGATTAAAACGTGAGAAGGATCAACTTCACTTTTAAACATCCTTCTAGCTTCTTCCTCGGCTATTTGAAATGAGAATCTTGCATTTCTAGTAAATCTTCCAAAAACTGCCATATTTATCTCCTTTCTTTATATAATTCTATAAATCTTTATTTTCTTCTTCCTTAATATCCTTGTCAATAAATTTTATCTTGCCAAGCTTTTCTCTAAGTATAGTCGCTCTTTTTTGGTCAATTTCTGACTTATCGCTAATAGAGTAAGTATACTCAATAGCTTCAGGCGTTATCATTAGATAAAGACTCGCATCAATGCTTGCTTCAGCTGGATCGAGAAGGTCCATGCTTCTTGCGAACATTAGATTTGATAAATAAATTAGTGCCTCGTCATAAGTGATAAGGCTCGCCACCTTAATCATCTCCAAAGCCTTCATAATTCTGTCTTTCATCAAGATGTAGTTTTGCTCAAGATATCTGCGTCTATTTTCATTCTCGTAGACAATGATATTTTGGTCAGTCAGCATGGAAAGTTTTTTAAATGACTCGATGCTAGTAAACTTGTTGATGTTGGCGTCTAAGATGTAGATATCCTCTATCTTAGAACCATCAGGTCCAATAAGTGGAGTAAGTCTAATTTTTTCCATGTCATCACTTTTTAGCTCATCCTTCTTAAACTCGTCTCTTCTGTATAGATGTACAATCTTAGCAATATTTATACCGTTACCAATATTAACAGGGTCACTAGTCAAATAACCGTAGTCTTCATCAAATTGGAAGTCTATCGACTTATCAAGCTCTCGCTCTATATCTATGGCGATGTCTACAAGCTCGTCAGCACTTGCTGTTCCAAGCACTCTAATCTCGATATGGTCGTTGTTATTTATTACTATAGCGATGGATTTGTCTTCATCAAGCAAAAGTTTAGTTCTCGTGATATTCTCTTTCACTGACTCATCCATAAAACCCTTTGCTAAAAAATATTCAAATTTTTCCTTATCCATGTTTGACACTTCATAAAGCATAAAACTGTAGCTAGTGTTTTTTAACGCTTCTAAAACCATGTTCAAAATTTCGTTAAGCTTTGACCACATCAGCATGTCAGGGTACTTGTAGCCCTTGATATTTCTCTTTAACGAGACTATGGTGTTTAAGATGTATTTATTGTAAATCGTCATTGTTCTCGCCATCTTTCACTTTTTCATTTGAAGTCTTAGCCTTGATTTCATCTCTAAGCTCAGCCGCTCTTTCATAATTTTCTTCTTGAATTGCATTGTCTAACTCTTTCTTAAGAGCAAGTATCTCTGTATGCATTGGATTTGCGTCGATATACCTCTTAGGTAATAGGCCTTCATAAGTTTTTTCGCCTCTTAATGAGTTCAAAATCGGTCTAATCTCGTAGGCAAAAGTTTTGTAGCACTCCTCGCAGCCAAGTGTTCTATTCATTTTGAAATCACTAAACTTCATGTGACAGTTTGGGCATTCTTTTTCTTCAAATTCTTCAGTTTCAAAAGTTCCAAAAAGCTTTTGCAAACCCTCAAAAAGACTTCTTATATCGCTTTCATTTATATTCATATTCGTATATTCTCCGTATTCTCCTTGATTCATTTCATTAAAATCTCTTAGTGCACATTCAGTGCATAAGTGCTTTTCAATAACTTCTCCATCTAAAATTAATTTTAAATTAATCATCGCTTCATTCTTGTGGCATTCATCGCATAACATTTTACTACCCCCTTTTAAGTAAAACTAGTAGGATGTTTTTTAATATATCACTTCTAAGTGCATTTCTCTTGTCTATATCAATAGTTAGAGCCCTGTCATCAATAGACGCAAGAATTATTTCTTTCTCGTCTTTTGTAATGATTTCGTCATCACAAAGCTTTCTGATGATGTCATGAGCTTCTTTGATGGTGATGCTCTCGCCAATGGCGTCCATAAGTATCTCTTTGTACTCGTCTTCATCCTCTAAAAGATCAAGTTTCTCGATCTTGATATAGCCGCCCTCGCCCCTTCTTGACTGAATGTAGTATCCAAAGTGAGGCGCAAACCTTGTCGTTAAGACATAGTTGATTTGACTTGGCGAACAGTTAAATCTTATGGCAATGTCATTACGCTTTATAAGTATGCTGCCGCCTTCTTCTTCAAGTAAATTGTTTAAAAAATATTGAATTTCATCGCTTAACATATTTCTCACCTTTGACCTTCTTTGACTATTATACCATAAGTACCCAAGATGTGCAATGGATAAACAAAAATGTTAATGTTTTGTATAAATTTTCATTAGAATTGTGCCTAGCGCTCGTTCGTTCGCTCACTCCTGTCGTGTACCTAATAGTACAGCTCAGTCGCTTGCTCATTCCACTTCACCCTATACATCAATTCTGATTGAAAATTTTTTTGTTTGTAAATAAAAAAACCATTCTTTAAAAGAATAAACTTAAATTGATTTTATAAGCGAGAAAAATAAGGACCTCGCCCAATGACGACGCTAAAGCGTCTATTGGGTCCCGGCCGTAAGATCAATCAAAGCCATCTTCGCTTCGCTCGATACCTTTGTGATCTCTGGCATAAGGCATGCATTGCCAATCGAACTTCGTTTCACTCGTTCTCTTGGTGCATGGACTTAACAACCTTGCAATTGCCTTCGGCGATGTAATGAAGAACCCCTTTAATAAATTTAAATTGATCTAATATAAATACTAAACCTTGGCACTTTGTGTTTGAAAAAAAGAAAAACACATGAGTATTAACCCATGTGTTTCTCTAAGAGAAAAAGAACCCGACCCTATCTCAACACTTCGTGTTGGATGGGTACCCCGGAACCTTGCCATCGCCTTTGGCGATGTAAAACATGAAAAATTTTACATAATTGTAAAACATTGGATCTGCAAAATAAGAAAGACGTACCCTAATCAGCACGTCCTCCTTAAGAGAATAAATATGAAAAAATATTATTTGCGTATTCTTATATTATTTATTTTTTTCTGCGTTGGCTGCTTCTATAATCTTATTTGCTTGGTCTTGTGGTACTTCTTCGTATCTAACGAAGTCCATTTGGAAGGAGCCTCTTGCTTGTGTCATCGCTCTTAGGTCTATTGCGTATCTAAACATTTCTGAATGAGGTACTTCTGCTGTAATTACTTGTGTACCGTCATCTTGTGAATCTATACCTAAGATTCTGCCTCTACGTTTGTTCATATCGCCCATAACGTCGCCTAGGTAGTTTTCTGGCACTTTTATTTCTGCCTTAACTATAGGTTCAAGCAAGATTGGTTTTGCTTCTTGCATACCCTTCTTAAATGCTAATTGTGCAGCGATCTTGAATGCCATTTCGTTTGAGTCAACATCGTGGTATGAACCATCGTATAATGTTGCCTTAACATGAACTACCGGATAACCTGCTAAAACGCCATGTTCAAGTGATTCTCTAAGACCTTTTTCAACTGCTGGGAAGAAGTTCTTTGGAACCGCTCCACCGAATACTTCTTCTTGGAATACAAAGTCATCGCCATCGTTTGGCTCAAATCTTACCCAAACGTCACCGTATTGACCAGCGCCGCCTGATTGTTTCTTGTGCTTACCTTGAACTTCAGCCTTTTGTCTGATTGTTTCTCTATAAGCAATCTTTGGATCGTTAAGTTCAATCTCAACGCCAAATGTGTTTTTCAATTTATCTTTAATAACTGTTAATTGCATATTACCTTGACCGCCGATTAGAAGCTCTTTAGTCTCATGATTTCTAAGCACTTCAAATGTTGGGTCTTCTGCAGTCATCTTGTTAAGTGAAACGCCTATCTTTTCGTCTTCGCCTTGTTTTACAGGTCTTACCGACATATATAGAGTTGGCTTTGGATACCTAATTCTCTCGAATATAACAGGATTAGCCTTGTCACATAGCGTATCGCCAGTACGAGCGTGTTCAAGTTTACTTGTAGCACCTATGTCTCCTGCGATGATGGCGTCAGTATCGATTTGAGTCTTACCTCTTAAGTAGAATAATCCACCAAGCTTTTCTTCTACTTCTTGACTTGCATTGTATAATGGTGTTGATTTTGTAAGCTTACCAGATATAACTTTGAATAGAGATAATTTTCCTACGAATGGGTCAACTATAGTCTTGAAAACAACTGCTGAGAATGGTTCATTTGCGTCAACTTTTCTCAATTCTTCTTTATCTTTCCATGTGCCAGTGTATGCGCCTACTTCGTTTGGAGCAGGGAAATATCTTTGAATCTTATGAAGAAGTAGCTCCATGCCTATGCCTTTTTCAACGCTACCTACCATAAGTATAGTTAATTCACCGTTTCTAACAGCTTGCTTTATACCTTCTTTAAATTCAGCGTCAGTAAATTTTTCGCCTGCAAAGAATTTTTCCATAAGTTCCTCAGATGTTTCAGCAACTACTTCATTTAATTCGCCTCTAAGCTTTTCAATGTAGCCATCCCACTCAGCTGGAACAGGAATTTCAGTTCTCTTTCTGTTTTCATAGCTGTATGCCTTATCTTGAATTAAGTCAACCATGCCCTTGAAGCCTTCAGCTTCGCCAATAGGCATAACTAGTGGAACTATGTGTCCACCAAGTTTTGTTCTTATCTCGTCCAAAACTTCATCAAACTTAACATTTTCCTTATCCATCTTATTTAAAAAGATAAATCTTGGAGTGTGATATTTATTTAAGTTTTTCCACGCTTTTTCAGTACCAACTTCAACACCTGCTTGTGCGTCAATAACTAGTATAGAGCCTTCAGATGCTCTCTTTGCACCGTACATCTCACCAATAAAGTCAAAGTAACCAGGTGTATCAAGAAAATTGTATTTAACATCATTATATTCTACAGGAATAACCTTTGTATTAATAGAAACCTTTCTTTGTTTCTCTTCTATAGAGAAGTCTCCAACAGTATTTCCGTCTTCAACCTTACCCATCCTAGAGATAGCGCCTGTTGCGTATAAAAGTGATTCAACTAGCATAGTTTTACCACTGCTACTGTGTCCCAAAAGGGATACGTTTCTGATTCTGCTTGCATCGTAAGCTTTCATATTTTTTCCTCCTCATATATAATATAGTTATTTTATCAATTTACTTTGTAAAAGCGTTTTGAGTAAAAAAATTTAGTGTGAAGACAAAATCCCTTCACAAAAATATTATAACATATATAGATTTTTTTTGCAATGATTTTATTGTGCTGATATGCAAAAATTATCTTAATTGTCAAGACATATGTTACACTTAGAAAAATATTCTTTTATAACTTGGTTTGGCGTTTTAAAGTTTAATGATATTTTAGCTGTATTGTTAT
>QWCV01000737.1_pt1 | contig 35508 bp, 25 predicted proteins | sample 1972621 | NCBI WGS metagenome assembly QWCV01 (sample SAMN09866699, study PRJNA288562) | Human gut metagenome isolate pre2_stool, whole genome shotgun sequencing... | isolation source: gut | host: Homo sapiens | place: USA: California | reverse complement strand
AAAAGAAACCATGAAGTTACAACTGCAACTTCATGGCCCATATGCCTTGTAATTCTAACTGCAACAACCTATGTTGCAATTAATTTTTCAATTAACCTTGCCGTCTCTGTTACGGTCCATTTCGGTTTTCACCCGTATACAAATTGATCAGTTTTTCCTGATATCCTGCCCTTTTTTCTTCTCTCATCCGTTCTACCACAGGCAGCAGCCCGGAATCCGTAATTCTTTCCAGCATCTTCATCCTTCTTTCAGAGATCGGTTTCTCTGACATTGCCTTATCATAATCCTGACTTGCCATATGCCAAAAGTAAAATTCTCCCTGGTAATACCGTTTCAGCTTTTGCGCAATCAAAAGCCCCTCCGGGTCAAAGTCTCCGGCATAGTAAATCCTGACGCCGCTCCCGGCAAGCAGATCCAGCAGGAGAAGAGAACTCAGCCTTGGCTGTCCATTCATACACATACAGGAACGCGTTCCTTTCCATTTTCCACAAAGTACGGAAAATACCGACGGATTTTCCACAAGAAACAATTGCTTTCCCCTGCATTCCACCTGCCCCCATCCGGTAAGTGACGCAAGGGAAACCTGTACGGACTCCTCTTCTGCCAGATATCCTTCCATTCCCTGATGCATTTCTCCACCTTTCTTCCATGCGCGAATGCCGTAAACGGCGGTATAATTTGACAGATCATCTTTCAAGATGCCTGCCTGAAGATAGCGCTTCTGTGTTTGGAGCGCCGGAAAAATGTGTTCCTTCGCAGAGCCTGCTTCTTTTGTATCGGTCATCTTCCCGGGCAGATTCTGCTTATCAAACCAGTCCAGAATGAATGCAAGGAGTGTACTGTCCTGCTCTCCCCGGTCAAAAGCGTGCGGATTTCCTGTCACCTTTGCTGCAAATACGGCCTGATATTCCACGTTTCCATTCCAGTACGGAAGCATATTGATCATACGAACCACCAAAGAAACCTGTTTTCGAATCTCCGGTTCGCTGTCTTTTGACTCACCATAACGCTTTTTCAAATAGCGGTATATCTCCAGCGGGCATACCTGTGCATCAGACTTTTCACTTTTTTCCAAAGCTTCCCTAAGTTCCCTGAGCCAGCCTGCCGCATGTGTTCCTGCTGCTTTTTCTTCCGACTCTTTCAGGATTCTCTTCCACATCTGTTCATACAGCCTTTTTTCTTCGCTTTTTGCCTCCGGTTTTTTATCGAAATAGATTTCCAGAACTTTCTCCGGCGAAATTTCGCCAAATCTGCTGCTCTCCCATGCTTTCCTGAATTTTGCCGCAGAAATCGAGGCACTCTTTTTCCCGTGAAAATTTTTCCCGAAAAAACCTTCCAGCTCTTCCCGTTCATGCTCTGTCAGATTTCGTAATTCTATTGTGCCGGTAAACATACCGTAAGATTCATACTTTTTCCAGAATCCTTCCAACAGTCTTTTAAATATTTTTTGTTCTTTTAAATATGTGCGGCATTCATTTTCAAGCTTCTGCTGCCCGCTGTTCCATCTCCTCTTCATCTTCCATCAATTCCTTTGTCTTTCCATTCCAAAGATACGGCATCACGGTCACAAACTTTGCATTCTCCGGACGGATCAGCTGATAAATCGCAAGAGCGTCCAATGTGTCGCAGTCTCCCCAGAGTACCTGAGAATTGATCAGAAAATCAAACTGAAATTCTGCCATCAGCCGGAACATGTCTCTGATATTCCGGTTATCCACACCCGCAAATGCTTCATCCAGAGAAATCAGCCTCGGAGCGTCTGCCCGCCCGCCTTCATATTTCGCAACCACAGCCGAAAACAGCGGTACATACATTGCCATCGCCTTTTCTCCCCCGCTGAATGTTCCAAACATACTGTTCGTCAGCTCTTTGACCTTTTCGCCGCCTTTTTGGAAAAACAGCTGGAATTCAAACCATTTCCGGTAATCCAGCGTCTCCTTCATTACCTGATAGAACGAAACCATTCCGCCACTGTCTCTTGCATTTTTCCGCGCTTCCTCTACTTTTGAACGGAAGTGCATGGAAAGGCGTTCTGCCTCCTCTTCCCGCATCAGCCGGTAGTCTTTTTTCAAAAGATCGACCAGTTCTTTCGTATCCAGCTGTCCCTCTGTTTCCGCCGTCCGGCTTCTCCAGCGAAGACTGAGTTTAAGTCCACTTGACGTATTCATCGCTCCCATGAGCTGATTCATGTTTTCCACCCAGGAAATAGAACTGTTAATTTTTCCGCGGATTTTCCGGCTGATCGTATTTGCCAGAATATCTTCAAAAAGCTCCCTGTCCCCTTCACGGATCAGGTCTGTCAGATCCTGAATCTCTTCCTCCAGATATCCAAGAAGTTTTCCAAATGGAATCACCGCCCCCTGATATCTTGCCGACATATCAATTCTCTTTGGAGACGGCATCCCTTCTTTAATCTCCCTGTCCCCAAACAGCTCTGTCTGCATCGGCTGATAGTCATTTAAAACACCCCTGTTTTCAAAGTAAACCTGATTCAGTTCCTGAATAATACTGTTTCGATCCATTTTCTGGCAGTCTGCATTGAGGACTCTTCTGACCTCTTCCGGTTTTTCTTCCGATTCTTTCCCGAATCCCGCATATCCCAGGAACAGTTCTTCCTCAAAACAGGTCTTCAAATACTCTTCTTTGTCCTCGAATTCCCGTTTTTTGTCCTCCAGTTTTTCTATCTGATCCTTGATTCCCCGGATTTGTTCTTCTTTCTGCGCCTTTTCCTGCACGCATTTTTCCAGTTTTTTCGGATAAGCATTCAACCATGTAACGCAGGCATCCAGACGTTCTTTGATTTCCTCGTAATCTGTCAGTTTTAATTGTTCCCTGACCGAATCATACTCTGCCTTTTCTTTATTCAGCTGCCTTTCTATGATTCCCATGTCATAGCGGATCTGATCCATATCAAAATCCAGCCCCGACAGCTGCTCTTCCAGTTCATTTTCATAACGGATCATCTGAATATATACTTCATGGCCGGCTTTTAACCGGTAAAAAGCTTTTTCGTATGTCCGGGAAGCTGTATCCGCTTTCTGAAAGACATCGAGCCGGCATGTCAGATACAGTTTATCCGCAATTTCTCCTGCTTTTGTTTTCAGCTCCCGCAGCTCTGCGGCCGCTGTTCCAATCTCTCCTTCCAGCCGGCTTCCCTCTTCCTTCAGTTTCTTTTCTTTCTCTTCCGCATCTGTCAGCATTTTCCAGGAAGTGCGAAGATCCTGATCGCCCGGGAGCGCCTGGTATTCTTTTTCCAGAAGTTCCATCCGTTTTTTCAAAACAGCTGTTTCTTCTTTCAGAGACGTTATCTCTTCCTGAAGCACATTCAGCCGCTCCTCGCACAGGCGGATTTTTTCCTGCCGGTTTCTCTCTCTTGCCTGCGTACCGAGAAACCCTGCTTCATAGTTTCCGGTCACGGTTCCCGTCAGCACGCCGATCTGATAAATTCCTTCTTTCGTTACCGCCGTATTTCCCTGCGCATCCCCGCCGTAGGCAATCCGCCCCAGAATATTCGTGATAGTTTGATTAAAGAAAAGATTGTTTACCGTGTCGTTGAGATCCAGTACTGAAAGAAGGCTTTGCTCTACATGTCCTTTCTGTACAAACAGATACTTGTCACACCCTGTCGTATCAAGATGCAGAACCTGATCTTTGTAAGCTTCATCGATGACAAGCGCATCCAGAATCCCCATATAAGCCAGCGCCTCTTCCAGGTGGTCGCAATCTTCCTTGCTCAGATTCTGTCCGAATTCAATGACTTTATAAAACTCCTGATATGGAATCTGTTTTTCCTGAAGTACACGGCGGTTTTCCAGAACCGCCTCACTCCGTTCAGGTTCCGGTTCCTTTTTGTTCTGCCAGTCAGACAGTTCCCCCTTTGTCTCCTCGTACTCCTTTATCAGATCATGACTTTTTATCTCCCGTTCCCGCTTCTTCCGGTCAAGTTCTTCCCGTTTTCGCATCCAGATATCTGCCGTCTGTGTCCGAACCTCTGCGAAATCTGAATGTTCCCCATAGTGTTCTGCGAATCCGGAGATTGCTTTCAACACGTCCTGAGGAATAAGCAGTTCCTCATTATTGCCCGCCCATTTATACAGAGACTCTTTCCATTCATTCTGTACCTGAATAATCAGAATTTCCTGCTCCTGCACCTTTCTGGCCGCCAGATCTTCTTCTCTTTGATGGCGTTCCCTCTGCAGACGCAGTCCCTCCAGATACCGCTCTTTTCCATCAGCCATCCGGAGAATTTCCAGTCCCTCACTGATCCTCTTTTGTGTCATATCCAGCTGTGTCTGATGACTGTCAAAGCCGTACGGCTCTTCTAAATGCTGCAAAAGTTCATCCGCAAAAAATGTATGCTCTTCAAATGCCATGTCCCCCGCATTTTCATCCATTTCTTCCAGAAGTTTTTCAATCTCTCTTTTCTTTTCAAAAGCTTTATCTTCTTCCTGCCTCTTTTTCTCCTCCGTCTCAATGTAGGTATCCTGTTTGTCCGAAAGCCGGCCTTTCTTTTTCTGAAGCCGGCTCTGCTGTTCCAGGATGCTCTTTTCCAGTTCAACTTCCCGTTCTTTCAATCCGACTGCGTCACTTTTCTTCAGAGAATCTCTTTCCTTTTCCATTGTCTCACGTCCGGCATCCAGTTCTTCCTGTTCACCGGCAAGTTCCTGCACCCGCTCCTGATTTTCCAGAAGAATCTGCTCCTGCATGCCCTGTTCTTTCTTTATTTCATTAAGCCGTTTCCTTGCGTCGCAGTAATTTTGTGTCTTCTCATAAAGCACCAGGCGGTTATACTTGTCAAACACTCTGCTGATCTTTTCCGCCGCCTGTTTTCCTTCCTTACGCGCCTTCAGATTCATGTTCATGGTATCCATATTTTCAATTGCTTCTGACATCGGAAGCAGATCCTCATCTGACAGTGGCTGCAGGGAATCGCTCAAAATTTCATTGATAATCGACGGTTTAAAGTCTTTTGAAAGTTTTGGCGTGCGCAGCTGAATCAAAAGGTCAATCATCTCTTTATATTCTTCTACATTCTCAAACCCGAAAATCTGGCGGTTTACATATTCCATATATTCCGCCTGCTGCTCCAGAACCCGGCCTCCGTCCCCAATCCGGTATTGCAGCTCTCTTTTGGAAAGAGTCACCTTCTCATCCAGTTCTTTGTAAAGCCGGAAATCTTTTCCGATTCTTCTCCCGTCTGTGATGGCAAAATACCATTTATCCAGCGGTTTTCCCTTTCTGGCGCGAATTCCCATTCCGATCGTCAGGTAGGTTTCGCTGTCACATCGTTTAAATTCCAGATAGAGATAACCTGTCCGCTCCTCCCGCTCATCTCCTTCCTCAAGAAGATAACTGCTCATCTTCCGGTCTCTCGAGCCAAAGGGATCCAGACGCTCCGGATTCATATTTCCGTCCAAAAGGAGCGGTATTACACTCTGCATCGTTACCGATTTTCCCGAACCGTTAGATCCCCGAAGAAGCATTCTTCCTTTTGCAAAAGAAAACTCCTGCTCGTCATAATACCAGAAATTAATCAGTCCGATCTTATTGGCCTGCCATCTACTGCTCATCTTTATTTCCTCCTGTATAATCCGCCGGGTATCTTCCCTGTATTTTTCCCGCTGCCGGATAGATGAAAACCATATGTTCTTTTTCAATTACCCGGATAAAACTCCATATCCTCAATTCTTCCATCATGGTTTCCACATATTCCCCTTCCTGGATTTCCCGATACTGCTTGGTAAATCCGCTTCCATACGCTCTTTTTACGTCTTTTAAGAGTCGCTCAAATTCCAGCCGGTCTACATGGATTGTCTCGTCCGTCTCCACTTTCCAGCTTCCCTCTTCAACTTTCCGCCTTACTTCCCGGCACACAAGCAGAATCATATCTGATACCGCATTATTTCCCGGAAACAGCATTCCAAGTCTGCTTCCTTCCTGCGGCAGGGCATAAGCGCTACCTCTGTGAATATGAAGATCACAGTCCAGATTTTCATTCAGATCTTCTGCCAGACGTCTTCCGTAATATTTCAAATACTCAAAATCCTCCGGTATTCCCTCACTTCTGTACATTCCGGGGGAAAACAAAAGGCGCTTGTATACGCGGTGCCGCCTTGCGATTCCCCGTTCCTCATCTACGCCAAACCACTCACTTTCCAAAAAATCCTCCGGCTCTGAATAGGACATAATATCCATAGAAAAATTTTTCATAAAATACCTTGATGCACCTGTATTTTCATAGAGAACCTGTCCGCTTTGATCTTCCATAAAACTCTCATCGTTCCCGTCTGTCACCTGAATGATCCCCTGTGTCTTTGCGTAACGCATCACCTTAACAAGCCGGCGTCTGTGTGTGTACAGTGTCCAGTCTACCTTTTCCACCGGCATATTTGCGGAAATATAATCTGCCAGCATAGAAATCGTAAACTGGTATTCTGCGTCCTTGTCCTCCAAAAACATCAGCAGAACACAGAGAAGGGCATACTCCTCCCTAGATGTAAACTCGCGGATTCCCATCCATTCTTCCGGTACTGCCGGAATCTTTTCCATTTTGATCAGCAGCGAATTGGCAATGATCTGGCAGCCCATTTTTTCTGTCGCAAACTTCCGTATTTCACCGGCCGCATCTCTCAATCTGTAATATAATTCTTTTTCTTCTGACTTTAATACCCATCTTCTGTTCATTAAAATTTCAAGTTCTTCTCTCATTCTTCATCCTCTTGAAATACAATACTGATTTTTGGCATTGTAAAATTTCCATCTTCACAGTGAACCACGCACTTCTCCGACGCACGTGTCATATCGAGCACAAACTTTCTTCCGTCATCGGTGCGGGCGGAATACTCTGCATCTTCCATTGCATCTGACAGCCACCGAAGCAGAATCTCTCGGACCCTTGGTTCGATCACAGGCAGATTGGAAAACTCGATTCTCCCGTTTTGTATTAGTTTTTCTGCCTTTTCACGGTCATCTTTGATCTGTTTTAGCATCTGCTCACGTACTCTGGCTTTCTCTGCCCCATGATCACGAAGACCGCTTCTCGTGCTCTTTTCCCTATATGCACGGATTCTTGGTTTCAGCACAATTTCCTCCGGTGTTTCCTCATACACGGTCGTATTCATGCTGTCTGTCTCACGTTCTTTTTTTACATTCAAATGGAATGGTTTCTCCAATCCGAAAATCATTGCCGCCATCTTATGCGCCTGTCGCACGTCCTCACAGGCCATAAAGATAGATGCCGCCTTTTTATATTCTTCCTTGCGGTTTGCTCCAAGAGCATTCCTCTCACTGATCTGTGCCGCGTACCGTGTGATCTTTCGAATAATTTCGTTCGTAGCATCAAACAGTTTTCCCGCCTCATTCTCCTGACCATTCTCCGGAACAAACCAGTCATAGATACTTTGAAATCTGCCGTAAATATTATCAGCAATCAACGTCTCTGACATTTCCACATCCATTCTTGGTATTGACATCGAATACTGTACTACCTTATTCAAGACAGTCTCTTTCGTTTCTTCCGGAAGTCCCCGGATTTCTTCCTCAATGATTCCCACATTTCTCTGCAGTCCTTTGATAAAATTCCGCAGATATTCAATCAACCGGTCTTTGAATCCAAGAAATGCCCGTGTCCTCATCATCTCTTCCGCTCTTACGCTGTTCAGGTCCCGGATATAATCCTGGTAATTCTGATTCAGCCGGATGAAATCATTATTGAGATCTGTCCACCACGTGTAAACTGCATCTAATGGTTCCGATACCATCTGCGGAAATCTCCCTACATTGATCCGGATCCGTTCCAAAAGCGTCGGTTCCAATGATGCTCCCTCAATAAACAAATTTTCCAGTCTGAGAACCAGTCTCTCAATCTCCACACTGTATTCTGACATCTGATACCGGAACCTGCGGTTACTGAACTCCTCCAACGATGTGACTTTCCGCGTATCCTGATCCGCAGTCAGATTTTTCCAGGCAGTCAACGCATTTAAATCCTGCTGACACTGCTCCATCTTATAATCAGCAAAATATGGATCCTGTTTTAATTCGTCATAAACTTCCTCCTGATACATCCAGTATTTTAACTTTTCATAATTATCAAAAAAAATGCGCATAATGCACCGATACCGATCCACATTATCCGCATTTAAATATTTTACTTCTGTTAACGGCTTCGTAAGTTTATCTGTCACGTACATTTCCAGCGTCCTCCTAAAACAGACTCTGGAATTATTATAAACTGTCATCTACAGATTCACAAGGAAAAGAAAAAATATCCTACACAGCGCTATTCCATCCATTTCTGAATCAGCCTGATTTTCTCCTGATATTCGTTCAGCTCCCGGATTGCTTTTTCTACTTCTTGCTTTCCAAGGAGAATTTCGGCGTCATCTGCTACTTCAATCCCAAGTGCACGTTTTATATTGTATGCAAGCCATCCAAGCATTCCAGAACATCCTCCGGCAGATACCTCTCCCATTTATACATTGGCATCATTTCTTCTGTATCCTTTATTTGCCATGCATTCTCTGCAAGCTTATGCATGATCCCAAGTATCTCACCAATTTTCGCACAATGCCTTTCCTGAATTTCAGGCGGAAATACAGAATTTCCCTCCACCCACGGAAATACCATATAAAATTTACCGTCTATGGTGCAGACTTTTTCACCATTCACTTCCAACGCTGTCACTGCCGGAATCTTTTTGCTGAAAAATGCGGCAATCTTTTCCGAACGGATTGTATTTTCAAGCACACCTGGCCGTTTCATAATCTCACTGTTCAAAACTTTTACCGCAAATACACCTTCCGCTGTGCATACCCTGTACATTTTATGAAGAAGTCCGCCTGTAATTTCTACAGGTTCCTCAAGCGCTTCACCTATGCCAAGTAAATTTGTGTTCAACTGACTTTTCATAGCTGGTCTCCACTCAAATATCTGTAAATATTAAAATCAAAGAAGTTTTGCAAGTATCTTCTATGTTTATTCCTAAAACTCATACCGTTAATCAACTCAAGACTATGCTCGTAAATTACTATTCGCTCATCCTTTAAGAGCGAATAATTCAGATCTTCTTATAAACACTACTTTTAGTAGCGTACATCTTCTTTATAATTCCTAAATTACATAAAGCCTTTATATATCTTCTGACTTTCCAAAATATCCAATTTACTTTATCCATCAAATGGTAACCACACTGATTACAATTTATCATCCCTGCCTGCCACATCATAAATTGCTTTTTTTAAACAATCATATCCATTTTCGGCAGTCAAATCTATGCAATTTCTCGATTTTAAAAAATCGGGCAATGGTAATTCTCCTTTATCAGTTCGTTCACTTGCAACAGGAATATATCTATCCTGCAATGGTTCATTTCTGATTTGATTTAATATCAAGCCTGATTCATATCCTACACCGCCTGATCTTGAATTTGCTTTTTGAGCATAATCACTATTGCATACGATTATAACAGCGTCAACTTCGCGTAACGACAAAGCCTGTTCCATGAAATAATTCATATCCTGACCAGGATGAAGATCCTTTTTATCATAAATTACATGAATACTATCTTTTTCCAATTTTTCTATTAAAGAAAAAACATTTTTTTGATTCTCTGGTGGATTCCAACTATAGGATATAAATACTGTTGGATTATTCTTTTTCTTTGATGAAAAATATGGTTTCAGGTCTTCTAAATTTGCTTTTTTTATTGTCCAATGCGTTCGGTTCCATTCCCATGTTCCCATATCCAATAAGTTTGTCAATTGTGATAAATCGTCATAGCATATTCTCTCCTCTGTTAATGAATAATCAAGACGTATATTTGTTTGCTGCACTTGGATATTAGTAATGCGTCCAATGAGAGCATCCTGCTTCAGCGGCTTTTCGTATGCAAAAACACATGGCAAAAAGCAGGCTGTTGCAGATGACCCGCACACGGCTTTTCGGCTTTGGCAGTACCGATGCCAGAATACTTCCCAGAAGTGTGGCGGCACCGATCACGGCGTTCACCAGTCCCATCGCAGTTTGGCTTCCGCCTTTTCTGGAGAGCATCATTGCCGGAAGGGCCGCATCATAGATGGATGCCACCAGATTAATTGCCGCAAGAAACAGAATCAGTCCAAAGATTCCTTTTTCTGTTCTGAGATATGCGATTCCTTTCCCTGCAGATATAAGCAACGATTCATTCCCCGGCGCTTCTTCTCTCCCTTCTGGAATTTGAATTCCAAACGCCAATGTCATAAATGCCGCTCCAAATGTAAACAGGTCAAATGCGATCACCGCATCCATTCCTGCGATTCCCAGTACAGCCGTTGCTATAATCGGCGTAAGAATCGAATTCAAAGCATTGGCCAGATACCGCATGCCTCCGACTTTCTGATAATACTTTGGCGGCAGAATTCTCGTCACGGCCACCTCGGATGCCGGCTGCTGTACCGTATTCATCAGTCCGTTGACAATATTGATCAGATAAAGATGTCCTACCTGCAGCGTCTGCTGTTTCATGAGAACCAGCATTACCACGGTGGATACCGCCGCGACCGTATCGCAGACTAACATTGTCGCCTTCTTATTCCAGCGGTCGCTCAACGCCCCGGCAAAAATGCTGAAGATGACATATGGCGCATAAGAGCAGACCATTAATAATGATGTCATCAGAGCCGATTGTTTCTGTGTATAGGACCAGATTACAAGTGCATAACTGGTCATCGCACTTCCCAGTGCGGAGAATGCCTGTGTCCCCCACAGCATGAGAAATGGTTTCATTTCGTGTAATGTTGTTTTATATGTTTTCATAAGACTTTGCTCCTTTTTTTCTTTCTTCCCGGCAAAGTCTCTGACTGATCATCTTACTCCATGCAATGTGATCTTACAAGACTTTGCATGGAGATAATGCAATGCATAATCTCATTGTTGCTCCCTCTTTCTACTCTTTCAATCTGTTATTTTCCCATCCATTTACGAATCAGTTCCATCTTCCCAGTGCCTGGCCTCTCTGTTATGCTTTGTGGTTTCATAACTTCCCCCATTCGTAAATTATATTCTCATTATACAGTCCTTCTTCTTTTTTTACAAATACCGAATCAAAAAAAGACCGTATTCCGGTGTTTTTATACCTGAATACGGTCTAAATAATTTAGAATCTTTATGCAATGGCACCTCATCCATCATGCCAGTCCATGCTCTTCCAGCCACACCATCCATGTATTTTTGCCTTCCCGCATTTTCCGGGATCTCACAGTGAACTCCAGAATCGTAAGTCCTGTAAATACAAGGAACAGAATCAGCAGGAAAATGAGACATCCCCGGATACTCTCGCCGCCGCTTATGGTACTGCGGAACGCCTGCACCGTATAGGTAAACGGCACCCAGTCATGAAGATACGGCACAAATGATCCGGACAGTTCATAAGGGTACGTACCTACAGAACCGGCCAGCTGGATCACCATGAATATCAGCATCAGGAAACTTCCTACACGGCCCAGCAGACTGGTAAAGAAGTACATCACCGACATAAATGCAAGCGATGCCCCACACGCTACCAGAACGGTCTTTCCAATTTCCACAGGAGTAAAACCATCAAATATATGGAGTGCACCAATCATAACTACCGCCTGTAGAACTGCTGTCAGATAGAGCACAGATGCCTTGCTGATCCACCAGCGGAAGCCGGATTTCATTTTTCCTCCATAACTGGTCAGCGGATACATCAGGCTGAACGCAATGCAGCCGACCCACAGCCCTACAGACATCATATACGGCGCCATTGCATGGCCGTTGTTGGCAACCTCCGTGATCTGTGTCTCTTCTGTATCTACCGGTGCGGCAAACATATCCGTCGCCTCATCTGACGTATTCGTTTCCCGGATCTTCTCCGCACCGCTTCCCAGTTCTTTTGACAACGTATCCGCACCCTCCGAAACCTGATCGATCCCATCGCCCAGTTCGCGACTGCCGTCAGAAAGTTGTTCCGCTCCTTTGCTGATCTGGCCGGCTCCGTCTGTCAACTTTGCCGCCCCCTCCGTCAGTGCTTTACTGTTCAAAGTAAGCTTTCCGGCTCCGGAAACAAGTGTATCCGTTCCGTCTTTCAGCTTCGTACTTCCCTGTGCCAACGCCCCAAGGCCACTGTTCAGTTCCGCAGCTCCTTTCCGGAGCGCTGATGTTCCCTGCTTCTGAAGCTGATCTGCTCCTGAAGCAGCAGCGGAAATTCCTCTCACCAGTACCGGAGCCTGCTCTGCCAGTGCGGACGTCCCGGACTGAAGCTGTCCGATCCCGTTTTTCAGGGAATCCGCACCATTCTGCACAGTGGAAATACCATTCTGAAGTTCCGGGATCTTCGATGCAAGCTGTGTGCTTCCTGCTGCCGCTTCATCAACACCGTATGTATAATCGGAAACACCTGCAGACAATATTTCTGCCTGTTGCTGTACTGCTACAATCTGTGTCCTCAGTTCTTCCGGTACGCCTTCTGCTCCGGCAAGTGCCGCCAGCGCCTGGCTGATCCCGGCCGCCCCATTACGCAACGACCGGGAACTGGAAGCAGCAGACTGTAGACCGGAGCTAAGAGAATCCGCTCCGTCCTTCAAGTTGGCCGCTCCTTCAGACAGAGCTGTAATCCCGCCTGAAAGCTGTTTTGCTCCGTCATTTAAAGAAGCTGCTCCGTCATTCAGCGCATCTGCCGCATCCGGAAGGGCAGATGCGGCCACATTCAGTTCGGACAGTCCGGCATTGAGAGCAGTCATATTATCATCCACATCCGCCGCACCGGCTGCCAGATCGGAGCCGCCTTTCTGTGCATCATTTACGCCGCTGTCCAGCGCATTTACACCGTTTTGCAATTCTTCTGCTCCTGCTGCCGCCGCACTGACTCCATCTGTATACTGCTCAAGCCCTACTTCTAATTCCTGACTTCCATCCGCGAATACCAGAGCGCTCTTGGAAAGAATCTGCAGATTGTCAGTAATCCTCCGATTTCCGTCGGCCAACTGATCCGCCCCGTCTTTCAATTCACCAGAACCGTCAGCTGCCTCCTGCATTCCGTCCCCCACTTCCGCAAGTTTATCAAACAGGACTTCTGTATACGTCCTGGTAACCTCTTCCCGTACTGAACTTTCCAGTTCTTTCATCGCCGTCTCGCTCATCTTGGATGCGATATAATTTGTTCCCGGATTCGTTTCATAGGACAACGTCATCTTTTCCGGGTTCGCATCCGTCAGCGATGCGGCATGAGCTGAAAACTCTTCCGGTATGGTAATAACCATATAGTATGTACCATCCTTAAGTCCTTTCTGCGCTTCTTTGTCTGACGGGAACTGAAAGTCAAGAGAATCGTTGTCTTTCAGTTCGTCCATCAATGTGCCGCCAATATCCAGCTTCTGATCTGCATAAGTCACCGGAACGTCATGATTGATGACAGCCACCGGAAGCTTATCAAGATTTCCGTATGGATCCCACATAGATCCAAGGAAAAGTGTCGTATAGATTGTCGGGATCGCGATGACCGCGACTGTAACAATCAGTAAAATCTTATTTTTGAACAGACTGTGCCATTCCTGCCTCAACATCTTTTTTCTCCTCTCTTTTTGCAACATTAATTCTATTAATAGATATTGTGTTGATTTTTCTATCACCATGAATTATAGTAAAATCAGAAAAGAGATACAACCATTAATGTGACGGCTCTCTGTCTGTTAATGGATAAGCAAACGACATAATGTCTATTATTTTAAGAGGAGGATTTATTTCATGCCAAAAACTATGGACCGGCGGATTCGCAAGACAAGAGCCCAGCTCCGTCAGGGGCTGGCCGAACTTCTGAAAGAAAAAAGCTTAAAGGAGATCACCATTAAAGAACTCGTAGAAAAAGTGGACATTAACCGCTCCACCTTCTATTTACACTATACGGATATCTATGACATGATGGAAAAGATTGAAAATGAACTGACCGGGGAGATTGAAGATCTGATCCATACCCATCCGATCAGCCCTTTCAATGAGGACAGCTTCCCGTTCATCGAAGACATTTTCTCTATCCTTGCGGAAAACCGTGATATTTGTGCCGCCCTCCTGGGACCTAACGGAGACATCTCTTTCCTGCACCGGATTGAGAATATTCTTTCCGAACACAGTCTGAATGCTCTGAAAGAAACATTTCCGGGGAAGATGGATGATCTGACATATTATTATGCCTTTTGTCTTTCCGGCTGCATCGGTCTGGTCAAGACCTGGCTGTCAGAAGAATCCTCCGCAAGCCCCCAGCATATGGCTGAACTTACATTTAAACTCATTATGAATACACTGAGAGGTTTCTATCCGGACTTTTCCGTAAGACATTCCTGATATTTACGAAAAGATAAAGCTTAAAAAGGGATTGCCGTTCGGCAATCCCTTAAATCTTCGCTATATTCGATTACTCGATGATTGTAGCAACACGTCCAGATCCTACTGTACGTCCACCTTCACGGATAGCGAAACGAAGTCCCTGCTCCATAGCTACTGGATGGATCAGTTCAACTGTCATTTCTACGTTATCTCCAGGCATGCACATTTCTGTTCCTTCCGGAAGTTCGCAAACACCTGTTACGTCTGTTGTTCTGAAGTAGAACTGTGGACGGTAGTTGTTGAAGAATGGAGTATGACGTCCACCTTCATCTTTTGTCAGAACGTAAACCTGAGCTGTAAATTTGTGGTGGCATGTTACAGAACCTGGTTTACAAAGAACCTGTCCTCTTTCGATTTCTGTTCTCTGAACACCACGAAGCAGAGCACCGATGTTGTCACCAGCCTGAGCTTCATCAAGAAGTTTACGGAACATTTCAACACCTGTTACAACAACTTTACGTGTTTCTTCATGGATACCAACGATTTCTACTTCATCAGATACGTGAAGTGTACCACGTTCTACTCTACCTGTAGCAACTGTACCACGTCCTGTGATAGAGAATACGTCTTCGACCGGCATAAGGAACGGTTTGTCTGTGTCACGTTCCGGATCCGGAATGTAGCTGTCAACAGCATCCATAAGTTCCATGATCTTGTCTCCCCATTCTCCGCTCGGATCTTCCAGAGCTTTCAGAGCAGATCCTCTGATGATCGGAGTGTCATCTCCCGGGAATTCATACTCGTCAAGGAGTTCACGGATTTCCATTTCTACTAATTCAAGAAGTTCTTCGTCGTCTACCATATCACATTTGTTCATGAATACAACGATGTAAGGTACACCTACCTGACGGGACAGAAGGATGTGCTCTCTTGTCTGAGCCATAACACCATCTGTAGCAGCTACTACAAGGATAGCTCCGTCCATCTGAGCTGCTCCTGTGATCATGTTCTTAACGTAGTCAGCATGACCTGGGCAGTCAACGTGTGCGTAGTGACGTTTCTCTGTTTCGTACTCTACGTGAGCTGTGGAGATTGTGATACCACGTTCTCTTTCTTCTGGTGCTTTATCGATATTTTCGAAATCTACTGCAGCGTTACCAGCAACTCTTTCTGCAAGAGTTTTTGTGATAGCAGCTGTTAAAGTAGTTTTACCATGGTCAACGTGTCCGATTGTACCAATATTACAATGTGGTTTTGTTCTTTCAAATTTAGCCTTTGCCATTTGAATAATCCTCCTTAATTCTACCCTCAAGCAGGGCAATTTTTTTAATTTAAAAGTTTACTCAGCTATATCTGATTATATTTCAAAACTGCTGAATTTTCAAGCCTTTTTAAGCTTTTTTATTGGATAATACCTTTTCCTGTACATTCTTCGGTACCTGCTCATATTTCTCAAAGAACATAGAGTAGTTACCACGTCCCTGTGTTCTGGAACGAAGATCTGTAGAGTATCCGAACATTTCAGAAAGCGGTACATATGCACGTACAATCTTTCCTCCGCCCAGGTCATCCATTCCTTCGATACGTCCACGACGGGAGTTGATGTCACCGATAACATCACCCATATATTCTTCCGGCATTGTTACTTCTACTTTCATGATAGGTTCAAGAAGTACCGGAGCTGATTTTGCCATCGCATCCTTGAATGCAAGGGAACCAGCGATATGGAATGCCATTTCGGATGAGTCGACTTCATGGTAGGATCCATCGTATACATTTGCATGGATACCAACAACCGGGAATCCTCCAAGGATACCGGATTTCATAGCTTCTTCGATACCTTCACCTACTGCCGGGATATATTCCTTCGGAATAGCACCGCCGACAACAGTGGATTCGAATTTATATGTTTCTTCACCGTTGACATCCATTGGCTCGAATTTAACTTTACAATGTCCGTACTGTCCACGTCCACCGGACTGTTTAGCGTACTTGCTGTCTACATCAACCGGTTTTGTGAAAGTTTCTTTGTAAGCAACCTGAGGTGCACCTACATTAGCCTCTACCTTGAATTCACGGAGAAGTCTGTCTACGATGATTTCAAGATGGAGCTCACCCATACCGGCGATGATGGTCTGTCCTGTCTCATGGTCTGTATGAGCACGGAATGTCGGGTCTTCTTCTGCAAGTTTTGCAAGAGATTCACCAAGTTTGCCCTGAGAAGCTTTTGTCTTCGGCTCGATAGCAAGCTCGATAACCGGTTCCGGGAATTCCATGGATTCAAGGATTACCGGGTGCTGATCGTCACAGATTGTATCTCCTGTTGTGGAGAATTTGAATCCGATCGCTGCAGCGATATCTCCAGAGTAAACTTTGTCAAGTTCTGCTCTCTTGTTGGCATGCATCTGAAGGATACGTCCAACACGTTCTTTTTTATTCTTTGTCGCGTTCAGGACATAAGAACCGGAGTTCATTGTTCCTGAATATACACGGAAGTAAGCAAGCTTACCTACGAACGGGTCTGTCATGATCTTGAATACGAGAGCGGAGAACGGCTCTTCGTCAGAAGAATGTCTCTCTACTTCGTTTCCGTCTTCATCAACACCCTTGATAGCCGGGATATCTGTCGGAGCCGGCATATACTCAAGGATTGCATCCAGAAGTTTCTGAACACCTTTGTTTCTGTAAGCAGATCCACAGCATACCGGAACAGCTGTACATTCGCATGTCGCTTTTCTCAGTACTCTCTTCAGATCTTCTACTGCCGGTTCTTCACCTTCCAGATATTCCATCATCAGGTCGTCGTCAAGTTCACAGATCTTTTCAACGAGCTCTGTACGATATAATTCCGCATCATCTTTCATTTCTTCCGGAATGTCGCATACAGTGATGTCATCACCTTTTTCATCATTGTAGATGTATGCCTGCATTTCCATCAGGTCGATGATACCTTTGAATTCGTCTTCTTTTCCGATTGGAAGCTGAAGACAGATTGCGTTTTTACCTAATCTTGTTTTGATCTGTTCAACTGCATTGTAGAAATCTGCACCCAGAATGTCCATCTTGTTGATGAAAGCCATACGAGGTACGTTGTAAGTGTCAGCCTGACGCCATACGTTTTCTGACTGAGGCTCTACACCACCTTTGGCACAGAACACACCTACAGCACCGTCAAGTACACGCAGGGAACGCTCTACTTCTACTGTGAAGTCAACGTGTCCCGGAGTATCGATGATGTTGATACGGTGCTCAAGAGCGCCCGGCTTCGGTTTCGTCTTTTCTTCCAGTGTCCAGTGACATGTTGTAGCAGCTGAAGTGATCGTGATACCTCTTTCCTGCTCCTGCTCCATCCAGTCCATGGTAGCAGTACCTTCATGTGTATCACCGATCTTGTAGTTTACACCGGTATAGTAGAGAATACGCTCTGTCAGCGTAGTCTTACCAGCATCGATGTGAGCCATGATACCGATGTTTCTTGTTCTCTCTAATGGATATTCTCTTCCAGCCAAGACTTTTTCCTCCTAAACTAATAAGATCGACTGTTTCCTGCCATATCCGGCAGAACCGTCTCCAGGGAGAATCCTTAGAAACGGTAGTGAGCAAACGCTTTGTTTGCTTCTGCCATCTTGTGCATATCTTCTTTTCTCTTCACAGATGCTCCTGTGTTGTTTGCAGCATCCAGAATTTCGTTGGCCAATCTTTCTTCCATTGTCTTTTCTCCTCTGTTACGGGAGAATGTTGTCAGCCAGCGAAGAGCTAACGCCTGTCTTCTGTCAGCACGTACTTCGATCGGTACCTGGTATGTTGCACCTCCGATACGTCTTGCCTTTACTTCCAGTACAGGCATGATGTTGTTCATTGCCTCTTCGAATACTTCGATCGCCGGTTTGTCAGCTTTCTCGGCAACTCTTTCAAATGCGCCATATACAATCTTCTGTGCTACACCTTTCTTACCATCCAGCATGATGTTGTTGATAAGCTTTGTAACAACTTTGTTATTGTATAATGGATCCGCTAATACGTCTCTTTTCTGAGTATGTCCTTTACGTGGCACGGTCCTTCCCTCCTTAATCATAATTGGATTAAATCATCAGTACTCGCTTCACAGTTTGCGTTCGTGCGGCAGGGACATATCAGTGTATGTCAATCCGCAACCTACTAATTTCATAGTCCTGTGATACGATAACGATTTTGTTACTTTAAACTTTTACTTATTTCTTTGCGTCTTTCGGTCTCTTAGCACCATATTTTGAACGTGCCTGACGTCTCTTTGCAACACCTGCTGTATCAAGTGTTCCGCGGACGATGTGGTATCTTGTACCTGGCAGGTCCTTAACACGGCCTCCACGGATCAGAACAACGCTGTGTTCCTGAAGGTTGTGTCCTTCTCCCGGGATGTAGCTTGTTACTTCGATTCCGTTAGACAGACGAACTCTGGCAATTTTTCTAAGAGCTGAGTTAGGCTTCTTAGGTGTAGCTGTCTTAACTGCTGTACATACACCTCTCTTCTGCGGAGCAGATGCATTGATAGCTCTTTTTCTCAGAGAGTTGTATCCTTTCTGAAGCGCCGGAGCTGTAGATTTCTTTACAGAAACCTCACGTCCTTTTTTTACTAACTGGTTGAATGTTGGCATTCCTTTCACCTCCTACGAATAATTAATAGGTTTGCTTGAAAATTTCTGATTTGCGCACAAAAATATCACGTATTTCCACACGCGCTTAATCATTGTATTACGTCTAAAAGGAAAAGTCAAGGCTTTTTACATTAATTTATCATCATTCCCATGATGTAAAGGTCATAGTAAACGCCGTTCAGAAGTGTGGAGTTTTTCCGGCATCCTTCGATCTCAAATCCGAATTTCATGTAGAGAGCAACGGCAGGGATGTTGTCCGCTCTGGTGTCCAGGCTGATTCTGGTTGTAACGCCGTTTCCTTTGCACCAGTCGATCAGCATCTGGATCAGTCTGCTTCCGATTCCCTGTTTCTGATATTTCTTTGCCACTACAATTCCCAGTTCACCGTCGTGGCGTGCTTTGATTTTGTGTGTGGAATGAATTGTCGCAATTCCTGCAATCTCCTCTCCGTCCATGGCAAGGAGCATCCGGTTTGTCTGATTTCCTTCCAGAGAACGGATTTCATCCTCCTGCTCGCTTACAGTCATCGGATATTCGTCCTTCTCAAAGCTTAAATAGCTTGTCTCCCCTCCTACATAATTGTAGAATGCCACAATCTTTTCTGCATCCTCCACTTTCGCATCTCTGTAAATGATTTCTGACATAATTGTTCCCTCCTTTTTTCTTCTATCATATCCGTTTTTTTATCTTATGGCAACAAAAAGACAGGGTGCTTTATACACCCTGCCAGATTGCTTTTCTTATGATCGCTTTTTCTTCGGAACGACATGGACAGCCCCGCCTTCCAGTTCTTCCAGTGCCTCTCCGATTCCTTCATTATAGGTAGGATGGGCTCTCATTCCCTTTAAGAGCTGAGATATTGTCATCCGATTGGTTATGGCCGTCACGAATTCTCCAATCATGTCCGTTGCCCGCGCGCACATCATCTGTGCTCCCAGTATGGTCTTTGTCTCCTTATCCGCCACCACTTTGATAAATCCACGCTCTTCTTTTGTGATCAGCGACTTCCCGTTGGCACTCATAATGAATTTGCCGGTTTCCACCTGAATCCCTTTTTCCTTTGCTTCCTCTTCTGTTATTCCGGCCGATGCAATTTCCGGATCTGTGTAGACACAGCCTGGAACAACACTCAGATCCACCGACCGCTCCCGGCCTGCCAGGTGTTCCGCCACGGCAATGCCCTGGGCACTCGCTGCATGAGCCAGCTGGGCTCCGCCGATCAGGTCACCGATGGCATATACATGCGGAATGTTTGTCCGAAAATCCGCATCCACAGTGATGCGCCCGCGCTCCATCTCAGGAGCCGCGCCCTCCGCAAAAAGGCCGTCCATATTGGCACATCTGCCCACCGCACAGAGCACACAGTCTCCTTTTGCCTCCTGCTCTTTTTCCTTTTCCACATACCGGCACCGATATTCGTCTCCATCCTGTTCCACTGCCTGTACCGACGCGGATGTATGGATCTCGATTCCTCTCTTTTTCAGGATCATCTTCAGATTCTGGGAAATTTCTTTGTCCATATTCGGAACGATTCTCGGCATCGCCTCCAGAATCGTCACCCGGCTTCCCAGGGCCGCATAGACAGTGGCAAATTCCACACTGATGACACCGCCTCCGATAATCACCATGCTCTGCGGCGGTTCTTCCATCCGGAACAACTCATCACTTGTGATGACTCCAGGCAGCTCTATTCCCGGAATCGGAATCTTAAGCGGTTTTGATCCGGACGCCAGAAGCACGTTCGATGCCTTGTATCTCTGTTCTCCATCCCCCGATGAGACAAGGACTTCCTTCTCTTCTCCATTTTCAGGAAGCAGGGTGCCGGTCCCTTTCACCACCGTCACGCCATTTGCCTTTAAAAGCTGTTCAATTCCCTGAACAAGCTGCTGTGTCGTCTCTTCCTTATATGCCAGGATTTTCCCGTAATCATAGGTGACATCAGAGGCGCAGATTCCAAATTCCGCGCAGTGCTGCATCTCCCTGTACAGAGAGGATGCATGAATCATGGCCTTTGCCGGAATACAGCCCCGGTTCAGGCAGGTACCTCCGATATCCCTGTTCTCGACAACTGCCGTGCGAAGCCCCAGTTTCGCGGCTTTGATGGCAGCCGCATAGCCGCCCGGCCCTGCGCCGATTACAATCAGATCAAATTGTCCTTCCATCTACCATTCCTCTTCTTTCATCCATTCTATCAGATCTTTCAGCATCTTCTCTTCTTCCGGATCTTCTGACCAGTACAGACCCAGTTCGATACAGATGCTTCTGCTGGAAAACCGTACTCCGTTCAGATAGTTCGGAAGAGCTTCAATCACCCCGGTTTTGAGGGCATCCGAATAGACTGCCGTATCCTTGATCTTCCCGTTTTCCACCTGAAACCGGATGGTTACCTCGCCCCATGGGAATTTCCTCGTGATTTCATGCTGAAAAGGGATCTTTCTTCCATAGAGCCATTCCCAGGATCTGAAATATTCCGCCCTGCTTTCTATTTCCTTTTTCTCCCGGTCATCCAGCTTCCGTTCCTGTACCGGAAGGCCATACACCTCTCCAAAGGCCTGGCGGAGAGCGTACTTCAGATCATCAATGGTCAGATCCGGAAGATACGTTCTCAGATTCGCCACTCTGGACCGTACTGAATCCACTCCTTTGGATTTCAGTTTCTCCCTGGAGACGGTCAGATAGCTTCCCAGTTTTTCCTTGTCCACATCCAGCATGATCGTTCCATGGTGATAGCAGTGGTCTCCATGGCGGTAAAATGCGTTCCCGGAAAATTTCTTCCCGTCAATCAAAAGATCATTCCGGCCGGACGCCTCAATGTGCAGTCCCAGATGTTCCAGCGCCCCGGCAATGACCGAAAGCTGCCGTTTGACATCATAATATTCTCCGGAAACCAGAAAGGTAAAATTCAAATTTCCCAGATCATGATATACCGCTCCTCCTCCGGAAAGCCGTCTTGCCAGATGGCCTCCGTCCCTCTCCAGCTGTTCTGTTCTGCATTCTTTCCATGCGTTCTGGTTTTTCCCGATCACCACGGTCTTTTCGTTCTGCCAGAGGTAGAGAATGCACTCCTTCTCCTTACATCCAAAGAGAAGAAACTCCTCCAGCGCAAGATTTCTGTACGGATCGGTTCCGTGACTTTCTATATATGTAAGTGTTTCCAACATGTCGCTTCACCCTATTCATCAAAATGCCAGCGCAGCACCGGATGTCTGGCTGCCTCCACTTCATCCAGCCGTGTAACCGGTGTGGTAACCGGAGCACGATGCAGTTGATCCGGATATTCCAGTGCCTGACGATACAGATTATGGAAGACCTCCAGCGCTTCATCCAGCGTTTCGCGTGATTCTGTCTCTGTCGGCTCGATCATCAATGCCTCGTCGACAATCAGCGGAAAATACATGGTCGGCGGATGAATGCCATTGTCAAGCAGTCCTTTGGCGATATCCATGGCGGAAATACCCGTCTTCTTTTTCAGATCGGCAAGGCTGATGACAAACTCATGCATGCAGCTCTTTCCGTATGCCGCCGGGAAGATATCCTTTAACCCGTTCATCATATAATTGGCATTTAATACTGCATTCCTGCCTGCTTCCGGGATGCCTTCTTTTCCAAGCGTCATCAGGTAGGAAAGGGCCCGCACCACGACGAGGAAGTTGCCGTAAAAGCTTTTCATTTCCCCGATGCTGTGTTCCGGTTTCTTCATATAATAATGCTCGTCTTTTTCCACAAGAACGGAAGGAAGGAACTCTGCGAGCAGTTCTTTACATCCTACCGGTCCGCTTCCCGGCCCTCCGCCTCCATGCGGGGTGGAAAAAGTTTTGTGAAGATTCAGATGGACAACATCAAATCCCATGTCTCCCGGACGGACCGTTCCCATTACCGCGTTCAGATTCGCCCCGTCATAGTAGCAGAGTCCGCCGCATTCATGGATGATTTCCGTAATCTCCAGGATGTGTTTTTCAAAAATTCCAAGAGTATTCGGATTCGTCAGCATGATTCCTGCGGTCTCTTCGTCCGCCGCTTCTTTCAGCTTTTCCAGGTCCACGCAGCCATCCGCGTCTGACGGAACACTGACCACTTTATAGCCTGCCATCACCGCGCTGGCCGGGTTGGTTCCGTGTGCGGAATCCGGCACCAGAATCTTCGTTCTCCTGGTATCTCCCCTGCTTTCGTGGTAGGCCCGGATCAGGAGAAGTCCCGTAAACTCGCCGTGGGCTCCTGCCGCCGGCTGGAATACCATCCGGTCCATACCGGTAATGGCGCAGAGATATTTCTCCGCCTTATCGAGTACTTCCAGGCATCCCTGTACGGTATGTTCCGGCTGAAGCGGGTGAATCCCGGTAAATCCCGGAAGTGCCGCTGCCGCCTCGTTGATCTTCGGGTTATATTTCATCGTACAAGAACCAAGCGGATAAAATCCATCGTTGACTCCGTGGGACTTTCTCGCCAGTTCACTGTAATGTCTGCTCAGATCCCCCTCTGCGATTTCCGGAAGATGGAGGGCTTTCTGTCTCTGGTCTTCCTGCGGAAGTCTGGTCTCTTCCACATCGCACGCAGGAAGCATGCTGCATCCGCGTCCCTGTCTGCTTTTTTCAAAGATTAACATCCCTGCACCTCCTTCAGAATCCGGATGACCTCATCCATTTCTTCTTTTGTATTCATCTCCGTACAGCACCAGAGAATCCGGTGCTCATCCAGCGGATATCCTCCCAGAATTCCGTGTTCCTCCAAAGCCTTCAAGGTCTCCCCTGCCGGCACCCTGGATTCCGTCACAAATTCATGGAAAAAGTTCCCCTGATTTTTCGTGCGGTATCCGATTTTCTCCAGCTCTCCTGCCAGATAGTGTGCCTTGGAGACACACTGCACCGCCGCCTCTTTCAGTCCGTCCGGTCCCATGGACGCCAGGTATACCGTCACCGCCAGTGCACAGAGCGCCTGGTTGGAACAGATATTGCTGGACGCTTTCTCTCTCCGGATATGCTGTTCTCTTGCCTGAAGTGTCAGCACATAACCGGTCTTTCCGTTTTTGTCTTTTGTCTGTCCGACAATTCTGCCGGGCAGCTTCCGCATCATCTTGTCCGTACATGCCATAAAACCAAGGTACGGTCCTCCAAATGCCAGTGGAAGTCCCATCGGCTGTCCTTCACCGACCGCCACATCCGCTCCGTATTCAGCCGGAGTTTTTAAAATGCCAAGGGAAACCGGATTGACTCCCATCACATATTTTGCCCCGTCTTCATGGGCAATCTGTCCAATTTCTTCTGCATCCTCCAGATTTCCGTAATAATTGGGATGCTGTATGTAAACACACGCCGTTTGTGCATCGATTTGTTCTCTGAGAATCTCTTTGTCCGTACGCCCGTCCTTTTCCGGAATCAGCTCCACCTGCATTCCATTTCCGTGGCAGTAGGTCTGCACCGTCCGGATCACATACGGGGAGGACGTCTGTGAAATCAGGACTTTCTGCCGTTTTCGTTCCCGGCACATGGAAACTCCTTCTGCGGCTGCAGAAGCGCCGTCATAGACTGACGCATTGGACGCATCCATCCCGGTCAGATCACAGATCATTGTCTGATATTCAAAGATGGACTGCAGAATTCCCTGGCTGATTTCCGCCTGATACGGGGTATAGGCCGTCACAAAATTTTCCTTGGATGTGATGTTTGTGACAGCTGCCGGGATATAGTGCCGGTACGCTCCGGCACCCCGGAAAATGGTAGGAAAGATCCTGTTCTTTCCGGCCATTTTCTCCATTTCTCTTCTGACAGACAGTTCCGGCATACCCGCCGGGATCTCAAGCTCCCCTTTCAGTCTGACTTCCTCTGGAATGTCCGCAAAGAGATCATCCATGTCAGAATATCCGGCCGCCTGCAGCATTTCCTGTCTTTCTTTCTCTGTATTCGGTACATAGCCGCCCATCCGAACTCACCGCCTCTCTGTTATTCTTTCTCGCTCTCTACAAACGCCTCATACTCCGCTCCTGAGAGCAGCTCTTCTTTTTCTGTGATGTCTTTCACTTTGATAAACCACGCATCATACGGAGCCTCATTGATATATTCCGGCTCATCCAGCAGTCTTTCGTTGATTTCACATACCACACCGGATACCGGAGAGTACACATCAGACACCGCTTTGACGGATTCCACATCGCCAAATGCCTCTCCTACCGTCACCTCATCTCCCTCTTCCGGAAGATTGACAAACACCAGATCTCCAAGCTCTGACTGGGCGTAGTCCGTCAGCCCGATCACTGCAACTCCGTCTTCCTCTTTTACCCACTCATGTGATTTTACATACTTTAATTCTTCTCTGATTTCCATATCCGTTTCTCCTTTTCTGATTTTTATTTCTGTCTTTTATAAAATGGAAGATCTACAACTTCCGCCTCCACGCTTCGTCCGCGCACGTCAACCTCCACCTTGTCTCCTGTCCTGACTGCTCCTGCCTTCACAAGCGCCATGGCGATCGGATATCCAAGGTACGGGCAGTGTGTGCCGGATGTCGTCGTTCCAATCTCTGTGCCTTCCAGCGAAACCTTCTGCTCTTCCCGGATAATGCCCCGCCCGGTCACTTTCAATCCGATCCGTTCTCTCTTTGGCTCTCCTGCTTCTTCCAGCGCCTTCTTCCCGATAAAATTTTCTTTTGCCATTTTTACGGCAAACTGAAGTCCCGCTTCCAGAGGAGTCACTTCTTCGTTCATCTCGTGTCCGTAGAGCGGCATTGCAGCTTCCATCCGCAGGGTATCTCTTGCTCCCAGTCCGCACGGAATCAGTCCTTCCTCTTTTCCTGCTTCCAGAAGCGCATTCCACATCTGCGGCGCGTATTCTGCCGCCAGATACAGCTCCACGCCGTCCTCACCTGTATAGCCGGTCCTGGAAACGATACAAGGGATTTCTGCCACCCTGCCATCAAACACGGCGTGATAATATTTCTCCGGAATACTCTCTTCGTCCGTCAGTTTTCTTAAAATCTCAAGGGCTTTCGGTCCCTGGAGGGCAAGCTGCGCATACTGGTCGGAAACGTCCGTAAATGCCACGTTTCCGAACTGGTGATCCAGCATCCACTGGTAGTCTTTCTCCTTGTTTGCCGCATTGACAACGATCAGGTATTCTTCCTCGAATTTCCGGTAGACAATCAGATCATCCACCGTGCCTCCGTGTTCGTTGCACATCGGGCTGTACTTGGCCTGGCCGTCCTTGATCTTCGTATAATCATTGGTGAGAAGCATCTGAAGATTTGCCTTCGCATCTTCTCCCGTGCAGAGAATCTCTCCCATATGGGAAACATCAAAGAGCCCTGCCCGGGTGCGCACCGCCATGTGTTCCTTGATCACTCCTGTCGGATACTGCACCGGAAGAGAATAACCTGCAAACGGAACCATCTTTCCTCCGGCCTTTACATGTTCTTCATAAAGTGGTGTTTTTAATTCCATCTCCCGTCTCCTCCTTATTCATATAACGGATGTCTGTCGCAGATTTCATTGACTGTGCTGCGGATCTCGTCTGCCTTTGTATCAAAGTCTGTTGCCGCCATCTTGATCAGCTTTGCAATCGTTCTCATCTCGTCTTCTTTAAGCCCACGTGTTGTCACAGCCGGCGTTCCGATCCGGATGCCGCTTGTCACAAACGGACTTGCCGGGTCATTTGGCACCGCGTTTTTATTAACTGTGATATAAACCTCGTCCAGACGGCGCTGCAGTTCTTTTCCGGTAATGTTCATATTCTGGAGATCGACCAGCATCAGATGGTTGTCCGTTCCGCCGCTGACCAGGTCAAAGCCTTCTTCCTTCAGTGCTTCAGCCAGTGCTTTTGCGTTCTTTAAAATCTGTTCCTGATAGGTCTTGAATTCCGGTTTTAACGCTTCCCCAAAGCAGACTGCCTTCGCGGCGATGATATGCATCAAAGGCCCACCCTGGGTTCCTGGAAATACCGCCTTGTTGATGGCCTTTGCGTGTTCTTCCTTGCACATGATCATGCCGCCTCTTGGTCCCCGCAGCGTCTTGTGGGTGGTCGTTGTCACCACATCTGCATAAGGAACCGGGCTCTGATGGAGTCCGGCCGCAACCAGTCCGGCAATATGCGCCATATCCACAAACAAAACGGCGCCCACTTCTTTCGCAATCTCCGCAAACCGGTCAAACCGGATCTCTCTTGGATATGCAGACGCCCCTGCAACAATCATCTTCGGTTTGCATTCCAGTGCTGTCTTTCGGATTTCATCGTAGTCCAGAAATCCTTCTTCATTGATGCTGTATGGTACAAAATGATAAAGAATTCCGGACATATTCACCGGTGAGCCGTGGGTCAGGTGTCCGCCATGGTCCAGATTGAGTCCCATCACCGTATCTCCCGGCTTCAGAAAGGCCTGATAAACCGCAATATTGGCGCTTGCCCCCGAATGTGGCTGCACACAGGCATGTTCGCATCCAAACAGCTGTTTTGCACGCTCGATTGCCAGATTTTCAATCACATCTACATATTCACAGCCTCCGTAATACCGTTTCCCCGGATATCCTTCCGCATACTTGTTTGTCGGGACCGTCCCCATCGCAAGCATCACCGCCGGGCTTACTACATTTTCCGATGCGATCAGCTCCAGATTTCTTCTCTGCCTTCCAAGTTCCTGTTCCAGAGCCCCGCCGACTTCCGGATCGTACTCTTTGATGTAGTTCGTAACATCTCCTACCATACTCATACGTATTTCCTCCTCAAATCAATATTCTTGCTTTTTCTGTCGATACGGATTCCGGCCGAAAATCCGGGGCAACAAAAAAAGCAGATCAAGTAACTTCTCCATCATGAGAAGTCCTTTCATCTGCCTCTGTCCTTTTACCTGAAAGATTATCCAGCAGTGCTGTGCTGCACGCCAGATTACTTCTTCGGTACAATCATATTGTTCTCCAGAGTGTTGTCCGAACCTGTTCCTTTTGCCTGAGAGTTTCTTGCATGCCCCTTCGGCTCCGGCTATCATTCCCGCGCCGCACACTGCGCTATAGTGGTATCTCACAGGTTCATCATTCAACTTTAAAGTTATTATAAAATTCACTTACTCCAGAGTCAAGTGTTAAATAATAAACTTGTCAGTTAATATTTTGACAGTTATTTTGTAGACAATTTCTTCTTGTTTATCGTTTTTCTTTATACATTTTCCTTCTTAACCAAGCACCAGACACCAGAGCGGGAGTGTCAGAAGCGACAGCAGCGTACTGAGGAAAATCATCCCCGTCGCATACCGCTCATCCCCATGGTATTTGGAAGAAAGAAGCGCCGTTGTGACAGGCGCCGGCATTCCGGCCATGATTACGGTAATCCCCCGCAGCACCGGATCCACCGGAAGAAAGGCTGTCAGAGCAAAGACGACCGCCGGGATCAATACAAGGCGGACTGCCGCATAAAATACCATGGTACGGTCAATCAATCCTCTTGGATCCATCTCCGCCAGCATCATTCCGATCAGCATCATACTCATCGGCGTATTGGCGCTGCTCAATCCCTCCACCGCCCGGGTAAAGAAGTCCGGCCAGGATACTGGAAGCAACATAACGATCAGCCCCAGATAAATTGACACAATGCAGGGATGAGTGACAACCTTTTTCAGCACATTCTTTTTCCGGCCCGGCAGAAAGCAGGAGACGCCAACCGACCACATGACCACCCGGACCGGGAGCATGAAGACTGACGCATACAAAAGCCCGGACGTCCCGTAAATACTTTCAATTACCGGATTTCCCAGAAAGCCGCCGTTAGAAACAATCGTCCCGTACCGGAGCGGCTTTCTCTTTTCCTCATCTGTTTTTTTGTACAACAGAAACGCTGACGCCACAGATATCATATTATACAGCACGGATAACAGCACCGTCATGACAACCGGCTTCCAGACATCATGATGGGGCTGTACAAGAAACGCATGAAAAATGTTAAACGGCAGCAGCACATACAGACACAGATCCACCATGTTCAACCTTCCTGTCGTGCCTACTATTCCTCTTTTTCTTACGATAAATCCAACGATCACAAAGAAGAACATCATCCCCTGCATCGTCAGCATATTTTCAAATACCATCTGCCTGCTCCTACAATCCGATCCGGTCCGCAATACCGCGCATTGCTTCCAGTGCAATGTCGATAAATTCGTCAAAATCCATGCCCGTAAATTCAATCGCTTCCATATAGTCGCGGTTGGCACCGGCTGCAAACCGAAGCTCACGGAAACGTTTGAGCACAGATTTATGTTTGACGCTTGCAATCTTTTTATCCGGATAGATCTGAGCAATGGCTTTCAAAAAACCACTCATCGGATCGGATGCAAGAATCGCATACTGAAGTTTTGTTTTTGCTTTCACGCCGCTTTCCGGATTGTGGGCACAAATGGCGTCAAACAGCACCGGATCATCAATTCCTTCTTTTTTCAGGATTTCGACAGATGTCGGTCCATGGGTCTCCGGGTGCTCCTTCCACTCGCAGTGTTCCTCATCCAGATCATGAAGGAGCCCCACTACGCCCCAGTATTCCACTTCTTCAGGAGCAAGCTTTTCTGCGACTCCCCGCATGATCGCTTCCACCGCATAGGAATGCTCCAGGTAGCGTTCTCCTTCCATGTATTTATGTAAAATCTCGTATGCCTGATCACGTGTAACCGCCATTGTTCTTTCCTCCTGAATCTATTCTTTGAATTATGTTACTGTGCCAGTGTTCCCATCGGATCCCACGGATTCAGATGAACCGGTTCCCCGGCCGCTTCCTCAAGCTGCTCTTTTGTCAAATATTTTTTATTGATCACTGCCTGGTATACATACCGGTCAAACCAGTCCGCACTCATCAGATAGTATCCTTTTTCCCCGTGCTCATCACTCCAGCTGTTCTGGATTTTCCATTTCCGTGCATTGCCTTCTTCGTCCAGATCTACGCCGGTAATCACCATCGCATGGTTCATTGCGCTTTCCCGGTAGTCCAGTCCGGCACCTTTTTCCATATCAAACTGCATGCCGTAGGTACCTTCAAAATCATAGCACTCCGTGCACCAGAGTCCCCTGTCGCGTTCTCCGTATTTGCCGACATCACTTCCGAACCAAACGACCTCGCCGTCAGAAAGCTGACGGATAATCAGGCTTTTCAGCGTGTCCATCGGCAGATTGTAGTAACGCACCGGCGCACCTTCTGCGACATTTCCAAGATAGTCAACGGTGTAGCTCTTTCCAAACGGTTTATCTTCGGTAGGTGAATTGATGATGCTGACATAATCTTCACGAAGCTTCAGTCCCACATATTCTTCATAGAATGATTTTGGTGTCAGGTCACGTACTACATGGTATTTCTTATCCTTATCCACATATTCAAAGTCAAATTTCTTCGGCGGATTTCCGAAGCACATGCACAGGAAACTGTAAATCTCAGACATCATCGCTTTCTTTTCTCCCTGCACGTCTCCTCCGCTTCTGACTGTCTCACGAAGTTTTTCCGCACACAGGCGCAGTCTGGAATTCAGAAGGGCGTTCATCGCTCCTGTATTGCTGCTCTGATACGTCTCCTCCATTGCACTCTTCGGAACAACCCCGTACTTTTCCACAAGGTTGACAAACATATCCCACTGTCCTCCGTCTCCTACGCCTTCAGAGAGAATGTGGCATACAGTCCGGTCATCTGTCGGACGGTCCGCCAGATCAATAATGCTCTCAAGCATGTAATTTGCCTTTTCAAACTTGTCCCAGAATGCCGTATAGTTCTGAGAAAGCTCAAATTTATCCAGATTACATTTCTTCGCTGTTACTTCTCGCAGCACATTCAGTGCAGAGAAAATCCAGCACCGTCCGCTGGATTTCTGATTCGTCACCGGAAGCGTCGGAATATCAATCGAAAACGCATACTGTGAGGAGGCAAGTCCCGCATGACAGAAAGCCGCATCCTTTACCGAATGTTTATAAAGCGCGTTCGTCATCGCACGGCAGAGCGCACTGCCCGCATACTTCTCCTCAAAGCCTGAAATATCATCTGTTGTCAATCCTTGAAACTGATTCATTTTTCATCATCCTTTCCCTTTTTCTTTTGTCTTTACCCTATAGTATAGCACGAATTTGAAAACGGCGAAATACCCGATACTTGCTTTACAGGGTCAAAATATAAGCGCCCTGCGGGATTTCCCGCAGGGCGCTATGCTTTACCTGAGTAAACTATTCTACAGATCGTTCTTATTCTTCTGTTTCTGTCTCCTGGCTTTCCTCTTCGGATGTTTCTTCGGAAACTTCCTCTGCCGTCTCTTCAGCTGTTTCCGCTTCCGGTTCTTCTGTCAGATCCAGATCTGCACCAAGAATCTCTGTATCCTCCTCAGCTGCTTCGGATTCTGCTTTCTCGTCTTCTTTTGCATTTTCCTTTTCTTCAGCTTCTCTGCGGAGGCGTGCCTCTTCTTCTTTCTGAGCTTCGATCATCGCATCTGTATTCAGCTTGATATTGCGGTATTTGCTCATACCGGTACCAACCGGAATCAGTTTACCGATGATAACGTTCTCTTTCAGACCGATCAGCGGATCGACTTTTCCTTTGATGGCTGCTTCTGTGAGGACTTTTGTTGTCTCCTGGAAGGAAGCTGCGGACAGGAAGGAGTTTGTAGCAAGTGCCGCCTTGGTAATACCAAGCATGATCTGCTCTCCTGTTGCCGGCTCTTTACCTTCAGCCACGAGTTCTTTATTTCTGTCTTCGAACTCAAGGGCGTCTACCATAGTGCCCGGAAGGAATTCGGAATCTCCGTTCTCCTCGATACGGACTTTCTTCAGCATCTGACGCACAATGACTTCGATGTGCTTATCGTTGATATCTACACCCTGGAGACGGTATACTCTCTGCACTTCCTGGATCATGTAATCCTGTACAGCACGCAGACCTTTGATTCTCAGGATATCGTGCGGGTTGACACTACCTTCTGTAAGCTCGTCTCCGGCTTCCAGTTCCACGCCGTCCTGAATCTTGATTCTGGAACCGTACGGAATGAGGTATGCCTTGGATTCCCCTGTCTCATTGTTGGTAACGATGATCTCACGTTTCTTCTTTGTATCGTTGATCGTTGCTTTTCCGGCGAACTCTGTAATGATTGCAAGTCCCTTCGGCTTTCTTGCCTCGAAAAGCTCTTCGACACGAGGAAGACCCTGTGTGATATCGTCACCGGCAACACCACCTGTATGGAAGGTACGCATGGTAAGCTGTGTACCAGGCTCACCGATGGACTGGGCAGCGATGATTCCGACTGCCTCGCCGACCTGTACCGGCTCTCCTGTTGCCATGTTGGCACCGTAACATTTTGCGCAGACACCCAGATGGGATTTACATGTCAGGATGGTACGGATCTTCACCTTTTTGATCTCGTTGCCGTTTTCATCCACACCTTTTGTTACGATCGCAGCCGCACGTTTTGGTGTGATCATGTGATTTGCTTTGACAATCACATTGCCTTCTCTGTCGCAGATCGTCTCGCAGGAATAACGTCCTGTGATACGCTCCTGAAGGCTTTCAATCTCTTCATTTCCGTCCGTAAATGCCTTGACATACATTCCCGGGATTTCTTCTCCCTTCTCCACGCAGTCTACTTCGCGGATAGAAAGTTCCTGAGAAACGTCTACAAGACGTCTAGTCAGGTAACCGGAATCGGCTGTACGAAGCGCCGTATCGGACAGACCTTTACGAGCTCCATGGGCGGACATGAAGTATTCCAGTACGTCCAGACCTTCACGGAAGTTGGACTTGATCGGCAGCTCGATCGTACGTCCGGTCGTATCTGCCATCAGACCACGCATACCGGCAAGCTGTTTGATCTGCTTGTCAGAACCACGGGCTCCGGAATCCGCCATCATGAAGATATTGTTGTATTTATCCAGACCGGAAAGCAGCGCCTCTGTCAGGGCATCGTCAGTTGCCTTCCATGTCTCAACGACTTCTTTGTAACGCTCCTCTTCTGTGATGAGACCACGTTTGAAGTTTCTTGTGATCTTATCCACCGTATCCTGTGCCTGCTGGATCATCTGCGGCTTCTGCGGCGGAACGGTCATATCGGAGATAGATACTGTCATAGCAGCTCTCGTAGAGAACTTGTATCCGATGGATTTTACGTTATCAAGTACTTCTGCTGTTGCAGATGCACCATGTGTATTGATAACCTTTTCCAGGATCTTCTTTAACTGCTTCTTGCCGACATGGAAATCGACTTCCAGAAGAAGCTCATTTCCTTCTACGGTTCTATCCACGAATCCGAGATCCTGCGGAATGATTTCGTTGAAGAGGAACCGTCCCAGTGTGGACTCTACTGTTCCTGACTTCACAGTTCCGTCCGGCATTGTCTTGGAGACACGTACCTTGATCCGTGAGTGCAGTGTGATTACCTGGTTTTCGTAGGCAAGGATTGCTTCGTTTACGCTCTTGAAGAACTTGCCTTCACCTTTCACACCTGGTCTTTCCTGTGTCAGGTAGTAGATACCAAGTACCATATCCTGTGAAGGAACGGCTACCGGGCCACCGTCTGAAGGTTTCAGAAGGTTGTTCGGTGAAAGGAGAAGGAAACGGCACTCTGCCTGTGCTTCTACGGAAAGCGGAAGATGAACCGCCATCTGGTCACCGTCGAAGTCGGCGTTGAACGCTGTACATACGAGCGGGTGAAGCTTGATTGCCTTACCTTCTACAAGAATCGGCTCGAATGCCTGGATACCAAGTCTGTGCAGTGTAGGGGCACGGTTCAGCATAACCGGATGCTCTTTAATGACATCTTCCAGGACATCCCAGACTTCTGTCTGAAGTCTTTCCACCATTTTCTTTGCGTTTTTGATATTGTGTGCTGTACCGTTTGCAACAAGCTCTTTCATTACGAACGGTTTGAACAGCTCGATTGCCATTTCTTTCGGCAGACCGCACTGATAGATCTTCAGTTCCGGTCCTACTACGATAACGGAACGTCCGGAATAGTCAACACGTTTTCCGAGCAGGTTCTGACGGAAACGTCCGGACTTTCCTTTTAACATATCGGAAAGAGATTTCAGGGCACGGTTTCCCGGTCCTGTAACCGGACGGCCGCGGCGGCCGTTGTCGATCAGGGCGTCAACTGCTTCCTGAAGCATTCTCTTTTCGTTTCTTACGATGATATCCGGGGCTCCAAGCTCCAGAAGTCTTCTCAGACGGTTGTTACGGTTGATGATTCTTCTGTAAAGGTCATTTAAGTCAGATGTTGCAAAACGTCCTCCATCAAGCTGAACCATCGGACGCAGATCCGGCGGAATAACCGGGATGACCGTCATGATCATCCACTCCGGTTTGTTTCCGGATTCACGGAACGCTTCCACAACTTCCAGACGTTTTACGATTCTTGCACGTTTCTGTCCGGTCGCTCCTTCGAGTCCGTCTCTTAACTCATGGTATTCCTTTTCCAGATCAATATTCTTTAACAGTTCCTGAATCGCTTCCGCGCCCATGCCGACACGGAATGCGCTTCCCCATTTTTCTCTTGCTTCCTGATATTCCTGTTCGGAGAGCACCTGTTTGTACTGTAAATCTGTCTCCCCTTTATCGAGTACAATGTAGGAAGCAAAGTACAGTACTTTCTCCAGTGTTCTCGGAGAAAGGTCGAGAATCAGTCCCATCCGGCTAGGGATTCCTTTAAAATACCAGATATGGGATACCGGAGCCGCCAGTGCGATATGTCCCATACGCTCACGGCGTACTGCAGATTTCGTAACCTCAACACCGCAGCGGTCACAGATCACACCTTTATAACGGATTTTCTTATATTTACCACAGTGACATTCCCAGTCCTTGCTTGGTCCGAAAATACGTTCGCAGAACAGCCCGTCGCGTTCCGGCTTTAAAGTTCTGTAGTTGATGGTCTCCGGCTTTGTTACCTCGCCTCTTGACCACTCCAGAATCTTTTCAGGTGATGCCAGCCCGATCTTGATCGCATCAAAGGTCATCGGCTGATACGTCGCTTCATTATTGTTTCCCGTCATTACGGCACCCCTTTCTATTCTTCATCTGACATTTCGTCAAAATCAATCGTAAAGTCTTCGTCGTTAAAATCCAGTTCTTCTTCATCCTGTCCTTCTTCGATGTCAACTAATTCTTCTCCCTGGAATTCCTGCTGTGAGAAACCATGCTCACCGTAGGACTCCCTGTCGTTGGAATACCTTCTGTCTCCTTCAATGATTGCATTTAAGTTCGTCTCACCGTAATCGGATGTCTCCATGATCTCAACTTCTGTATTGTCGTCTCTGAGCACACGTACATCCAGTCCGAGAGACTGAAGCTCTTTTAAAAGTACCTTGAAGGACTCCGGAATACCCGGCTCCGGAATGTTGTCTCCTTTGATGATGGCTTCGTATGTCTTCACACGGCCGATCACATCGTCGGATTTTACTGTCAGGATCTCCTGCAGGGTGTAGGACGCACCGTATGCCTCCAGTGCCCATACCTCCATCTCTCCGAAACGCTGTCCGCCGAACTGTGCTTTACCACCGAGCGGCTGCTGTGTAACGAGGGAGTAAGGACCTGTGGAACGTGCATGGATCTTGTCATCAACAAGGTGGTGCAGTTTC
>QWCV01000732.1_pt1 | contig 35621 bp, 25 predicted proteins | sample 1972621 | NCBI WGS metagenome assembly QWCV01 (sample SAMN09866699, study PRJNA288562) | Human gut metagenome isolate pre2_stool, whole genome shotgun sequencing... | isolation source: gut | host: Homo sapiens | place: USA: California | reverse complement strand
TTTTTATTATATCATGAAAGGAGTTTTAACTTGAAGCTAAAGCTACTGATTCCCCCAGCATAGCTGGGGGTTTTATTGTGGTCAACCCACAATAAAAAAACTTGCGTAAAGCAAGTTTAGTTGTACAACATGTACAGCCTACAAAGTAGGCGATTTGAATAAATTTTTATTTGAAGAATCAATCAACATAAATTTATAAGCTTTAGCTATGTATAGATGATTAAGTATTAATTAATATTATATAATAAAAATAACTTAGACAAACGAAATGATTTTTAGGGGGGGATGGATGGGCTGATGAGGTGGCAAAAAAAATTTTTTAGTAGTTTAAAAAATATGGTATAATAAAGATAAATAGAATTACATTTATAAATTGCTGTAAAGATAAGCTTATGCAAAACTTTGGTAAGATTATAGTTAAAATAAATATGTTTTGTGAAAAAATCTTCAAAGGATACAAATTATTGTTTAATGTAATAATAAGGTTAATAGTAAAGTTTTAAAAATAATGTGAAAATTTTCTATGTTTTTGAATGTAGATTCAAAATAGTATGGATTATGTGAGGTAATAAAATGAATAGATACGAAATTATTCAAAAAATTGGAGATAAATATCAAATAGGAAACACTGAATCTGGAGAGTTTAGTTATGTGAAAGCTCTAAAAAGTATTGGAAAAGATATAAAAGATTATCAAAAAGGAGATACAGATACAAACCATCAGTACCTAGACATAAGATTTGAAAATGATAGATTGGTTATATTAGTAGAAACAAAAAATAGCTTTAATAGATGGGACCATAATAAAATAAGAAAGCAATTACAAGACTATGTTAGATATAAAAAAGCATATTCTGATAAAAAAATAATTGCTATGCTGATTGAAACAGATGGAGATGATATATGGGTTTGGTATGGTCAATCAGTTATTATTGATGAAGATTATATGAAAAAAGAAGAAAACGTTTTAAAATCTTTTGAAGAATATGAGAATATAGTTTTCGGCAAAGTAAATGACAAAATTAAAGTTGTTGATTCAATAAAGGTTTTGAATGAAATGTTACATTCCGATGGTGTAAATGAGAAATTGAGAAGCCAATTTGTAGGCACATGCTTACTAGCTTTAAAAAATGGTCTTTCATATAAAGACTTAAAGCCAACTTTAGATCCTGATACTGGAAAAACTTTAACGCAAGAAAAAATAATAATAAAAGATATAAAGAATATTTTGTCTGGTTTATTGTCTAAAAATAGTGATGTTGATACTTTAAATAAAGCAGGAAAATTATCTGTTTTAAGTAATAAAGTGTTAGATGATCAAGATATAGCTTATTTGACATATGATGAACTGGAAAAGATATTGGATTTTATATATAATAATATTATTCCCTATATTAACGATTCAAATACGGCAGGGCAAGATTTACTAAATCTATTCTTTACAACTTTTAATAAATATGTCGGAAAATCTGATAAAAATCAAGCTTTTACGCCAGATCATATTTGTGATTTCATGTGTAAAGCTGTAGGAGTAAATAAAAACTCACGAATATTAGACCCTTGTTCTGGCAGTGGTGCATTTTTAGTAAGAGCAATGACAGATGCAATGGATGATTGCGATACAGAAGAAGAGCGTGAAGAAGTAAAAAGAAATCAAATTTTTGGTATTGAATATGAAGATGGAGCCTTTGGCTTATCATCAACAAATATGTTAATTCATGGAGATGGTAATTCAAATGTTATCCAAGCATCTATGTTTGAAAGAGGAGAATGGATTAAAGACAAAAATATAAATATTGTTTTAATGAATCCGCCATACAATGCCACTAGAAAATTCTGTGATCCAGAATATGTTAAAACTTGGGGGTCAAGTAAAAAAGAAGATCCTTCTAAAGGCTTCCATTTTGTAGAATATGTTGCAAGACATATACCAGCTAATTCAAAAATAGCAGTATTATTACCTATGCAAGCAGCTATTGGTAATAGTGATGAAGTGAAAAAATATAAAAAGAAAATGTTAGATAATTATACTTTAGAAGCTGTATTTTCATTACCAAATGAAATGTTTTACCCTGGAGCTTCTGCCATAGCTTGTTGTATGATTTTTGATTTATCTCAAAAGCATGAAAGATCAAATAAAGAAACTTTCTTTGGCTATTTTAAAGACGATAAATTTATAAAAAGGAAGGGATTAGGCAGGGTAGAAAAAACAGATAGCGATGGGAATAGTTTGTGGATAAGCACAAAAGATGAATGGCTAGATTTATATAAAAATAAAAAAGAAGTGCCTGGACTATCTGTTATGAAGAAAGTTAATTGGAAAGATGAGTGGTTGGCTGAAGCTTATATGGAAACTGATTATAGTTTATTAAAAAGTGTTGATTTTGAAAAAACTTTGAGAGACTATTACTCATATGTTATTAAGGAAGGTAGAAATTGATTGCTATTGATACATCTAATTGGAAAAAATTCGTTATAGGTAGATTATTTAAAGTTTCAAGAGGAAAAAGGTTAGTTGAAGAAGATAGAGAAAAAGGAAATGTTTTCTATTTCTCAGCTTCACAAGCAAATAATGGATTGACGGATAAAATTTCCAATCCATTATTTATGGAGAAAGACTCTCTAATATACACAACTTTTGGAGATTGCTTTTATGTTGAAGGTGAATTTACAGCAAGTGATGAAATAAGTATTTTAAAGAATGAAAATTTAAATAAATATACTGGTCTATTTATTGCCACAGTCATTAACAAAAATAAATATAAATATGCTTTTGGTAGGAAAGCTTTTCAAAATAAATTTTTAAATGAGATAATTAATCTTCCGGTCAAGATTAAGAAAGATGGATCGACTTTAATTGAATCTCAAAGAAAATATTCAGTCGAAGGATACATTCCAGATTGGGAGTATATGGAAAACTTTATAAAAGAAATAGAAAATGTAAAGGATGCTAAAGGCGATAAACTTATATATAAAATAACAACAGCTTACGAATCAAAACCTGATAAAATATACGATAAAAACAAATGGAAAAAATTTTATTTGCATAATCTATTTAATACGTCAATGGGAAATGGAATAGATGCAGTAGCTACAACGAATGATGACCCAAAGTACAATTATGTCTCACGTGATAGTAACGGAAATGGCGTAGTAGGATTCGTTGACAAAGTTGAAGGACAAAAGCCATTCCCTGCTGGTGCTATGTCATTAGCTTTAGGTGGAAGTTTTCTTGGGTCTTGTTTTATTCAAAAAGAGCCATTCTATACGGCACAAAATGTTGGGATATTGCAAGAAAAAGAACCACTCAGCATTCATACAAAATTATTTATATCGGCTTTGATAAGAAACGAATGCAAGATTAAATATCAGGCTTTTGGAAGAGAATTAAACTCGCATTTTAGAAAAGATTTTACTCTTAAACTGCCTGTGCTAATGAATAGTAATGGCTATGTATTCGATAAAAGCAAAAAGTATTCTGATAAAGGATATATACCTGATTGGAAATATATGGAAAACTATATGAAGAGTTTACCATATGGGGATAGAGTTGATAATTTTTAGTGAGGAGGAGCTTTCATGAACATTAATGTTTTTGATATTACTGATACTGTTACTGAAAACAGACTTGATGAATCGCAAAAACAAAATATATTAAAAATTTTTGAAGAATTAACAAAGGAGAGGGATTTAATTACACATTGTTATCTAGATGTTAACACTGAATATTATCAATCAAGTCCTATATATTATTTTAAAGAAAGCAATAATAAAGAAAATTTTGATTTCAAAAGAATAGCAGAAGATTTATTAAAGGCGGAATGTAAACTTGATGGGTCAAGAAATAGCACAATTAGAGAAGGTTTGCTATTTATTAAATCTGATGACACCTCTATTACAATAATGAAGCTAGAGAAATTAGAGGTTATAGATAAAGATTCTTATGAGATAAAAAGTGAGCTTGGTAAGGAGAGAGACTATTTCAAAGTAGGAATTTTTGCTGGAAACTATGAAGATGTTAAAATAATAGATAAAAACAAAACAGCTGCAAAATATTGGTATCAAAAATTTTTAGGGCTTGAGAGGAAAAGAAATTCTGATGACAATACTCAAGACATAGTAAATTTGATAAATCAAGATAAACTTTTTACAGACGATGTAGTTAATAAAGGGAATTATAATGAAATTAAAAGATATACAGAATTCTATTTATTTGATAACAAGAAATTTGATAAATCAGATTTATTTGATGAATTAAATAACAGTGGTCTTTTAGAATTAAGTAAAGAAGAGGAGCTGTATTCTGAAGAATCAAAACAAATAGATTCAGATTTTGATATATCAGAAAAAATATTAAATAATAATTATCAAAAGAAAATTCAAACATCAAGAGAGGTTACCATAACAACTAAAAACTATCTAGAAAGTATAAGAGATAATGAAATAATTTTTGATGAAAAGAATAAAGAGATAATCATTGTAGTCAATGATGAGTATTTACCTGCAGTTAAGGAGATTCTAAGAAGTGAATGAATTATTATCATGGAAAGGAACATCTTTAAAAATTGATTTACAAAAAAATTTAGAATCAAATTTTATAAAGTCTTTAAACAACCAATATATTGAGTTACGGTGTGAAGATAATATTTATGTATTAGAGAATCAAAGTAAGTATTTTATATATGAAGATGAGTTTATTGATGAATCAAGAAGATTACCATCAATAATCACAAAATTTATTCAAAAAGATTATAATAATTTGGGACAAATCTACATTGCTTCTAGTAATAGCTTTATAGACATAGAAGCAGATACAAAAGATAAGATTATTTACGAAAAAATAATTAAAGATAACAATATTGATGGAAACACGAGATATTTTCCAATTTCTATAAATGTTTTAAATGAAGTATTAGATAGTAATAATAGGAAATCAGCATTAATAATAGACTTTTTTATTTTATCTGCTTTATCAACAAAAATCAGCTACACTGCTGAAGAAATAGAGTCTGAATTTATAATTGGAGATAAAAGATATATATCAAATTTTAATATTGATTGTGAGCCTTTCTATTTATTCCCTATTTATGATTGGATCATAAATAGTAATGAATATAAAGATTCATATATAGTAAAACTACAAATTGTTAGGCAAGTAATAGTTAACAAAAGAACTTTAAAAAATGTTGCTGAGATATTAGAGGATAGTAAATTAGCCTACAACAGAATAATATCTAGAAAAACTGATGATTATTTTGATCAAATCAATAAATTAAAAGATGACTTTCTTAGTCTTTCAAAAAATGAAAATACTACTTTAAGAACGTTGAATCTTACTTTTTTTGCGTGGCTAGGATCATTGGGTGTGCAATTGCTTAATTTAATTATAAAATATGATGGTAATAACTTACTATGTTATCTTTTAATCTCTAAAGGACTGAAAAAAGCTGTTGTAGTGGGAATGTTTATCATGGCATTAATTTTTATATTTGTAGCCTATATTTCTGAAATTAAATCTTTGCAAAAAGAATATGATGTAGTTAAACGAATATATAAGGATAAAATTCTGTTTGAATCAGAATCTGAGAAAGAAAATAAATTTGAACTATTTATACAAAAACCAAAAGTTGGAAAAATTCAAATTGCAATATTTAGTACATTATTATTTTTATTATTGGCTCGGTGTTTTTTGGCGATTGTATAGAATTATTATAAATACAACTATATTTTGATCTCTATTGGAACTAGCAGGATAAAATTATCAGTTTCTATATCTAGAGTATTTTTTAATAATATAAAAAATGGTCATTAGCATTTAGAAATTTTATTGAAAATTTAAAAGAGGAATATATTAATGACATATATACTGGGAAGCGTTAAGGAAAATAAAAAAATTTTAGGAAAAATGTTATTCTACAAATCACATATACTAATAAGTTATTCAGCGGAACAGAATATTTTGGGTATATATCCAATAAGGAGTTGATATTATGAGGAAAAACTTGGGTGTTAAACCATATTTCATGCCGCTTCCTGTCTTGCTTGTGGCGACTTACAACGAGGACGGTACTGCGAACGCCATGAACGCGGCGTATGGTACTTTGGGTGATTTTACTAAGGTTTCCATTTACATTGGCAAGGGCAAGAGGACCATAATCAATGCTATGCGTGAAAAGGCTTTCACTGTGTCTTTCGCGGATGAGGCTCACATGGTCGATGCGGACTATGTTGGCATGACTAGCGGAAACAAGGTTCAAAACAAGCTTGCGAAAACTTCTTTTGAAACTGCTAAGTCTGAGTTTGTTAACGCGCCTATCATCACTAACTTGCCTATGACTATTGAGTGCGAGCTTATTGAATACGATGAAGTGAGTGAGAACCTTATTGGCGAGATTAAAAATATATCTATTGATCAAAAATATCTTCGTGAAGATGGCTCTATTGACACAGCTAAGATGAATCTCATTTTTTACAACGCTTGTGAGAACACTTATAATTTGATTGGCGAAAAACTTGCAAAGGCTTATGATATTGGCAAGAAGTACTTAGATTAGATTTTAAATCAAGTTCAAACAATAAAAGGAGTTGATGCAATGGAAAAGAGGATTTATTTTATTTTAGGCCTTATTTTAATTCTAGTTGGAAGAACACAGAAATTTATAAATTATAAAGAATTTATTTTAGCAGGGGAAATAATTTTAGCAATATTAAGTTTATTTTTCTTTGCTGATTTTATTAAATTTATCGATAAAAAATTTTTTAAAAAATAATTTTATTACAAGTGAGAATGGCACCGTAGCTATTGATATGGATGAAATTGAGGATATTATTTTATAGGAATAGTTTTTATTGAGGTGTACAAATGAAAATAGATTTTTACTATTGGGGGAATATCTGCCCTATAACTACAGAAATTTTAAATTTAATGAGCGAATATGAAGATAAAGTGGATATTTACTTGCATGACATTTCTAATGATAGTGAATCCTGTAAAATTAATAATATATTTTTTCCATTTTTAACTGTACTAAATGAAGTCAATAGATTTTACTCGCCTATAAGCAGAAAATTTATGGAAGAAATTGCTGTGGGTAATATTCCTAAAGAAAAGCCATTTATTCCTAAATTAGGAACTAAAATTATATCCGAAACTATTAAACCTATAAGAAAAGATAATTATATATTCGCTTCAAAGTGTACATCTAGAAAAAATTGCTTAGGATGCGGAAGTAAAATTGATATGTATAATTCAATGAATGAAGAAATTTATGGTTTTATTAATGTTTTGGGAAATGAATTGTTGGGTGGAGCTGAATTTGTTCCATCTAAATATGTTCCATATGATATTCCAAAGGATGAAGATATAGCGTTTATTACATGTGTGTATTTATCAAATAAAGAATATGATTATAAATCCGCCCCACTTAAGGCGTTGGAAAACTATTTAGGAATTAATTATAAAAAAGTTTTAGCAATATCTGATGAATTTGGAGTTTTTCCTAATGGCAACTTAGATTTTTTCTTGAAGAACAGTTATGTAGATGAAGGAATAATATTTGAAGACAGCTATTGTAAATTACATTTAATGTCTAAGCTACTATGATATAGCGAATAAAGTATAGTGCTAGGAAAATCTATAAAAAGCATGAGTCGCTTATATATAAGCAATTTTGGGTATATATCAATCAAGGAGTTGATTATATGATTCTTATTGGATACAAAAAATGCACTACTTGTAAGGGCATTGAAAAGATGCTTGACGAAAAGAATATAAAATACACTTACAGGGAGATTGACAAGGATGTTCCGACTAAAGCGGAACTAAAGAAATGGCACAAGGCGTCGGGTCTTGACATTAAGCGTTTCTTCAACACTTCGGGTCTTGTTTATAGGGATATGAATCTTAAGGATAAACTGGGCGATATGAGTGACGATGAAAAATACAAACTTCTATCGACTAATGGCATGCTTGTGAAAAGACCAATACTTATCAAGGATGATGGCTCTTTCGTGGCTGTGGGTCCTGATGTGAAAAAATATTTAGCGTAAGAAAAATAAAAGCGGACTGAGATGAAATCAGTCCGTTTTTGTATGCTTATTTAATTATTCCTAAATTTATTTTTGCTCTTAATACGCGCAAAACGTGTTCGTCGATCTCTGCTTCTTTTATCTCGCCATTTGCCACAGCTTTTTTTACGGCGGAGATGTCATTAATAAAATCTGCCCCGCAAAGCATGTCGGCGCCTGATTTAATCGCAAGTACTGCGGCATTTTTCTTTCCAACGAATTTTTTCACGCCTTGCATTGCCAAATCATCTGTGATTATGACGCCATCAAAACCAAGTTTTTCTCTCAAAATTTTATGAACTGCTGGGGATATGGATGCCGGCGCATTCTTATCCATGGTCTCTACTATGTTGTGTGAGACAAGTACCACGGGCGCCTTTGCCTCAATACCTGCCTTGAATGGAATAAAATCTTCTTTTTCAAATTTTGCCATCGGTCTTTTGTCGCGAACAAGATTTGTGTGGGTGTCTTTGTTATTGCCATAGCCTGGGAAATGTTTTAGGACGCTGCCCATGTGTGCTTCGTTCATCACGTTTACAACGCTTTTTACATATTCTGCAGTTTCTTTTGGGCTCTTTGCAAAGCTTCTTTTGTATATAAAATCATTTTTATTTGTAGAAATATCTGCGACTGGCGCAAAATTTAGATTGATGCCTATACTTTTTAATAAATTTGATTTTTCTTTAGTATCTTTTTTAATTCTATCCATGCCGCCATGTTTATACAAATATTGCGGTGAGGCGAATGGATATTTTCTGAAATTTTTATTCGTGCTCACGCGATTGACTGTGCCGCCTTCTTCGTCCACAGCAATGAACATGGCAATCTTAGAAGCGTTTTGGCACTCTTGAATATTTTTTATTACAGAATTTTTTGTTTTGCCTTTAAAATCTCTTCCAAATAATATATATCCGCCTAAATTATATTTTTTCGCAAGTGCAGCCGAATTTTTATCTGGGCAGCGCGCTATAAATATTTGTCCAATCTTTTCATCAAGTGACATATTTTCTAATATTTCTTCTTCTTTTGTTTTTTCTGGCACTTTTTTCTCTTCAGCTTGTTTTTTCTCGTCTATGCTTTTTGTTTCATCAGATATTTTTGAATTATTTACTGAGTTTTCTTTAGTTTTTGATTTACACGCTATAAGCACAGCCAATGCCATAATAAAAACTAAGCTCATTAAAATTTTCTTTTTCATCTTATTTCACATTCCTTACAAGTATCGCCTTGATCTTCACATCTTGCGAACGCCACTTAGTCTCGTACTCGCTGATGAAGTCATCTTGGAACTCATCTACAGCCAAATCATCTGTCTTAAAAATTATCTCGAAGCCTTCGCTTTCAAAATATTTTAGCGATGACTCATAAAGTCCTTGATCATCAGTCTTGAGCCTAATTGTCCCACCATTTTTAAGAATTTTTTTATACATTTTTAATTGATTTGGATAGGTTAATCTTCTTTTGTGCTGTTTGTTCTTGGGCCACGGGTTAGGAAAATTTATATAAATCTCCTCAACTTCGTTCTCTTGGAAGTATTCGTCCACGTTTCTGATGTCAGCAAGCACTAGTCTTACGTTTGATGCATCCTCTTTTTCAAGCATGCGCTTTGCATAAACGAGGCAGCCCTCTTCCATATCGATGCCGACGAAATTTTTATTTTTAAAAGTATTTTTTAAATAATTAATAAAGCTGCCCATGCCTGAGCCAAGTTCTAGATAGATGGGGCTATCATTGCCAAAATCTTCATGCCACTTGCCTTTGTTCTCCATGGGTCTATATCTAAAGATGGGACTCTCTTTAAGTTCAGGCAGCGCCCACCATTTTTTTCTCATTCTCATTTTATCACCAAGATAAGTTTAGCATATGATGGCTAAAATTGCAAGTTTGTGATATAATATTTATATAAGAGGAGGTATAATTATGTTAGCTCTTGTAAGTGGCGCATCTCGAGGCATTGGTAGGGCCATAGCGATTGAGTTTGCCAAAAAAGGTTATGATGTCTGTATCAATTACCATGAGCATGGCGATGAAGCGATGGAAATTTTAGAAGAAGTTAAAAAATATTCGAACGGCTTTGTTTATGGGGCAGATGTTTCAAATTATGATGAAGTTTTAAAATTAAAGGAAGAAATTTTTAAAAGATATAAAAAAATTGATGTGCTTGTGAATAATGCGGGCGTGGCTCTGACTAAGCTTGTGCAAGAAACAAGTGAAGATGAGTATGATTATGTATTTAACACGAATATGAAGGGCGTCTTCAACATGACTAAGGCTTTTATTAAGCCGATGATACATGAGGGTGCGGGAAGCATAATTAACGTAACGAGCATGTGGGGCGAGACGGGAGCCGCGATGGAGACTGTTTACAGCGCATCGAAGGGAGCTGTCATCGCATTTACCAAGGCGGTCGCAAAAGAGGTAGCACCATCGGGTGTTAGAGTGAACGCAATAAGTTTGGGCTGCATAGCAACTGACATGATGAAAGTGTATTCAGAGGCTGAAATTGATATGCTCCGTGATGAAACGCCGCTTGAGATGATTGGAAGCGCAGAAGATGCAGCGAAGGCAGCGGTTTTTCTTGCATCACAGGACGCAAAATTTATTACAGGCGAAGTGCTTCGTGTGAACGGCGGATTTTATATATAATTTTACGCATAAACTAAAAAAGATAGGGACTATAAAGTCTCTATCTTTTTTGATATAGCAGGTATCATTTGTTTTTTTCTTGAAAGAAGTCCGTCAACTGTAAACTCGTTATCTACAAGCTCTTTGTCAAATGCAGCTGCGATATTTTCTTTGTATGAGCCTTGCACTAAAACTAGTGAATACTCTTTAAGTATATCAGTTATCATCAAAACAAAAGTATCTTCTTGATTTTTATCAATTGTTTCTCGCATTAAATTTAATAAATCATCTTTTCTCTTTTTCACTTCATCCATATCCATGGTAATGACTTGTGCTACGCGAATTTTTTTCTTAGCGATATTAAATGATTTTACGTCCATCTTAAGCAAATCTTCACTCGCCACGTCCTTGATGCTTGCCGCTTCAGTAAACATCTCTATGGCGTAGACGTCTGGATCTATGCCGGCTATCGGTGCAAGAAGCTCTATCATTTTCGCGTCTGTTTTTGTGCTCGTTGGCGATTTTAATAAAAGTGTGTCTGAGATGATGGCTGAGATCAAAAGTCCAGCTATGTGCTTTGGTATGGCAATACCATTCTCAATAAACATCTTTGTAATTATAGTTGCTGTTGAGCCTAATGGCTCGTTCCTAAAGTATAGTGGAAGTTTTGTCTCAACGTTGGCAACTCTATGATGATCGATGATTTCAAGTATTTCAGCTTCTTCTATGTCATCGACTGATTGAGTTCTTTCGTTATGATCGACTAAAATTATATTTTTTCTCTTGTCGCTTAATAAGTGATAGCGGCTAACTGTGTTTATAACTTTGCCTTCATTGTCCAAAACTGGATAACAGCGGAATCTATTTTTATTCATCTCTGCTTTAACGTCTGAAACAAAATCTTGTATGTGGAAGGTCTTGATGCCATCCTTTGTCATTGCATACGATACGGGCACGCTTAGTGGAAGTACTCTCGATGCCATGAAGGAGTCGTACTCTGTTGATATGATGCTGATGCCTTTTTCCTTCGCCATATTTAATATCTTTTCACTTATTTTGAAGCCGCCAGTCACTATCATGCAAGAAACATTTCTTTTGATAGCGTCTTCTTGGGCGTCCTCTCTGTCGCCGAGTATAACTACATCATCTTCTTCAATCCTATCTTCAATCATCTTTGGATCCATAGCGTAGATAGCCATGCGGCCAAGAGGTTTTCTGTAACCATCGTTAATTACAGTTCCTTTTAAAACTTCAACAACATTTTTAAATGGTGTATCAGCCTTGCTTAAAACTGTGTCGTCAAAAATATTGGTATAAATTTCTGTAATATCTTTTAAACCGATGATGCCACTCATCTTGCCACATTTATCAACGACTATGAGTACATAAGCGTTTTTCTCACGAAGTAAATTTATCGCTTCGTATAGAGAGGCATCCTCAGCTATAAGCACGGCATCATCAAGATCAACATCTTTTAATTTTATTTTCATCGTTGCTAATAATTTTGGCTCGTCTACGCCAAAATATTTTAAAACGAATTTTGTTTCTTTATTTAAATCTCCAAGCCTAACCGGCTTTGCCTCATATTTAGCAAGGCTATTGACAAGATAAGCGTAGGAGATGGCACTTGCAATTGAATCCGTATCTGGCACCTTATGGCCTGAGACGTAAACTTTTTTATTCATTAAATCACCTTCCATATATATTCATATACTATAACACATTTTGATAAAAAAATAAAGGATTTAGTAATTAATTTTGCAAAAAGCCTTGAAAAATTATTTCGCTTGTAGTACAATTGATTAATATACACATAGAAAAGAGGATAATATGTCAAAATCTTATCAAATAAATATGACTGAAGGAAATATACTTCCTAAAATAATAAAATTTTCAATACCTTTGATGCTCTCGGGCATGCTTCAACTGTTTTTTAACGCTGCTGATGTTATAGTTGTCGGTAGATATGCAGGTGATGAGGCCTTAGCCGCAGTTGGATCGACTGGCGCTTTGATAAATTTACTAATAAATTTATTCATAGGTATATCGATAGGCGCGAGCGTACTTATGGGACAAGCAATTGGAGCAAGGGACTACAACGATGCACAAGACTCGCTACATACAGCTATGCTAACTGGTCTTATAGGCGGCATCATCATGATTTTTGTCGGTCAAGTCGTGTCAAGACCTATGCTTGAACTAATGCAAACACCAGATGATGTCATTGAGCTTTCATCACTCTACATGAAGATATATTTTATGGGTATGCCGGGCTTTATGCTATACAATTTCGGTGCGGCGATACTTAGAGCAGCAGGCGACACAAAAAGACCGCTATACTATCTATTTGTTTCTGGTATAATCAATGTCATTTTAAATTTATATTTTGTAATAGTTTTAAAAATGAGTGTAGATGGCGTTGCCTACGCTACAATTATATCCGAAGCAATATCTGCTATACTTATAGTTATCTGTTTAATGAGAAGTGATGGCTATTTAAATTTAAGTTTGAGAAAGCTTAAAATAGACGGCAAAAAATTTATAGAGATGCTTAAGATAGGTATACCATCAGGTTTTACAGGGATAGTTTTTAGCGTATCAAACATGCTTATACAATCATCAATAAACTCTTTTGGCAAGCTTGTAATGGCTGCGAACACTGCGGCATCTAACTTGGAAGGCTTTGTGTATAACGCGATGAACTCCATCTATCAAACAGCTCTTGCCTTTGCCTCACAAAATATGGGCGCGAAAAAACTTGATAGAGTTGACGATGTTTTGAAAAAGTCCTTACTTGTAGTGAGCGGCGTCGGATTATTCTTTGGTGTGGGTGCATATTTACTTGGAGAAATTTTACTAAGATTATATACGCCAAATCAAGAAGTTATAGACATCGCCATGCTTAGACTTTTGGTTATAAGCACATCATATTTCTTGTGCGGCATCATGGACGTTTACTCAGGTGTTATACGCGGCATGGGATTTTCATTTACGCCGATGCTCGTATCGATGTTCTTTGTATGCGCATTCAGAGTTTTTTGGATATACACAATATTTGAGCGTTTTCACGAGCAATGGGTTTTATACATCTCATATCCTGTATCGTGGACTATAACCATAATCGCTTATTTCTTTACATATAAAATAGTAAGGAAAAAAGCAAAAGAAAAAATATTAAAGATGAGTTAATTTTAGGCAGTTTTATAGCTGCCTTTTATTTCGATTAGACAAAATATTTTAAGCTTTTAATATATTTTGAAAAAGTCCTTGACAAAGATTAATTTTATATATATAATAAGAAATGAACTTAATAAGTCTCATAAAGAGTGACGGAGGGAATAGGCCCTGTGAAGTCCGGCAACCTGCTAGCAAGGTGCCAAATCCTACAGCGCAGCTGAAAGATGAGAAGATGTAACCTTCAGCTATGAAGGTTTTTTTATTTTATAAGATGCGCCGCGATATTAATATTTTAAGCGGCTTTATATTAGAAAATATTAAAGGGAGGAAGATTATGTATAAAAAACTATTTACATCTGAATCGGTAACAGAAGGACATCCTGACAAAGTCTGTGACCAAATATCAGATGCGATACTAGATGCGATACTAGAAAAAGACCCAGAAGCAAGATGCGCGATCGAAACAACAGCATCAACTGGATATATTTTAGTATCTGGACAAATAACAACAAATTGCTATGTTGATATACAATCAGTAGCTAGAAAAGTTATAGCAGACATAGGTTATACTAGAGGAAAATTCGGTTTTGATGCAGAAAATTGCGCTGTACTTGTATCAATCGAAGAACAATCTAAGGATATAGCACTAGGCGTTGACAAGGCGCTTGAGACTAAAGAGCACTCAAAAGATAAATATGATTTAATAGGTGCAGGCGACCAAGGTATGATGTTTGGCTACGCTTGTAACGAGACAGAAGTTTATATGCCACTTGCAATTTATCTATCACATAAATTAGCTAGAAAATTAGCTGAAGTTCGTAAAGATGGCACGCTAAATTATTTAAGACCAGATGGAAAAACACAAGTAACTGTTGAATATGACAATGGCAAGCCAAAGAGAGTTCATACTATAGTTGTATCAACACAGCACAAAGAAGGCGTTAGTCTTGAAAAGATAAGAAAAGATATTATCGAGAACGTTATAAAACCAGTTGTTGATCCAAAATTTATCGATGACGAAACAATCATCTACGTGAACCCAACAGGCAGATTCGTTATTGGCGGACCAAAAGGCGACACAGGTTTAACAGGTAGAAAGATTATCGTTGACACATACGGCGGATACTGTAGACATGGCGGAGGAGCCTTCTCAGGAAAAGACGCTACAAAGGTTGATAGATCAGCATCATACGCAGTAAGACACGTTGCTAAAAATTTAGTTGCAGCAGGCCTTTGCGATAAATGCGAAATACAAGTTTCTTACGCAATAGGTGTAGCTAAGCCAATATCCATAAACGTAGATACCTTTGGCACAGGCAAAATCGAAGAAGCAAAAATATTAGAGATAGTAGAAAAAGTATTTGATCTTCGTCCAGCCTTTATCATTGACTACTACGATTTAAGAAGACCAATCTTCCACAAGATTAGTAACTACGGTCACTTCGGACGTGATGACATAGATCTTCCTTGGGAAAGATTAGAAAAAGTTGATGAAATAAAAAAACTTCTAAAAGAGTATAAATAATTAAAAAATATTATATATATAATAAGAAGAGAACTATGAGTAATTGCTCATAGTTCTTTTTTGCGTTAAAAGTCTTAGCGCATTATGATTTTTATATATTAAAATAAAAGTCGATTTATGCTTGCTTTGATTTTTATAAAAATATTCGCAAGATAATCGTTTTAGCAAAAATATAAAAAAATTTTAAATATTTATAAAAAAATGCTTGACATTTGTCTTGACTTATTATATAATTATAAATTGCATAATTAGGATTTAAAATGGGTTTTTATTCTCAAAATCTTAGTTTAGGGTACGACATATAGTAGGTTATTTTTATAAGGGGTGAATATTTGGATGCTACATCCTGTTGAAAACGGAAAAAGAACTAGAATGAGTTATTCTAGAATAAAAGAAGCTTGCGAGATGCCAAATTTTATAGAGGTACAAACTGCATCGTTTGACTGGTTCTTAAAAGATGGTTTAAAGGAAGCTTTTGATGACATATCACCTATTGATGACAATGGTGGTAGCTTAGTATTGGAGTTTGTCAACTATACTATAGGCAAAGAATTAAAGTATACTGAAGAAGAGTCTAGAATAAAGGACACAAACTACAGTGCTCCTCTTAGAGCAAAGGTTAGACTAATTAATAAAGACACTGGAGAGGTTAAAGAGCAAGAAGTATTTATGGGAGATATACCTATCATGACTGACAAGGGTACTTTCATAATCAATGGTGGAGAAAGGGTTGTTGTTTCACAAGTCGTTCGTTCACCAGGCTGCTACTATAAGAAGGAAATCAATAAGAACGGCGAGCTTGATTACAGTGCAACTATCATACCAAACCGTGGTGCTTGGCTTGAATTTGAAACTGATGCAAGTGGCGCTTTATATGTAAAGATTGATAAGAACAGAAAAGTTATCATCACTTCACTTCTTAGAGCTTTAGGAATTGTTTCTGATCTTGAAATTGTTGAAACATTAGGCGAAACTAATGATTTATTGACAACTCTTGAAAAAGATACTGCAAAGACTCAAGACGAGGCTTTGATTGAAATCTATAAGAGATTAAGACCAGGCGAACCAGAAGCTGTAGACAGTGCTAAATCACTACTTAATAATCTATTCTTCGACCCTAAGAGATACGACCTAGCAAAAGTCGGAAGATATAAGTTCAACAAGAAGTTATCTATAGCAAGAAGGATTGAAAATCATAAACTTGCCATGGATGCAGTTAACCCTATCACAGGCGAATTGATTTATGAAAAGGGCACTCTTCTTGATAGACCTATGGCGCAAAAGATTGAAGACAATTTTGTCAATACCATCGACATAGTTTTGGACAATGGTGAAGAGATCAGAGTCGTAGGTAATAACTTTGTTAAGCCAGAAGCTTTTGATACAAAAGTTAATTTTGAAGAGCTTGGACTTAAAGATAAAGTTTATGCACCATTAATGCATGAACTTATGGACGAAGCTAAGGATGATGAAGAGCTTAAAAACTTAATTATAGAAAATATAAAAGAAATATCTCCAAAGAGAATTGAAATTGACGACATAATAAGTGCTATCAACTATCAATTCAACTTAATGCGCGGCGTTGGTCAATTTGACAACATCGACCACTTAGGTAACAGACGTGTAAGAAGCGTTGGTGAACTTTTACAAAACCAATTCAGAATCGGTCTTTCCAGAATGGAGAGAGTTATTCGTGAAAGAATGACTACACAAGACCCTGAAGCTGCTACTCCACAAAGTCTTATCAATATAAGACCAGTAGTTGCATCTCTTAAGGAATTCTTCGGTTCATCACAACTTTCACAATTCATGGACCAAACTAACCCACTAAGTGAACTTACTCACAAGAGAAGAATGTCTGCTTTAGGACCTGGAGGACTTTCAAGGGATAGAGCAGGATTTGAAGTAAGAGATATCCATAACTCACAATATGCTAGAATGTGCCCAATCGAGACACCAGAAGGACCAAACATCGGTCTTATCACATCACTTGCATCATTTGCAAGGATTAATGAATATGGTTTTATCGAAGCTCCTTATAGAAAGGTAGAAAAAGGTACAGGAAGAGTTACTGATGAGATTGAATATATCAGCGCTGATGTTGAAGACGAGTGCATCATCGCTCAAGCAAACGAACCAATTGATTCAAAAGGATATTTCAAAAACGATATCATAGTTGCTAGAAGTAAGGCTGAAAACGATACTTTGATGGACATGTTCAGAAAAGAAGAAATCGATTACATGGACGTTTCACCTAGACAAATAGTTTCAGTTGGTACAGCGATGATACCTTTCTTGGAAAACGACGACGCGAACCGTGCGCTAATGGGTTCAAACATGCAAAGACAAGCAGTTCCACTACTTATGACAGAAGCACCAATCGTTGCGACTGGTATTGAGTACAAGGCTGCTAAAGACTCAGGCGTATGTGTTGTTGCGAAAAACGATGGTATTGTTAAAAAAGTTGATGCAAAGAGCATTGTTATAGAAAATAAAGACAAAAATATTGATTCATATAAATTAATCAAATTTACAAGTTCTAACCAAGGCACTACTATTAACCAAAGACCTATAGTTCAAGCAGGAGAAAAGGTTAAGAAAGGCGATGTTATTGCAGACGGACCAAGCACTAATCTTGGAGAAATGTCACTAGGTAAGAATATTTTGGTAGCGTTTATGACTTGGGAAGGCTACAATTACGAAGACGCGATATTAATTAACGAAAGACTTGTTTATGAAGACGTATTGACATCTATCCATATAGAAGAATACGAGTCAGAATCAAGAGATACAAAGCTTGGACCTGAAGAGATAACTAGAGATATACCAAACACTAGTGATGAACTTCTAAAGAACCTTGACAAAGACGGTATCATAAGAATTGGTGCTGAAGTTAAGGCTGGAGACATCTTAGTTGGTAAGGTTACTCCGAAGGGAGAAAAGGATTTACCTGCAGAAGAAAGACTACTAAGAGCTATATTCGGAGAAAAGTCAAGAGAAGTAAGAGATACATCTCTTAAGGTACCTCACGGAGAAGCAGGTATAGTAGTTGACGTTAAGGAATTTACAAGGGAAAATGCTGACGAGCTTGCTCCTGGCGTAAATAGAATGGTTAGAGTATATATCGCTACTAAGAGAAAGATATCCGTTGGGGACAAGATGTGCGGTAGACACGGTAACAAGGGCGTTATTTCAAGAATACTTCCTGAAGAGGATATGCCATACTTACCAGACGGCACACCACTACAAATCCTACTAAACCCAATGGGTGTACCATCTCGTATGAACCTTGGACAAGTACTTGAAGTTCACTTGGGTATGGCGGCTAAAAAGCTTGGTATGTATGTTTCAACACCAGTATTTGACGGTGCAAACGAAAACGATATACTTGAAGCACTTGACAAAGCAGGATATCCAAAGAGCGGTAAGATTTATCTAAGAGATGGTAGAACAGGAAAATTATTTGATAATCCAGTAACAGTTGGTTACATGTATATGCTTAAGCTTCACCACTTGGTTGATGAAAAGATTCACGCAAGAAGCATTGGACCATACTCACTAGTTACTCAACAACCACTAGGCGGTAAAGCACAATTTGGTGGACAAAGATTCGGAGAAATGGAAGTTTGGGCTCTTGAAGGTTATGGTGCAAGCCATGTTCTTCAAGAAATACTAACTGTTAAGTCCGACGATATCAATGGCCGTGTTAAGACATATGAAGCCATAGTTAAAGGAAAGAATATTCCTGAACCAGGTATACCTGAATCATTCAAGGTATTAGTAAAAGAACTTCAAAGTTTACTTCTTGACGTTAAGGTTCTTGACCAAGACGATAACGAGATGGAACTTGATGATGAAGATGATTTCATGAACGAAAGAGAAATCATTGCTGGCGACTTCAAGAGCATGGATACTGATTACAAGGATGATGAAGAATTTGTTAACTTCTTCGATGAAGAATCATCAAAGGGCTTAAATGACGATGATGACGAAGAAGATTTTGATGATGAAACAGATGAAGACCTTGAAGAAGATATAGAAGAAAATTTAGATGATATAGACGATATAGATGAAGAGGATTTGGACATGGACGACGATCTAGACATAGGTAGCGACATTGACGAGATTGATGAAGACTTAGATCTAGATGAAGATAGTTCTTTGTAGAAAGACAAGGAGGAAGGTAATTTGTTCGAATTAAATAAATTTAACAGTATTCAAATAGGCCTTGCATCAAGCCAAGACATCAGAGAGTGGTCTAAGGGAGAAGTTAAAAAACCAGAAACAATAAATTACAGAACTTTAAAGCCAGAAGCAGAAGGCTTGTTCTGTGAAAAGATATTTGGACCTGTAAAAGACTGGACTTGTCACTGCGGTAAATACAACAAGATTAGATATAAAGGCATGATATGCGATAAGTGCGGCGTTGAGATTACAAGAGCAAAGGTAAGACGTGAAAGGATGGGCCACATTGAATTAGCTAGCCCATGTACACATATTTGGTACCTTAAGGGAACACCTTCAAGGATAGCCATAGTACTTGACGTTTCACCAAAAGAGCTTGAGCACGTTGTATATTTTGCTTCATATATAGTTATGGATCCAGGCAAAACTGGTTTAAAATACAAACAAATCTTAAATGAACAAGAATATTCAGAAGCTATAGAAATGTTTGGCTATGGTTCATTTGATGCAAGGATGGGCGCAGAAGCAGTTCTTGAACTTCTTAAGGCTATAGACCTAGATAAAGAAGCAGAAGAATTGACAGAAGAACTTGAAGGAGCATCCACACAAAAGAAGATTAAAGTTTTAAGAAAGCTTGAAACTATCGAATCATTCAGACAATCAGGCAATAGACCTGAGTGGATGGTTATCGAGGCACTTCCAGTTATACCACCAGATTTAAGACCTATGGTTCAACTAGATGGCGGTAGATTTGCTACAAGCGATTTAAACGATTTATATAGAAGAGTTATAAACAGAAACAACAGACTTAGAAGACTTCTTGAGCTATCAGCACCAGAAATCATCACAAGAAACGAAAAGAGAATGCTTCAAGAAGCTGTTGACGCACTAATCGATAACGGTAGACGCGGAAGAGCAGTAACTGGTCCTGGAAACAGACCACTTAAGTCTCTATCCGATATGATAAAGGGTAAACAAGGTAGATTTAGACAAAACCTACTAGGCAAGAGAGTTGACTACTCAGGTAGATCTGTAATTGTTGTAGGACCAAAACTAAAGTTCTACCAATGCGGTCTTCCTAAGATGATGGCACTAGAACTATTCAAGCCATTTGTTATGAGAAGACTTGTTGAAACAGGCAAGGCACATAACATTAAGAGCGCTAAGAGAATGGTCGAAAGAGCTAAATCAGATATTTGGGATGTACTTGAATACGTTATCAAAGATCATCCAGTGCTATTAAACAGAGCACCGACTCTTCACAGACTTGGTATTCAAGCCTTTGAACCAGTTTTAGTTGAAGGAAAGGCAATAAAATTACATCCACTAGTATGTTCAGCATATAATGCCGACTTCGACGGTGACCAAATGGCTGTCCATCTACCATTATCAATAGAAGCACAAGCTGAAGCAAGACTTTTAATGCTTTCAATTAACAATATATTAGCACCAAAAGATGGTAAACCAATTTCAATACCATCACAAGACATGGTACTAGGATGCTATTACATGACACTTGACATAGAAGGAAGCAAAGGCTCAGGCCACGTTTTCCAAGACTATGACGAGATGATAAAAGCTTATCAATTAGGACTAATAGATTTACACGCAAAAGTTAAGGTTAGAGTAAAACTTAATGAAGAAGACAGAGGCAAACTTGTTGAATCAACAGTTGGTAGATTTATTCTTAATAAGAAGATACCTCAAGACCTTGGTTTTGTAAATAGAGAAGAAGATCCATATTCACTTGAAATTGATAGAGTTGTTTCAAAGAAAACTTTAGGAACTATACTTGACAAGTGCTATCAAAAGCACGGTAACATCGTTACTAGCAAGCTTTTAGATCATATTAAATCAACTGGATATAAGCATTCAACACTTTCAGCAGTATCTATATCCATGGCGGACGTTGTAGTTCCTAAGGAAAAGACTGCTCTAATTGAAAAGGCTCAAAAAGAAGTTGAAAAATACGAAAAGGCTTATAGAGACGGTTTCATGACTGAAGAAGAAAGATACGAAGGCGTTATCAATATTTGGAACGGTATCACTGATGAAGTTACTGATGCACTTATGAAATCACTAGATCCATTAAACAATATCTTCATCATGGCAGACTCTGGAGCCAGAGGTAGTAAGAACCAAATCCGTCAATTAGGCGGTATGCGTGGTCTGATGGCATCATCAACTGGTAAGACAGTAGAAATCCCTATCAAGTCAAACTTTAGAGAGGGATTATCAGTACTAGAGTTCTTCCTATCTTCACACGGTTCTAGAAAGGGTCTATCAGATATCGCCTTAAAGACAGCGGACTCCGGTTACCTAACAAGAAGATTAGTTGACGTATCACAAGATGTTATAGTTACTGAAGACGATTGCCATACTGATGAAGGACACACAGTTAGAACTATAAGAGATGGCAAAGAAATTCTTGAAGAGCTAGAAGAAAGACTTATCGGTAGATACGCTTTTGAAGATGTAATAAACCCTAAAGACGGTTCAATCATAGTTAAGAAAGACGAGCTTATTGATGAAGATACAGCTCACTTCATCCAAGAAATTGGCATAGAAGAAGTTAAGGTAAGAAGCGTTCTTACTTGTCAAACTAAGCACGGCGTTTGCGCTAAGTGCTATGGAAGAAACCTTGCTACAGGAAACAATGTTAATATTGGTGAATCAGTTGGTATCATCGCCGCTCAATCAATAGGTGAGCCAGGTACACAGCTTACAATGAGAAACTTCCACTCAGGTGGGGTTGCCAACGCAGACGACATCACTCAAGGTCTTCCAAGAGTTGAAGAACTTTTCGAAGCTAGAAAACCAAAAGGACAAGCACAAATCGCTCAAATTTCAGGTATTGTATCAATAAATGAAGACGATCCACAACAAAGAATCGTTGTCATAACAGATGACAAAGAAGGCACAGCAGTTGAACATCCTGTTAATTACGCGGCAAGACTTAAAGTTCATGAAGGCGACTACATCGAAAAAGGTAAAGAAATCACAGAAGGTAATGCATCACCTCAAGAAATTATGAAAGTTCTTGGCGTAGAAGGCGTTGAAGACTATATAATAAAAGAAGTCCAAAGAGTATATAGAATGACAGGTATCGATATCAATGATAAACACATTGAAATCATCTGTAAACAAATGCTTAAGAAAGTAAGGATAGAAGCACAAAATGATTCTTCATTCTTGCCAGGAGCACTTGTAAATATATATGACTTCATTCACGAAAACAAAAAACTTAAAGAAGAAGGTAAAGTACCAGCAGAAGGTAAGAGAATACTTCTTGGTATATCTAAGTCATCACTAGCGACAGATTCATTCTTATCAGCAGCTTCATTCCAAGAAACAACAAGAGTTTTAACAGAAGCAGCTATTAGAGGCAAGAAAGATGAGTTAGTAGGACTTAAGGAAAACGTTATCATAGGTAAGATCATACCAGCAGGTACAGGAATGCTTAAGTATAGAAACATCAAAGTTAAAGAAGACGAAACAGTTTTGAAAAAACAAATGGAAGAAGAACTTAAGAGAAAGAGAAGAGAGATAGACGATACAAACTTGTTTAAAGACTTTGACGAAGATGAAAGAGAAAAGAAATCTAAGAAGACAGAAGAAACTAGTGAAGAAAGCACAGATGCATCTGATACTATCGAACTAGATAAAATTATTAAAGATTTGCTAAACGAAGAAAAAGAAAAAAAGTCTTCTAAAGACAATTAAATAATTAAATAATTAAATAATGTTAAGAAAGTCAAGATATTTTGTTAAAACGCACAAAAATATCTTGACTTTTTTCGTAATGCGTGGTACAATTCAGTTATGCGTGAAAGTTCACGCTATTAATAGAGCTAAAGGAGGATGCTTAATGGATACCGACACCTTGGGGCCTAGCAGTGTAGTTGGGTTTAAACAGGTAATAAGAGGGCTAAAATCTAATTTATTTAAACAAGTTTTTATCGCTCTTGATGCAGATAAGCATATTAAAACACTTATCGAAGAAGAGGCAGATAAAAAATCTGTAGATGTTGTTTATATAAACACAAAAGAAGAGTTAGGAAAGCTCTGTGGTATTGAAATAAATGCAGCTGCCGCTGCTTTATTAAAATAATTTTTATGTAAGGAGGTGCTTTGATGCCAACGATTAATCAATTGATTAGAAAAGGAAGATCAAAAGTAGTTTACAAATCTAAATCACCAGCTTTAGATACAACTTATAACTCACTTAAGAAGAGACAATCTTTAGTAAATGCTCCACAAAAAAGAGGAGTATGTGTTGCTGTAAAGACAGTTACACCTAAGAAGCCAAACTCTGCCTTAAGAAAAGTTGCTAAAGTTAGACTAGTTAACGGATATGAAGTTTCAGCTTACATCCCAGGAATTGGTCACAACTTACAAGAACACAGTGTTGTTCTTATAAGAGGTGGAAGAGTAAAAGACCTTCCCGGCGTACGTTACCACATAATTAGAGGAACATTAGATACTGCCGGAGTTGAAAACAGAAAACAAAGTAGGTCTAAATACGGTTCTAAGAAACCTAAAGAAGAAAAGAAGTAAAAAAAATTATTTAGTCGTTGAAATGCAAAGCATTAAATAGATGATGAGCATTTTGGCGCTAGACGGCTTTTAGAGATTTGCCGAGTACCAATGAATCTACTAAGATAGTTAAGGAGGGAAGAAAAAGTGCCAAGAAAAGGACACGTGCCTAAACGTGAAGTAATGCCCGATGCAAGATACAATGATGTTGTAGTTACAAAATTAATAAACTCAATCATGCTTGACGGCAAAAAAGGCTTAGCTCAAAGCATAGTTTACGGGGCATTTGATATAGTTGCAGAAAAGACAGGTGAAGACGCTCTTGAACAATTCTACAAGGCTATGAATAACATCATGCCAGTACTAGAAGTTAAAGCAAGACGTATTGGTGGTGCTAACTACCAAGTTCCGTTGGAAGTAAGACCTGAAAGAAGACAAACTTTAGCAATTAGATGGTTAGTACAATACTCCAGAGCAAGAGGAGAAAAGACTATGGTCGAAAGATTAGCTAAAGAGTTGATGGATGCAGCCAATGGACAAGGTGCTTCTGTTAAGAAGAGAGAAGAAGTTCATAGAATGGCTGAAGCAAATAAAGCATTTGCACATTATAGATATTAATAATAAGGGGGAAAACTTGTGCCAAGAGAAATTGCACTAAAAGATGTCAGAAACATCGGTATTATGGCGCACATTGACGCAGGTAAAACAACCACTACAGAAAGAATTCTATTCTATACAGGAAAGATTCATAAGATAGGAGAAACTCACGAAGGCGCTGCTACCATGGACTTCATGGTACAAGAGCAAGAAAGAGGTATCACTATCGGTTCAGCAGCAACAACATGTTACTGGAAGAATCATAGAATCAATATCATAGATACACCGGGCCACGTTGACTTTACAGTAGAAGTTGAACGTTCCCTAAGAGTTCTAGACGGTGCGGTTGCTTTATATGACGCTAAGGGGGGAGTTGAACCTCAAAGCGAAACTGTATGGCGTCAAGCTGATAAATATCATGTACCTAGACTTGCATTTGTAAACAAAATGGACGTTGTAGGTGCAAACTTTGATAGAACTGTTAAAATGATGAGAGAAAGATTAAAAGCTAATCCAATCGCAGTTCAATTACCTATAGGTAAAGAAGATACTTTTAGAGGTATCATAGATTTAATTAGAATGAAAGCTGAAATGTACAACGATGAATTGGGTAACGAGATAGAAGAAACTGATATACCTGAAGATTTAGTTGAAACAGCTAAAAAATATAGAGATCAAATGATCGAACAAATCGCTGATTACGATGAAGAAGTTATGGAATTATTCTTAAATGGAGATGCAGTTCCAAATGAAATGATCAAAAAAGTTTTAAGAAGAGAATGCGTTAAAAATAACGTAACTCCAGTTTTATGCGGTAGTGCATATAAAAATAAGGGAGTTCAATTCCTTCTTGATGCAATTGTAGATTATTTACCATCACCTATTGATATTCCACCAATTACTGGAACAGACAAGGATGGAGAAATAATTGAAAGACCATCTTCAGATGATGAACCATTTGCAGCATTAGCATTTAAGATTGTTGCAGACCCATTCATTGGTAAACTTGCTTATGCAAGAATTTACTCTGGAGTTTTAAGAAGCGGTTCTTATGTTTTCAATTCATCTAAAGGTAAACGTGAAAGAATAGGACGTATAGTTCTAATGCACGCTGATAAGAGAGAAGAAATTGAAGAAGCATATGCTGGATCAATCGTTGCTATAGTAGGTTTAAAAGTTACAGGTACAGGTGATACACTATGTGCGGAAGATAAACCTATAATACTTGAAAACATGGAATTTCCTGATCCAGTTATTTCAGTTGCTATCGAACCTAAGACAAAGGCTTCACAAGATAAGATGACTCAAGCTTTACTTAAGCTTGCCGAAGAAGATCCAACATTTAGAACATATACAGATGAGGAAACAGGTCAAACAATCATCTCAGGTATGGGTGAACTTCACCTAGAAATCATTGTAGACAGACTTTTAAGAGAGTTCAAAGTAGAAGCAAACGTTGGTAATCCACAAGTTGCTTACAAAGAATCAATCAAGTCAACTGCAGAAGGCGAAGGTAAATACGTTAAACAATCAGGTGGTCGTGGACAATACGGTCACGCTAGAATCAGAATCGAACCTCAACCAGCAGGAAAAGGTTACGAATTCGTTAACGCAATCGTTGGTGGAGCTATTCCAAAAGAATACATTGGACCAGTTGATCAAGGTATACAAGAAGCACTACAATCAGGTATCATAGCTGGTTATCCAGTACTTGACGTAAAAGTAACTTTATACGATGGTTCATACCACGAAGTCGACTCATCAGAAATGGCATTTAAGATTGCCGGTTCTATGGCAATAAAAGACGCTCTTAAGAAAGCATCACCTACATTACTTGAACCTATGATGAAGGTTGAAGTTATTACACCTGAAGAATACATGGGGGATGTAATTGGTGACCTAAACTCAAGAAGAGGTAGAATAGAAGGTATGGAACTTGACAATGGTGCTCAAAACGTAAAAGCATTTGTTCCACTTTCTGAAATGTTTGGATATGCAACAAGCCTTAGAAGTAACACACAAGGTAGAGCAAATCACTCAATGCAATTTGATCACTACGATCCAGTTCCAAACAGCATATTAGAAAAAGTCATTGGAAATAAATAATTTTTTATAGGAGGTAAAAAATGGCTAAACAAAAATTTGAAAGAACAAAACCACATGTTAACATTGGTACAATCGGTCACGTTGACCACGGTAAAACAACATTAACAGCAGCTATAACATTAGTACTAAATAAGAGAAACGGTACAGGAGAATTCGTTGATTATGCAAATATCGACAAGGCTCCAGAAGAAAGAGCAAGAGGTATAACAATTAATACTTCTCACGTTGAGTATGAAACACCTAATAGACACTATGCTCACGTTGACTGCCCAGGCCATGCTGACTATGTAAAGAACATGATCACTGGTGCTGCTCAAATGGACGGTGCTATCCTTGTAGTATCTGCAGCTGACGGTCCAATGCCTCAAACAAGAGAACACATTCTTCTTGCGAGACAAGTAGGCGTTCCTAAGATTGCTGTATTCTTAAACAAAGAAGACCAAGTAGATGATCCAGAGCTAATTGAATTAGTTGAAATGGAAGTTAGAGAACTTTTAAATGAATATGATTTCGATGGAGATAATACTCCTATCGTTGTAGGTTCAGCTTTAAAAGCACTTGAAGATCCAGATGGAGCATGGGGAGATAAAATTATTAAACTTATGGAAGAAGTTGACGCTTATATCCCACAACCAGAAAGAGCTACAGATCAACCATTCCTAATGCCAGTAGAAGATATCTTCTCAATCACTGGTAGAGGTACAGTTGCTACAGGTAGAGTAGAAAGAGGTACAGTTAAGGTTGGAGATACAGTTGAACTAGTTGGTTTAACAACTGAAATCAGAGACGTAGTAGTAACAGGCGTTGAAATGTTCCACAAACTATTAGACCTAGCAGAAGCTGGAGATAACGTTGGTCTATTACTAAGAGGTGTTCAAAGAGACGAAATCGAAAGAGGTCAAGTACTTGCTGCACCTAAGACAATCAAACCACACACTAAATTTAAAGCAGAAGTTTACGTTCTAACTAAAGAAGAAGGTGGACGTCATACTCCATTCTTCAACGGTTACAGACCACAATTCTATTTCAGAACTACAGACGTTACTGGTAACATCACACTAGAAGACGGAGTAGAAATGGTAATGCCTGGTGATAACGCTAGATTTAACATCGAACTTATCACACCTATCGCTATTGAAAAAGGACTTAAGTTCGCTATCAGAGAAGGCGGTAGAACAGTAGGTGCCGGAGTTGTATCTGAAATTATCGAATAATTTCGAATAATATAACTTAGATATATTATTAAAGAGAGCTGAGAGGCTCTCTTTTTTATGCTTTTTGCTTTATTAATTAAAAGTTTTACATTATTATAAGAAAAATGCCTAGAAACCTTGAAATGTATCTCTAAAAGGTATATAATAAAAGTGTATAGTATAAATATTTATTTATACCATACATAATGCAAAGAAAATTTGCAAATATTAAAAGAAAGGAGGGAGAGAAATGAAGAAATTAAAAGTGATTATACTAACAATGATACTAAGCTTAGTTATCTTTGCAGGTGTAAACGTCATGGCGATGGATGAAGACACAGTTAAGAATGAAGAACCAAAGACAGTAGTTTCTGAAGAAGCTCCCAAAGGTATTGAGGGAGGAAATACAGCTGAAGAAGTAAAAGCTGAAGAGAAAGAAGAAATTGTAGAGGAAGGAAATAAAGAAGCAAGTGCTCCTAATGAAGACAAAGCTACAAAAACAGATGTAGAAAAAGTCGACATGGGGGGGTGCCAAGCTCTAACATAGATACAGACAAGGATGCAGAGCCTGAAGATAAAAAGCCTTCCGATGCAAAACCAGAAGAAAAGGCTAATGAAGAAGATAAAAAGTCTGAAGATGTAAAGCCAGACGAGAAGAAAGATGACAATACAGAAGAAAAGCCAGAAGATGTTAAACCGGAAGATACTAAAAAAGATGCCGAAGCAGAAGAAAAGGCTGAAGAAGAAAAAAAGCCAGACGAAACAAAAGACGCTGATGCTAAAACAGACGAAGAAAAAGCTACAGAAACAAAGACTGAAGAAGAAAAAGCTAAAGAAGGTACAGAAGAAAAGTCAGAAGAAAAAGCTGAAGAAGGCAAAGAAGGCGAAGATGCTGAAGCAAATGCAGAGGCAAAAGAATTAAAGGCTGGCGAAACACTAGAAATAGAAGAACTTGCTGAAAATCCTATAGCTTTAGGAGCAGGACAAGGTAGTGGAGCTGAAAAAGTTGTTGAAGTAAGTACGTTTGAAGAATTAAAGAATGCAATTGCAGAAGCAGGTTCTACTCCAACAATCATCAAGATTATGCAAAGCTTTGATATAAGTGAAACGATTATAATAAAAGCAGATCAAGACATAACAATTACATCTGGCGCTGATAGAAGTAAAGCAGATAATCAAGTCACACCAATTGGCGAAGATAAAATAACTATGCCAGAACCAGATAATGACATGGAAAGAAGACAAGAGCTTGTTAAAGAAGCAGAAGCTAAAGGTGAACAAGCTCTTGAAGATACAGATTTAGAAAAGAATCCATTGCCAAATGTTGATATTATTTTAAAAAGAGCTAAAGATTTTAAGGCAACACTATTTAAAGTCGAAAAAGGAGCTACGTTAACTTTAGGAAAAGATAATAAGGATCCATTATTTATCGATGGAAATAAAGATGTAAAAACTGAAATAACAAATGGATCAATAATTGATGTGTCTGGCGAACTTACTATGAATGGAGGATTTATTGCTCATAGCAATAACGAACACGTTAATTCTGCGCCTATTTATGTGCATGAAGGTGCCATATTCACTATGAATGGTGGTAGAATTACTTCTAATAGAAACATCTCAAAAGGACATTCAACATTCAATGCAGCTGGAGCTGTTTACATCGATGAAGTCGGAGAATTTACTTTAAATGGCGGAAGTATTGATAATAACGAAGCACCAGTAGGTGGTGTCTTTTTAGGAAAGATTTTCGGAAATAAAAATGGCAATAGAATTAAAGCTCTATTTACAATGAATGGAGGTCTTATTGCTAATAATAAAGGTCCATTGTATGACAACTTAGAACCAGAGACAGAAAATTATGGCGGTGCTGTACATGTAGATTCACTTGCTAATTTTATATTCAATAATGGTATATTAGCTGGAAATGAATCTTACCATGGAGGAGCTGTTGCTATTAATGATAATTATGTTACAGGTACTAATGGCGTAAACTATTCTAATATTCAAAATGTTGATTATGATGAATATATTAAATATGCTGGAGCGTACTACACTCAATATGGTGGACTTATTTATAAAAATATAGCCAAAGTTCATAATGATGGTAACACATCGGGTGCAGGTGGAGGCATTTATATCAATGCATCGACTGCTACATTAAAAGGTGGTTATCTTTTAAACAATAAGTCTGAAAATATGGGCGGAGGAATTTATGTTTCTATTGTCCCACACGTTTTAAAGTTAGAACATGTATTGATTAGTCAAAATAAAGCTATAAATGGTGCTTACTATCATCTTTCTGCTGGTAATGGCGGGGGATTTTGGCATTGTCCAGCAGGAAATGTAGATTTTGAAGATTTTAATTCAGTTTACATTTTTGATAATGATGCTTCATCTGGTGGTAAAGACATTTTTACTCATGGAAAAAAAGATAATTATAGTATTTTTAATGGAGAAAGTTATGATTTTCCAAAATTCTTAACAAATATATCTCCAATAACAGAACAAGGAAATATTATAAAATATCTATATAACGGCAAAGAAGTTCCAGAATGGATGTATCACACAGACAAAGCTGTGTCTTTACAAGCTATATATGATGCTAAAACAAAAAATGAAGCTTGGACAAATTCCAATCTATTCATTATGGGCAATACTGCTTTGAAGGGCGCTGGAATTGGATCGAACGCTAGCACTACTCCTCCAGGAAAACCTGGTGACTACGAAATAACTATAGATAAAAAGTGGCATAAATCGATTCCTGAAGATAAAAAACCTAAGAGTATTTGGGTTGATTTATTTATCGGTGACGCAAAATACGGTGAAGTAGAACTAAGTAAAGCTAATGGATGGACAGCTAAGTTTAAAAATCTACCATTTACAGCTGAAGAGCTTATGAAAAAGAATATTAAGTATTCTATTAGAGAAAGAAATGATGATTTCTACTCTGTAGTAGATGAATCATTAAAGGCGCTAGAGGTTGAAAGAGTATTTGCTGGTGAAAAATACCCTAATGATAATAATGCTATTAATTTTGATATGCCGCCTCACAAGCAAATGGATTACAAAATCGTATTTATCCATAAGGATAAGAATGGACGTGAAATCTCAAGAGAAGATATTAAAATTAACTATAAAGAAGACAAAGAAAAATGGACTGGTCTTGTAAAAGATATGCTTCTTAATAAGTATAAAGATCTTAAAGACGTAAAAATAACATATCATAGTTATGACAAAGCTTATGAACCATCTGATGATTGGGTCGGCCTTGGCTACAATGGTTTAACTGCTGATTCGAATTGGTGGGAAGAAAATGGCCCTTGGCATGAAGCCTATATACTTGAAAAAGAAGACGGTACAGTTGAAATTCAACTACCATATCTTTGGACTCAATATATGGGAAACCCAGATGGTACAACTGATGATTATACAAAAAATACCAATGGTTATAAGCTTGCGTTAGTGCCAAATCATAGATTTACTATTACTAACTATCCATATTCAGAAATACCTGTAGTGAAAAAATGGGATGAATCGATAGAAGAAAAGGATATTCCTGATTCTGTTAAGGTATATCTATTAAAAGATGGAAAGAGAGTTAAGGACAAAGATGGAAATGATCGTTACGTTATCTTATCTAAAAATAATGGATGGAAAGGTAATTTTGATAAACTTCCATTTTTTGAATTAGATGGCATGGGATTTGAAAAGTATTGGGTTAAAGAAGATTCTGAAATATTTATTCCACTTGTTACAAGAAAAGAAAATTCTATTTTAAATATTAGAGTTGAAAGAGATAAAGATTCTGATAAATATCTAATCTACAAAGATTATACAGGTGGTTATTTTAGAATCAAGTATATCCCATTTGAAGTACACTATATTTATAAAGATGGAGATAAAGAAGTAAAAGAAGTTTATACGAAAAAACTTGAACCATATAGAGTTGATGGTTGGGATTGGCACTTAGACACAGTAATCAAAGATATCGTAATGAATGGAAAATTTAAAGATTCAGACATCGAAATTAAAATGTATTATGATGAAAATGGAAATCCATTCCCGAGAAATCTTGGAAAATATCAAGCAGGCTGGGATGAAGATGATATAGTAACAAATGAAGGTGCCTATATCCTTAAATTAGTTGAAGAAAATGGAAAGTTAGTTCTTTATGTGCCAAAGTTAACAGATGTTGGCGATAATGACAATTTACTTTATGTAAAACCATACACTGAAGAAGGTAAGAAATATTTCGAGCTTACAAACTACTATCAACCAAAACATCGTATTGAAGTTGAAAAAGTTTGGGATACAGAAAACACTGAATCTATCCCTAAAAATCTTAAGATTAAGATAAAAGGAAAGTATGTTGATAAAGAAATAACTCTTACACCTGAAGAGTGGAAATATTTCGAAGAATTTCTTGGCAAAGGAGTTTTATCTGCAAACAAATATGAATTTACTGAAGAAGACTTAGAAAAATTTGACGGAAAACAATCTATTGAAACAACTATGGAGTTTGATGCTAAAGATAAGACTGTAAAATTCTTTGGCACAGACAAGAAAGAATTGACAAAAGATGAATTCTTAAAAATGATTCAAGGTAAAAAATACTCATTTGAACTTAAAGAAGCAGCCGCAGATAAAGCTGAGGTAGAACTTAAATATGATGAAGATGGAAACTTAATCATCGTATATCCAGTAGATGTAGTAATTACAGAAGTAGCTAAAGTGACTTTCACTAACACAGAAAAACCAGAAGAACCACCTACACCAGAAACAAAAACTATAACAGTTAGAGTAAATAAAGTTTGGGAAGCTCTTGGTGAAACTAGAGATATACAAGTTGAGCTGTATATCAATGGAGAGGCAAGTGGCAAAATCCTTACTTTAAATGCAGCAAATAACTGGAGTGCAAGCTTCACTAATCTTGATTTAGAAGATGAATCGGGAAGAAGATACACATACAGTGTTAAAGAAGTCGGCGAAAACGATAATATCTACAATATTGATGATAGAAAGTTTGAAGTAAGCTACTCTGGTGATATGTACGAAGGATTTACTATAGTAAACAAAGAAGTTCCACCAGAAGAACCTGAGGAACCAGAAGAACCAAAGCCTGAAGAACCAGAAGAACCACATGAACCAGAAGAAGAAAAACCTGAAGAACCTGATAAACATGTAATACCAAAGACTGGCGTTACAGAAGACGCTTTAGGCATATTCTTAGGCTTAATGATTCTACTTGGACTTGTATATATCAAGAGAAAGTTTATCGTAGAAAAAAGTAAATAGTTAAATCTATTATACAAGATATCTGCTAGGCATATATTAGCCTGGCAGATATTTTTTGCAAAAAAAAATAGTAGGAAGCATTTCTTCCTACTATATCAAAATATTATTTAAATTCAAATGTAGTCGTCTTTTCTTTGCCGCCATCGCCTTTGTAGACTAGCTCGAACTTTTCTGCTTTGCCTTTTGCGTGGTCGAAGTAAAATAATACATGTTCTGTTTTGCCGCTTGCGATATTTAGCTTAAACTTGGCTGCATCGTATTTACCTCTGTCTGTGTAAAGCGTTGCACTAAGTAGCGATCTATCCCATTTCTCAGTGTTCATAAGCTTTGCTCTGACTTCCATGCCCTTAGTAACTTTGCCTATGGATATGAATTTTATGTTGATGGAGTCTTTTTTATAGTTTTCATCGCCCCAAGCGTGTGGCTCGTAAATTGATGGCGAGAACTTGAATACATCGTTTTTGTCTTTGTATATATAGATGTATTGCACTGTTTTTGAATCGTTGTAGCTAAGTGTGTATCTAAGTTCTATTGCATCCTCGTCAACTTGTTTTGCCTCAACGTCTGATACATCAACTTTTATATCTTTCAAAGCTTCAGAAAGCTCTTTGTTATGCTCTCTGTAGGCATCTCTTGTGATATCAACCGCTGTTAAATACTCATCACAAACCATTTCTGAGAATGCTTCGTAATTTTTATCTTCAATGCTCTTTTTAATAAAGCGTTTAAGCTCATTAACGAAGTCATCGTTTATATCGTCAGCGTTTGGTTCTTTTTTCTCGCTAACGTTCCACTTTTTAATCATTTCTTTCGTAAATTTTTCATGCTTTTCTGAGCATGCACTTAAAAGCATGATAGCAGCTAGTGCCATAGTCATAAATAAAATAAATTTCTTTTTCATAATTCACCTCAACAGAGATATATTACTACATATAAGCCTTTTTGTCAAGCTTGACAAAAGGCAGCGCTTGTTGTAAGATTTAGCTAAGTAGGTGATGATAATGGATTTGATTTCATATAGAAGATTATTTCATAAAATTCCTGAGCTTGGCTTTGAAGAAGTTAAGACAACGAAGGAAATTATTAAAATATTAGAAAATTTAAATTGTAAGCTTTATTATGGTAAAGCCATCTATGAAGATGGTGCAGAAAGCGATATGAGTGATATTGACAAGGGCTATACTGGGGTTGTGGCTGAGTTTGGCAAGGCTCCATACTTTTTATTTAGAGCGGACATCGATGCACTTAAGATAAAAGAGACAAAGGATGTAACTCATATACCGAACCTTTTTGGATTTGCTTCGACTAATGATAACATGCACGCCTGTGGCCACGATGGTCACATAGCCTTGGCACTAAGTTTATGCGAGCGATTTAGTGAGTCTGGTGACTCTGTTAGAGTTTTATTTCAGCCAGCCGAGGAAGGTGTTGGCGGCGCAAGACGCATGGCGAACTTCATTACAGAGGATGTAGATGGATTTTTATCCTATCACATTGGTCTAGGCGAGAAAAAAGGCTACATCGGTGTTGGAACTACTGATTTTATGGCGACTACTAAGCTTGATATGAGCTTTTTTGGCAAGTCAGCTCACGCTGCGAATGCACCAGAAGAAGGCATCTGCGCTCTAACCATTGCCATGGCTTTTATAGACATGATTAAGGACCTAACAGTTGATGCTCATCACAAAAAACTTATCAACATTGGCATTATTAATGGTGGCGGTCAAAGAAATGCCATCATGGATAAAATTACTTTAGGCATGGACCTTAGAAGTGATAGTGATGAGGCGATGGATGAGATGCTTGAAGCGATGGAAAACATTGCAAAATGTGTATCTGAGGCGAAGGGAGCAAAATACGAGCTTGATATAATCGCAAGGGCTAGTGCATATAAGGAAGAAAATATCAATCTTGTCGATAGAATAATTAAAAAGCTTGAGGGAAATGATGTAAAAACTGATAGGATGCCAAGTTTTGGCGCGAGTGAAGATGTAACCTTTTATCTTAAAAAGCTTAAACAAAAAAAGGTTCCTGCTGTGCATTTAATGCTGGGAACAAATTTAAAAGGACCTCATCACAGCGATATATTTGACTTTGATGAAGAGGATCTAGAATATTTTTACAAGGCTATAGGACTTGCGTATGATGAGATGAAAGAAGAGTGATGAGCTCTTCTTTTTTAATCTCTTTATAATTTTTGCATATCAGCACAATAAATGTTATGTGGTATAACATATGTTACAAAAACAAATAAAAAAAGAGAGGTATTCTGATATAATAGGTTTGACAACAAAAAAACCAGAAAGGAGCCTC